>ERZ1108167.19-NODE-19-length-319636-cov-35.867164_pt1 | contig 319636 bp, 296 predicted proteins | sample MGYA00403703_ERZ1108167 | MGnify/ENA primary metagenome ERZ1108167 (study PRJEB35170, sample SAMEA104062411) | human gut metagenome | biome: human gut; feature: human-associated habitat; material: faeces | place: Denmark | collected 2012-05-11 ...
CAGCCTGGCGGGGCTGTACGGCACGCTGCTGGAGGACAACAACCTGAGCTACAGCGTACAGACCGGCTACGCCGGCGGCGGTGAGGGCAACAGCGGCGGCACCGGATACGCGGCGCTGAATTACCGCGGCGGCTACGGTAACGCCAACGTCGGCTACAGCCGCAGCGACGGTATCAAACAGCTCTACTACGGCCTGAGCGGCGGCGTGCTGGCCCACGCTGATGGCATCACCCTGAGCCAGCCGATGAACGACACGGTGGTGCTGATCAAAGCCCCCGGAGCGGATGGCGTGAAGGTAGAAAACCAGACCGGGGTACGGACCGACTGGCGCGGCTACGCCGTTCTGCCCTACGCCACCGAATACCGGGAAAACCGGGTGGCGCTGAACACCAATACGCTGGCCAACAACGTCGACCTTGATGATGCGGTGGTCAGTATTGTGCCCACCCACGGGGCGATTGCGCGCGCTGAATTTAAGGCCAGCGTCGGCATGAAACTGCTGATGACGCTGACCCACAACGGTAAACCGGTTCCTTTTGGCGCCATAGCCGCCGCTGTCGATAGCCAGAATAGCAGCATCGTCGCCGATAACGGTCAGGTCTATCTGAGCGGAATGCCGATGGCGGGCAAGGTGCGCGCGAAGTGGGGAGACGGGCCCGATGCCAGCTGTGAAGCCGACTACCGTCTGCCGCCGGAAAGCCAGAACCAGGCGTTAAGCCAGCTGTCGGCAGCGTGCCGCTAAGGAAACCATGATGATGAGAAAAAACCTGTATCTGCTGGGCGCCATACTCTCTCTGGTCTCCTTCAGCACTCCTGCCGCCGATAGCACCATCACGATTAGCGGATATGTCAGGGATAACACCTGCGCCGTCGCAGGTGAGTCAAAAGATTTTACCGTCGATCTGATGAATAACGCCGCCAAACAGTTTAATGCCGTCGGCACGACCACGCCGCTGGTGCCGTTTCGCATCGTGCTGTCGCCCTGCGGCGGCTCCGTCACCGCGGTTAAAGTCGGCTTTACCGGCATAGCGGATAGCGACAACACCAGCCTGCTTAAGCTGGACAGCGGCGTATCGGCAGCGTCCGGCATCGGCGTGCAGATCCTTAACGGCAGCCGGGCCCCCCTGCTGCTCAACGCCCCCTCGTCAAACATCGCGTGGACCACGCTGAAACCCGGGCAGACCAACACCCTGAACTTTTACGCCCGGCTGATGGCCGCGCGCGTCCCGATTACGGCAGGACACGTTAATGCCACCGCAACCTTCACGCTTGAATTTCAGTAACCGGAGGCTGAAATGAAATGGACTCATGCACCCTGGCTGCTGGCGGTAATCATGACTTTCGCCAGCGCCCCCCAAGCCGCCGATGTGACCATTACCGTTAACGGCAAAGTGGTGGCCAAACCCTGCACCATCGCCACCCCGAAGGCCACCGTCGACCTCGGTGATTTATACACCTTTAATATGCTTTCACCCGGCTCGGCATCAGGCTGGCATGACGTCACCCTCGATCTCAGCAACTGTCCGGTCGGCACCTCGCGGGTCACCGCCACCTTCAGCGGAACGGCGGACAGCACGGGCTACTACAAAAATCAGGGAACGGCGGGCAACCTCCAGCTGGAGTTGCAGGACACCAGCGGAGCCCGGTTTAACAACGGCACAAGCAAAACGGTGGCCGTCAACGATGCCACGCAATCCACCCGCTTTCCATTGCGCGTCAGGGCGCTGACGGTTAACGGCGGGCCAACGCAAGGAACAATCCAGGCGGTGATTAACGTCACCTACACCTGGCTATAAGGCAGGAGAACGTTATGAATCAGCGGATTACCGCCCCCCTTAGATGTCGTATGGCGCTGGTCAAGGCGCTGTGGCTAGCGATTGTGTTAGCGGGCTTTTCCACCAGCGTCAGAGCTTATACCTGCTACGACTCCACCGGCACCATATTAAATAGCGATTCCGGCGGAAAAGTATCCAACGTCTACGTTAACCTGCAGCCAAGCCTCGGGGCCGGGCAGAACCTGGTCGTCGACTTATCCAGTTCGATTTATTGTAAAAATGACGCACCGGACAGGCGCAACGACATGGTAAGCATGCTACAGGGATCGGCCTATAGCGGCCTGCTTACCAACTTCACGGGCTCTTTAAAATATTACGGGGTTAGCTACAGTTTCCCGCTAAATTCCCCAACTGCCAGCCACAACTTTACTTCCGGTAACTACACGAGCTGGAATACCCAGCTCTACCTGACGCCAATATCCACCGCCTCCGGACTGGCGATAAGCGCCGGCTCGCATATCGCTACGCTGGTGATGTATCAGGTGGGCTCCGATATCAACGGCGGCGGTAACGTTCGTACCTCAAAATTTACCTGGAACATCTATGCCAACAATAGCGTGATCATCCCGACGGGCGGCTGCGATGTTTCCGCTCGCAACGTCACGGTAACGCTGCCTGAGTACCCGGGTTCGACCGCTGTTCCGCTCACGGTACGCTGCGGGCAAAATCAAAAGATAGGTTTTTACCTCTCCGGCACCACGGCGGATAGCGCCAACACCGTTTTCACCAATACCTCCTCCGCCTCACCGGCTCAGGGCATTGGCGTTCAGCTACTGCGCAATGGCACCATCCTGCGTTCAAACAGTACCGTCTCCATGGGAACCGTGGGCACCTCCGCGGTCAACCTGGGACTCACCGCAACCTATGCGCGTACCAGCGGCCAGGTCACCGCGGGCAACGTGCAATCCATTATTGGGGTGACCTTTGTTTACCAGTAACGCGCCAGCGGCGCGTGATAGAACGGGAATGGACTATATTCTTTCGCCCTGCTCGCTGGTCGCCGATGGATTAGTCAAAGTGATGATGGCCAACAGCATGCAGCCCGTTGTGCTGCCGTCGGATGCGACGACGCTTCCCGGCGACGCGGACATTCGCCGCATCATCGTTTTTCTGCCGGAAACCCCGGCCAGGCTGCTCGCCACCCTACAGCAAGCCGCTGCGTTTCTCGAACATTCGGCAACGCCGCTGCCGATGCTGATCCTTAGCCGCAGCCCGGCCAGTTGGCTGTGGCATACGCTGCTGCATCAGGTCATCGATCACCATTTACTTTCTGAAGTGCGATCCGCCGCCTCGGACCTGCCCGTCCCCAGCCTGACCGCAGTGCTCCAGGACTACATTCTGCAAAGATATCCTTCGCTTAAGCAGCTTGCCGACGAAGAGATACGCCTCGGCGGAAAGCGCCCTGGCGGGCTCACCCGGCCGGAGCTCAATGCCATTCTCGGTCTACTCAGCGGATACAGCGTCAACGCCCAGGCAAAGCGCCGCGGCATTAGTCACAAAACGCTTTATAACCAGCGAACCGCAGGACTGAAAAAAATGGTGGAACATTATCCTCAGCTGGCAACCCGTTTCCCCGGCAGCCAGACAAAAGGGCAGAAGAGCCAGCCGGATGCCGCGCTTTCCGCCTTTGAGCGCGAATTTGTCCACGCGATTCACTGTCGGCAAATTTTCCCGGTTTTCCAGCCCATCACTGACGATCGGATGCGGCTAAAAGGGTTAGAGATCCTCTCTCGCTGGCGGCAAAAAGGACAGGTTCTGCTTCCCGGCGAGTTTTTACCGCAGATACGTTCCGCGTACGCCTGGCTGGTGTTGACGGCCTTTGTGCTTCGCGAGGCCGTGGAGAATATCAATTTACATCCAGGTGAGTTTTATTTCTCAGTCAATATTCCCGCCGCTATCGCCAGCAATGACAACCTGATCCGCATGCTGGAGACCGCGCGCCAGCAGCTGCGCGAGCCCCATCTGTCCTCAAGGCTGGTACTGGAATTTGCTGAAACCCTGGACCTCAACCTGCAGAGTAAAATTGCCGACAATATTTCCCGGCTACGCAAGCAGGGCTTTGCCATTATGCTCGATGACTGCTTTTCACAAAGTAGCGTCATGTTTCCGGTGAGATCGGTCAGCTTCAGCGCCTATAAGCTGGATATGAGCATCGTCAACGATATGCAGCGCGATCCTCACGCCCTGGCTCTGATCAAAAGCCTGCTTTACTACTGCCAGCTAACCGGTAGCCGCTGTGTTGCCGAAGGCGTGGACAGCCTGGATAAATTCAACCGACTGAAAGCGCTGGGAATCGATCGTTTTCAGGGTTATCTCATCTCGCCGCCGGTGGAGCGGGAAAACGTCAGTGACCTTATCCACCAGCTTTTATCCGGTCGCAATCTGAGCCTTATCGACGGATGAAAAATCGCCAGAATACGTCGCCAGCCGCACCAGGCTAAAATAGTTGCGCCAGCGCGCTGGCGCATTTATTTCAGGCGCGGATATCGTCGTACTCGCGGGTATTATCAAATTCATGTTTGGCAAACGGGCATAGTGGAATAATTTTACGCTGCTCGCCGCGCATTTTTTCCACCACTTTCGCCACCAGCTTTTTCCCTACTCCCTGGCCTTTCAGGCTGGGGTCGACATCGGTATGCTCAATAATGCTGAGGTGCTCGCCCGTGGGCACAAAAACAATTTCCGCCACCTGATTCCCGTCGGCGTCATTGACGTAAAACTTATTATGACCTTCCAGTATTTCCATCGTTTCCTCGCTTATTTTTGGCGATACTTCAGTGCGCCGCTCGGGCAGGTATCAATAACCTTAACCACCGTGGCCACGTCCACTTCATCGGGGACGATCCACGGTTTGCGTTTCAGGTTGAAAAGCTTCGCGCTGCCGCGCACGCAGTTGCCCGAGTGCTGACAGATATCGGTGTTAAAGTAGACATCGATCTTCTCGCCGGTATAGGCGCGATAGCCCGCTTCCAGTAGTTCTTTATCCATGACATTGCCTCAGTTCTGACTATTTTTATAGCTTTGTCTTTAAGCATAGCCCTGCCAACAACCGCTGACTATCGGCGACGGGTGAAATTTTATTTCGGTAGCCGCACGCCGTTAATGCAGAATGAATGATTTTCTATGCACTCTTTAGCCAAAGAAAATGTTCTGATTGCCGATAAAATACGGACACTTCTGTTATATCCATCTTTAATTTCCCCGGCAGTGAGATTAAACTCATTCCATCCTAACCCGAGCACTCAGGTATTTAGTCTTGAATCGCATTGTAAAGCTGGCGCGCCCTTCGCTCTTATTCTCGTTATTTACGCTCACCGGCTGCTCATTATCCCCAGCGATTCCGGTATTAGGCGCCGCCTTTCCAGGCTGGTTCTTCTGCTTATTAGGCGCCTCGCTATTACTTATTCCCTGCCATATCCTGATTGTGCGTCAAGGATGGCAGTCGCGATTTTCTCCGCTGGTCTTCAGCTATCTGGCGCTGATGTTCCTGTTCGCCACGATTCTGTGGTTCCTGTTCTTCGTAAACTAGATACCTATGACTCAATCCCGCTCAAGCGTTATCCGCAAAAAATGGCCCCTGCTGGCGCTCGTTCTCGCCGCTATCGTGGCGCTGATTGTGGTTATCTGGCAGCTGCAAACCTCGCCGGAAACCAACGATGCCTACGTGTATGCCGACACCATCGACGTGGTGCCGGAAGTGAGCGGGCGGATCGTCGAGATGCCGATTCGCGACAATCAGCGGGTGAAAAAAGGCGATCTACTGTTCCGCATCGACCCGCGTCCCTACCAGGCGATGCTTGATGATGCCAAGGCGCGGCTGACCACGCTTGATGCGCAGATTATGCTGACCCAGCGCACGATCAAAGCGCAGGAGTACAACGCGCAGTCGGTCAGCGCCGCCGTTGAACGCGCTAAAGCGCTGGTTAAGCAGACCACCTCTTCACGCATTCGTCTTGAACCGCTGGTGCCGCAAGGGTTTGCCTCACAAGAAGATCTTGATCAGGCGCGAACGGCCGAAAAAGCGGCGCGCGCCGAACTGGAGGCCACCCTGTTGCAGGCGAAACAGGCTTCCGCCGCCGTGACCGGCGTTGATGCCATGGTGGCGCAGCGGGCGGGGATCCTCGCGCAGATTGCGCTGGCCGAGCTGCATCTCGAATTTACCGAAGTCCGCGCGCCGTTTAACGGCGTGGTGGTAGCGCTGAAAACGACGATCGGCCAGTACGCCTCCGCCCTTAAGCCGGTCTTTACCCTGCTGGATGACGACCACTGGTACGTGGTGGCGAACTTCCGCGAAACCGACTTGCAGAACGTGCGGCCCGGCGTTCCGGCCAGAATCACCGTCATGACCAACCACGGCCGCACCTTCGAGGGCGTGGTCGACTCGGTCGGCACCGGCGTTCTGCCCGACGGCGGCAGCGTCATCGAGGGCCTGCCGGTCATCCAGAAGAGTATCAACTGGGTCCACGTCTCCCAGCGCTTCCCGGTCAAAATCGCCGTCAAAGACCCCGACCCGGCCCTGTTCCGTATGGGCGCCTCCGCCAGCGCCGTTCTCCAGCCGCAATAAGGAGACGGGATGCAGAGCCTGTGGCCATTTCTCACCCGTGAACTCCGCGATGCGCCGGGGCGGGCGAACTACACCCTGCGCCTGACGCTCAGCTGCGCGGTGCTGATCGTGCTGTTTATGACGCTGCATATTCCCTTCCTCGCCGTGGCGCTGATCGTGGTGTTTTACGTCAGCCAGCCTAACGTGCTGATGATTAAGCTGGTCAGCGTGGTTTTCGTGCTCACCGTCAGCGTCGCGCTGGGCGGCGTGCTGCTGATTATCAAGTGGACCTATGACTATCCGCTAATTCGCCTGGTCGCCTCGGTGATCCTGTTCTTCTGCGCCATTTACCTGATGCGGGTGCTCGGCAAGCTGGGGCTGGCATTTTTCGTGGTGGCGCTGGCGGTCATCTACGCCCAAACCTTCCCGTCGATGACCAGCCAGAGCGAAATTCTGGTACGCCTGCTGCTGTGGCTATGGGTGGCGATTAATACCGCCATTCTGGTGACGCTGCTGGTCAACGCCTGTTTCCAGCAGGCCTTTCCCGGCTATCAGTTTAAAGCCCGGCTGGTGGTGATGCTGCGCCAGACGGCGAAGGTGCTTAGCCAACCGGATGAAGGAGAGCCGCAGCCTACCTTTACCGAGATCGCCGGGCAGTTTAACCAGCTGCAGTCCTTGTATCAGCAGGCCGCGCGCGCCACGCCGGAGATCGCCGCCAGCCCGCAGGCCTGGCAATCGCTGATGGCCGCCGCGCTGCGCTGCTACCATTTGACGGCGCTGCTCCAGCCGGGCGACGACCATCCCGATGCGCGTCGGCGGATAGCCCGCGAACTTAACGCGCTGGCGGACAATCTGCCCGCGACGGCAGCGGCGGATATTCAGACGTTGGTGGTCCCACGCGATAGTGATAACAGCGCCATTTTGCAGGAAATCGCCGAGGTGCTGGCGCGGCTGGCGCGCGGCGAAGCCGTTCCGCTGCCGCGGGGCGAAGTGGAAAAAGCGCCGCTGCTTTTGCCGGACGCGTGGTCCAACCCGGCCTATCTGCACTTTGCCCTGAAAACGCTGCTGGCGACGCTGCTGTGCTACGTCTTTTACACCGCCGCAGACTGGCAGGGCATCCACACCATCATGCTGAGCTGCGTGATCGTCGCCCAGCCGGGCCTGGGCGCCACCATGCAGAAAACGTGGCTACGCATCGGCGGCGCGCTGTTGGCCACGCTGATTGCGCTACTGCTGATCGTCTTTGTGCAGCCCTGGACCGACTCGCTGAGCGGCCTGCTGACGATGACCCTGCCGGTTTTCGCGCTGGCGGCGTGGATTGCGGCAGGCTCAGAGCGCATCGCCTACGCCGGCATTCAGATAGGCTTTACCTTCGCGCTGGCGTTCCTCAGCTGGTTTGGCCCGCTCAGCAACCTTACCGAACTGCGCGACCGGGTTATCGGTATCCTGCTCGGCGTGCTGGTCTCCTCGATTGTTCACCTCTATTTATGGCCCGATAGCGAAGCGCCGCGGCTTAAAGCGCGTCTGGCGCAGCTCTATCGCCAGCTGGCGCAGACCCTCGCCGCCCGCGACGATGAGGTTCAACTGGTACCGCTCTTTGCCGCGCTGACCGAGAGCGAAACCTTAATCAACCGGGTGTCCGCCGAGCCGCTGGGAACCTACGCCCACCCGTGGCCGGAAGCCAAAAACTGGCCGACGCGGGCGAGTTTTCGTCAGGCAGAAGAGATCCTGCGCCTCAGTGAAGGCTATCGCCTGTACGCGGCGCCGGGGGATACCTTTTTAGCCCGCTGCGCCCCGCGGCTTGAGGACTACGCCGCCGGTCTCGACGCGCAGCAAACCGCCGCAGAACGCTCTCAGGCGCTTCTCCCGGACCCGGCGAATCCGTTTGGCGCGCCGCTGGTCAACGCGTTGGCAGCGCTGCCAACGTGGCCCTTTGCATCCTCCGTTATTCCGCGACAGGCAACCCGCTCATGATAAAAATCACTCCTCCTCCGCGCGTCTGGCGTACCTCGGCGCTTGCCTTCGCTCTGACGCTGTTAACCGGGTGCGCGTTAATCCAGGACGATCCCGGCCAGGTGCCGCTGGTCAACCCGCAGCAGGCCGAGCTGGCGCAGGTGATCCACCTCGCGAACAGCGGCTGGCCGACGGCGCGATGGTGGGAAGGCTATCAAGATCCCCAGCTCAATATGCTGGTCAACCGCGCGTTGCAGAATTCACCCACTATGCAGGCTGCGCGGCTGCGTATTTCACAATCGCAGTCCACGGTGGAGCTGGCGCAGTCGGCAATGGGCGTTCAGGCTACCGCCGTGGCGGCGCAAAACCGCCTGCGGGTGACCAATAAACAGTTCACCTGGCCCTACTCCTTCTCCCTGCCGGTGGATAAAAACGGCCCCTGGTACACGTTGAATACGGTCGGCGTCGGGGCAACGCTGAATATCGATTTATGGGGCGCCGACCGCGCCCGCGTCGCCGCCGCGATTGGCGAAAAGAACGCCCGCCAGGCGGAGACCGCCGGTATCGAGCTGGATCTCGCCAGCAGCGTCGCCCAGCTCTATTTCGCGATGCAGGCAACCTTCCAGAAAATCGAATTACTCAACCAACTGGAGGCCATCGCCAGTCTCTCGGTGCAGGCCCATGAGCATCGTACCGCGCGCGGCGTCGAGGATAGCGTCGATGTCGCCAACGCCCAGGATGAACTGCTGGCGGCGCAGCAGCAGGTGATTACGGCGCAGGGAACGATAACGCAGTATCGGGAAACCCTGCGGGCGCTGATCGGCGCTGATGCGCATAGCATGCCGGAGATCCACCCGGTGGCGCTGCCGGCGCTGCAGGAAACGCTCCCGGACTCGCTCTCGTTTGAGCTGCTGGCCCGCCGCCCGGATCTCCAGGCCCTGCGCGGCTACGTCAGCGCCTCGATGAGCCAGGTGGACGCGGCAAAAGCGGCCTTTTACCCGCACTTTGATATCAAGGCCTTCTGGGGCTACAACGCGCTGAGCGTCGGCGACCTGTTTAAGTCCTCCTTCCAGCAGATCAACATACTGCCGGGGCTCTATTTACCGCTGTTTGACGGCGGGCGCTTAAACGCCACCCTGAAATCGACGCGTACGGCGAGCAATATCCTGATTAAGCAGTACAACCAGGCGGTGCTGGACGCAGTGCGCGACGTGGCGATTAGCTCCAGCCAGCTGAACGATTTGAACCAGCAGGCCGCGCTGCAGCAGCAGAAAGTGACGGCGGCGATGGTGACCACCCGCAGCGCCAGCGCGCACCATCAGCGCGGGCTGGTCAGCTACTATGCGGCGCAGGAGGCGCGTCGCCCGGCTATCGCGCAGCAGCTTTTGCTGCTGGATATCCAGGCCCAGCGGCTCAGCACCGATATCACCCTGATTAAAGCGCTGGGCGGCGATTACCGCGGCCCGGCGCTGAGCGAGAACGCCCCATTGCGCTAGCCTAACAGGCGCCATTCGCGCGCCTGGTTTACCGCCTGGATGCGCCCCTTCACCTGCAGCTTTTCATACAGCTGCTTAAGGTGCCACTTGACGGTTTCCGCCGAAATACCCAGCTCGCGCGCGACGCCCTTATTGGAATAGCCGTCGGCAATCAAACTCAGGGTCTGCTGCTCCCGTTCGGTCAACCGCAGGGCGAGCGGCTGCGGGCGGGCGCTATCAATCACGATCCCGGCGGCGGCGAAGCGCGACAGCAAAACGGCGATATCGGCGGTCAGCGCATCATCCGCCGCGCCGCGCTTGTGTATTTCAGCCAGCAACGCAGCCATCTCTTCCCTCCCCTCCAGCAGGCTGCGCCATAGCCCCTGATGCAGCGCGCGCGCAAGCGCCGGTCGGCAGATAGCCATCGCTAGCTCCCGCTCGCCGGCACGCCAGAGGGCCAGCGCCTGCCTGAGCCGCAAACGCACGGCGAACAGCCGCTCGCCGCTGCTTTCCCGCACGCCGGCCAGCGTATCCAGCAGCCGCGCGGCGGCAAGCGGTTCGCCGGCGGCAATAAGGAGGCGGCTCTGGCCGATGGCGATATATCCGCCGACGGATTCCGTCTGGCTGAGGCTCTGCAGACGAAGCAGCAGCGCCTCAGCGGCCTGTTTGTCGCCCGCGTGAAGCGCGACGGCGATCCGCTCCGCCAGCAGCGGCGCCTGCGCCCGCAGCCAGCCGCGTTGGGCCGCCAGTCCTTCGGCATGCAGTAATAGTGATTCGGCCTCCGCCAGCCGCCCCGTTTCCCGGGCCTGGCGGGCCAGAACGATGTAGCTGCGGCTAAGGCCATCGGGCGGACAAAAGCTGTCGATGGTCTCCAGACGCGGAACCAGTAGGCTTTGCGCTTGCTCTCCCTTCCCCTGCTCCCAGGCGATCTCCGCCAGGATGGGCGCAAGGGTTGCGCCGCTGCTGGCGTTCTCGCCGGCGTGCCGCTCCGCGTAGCGCAGCGCCCGTGCCGCCTGGCGTTCCGCTTCGGCGAGATTTCCCTGACGCAGATAGCTCTGCGCCATGACGAACGCCCGGTAAACCGTCACGAACAGGTTGCGGTTAGCGAGGCTAACGCCGGATACCCGCTGCTGCACCTCCAGCGCCTGTTGCGGCCGGGAGTCCGCCAGATGGCAGTAGCTGAGGATATTGCACACCAGACCATCGACCCAGATATCGCCGCAGGGCACCTCGCGCAGCAGCGGTTCGACAATGGCGATACTGCGGTCGATATTGTCGGCAAAGGCTTCGCAGATCGCGCGAACCACCCGCAGCTTAACCCACGCGCTGTGGGCCAGCGCCTCGCCATGCGCCGCCGATTGCATCTCAATGGCGTCCAGCAGCTGGCGGGCTTCGCTGAACCGGAAGCGGTGGGCTAGCGCCCAGGCCAGGTTCAGCTGCAGCGCAATGCGCGACGGGTCAGGATTCGCAGGCAGATAGCGGATCCACTGCACCAGGGTATCGATATCCCCCTCTTCCGCCAGCGACTGCGCGCCGGCTTCCGCATCCTTCGCCGCCGACTTCCCGGCGGCCAGCGCATGGCGTATCGCCTCGGCCCACAGCTGCTGTGAGGCGAACCAGCCGCTGGCGCGGTCGTGCAGCTGGCGAATATCAATCTCACCGCTGTGCCGCAGGCGGTGCAGCAGCGCGTCGCGCATCAGCGGGTGATAGCGAAACCAAAGGCCGCTTTCATCCAGCGCGGAAAGAAACAGGTTATGCCGCTCTATCCACGCCAGCATCGCCCTGGCGTTATTGCGGCCGCAGACGACGTCGCACAGGTCCGGATGCAGGCGATTAAGCATCGAGGTCTGCAAAAGGAAGTCGAACACCTCGGGAGGCAGCGGCGCGAAAATGACTTCATCCAGATAGCGGGTGATTGACCGTGAGCCGGCGCTGAGGCCCATCGCCGCGGAAGCGTCCGCAGAGAGCGCGGCCATTTTCATTCCCGCGATCCACCCTTCCGTGAGCGCGATAAGCCGGGGGATCGCCTGCGGATCCAGCCCCGACGCGCCGGCGAACCAGGCGCGGGCTTCGCTGGGGCTAAAGCGCAGCTCGGGCTCGTACACCTCCAGCAGCTGATCCTGCATATGCAGACGGCTCAGGGCTAAAGGCGGCTGACTGCGGCTGCCGATAATCAGGTGCAGCGCCGGCGGCGCATGGTGCAGCAGCCAGCTCATTCCCTGATGAATCGCCGGGTCGCTGATACATTGATAGTCGTCGAGGATCAGGTACAGCGGATACGGGCACTGATTAAGCTGATTAACGAGTTCAGCAAAGAACAGGGGGAGGTCGGCCGGAAGCTCGCCTTGCAGCAGCTGCAGAAACGACGGGCTCCACCCCTGCCACAATGGCCGCAGCGCCTCCTGCAGATAGCGTATAAACAGCAGCGGCGCGTTGTCATCCTCTTCAAGGCTCAGCCAGGCCAGCGCATCCCCTTGTCGAAGGCGATGCCGGTACCACTGCGCCAGCAGGGTGGTTTTGCCAAATCCGGCGGGCGCGCGCACCAGGGTTAAACGGCGGGAGACGGCGGCGTCGAGGCGCAGCAGCAGGCGCTCCCGCGACAGCAGGCTTTCCGGCGTACGGGGCGGCGTAAAGCGCGTGGAGATAAGCGGCAGCGTCCCCGTGAAGCGTAAAGGTTCCTGATGAACAAGCGCTGTCAGCGCATCATCCGCCGAGGATAAAAAAGCCATACTGCGATTACTCCTTAATCCAGTCCGTACGCTCATTATCCCCCCCATCAGGGGGGTAGGCCACGCTTATCGCGCCCGATAGAGTAGTGCCATTCGCCGCAGCGGCTACGACGACATCGGCCGCGGGCCTCCCTAGTTTATTAATCAGTACAAGGTGAGTACAGACATGGCTATCGAAAATAAAGTTGCGCTGGTAACCGGCGCCGGTCAGGGCATTGGCCGCGGTATTGCGTTGCGTCTGGCCAAAGACGGCGCATCGCTGATGCTGGTCGACGTGAACCCTGAAGGGATTGCCGCCGTCGCCGCCGAAGTGGAAGCGCTGGGACGTAAAGCGGCCACCTTCGTCGCTAACATCGCCGATCGCGCGCAGGTGTACGCCGCCATTGATGAAGCGGAAAAACAGCTCGGCGGCTTTGATATTATCGTGAACAACGCCGGGATCGCCCAGGTTCAGGCGCTGGCCGATGTGACGCCTGAAGAAGTAGACCGCATCATGCGCATCAACGTTCAGGGTACCCTGTGGGGCATTCAGGCGGCGGCGAAAAAATTCATCGACCGTCAGCAGAAAGGGAAAATCATCAACGCCTGCTCTATCGCCGGTCACGATGGTTTCGCGCTGCTGGGCGTTTATTCCGCCACCAAATTTGCCGTACGCGCCCTGACGCAGGCGGCGGCGAAAGAGTATGCCAGCCGCGGCATTACGGTTAACGCCTACTGTCCGGGGATTGTGGGAACCGGGATGTGGACCGAAATCGATAAGCGCTTCGCGGAAATTACCGGTGCGCCGGTGGGTGAAACCTATAAAAAATACGTTGAAGGTATCGCCCTTGGCCGCGCCGAAACGCCGGACGATGTGGCAAGCCTGGTCTCTTATCTGGCAGGCCCGGATTCCGATTATGTTACCGGTCAGTCGATTCTGATCGATGGCGGTATTGTTTACCGTTAAGGGATAAACCCGGCGCAGAACGCGCCGGGTTTTTGCGGGATTACGCGTTAGCCGCGGGCTCCTGCGGCTTGTCGCTACGGGTGTTTTCCAGCATCCGGCGAACCGGAACAATCAGCAGGCACAGCACCGCGGCGCAGATCAGCAGCGCAATGGAGCAGCGTGCGAACAGATCGGGCAGCATATCCAGCTGATCGGCCTTCACGTGACCGCCAATCAGGCCCGCCGCCAGGTTGCCCAGGGCGCTGGCGCAGAACCACAGCCCCATCATCTGGCCGCGCATTCTTTCCGGCGCCAGCAGCGTCATGGTCGCCAGGCCAATCGGGCTGAGGCACAGCTCGCCCAGCGTCAGCATCAGAATACTGCCCACCAGCCACATCGGCGAGACGCCCGCGCCGTTGTTGCTCAGGACGTTTTGCGCCGCCAGCATCATCAGGCCAAAGCCCGCCGCCGCGCATAAAATACCGATAACAAACTTGGTGATGCTGCTCGGACGCACGTTTTTGCGCGCCAGCGCAGGCCACGCCCAGCTAAATACCGGCGCCAGCAGAATAATAAACAGGGCGTTAATCGACTGGAACCACACCGCCGGGATCTCGAAGGAGCCGATCATACGGTTGGTATAGTCGTTAGCGAACAGGTTAAACGAGGTCGGTTTCTGCTCAAACGCCGACCAGAAAAAGGCGGCGGAGATCAGCAGGATAAAGCATACCAGCAGGCGGGCGCGCTCTTTGCGGCTCAGTCCGGCGAAGACGAACAGGTAGATAAAATAGAGCACCACCGACGCCGCAATCACGTAGACCAGCACGCTGGCGACCGCCACCGGGTTAATCACGATAACGCCCTGGGCAATCAGCGCGATGATAACCGCCACGCCCACCGTTAGCGCCAGCAGCCATGCGCCGACGCCGTTTCGTTTCACTACCGGACTGTTCCAGGTGGAATCGAGACCGACTTCACGGTCATAGCGTTTCATCGCCGGAACGGCAAAGACGCGGAAGATAATCAGCGCGACCAGCATCCCGATGCCGCCGATGCCGAAACCCCAGTGCCAGCCGTGAGATTTAATCAGCCAGCCGGAGATCAGCGGGGCGATAAACGACCCCATGTTGATGCCCATATAAAACAGCGAGAAGCCGCCGTCGCGGCGCGCATCGCCTTTTTTGTACAGGGTACCGACCATCACCGAAATACAGGTTTTGAACAGGCCGGAACCGAGCACAATAAACATCAGGCCGATAAAGAACAGGCTATCGCCCATCACCGCCGACAGGGCGATGGAGAGATGGCCCAGCGCGATCAGAATTGAGCCGTACCAGACTGCCTTTCGTTGTCCGAGCCAGTTGTCCGCCAGCCAGCCGCCCGGCAGAGCGGCAAGATACATGGTCCCGGCAAAGATCCCGACGATGGCCGACGCGTTCGCGCGCGCCAGCCCCATCCCTCCGTCATAAACGGTGGCTGCCATAAACAGGATCAGTAACGGACGAATGCCGTAAAACGAGAACCGTTCCCACATTTCGGTGAAAAACAGCGAACCAAGCGGGTATGGATGACCAAAAAAGGTCCGACTTTCATTTTTATTAACAGAGGAATGCATAACTTCTCCCAGGATGTCCGCCGCGCTTTAACGCAGCGGAAAGCGTGTTGGCCTTTTATACATAAGGTCAATCATTCACATTTAATATGACGTTATTTAACCATTTGATAACCTAAAAATGGTCCTGTCTAGTCCCTTCCCCCAACTTTTTAGATGAAAAGTCGACAAACGTCTACTTTTACAGATTTAAAGTTGGCGATAGGGGAAATGTGATTGACATCATAAAACCGAGCACGTTATGTAAAATTTATCTTAATAAACAGACAGTTAATAATAGTTATTTTTATCATTAGCGGGCGAAACCCGAGGGGGTGGTAGCCTATCTATAACCTTAATAAATCCATGTCTGATAGGCACAATGCCAGGAAAGACCGATAAATCTAACAATTGAAGTTGTGAAGAAAGGGTGAGCAGAGAGCAACGGCAAGCCAGTATCAGCTGCCTCTAAGCCTCAAGGGGCTTTGTATTATCCGTGCAAGGTGAGTACCGGGGACATTCGCCCCGGTTTTTCAATCAATTACTTTTGCTTTTCCAGCGCTTCCCACAGACCCATCAGGTAGGTAACGCCCAATGCGCGGTCATACAGACCGTATCCCGGACGCCCGGTTTCTCCCCAAATAAAGCGACCATGGTCCGGACGAATATAACCATCAAAACCATTATCATAGAGAGCCTGCATTATGCGGTACATATCCAGAGAGCCGTACGCGGAAGGGTGCGCCGACTCATAAAAATCCTTGTCTTTAATAAGTTTAATATTGCGTACGTGCGCAAAGTGAAGACGCTTACGCCGGGTAAATTCAGCCAGAATTTCATAGACATTATTGTCAGGATCTTCGGCAATCGACCCTGTACAAAGGGTGATACCGTTCGCGGGTGAATCAACCGTATCGCAAATCAACGCCAGATCGGCATGATTTTTTACCACACGCGGCAGGCCAAAAATAGAATACGGCGGATCGTCCGGGTGGATCGCCATTTTGACGCCCACTTCTTCACATACCGGAATGACTTCACGTAAGAAATAGAACAGATTTTCCCGAAGCCTGGTATCATCGACATCGCGATAGCGCGCGAACAGCTCCTGAACCTTCGCCAGACGCTCAGGTTCCCAACCCGGCAAAGCAAAACCGTTCGCGTTCTCCAGTACCTCTTTAACGACGTCTTCCAGAGACTTATCAATACCGCGCTTTTCAAAGGCCATGGTTAATGAGCCATCCGGTAGCACATAATTCATATCGGTTTTCATCCAGTCGAAGACCGGCATGAAATTATAACAAATGACTTTTACGCCAAACCCCGCCAGGTTACGGATAGTTTGCTTGTAGTTGTCAATATAGCGATCGCGTTCCGCTGAACCAATTTTGATGTCATCGTGAATGTTTACGCTTTCGATGACTTCCATCTTCAGGCCTGCGGCGTGGGCCTGCTCAATCAACGCCTTAATTTTTTCTACCGGCCAGACTTCGCCGGGGGCAACATCGTAAAGCGCCCCGACGACGCCTTCTACCCCCGGCACCTGTCGAATATACTCCAGCGGGATTTTATCTTCCTGCGGCCCGAACCAGCGCATTGTCATCTGCATTTTAACTTCTGCCTTCATCATTGAGATAGTTACCATACTAGTAGCAAAAAGAGTATTCAGTAAGTTTTATTAGATCAATAGTTATTTTAAAAAAAATAAATCTCTCTAACGCCCCACACGTTTTAGGCATCATCTTAATAAGTGAACCACTATTAAAACTTGTTATTTATATGTGAAATAAAATGCGCATGGCGCCTATTTTAATTCATTTACGCCCCTCTTTTTTACCATCAGTTATAAATTAGCCCTCCCCCTTACCGTTATCACAATGGCCCGACATTAAATAATATGAGTTGAGTCACATATTTCCTATTTGCACTTGTATGGTAGTAGACTAAAATTATACGCAGGGTTTAATGTCGGCGCTCACAGGCACTATCAGAAAGCAATATCCATTTAAATCAGACAGCGCTTTAGGCTAAAAAAACCGTGTTCAGCGTCTACTGGAGAACTTATGCCATTGATAAATGATAGTTTTATGATCAGCAATCCGACAGGAAAAAAACTCTATCTTGAGATAGCGAGAGAGCAACCTATTATCGATTACCATTGCCATCTTGAGGCGAAGGCTATTTGGGAAAATGAACCTTTCGCCGACATTACGCAGTTATGGCTGGAAGGCGATCATTATAAATGGCGTGCGATGCGGGCAAATGGTATTCCCGAGGAAAAAATCACCGGTAACGCTACCGCTGAAGAAAAATTTGCGGCATGGGCGCAAACCGTTGAGGCCTGCTTCGGTAACCCTCTCTATCACTGGACCCATCTGGAACTTAAATACTATTTTAACATTGATGACACGTTAAATAGCCGTAACTGGCATGAAATAATGACGCGGTGTAATGAGCAATTACGCCGCAAAGAATTCTTACCTCAGGCGTTAATACGCCGTTCAAATGTCGAGGTCCTGTGCACAACGGATGGGCCGCTGGATAATCTGGAATATCATCAGCGGCTGACGGCAAATAGTGATTTTTCTCCGCTTGTTCTACCGACTTTCCGCCCTGACGAACTCTTTGATACCGATCCAGAAAGCTTTCAGACGTTTATTTCCCGTCTGGCGGAGAAAACCCAAATTCGTATCGCTTCTTTGCAAGACTTTCTGGCCGCTCTGGAATCACGTATCGATTTTTTCCACACTGTAGGGTGCCGCATATCCGATCACGGTCCTCTGGAAATCGTTTACAACCCTCTGGATGAAGCCGCTCTGGCCGCGCTTTTCCAGCGCCGTCTGAAGAACGAGGCCCTGACAAAAGACGAACAGCAGGCGTGGGATAGCGCAATTTTTATCGCACTCGCCAAAATGTATAAGCAGCGCGAGTGGGCCATGCAGATTCACTTTGGCGCAATTCGCAACAATAACAAACCGATGTTTAAGAAGGTGGGCATCAACTGCGGCTTTGATTCCGTTGGCGATCAAACGCTCCTCGCCGGAAGCCTGAATGCGCTCCTCAACGCCATGGGCGAGAACAATGGCCTGCCCAAAACCATCCTTTATAACCTCAATGCCGGCTATAACGATGTGGTGGCCTCTGCGATCGCTAACTTCCAGAGCGGCGAAGATGGCGTGAAATCCCCGCTGCAGTTTGGATCCGGCTGGTGGTTTAACGATACTCGCCGCGGCATGGTCAATCAGCTCAATACGCTCGCCGATCAGGGTTTACTGGCCAACTTCGTCGGTATGCTCACCGATTCCCGCAGCTTCGTCTCCTATACCCGACACGATTACTTCCGCCGGATCCTCTGCGATCTGATTGGAGGATGGGTGGAAAATGGAGAAGTTCCTGACGATAAAAACATTCTTACCTCAATGATTCGGGATATTTGCGTAGAAAACGCACGCCGCTATTTCCGTTTTTCACAAGCCTGAGACAGGTATAAACCATGACCCTTAAAAACAGAAAAGTAACCATTCCTGTCAGTATCGGCTACGGTCTGACGGATATTATGGGCGGCGGCGCCTTTACCGTCATTGGCGCGTGGCTTCTCTTTTTTTATACCACTTTTGTCGGTCTGTCGCCGATTGAAGCGGCTTCAATCGTGGCGATTGCCCGTATTGTTGATGCTATCGTTAGCCTGTTTATGGGCAGCTTCACCGATCATTTCTATAAAAATTATCTGGGTAAAAAATTTGGCCGTCGTCGCTTCTTCCTGCTGATTGGCGCGCCGCTCATGCTGGTTTATATCCTGCTGTGGATGAACGGTATGAATTTCTGGTTCTATCTCGCGGTCTACCTGGCGTTTGAAGTTATCGCGGCAATGGTGCTTATCCCATGGGAAACGCTGCCCTCTGAGATGACCAAAGACTTTAACGATCGTACCAAACTCTCCACTTGCCGAATGTTCCTGTCGGCCTCCGGCACCTTTCTCGCCACCTTTATTCCAGGCCTGTTGATCGGCTGGCTGGGCGAGAACAACGCCGATGCCTATTTAATCAACGGGGTAGTCTTTGCCGTTATGTTTACCCTCTGCGTATTCATTTCCTGGAAAGTCACCTGGGAGCGCGAGTTAACGCCGGAAATGCAGGCAGAAATCGAGAAAGAGACGCAGCCTACGACCTTCGGAGAGAAAATCACAGCCTTCGGTAACTTGTTTAAAGAGTACGCCTCTACCCTGAAGGTGCGCGCATTCCGTAAACACCTGGCTATCTATCTCTTTTCCTTCACCGCGAAGGATATCTACAACACGGTGTTTGTCTTTTTCTGCGTCTACTGCCTGAATGTGTCATCCTCTCTGGCGGGAACGCTGCTGTCGATGAGTATCGTTGGATTGCCGGTCACGCTGGCGGCGGGCGTCGCGATCATTAAATACGGCCCCTCCCGGCTTTATGTTTTCGCCTATACCCTGATGATGCTGTGTCTCGGCGGATTCTTCCTGGTCTATCAGTTCCCGACGGATAACAAAGTAATGCTGCTGGTGATCCTCGCGGGCGTTTATCAGGTCGGCCGCTGCGTACTGGAATTTACCCCGTGGAACGTATTCCCGTTTATTCCGGATATTGATGAAATGATAACCCGCCAACGCCGCGAAGGTCTGTTTGCTGCGGTGATGACCTTCTCCCGTAAAACAACGGTTGCCATTGCGACCTTTGCGGTAGGCCTGCTGTTACAGAGCGGTGGTTTCATGAAAGGTAGCCAGGTTCAGCCTCAGGAAGCCATCACCACGATTGCTATGCTGCTATTTGTCGGCACCGCCGGGCTGTTGATCATCGCGCTATGGCAAGCGCTGACTTTCCATCTGAACAAGCGTACGCACAAAATTTTAGTCGACGAGATCGAACGCCTGAAAGCGCATGGTCGCAAGCAGGATGTGACGCCTGAAGCCCGCCATGTTGTGGAAGATCTTACCGGTTACGCTTATGACAAACTGTGGTGTCAGGATGCAACTGCGCCAGCGACCTCCAATAACCCGGGGGCTGCCCTGAACGGATAGATACGGTCGGCTCCCTGCTGCGTAACGATGCCAAAAATGGGAGCCAATCTATCGCTTCTTTCTGATATCTTGCCTCCGTCTGTACAGCAGGTGGAGGCAAAATCAAATCCCGCTACCGAGGCGCCTCTTCATCCAACGAGATCACCTGAATGCCGGCGTTGCGATACGCCTGAACGTCATCGGGCAGACGATCGATCACCACGGTATCAATCCGATCCGCGGCGGTAAATTGGGCAAGGGAGGTGTTATTCAGCTTGCTGTAGTCGCAGACGATAATCACCTGGCTGGCGTGTTCAACCATGCCGCGTTTCGTTTCTGCCAGCATGATATCGGCCACGCAGGCGCCGTGTTTCAGCGACAGCGAATTGGCGCCCATAAACGCTTTATCGACGTTCAGCGTATCGAGAATGGAGCGTCCATTGATCGCCACCACGCAGTGGTACCCCTTCTTGACTATCCCGCCCAGCAGAATGGTTTGAATAAAGGGGCTGGCTTCCAGCTCGCGGGCGATTTGGTAATCGTTGGTCACCACCGTGACGTTTTGTCTGTCGCGAATATTGCGCGCGATATGCAGGGTCGTGGTGCCGGTATCCAGCACGATAATGTCACCATCCTCAACCAGCGCCGCCGCGCGTTGACCGATGCGCTCTTTCGCGCTGAGATTAACGATTTCGCGCGCGTCAGAGGCCTGTTCAAAGCTCGCCCGCGTGCGAAGAACGGCGCCGCCGTGGGTACGGGTCAGCAGCCCCTCCTCTTCCAGCTGGCGGAGATCGGCACGAATGGTGGCGCCAGATACATTAAAGACGTCACACATCTCAGAAACAGCCACTTTGCGTTTTTCCCTGAGAATACTGAGCAACTTCTCCTGTCTTTCTTCTGCAAACATTCTGCCTCTCTCTATATTTACGGCGCTCTCCGCGCGATAGCATACCTTCAGTCTGGCCCCGCGCTCAGCGCATCCAGCCTGTCGTATAAGGCGGCGGATTGCCGGTAGAGCGTATCAAAAAGCTCGCTGCAGGCCTGGTAATAATCCCGCAGACGGGGATCCGGCGAAATCAGCTTGTCGAACTGCACCGTCTGCCGCACGCCGCTGGCAAAATCCGCGTACAGCCCCGCGCCAACCCCGGCGATAATACCGCATCCGGTGACGCCATTCTCCTGATTGCGCGTGGATAATATCGGAAGATTGTACGCCGCCGCTTTGATTTCAAGCCACAGCGGGCTGCGCGCGCCGCCGCCGGAAGCGATCATTTGCTGCGGATATTGCCCGCACGCCTGCAGCTGGCGAAGATTGCGCCAGGACGCAAAGGCCACCCCTTCCAGGACCGCGCGGAATAAATGGCCGCGGCGATGCTTGCGCTGCAGGCCGAAGAACTGCGCCCGCGAGTTCGTGTGCTCGGCCAGGCGCTCTCCCGTCAGATAGGGAAGAAAGAGTAGCCCTTCCGCGCCGGCCGGCACCGCGGCTGCTTCCTGCAAAAGCTGCGGGTGCGTTATCTGGTTATCGGCCAGCGCCAGCCGCGCCCAGCGGACGGCATCGCCCCCAGCATCCAGAATCGTAAATCCGCCCCAGGCCGCGTTGGCGAGATGGAGGTTATTGACCAGCGGATGGCGTAACGGCCGCTGCGATACCACCGTTATCAGCGTCGACGTGCCGGTGGAGTCGGACGCCATACCCGGCTCATACACGCCCGAACCGAGCAGAGAGGCCGCCATATCCGACGTACCCGCCACCACCGGGATACCGACAGGCAGCCCCGTGGTATCGGATGCGCGCGGCGTCACCTGGCCGATAATGTCGCTGGAAAGTTTAAGCTCCGGTAGCTGATCGACCCGCAGGCCAAACGTTTCGCAGGCTTGCGAAGACCAGGCGCGGGTTTCGCTGTCCATCAGGAAATAGCAGGACGCCTCGCTATAGTCGGTCGCCAGGGCGCCGGTGAGCATGAAATTAATATAGTCCTTCGGCATTAACACTTTGGCGAGCTTTGGCCAACGTTCTGGATGATGTTCACGCCACCAGGCTAATTTGAAAGCCGGCCACGCCGCCGCGGGCGGATTATTTAAATGCGCCAGCCACTTTTCCCGCCCTTCGCGCGCGGCAAAGGCATCCACATGCGGCTGGCTACGCTTGTCATTCCACAGCAGCGCCCGGTCCTCCACCAGCTCGCCGCAGTCGTCCAGCAGGACGGTGCCGTGCATCTGTCCGCAGGCGCCAATGACCGCAATCTGCGTAACCGTTTCAGGATAGCGGTAGAGCATCTCGCGTATGCATTCGCAGGCGGCCCGCCACCATAGAGAAGGGGCCTGTTCTGACCAGCCCGCACGCGGCGTGGTCTGCTCATACTCCCTTTGCGCAAAGCCGACCATCGTGCCATCAACGCGCAAAATAGCGGCGCGGGTACTGCCAGTGCCAACATCAATCGTGAGTATTTTATCTTTCATCACTGACTCCGGTGACGTTTTATGGCGGGCCATCAGGCCCGCGGTCTCTCAGTTTAATCGGCGTTCAGCTCGGGAAAGCGTTCCGGGTGCTGCTCCAGTTCAGTCAGCACTTTGCTGACCGCGCCGTGGCTCATGCCAAAGCGGCGGACGCCAAGCTGGTAAAGCGCGCGCACCGTTGCCAGATCGCGAATGCCTCCTGCGCCTTTGATATCGATTCGGCCTTTAAGCTGGTCGGCAATGATGCTGACTTTTTCCACCGTCGCGCCGGTGGGCGCCCAGCCGGTGGAGGTTTTGACCCACTTCATCCCCACCTCTACGGCGATATCGCACACGCGGCGAATCTGCTCCTCATTGAGATAGTGCGTTTCGAGGATCACCTTCGCCGGTACCGGCGCGGCGGCGTCCACCACGCGGCGTAAATCTTCGCGCACATAGTCATAATCGCCGGATAACACTTTGCCGATATTCACCACCATATCGACTTCGCGGGCGCCATCGGCAATCAGTTGCCGCACTTCCTGAACCTTGGTATCAGTAGCATGCCCGCCGCCGGGAAAGCCGACCGGCCCGCCGATCATCACCTCTCCCGTACCCTGCTGCGGCAGCAACGTACTGAGAAACCGCGTCCAGCAGGGCAGCACGTGGACGGAAATAATGTTGTAGCGGGCGGCCAGCTCAGCGCAGGCGCGAACGTCCGCTTCGGTACTGGTGGCCTGGACTGCGCTCAGGTCGACTAAACGTGCAAAACGACGGGTTGTTTCATTCATGGTTTCATCCTGCTCTTTGTTTTTAATTACTTTCATTTAATGCTGTTAATCGGCTTAAATCCATTTAAAAACGCATCAAATGAAAATAACGTGATCAAATTAGCATTTTTTTATTTTCATTTGTTTTTAATTAGCAGGCAAGAAATGAACAGTGCCCTCGCAGAGCGGGCGTAAACGGTCATAAACGGGCGCAAAGGCAATGTTGCATTTATTTTTGTTTGTTTTTGTTTATGCCTGAATAGCGGGCGAGATAGCAAAAACGCTGGCGGCAGTGCAGCCGAAATGCGTGCGCTATCACACTGTCCGGCAGCGAAAAGCTCGCCTTCGTCGGACATTCCCGAGGTCTCAACGCCCTGCGCAAGGGAAAGGTAATCTGATCATGTACTTCAGGAGAGAGCTATGTTGCCGCTGGAACGTCATCGTTTGATTGTTGAACTGCTGGGCCAACGCGGCGTGATGCGGGTGAATGAGATTGCGCAAGCGACTCGGGTCTCAAGGGAAACGATTCGCCGCGATCTGAGCGAGCTGGAACGGAAAGGGATCTTAAATCGGAGCCACGGCGGAGCGCTGGCGGCGGAAAACCCGCTGCCGACGACCCGAGCGGCAGCGTCCGCCCTGCCGGTCGAAGATAGCCAGGGAAGCTTTCAGCAGAGAACGCTGCTGCACAGCGAAGGCAAAATGCGCGTTGCCCGTAAAGCGCTGCAGTTTCTGCAGCCGGGAAAGACCATCGTCCTGGACGGCAGCAGCACCAGCTGGTTTTTGGCCCGGCAGATGCCGGAGATGGCGCTAACGGTGATTACGCCCTCCATCCGCATCTTGCAAACGCTGATGAGCCGACGCTCGTTGCATCTCGTAGGACTGGGGGGCGATTTTTCCCCGACCGAGGAGTCGTTCTTCGGTGAAACCACCTCACGAACGCTGCGCGAGTACGCCATCGATACGCTCTTTTTCTCCTGCCAGGGTCTGGAGCGCGATAGCGGTTTATATGCGGGTACGGAAGCTCACGCCGCCCTGCTGAAACAGATGATGCTGGCCGCCCGTCAGACGGTGGCATTAGTCGACGGCAGCAAGCTGGGGCGAACAGGCGTCGCGCGGATCGGCGGCTTAGGCGAACTGGACTGTTTAATTACCGAAAAGTTTGCCGATCCGCTGCTGGAAAAAGAGATGACCTGGCACAACGTCGGCCTACAAATCGCCTGAGTACGCCGTCATGACGTGACGGCCAATACGCGCAATGTCGAAACGCCGCTTCATGCGGCAGGGCCAGACTTTGCCTGAAATCAGCCACTACCGGAATAAATGAGGCCTTATGCGTTATTACCTTTCTCCCTCGCTCATGTGCATGGACATGATGAAAGTGACGGAACAGCTGCACTTTTTAAACGGCAAAGCCGACAGGCTGCATGTCGACATAATGGACGGCCACTATGTCAAAAATCTGGCGCTATCGGCCAGCTTTGTGACGCAGATTCGTCCCTACACATCGCTTCCCATCGATGTCCACCTGATGGTCGAAGAGCCCGCCTCGTTTATCCCGGCGCTAATAGAAGCCGGCGCTGACGCTATTTCACTGCATCCGGAAACCATCTGCCGCGAAGCCTTCCGGCTCATTAATATGCTTCGCCAGGCGGGGAAAGCGGTGGGCATGGTGCTCAATCCCGCCACGCCGGTTGAGAGCATCCAGCACTATCTGCATCTGCTCGATAAGGTCACGGTGATGACCGTCGATCCAGGCTATGCCGGTCAGCCTTTTATTCCCGAAATGCTCGCCAAAATCGCGCAGCTTCATCAGCTAAAAGAGACCCGCGACCTCCACTTCTTGCTGGAAGTCGACGGCTCATGCAACCGCACCACCTACCGTGAGCTGCTGGGCGCCGGAGCGCAGGTATTGGTGATGGGCAGCAGCGGCTTATTCCGCCCGGATATGCCGCTTGAGCAGGCCTGGGAAAAAATGTCCCGCGATCTGTCCGCCGCGCTGCACTCCCCCGAGCGCGTATAAAGGAGCGAATGATGTCAGGAAAAGTCTGCGTTTTTGGTTCATTCAATTTCGACATGGTGGCCAGAGTGGAGCGCTTTCCCGTACCGGGCGAGTCGTTAGTGGCCTGCGGGAGTATGACCAGTGCCGGCGGAAAAGGGGCGAACCAGGCCACCGCTGCGCTAAAAGCGGGAGCGAATGTCCACTACATCGGCAAGATTGGCAATGATACCTTCGGCCATTTTGCCCGCCGCCATCTGAAAGGCGTGGGGTTTAACGCCGTGACGCTGCTGGTCGCCGAAGATATCCCCACCGGCAATGCGCTGATTTATGTGGCCGGCAACGATGCTGAAAACATGATCGCCGTCGATCCCGGCGCGAATATGACGGTGAGCGATGATGAAATCGCCGGCTGCGTCCCCGCTATCGGCTGCGCGGATGTGGTTCTGGTTCAGTTGGAGAACAATCTTTCCGCGATTGAACGGGTCGTTGACGCCGCTAAAGCAGCCGGGGCCTTCGTGGTGCTCAATCCCGCCCCCTGGCAGCCCGTTGATAACGCATTTCTGAGTAAAGTGGATTTGCTTACCCCGAACGCGACGGAGGCCGGGTTAATGACCGGGTGTCAGGTCGATAGTCTCGCGGCCGCGGCCGAGGCCGCCGATGCGCTGCATGCCCAGGGCGCGCGCAACGTCATTATCACCCTTGGCGCAAAGGGCGCCCTGCTGAGCGAGCAGGGCGTGAAATCCCCTATCCCGTGCTTTCCTTCTCATCCCCGCGATACCACCGGCGCGGGCGATGCCTTCAACGGCGCGCTGGCGGCGCGGCTGGCCTGCGGCGAACCGCTGCATACCGCGGCCCGATTTGCGGCGGCCTATGCCGCCGTCAGCGTCGAAAAGCAGGGCGCGTCATCCTTACCTGACTACGAAGAGGCACGAGAACGGCTTTTGCGTGCCGCCTCTGATTATGAAATGGCATAAACCCTACTGTATAAAAACCATTAAGAGGATAGCTCAATGAGTACGCTAATAACGGATAAGGTCGATAAAGCGGCGGTCCACAATGAAAAACTGGATACCAGCGCGTATTTACCGCACACCCCCTGGCTGCAATTTTTACTGGTCTGTTGCCTGTTTGCGCTATGGGGCATGGCGGGCAACCTGAATGATATTTTGATCGCCCAGTTTAAAAAGGGCTTCGATTTAACGGATACCCAGACGGCGCTGGTGCAGTCGATTTTTTTCCTCGGCTACTTTTTTGTCGCCCTGCCTGCGGCGGCGCTGATTAAGCGTTATTCCTATAAAGCGGCGATTATTATTGGGCTGTGCCTGTACGCCCTCGGCTGCTTCCTGTTCGTTCCGGCCGCGCAGATCATGACCTACGGCGCGTTCCTCGCCTGCCTGGGGGTGATCGCGTGCGGACTCTCTTTTCTGGAAACGTCGGCAAACACCTACTCAAGCCTGCTGGGCCCGATTCAATCCTCCACCCAGCGCATTAACTTTTCGCAGATCTTCAACTCGCTGGGGGTGATTTCCGGCGTGCTGATTGGCCAGGTGATGGTCTTTGGCGAGAACGATCCGAGCCATGAACAGCTGCTGGCGATGCCCGCCGCCGCCGCGGACGCCGCGCGCCATCAAATGGTCGGCCAGGTGGTCGGGCCCTATCTGATTATCGGCTCCGTGCTGGTGGTGCTGGCGCTGGTGTTCGTGTTTATTAAATTCCCGTCGTGCAAGGGCACGCCGTCACAACAGCAGCAGATCCCGACAGAAAGCATGGGGTCAACGCTGAAACGCCTGTTTGTTATCCCGCGCTTTCGCCTCGGGATCCTGTCGCAGTTTTTGTACGTCGGCGCCCAGGTTGGCGTATGGAGCTTCACGATCCGCTTTGTGCAGCTCGTGCAGCAGGGCACCAGCGAGCACTCCGCGACCTACTGGCTGCTGGCTTCTCTGGTGATTTACGCCGTGGGTAAAACCGTCGCCACCTGGCTGATGAACCGCCTCAATCCGGCGCTGCTGCTCGGCACCTTTGCCCTGGCCGCCACCGCCCTTTTATTGGTTGCCGTATTCAGCAGTTCAATGCTGGCGGTCTATGCGCTCATTCTGGTCAGCTTCTGTATGGCGCCATGCTGGCCGACCAACTTTGGCCTGGTCATTAAGGGCATGGGGAAAGATACCCAGACCGCAGGCTCGATCGTAGTGATGTCGATTATCGGCGGGGCCGTTATTCCACTGGTGATGGGCATTATCTCGGATATGAACGGCGGCAATATGCAAATCGCCTTTATCGCTCCGCTCCTGTGCTTTGTGTATGTCGCTTTCTACGGTTTCTGGTGCGTGCGTAAGGGGGTATAACATGCGCGAACTTATCAACACGATTGCTCATATTGGCTATCAGGTCAGCGACTTAACGCGTTCGCTTGCCTTCTATGAACCGCTGGGCTTTCAGCGCCAGCAGCGGTTTAGCAAGCCGTCGCCGCAGGGCACTATTGAAGTCGCGTTCCTGGAAATGGCGGGCGCCGTCCTCGAGCTGTATCAGCTTCCCGCAGGAACGCCCTTTGACGCTCCTCGCTGCGGTATCGATCATCTGGCGCTGGAAGTCCGCGACCTGGATGCGGTGCAGCAGCGGCTGGCGGCGCTCGGCTATCCGCTCGATGAAGGGCCGATTGAGGAAGAAAATGTGCGCTTCCTGCTTATTCGCGGCCCCGACGGCGAACGGCTCGAGTTCGATGCCTTTAAACGCTAAGCGGCAGGGCTGATCCCCTTCTCCCTTTTAGACCCGGTTAATACGGGTCTAAAAGCGGGCTTCCTCAGGCTTTACAAAAGCCTGCCTGATTCCAGTATTTCTCCCCCCTACCCGGCCTCTCCTGCCTATTGTGCAATGTTACAAAATTGCTTCCGTTTTGTTGATTTTCTATTGTGAGCCATTCGGCAATTTCCTTTCCTGAATTTCCCCAGACTACTTCCAGTCAATACGCAATATCAGGAGAGACAAATGAGCAGCACCTCCGCCGACTTCCAGAATCTTTACCAGGCCCTGAGCCGCAGCGCCGCCCGCAGCCCGGATGCCCTGGCGCTGGCGTTTGAGGATCGGCGCTATCTGTACCGCGATTTTCACCTGCGGGTACAGCGAGCGATGGCGCAGCTTGACCGCATCTGGTCGCTGCGCAAAGGCGACCGAATCCTGCTGGCCTGGGGGAATCATCCCGCTTTTTGCGAAGTCCTATTTGCCGCGCTGGGTCTGGGCATCGAAGTGGTGCCTTTCAGCACTAAGCTTAAGCAGGCCGAAAGCGAGGAGCTGGTGGGCCATATCGCCCCGCGGGCCGTGCTGTTCGATGCGACCGTGCAGGACTGGCTGAAACAAACTCCCGACGCCCTCTGCGTTTCGCTCAGCGAATGGCAGGCGCTCTCTCTTCCCGATCCGCTAACCTGTTTGCCGACCCCGGTTAACCGCGATGATACGGCGGTGATGATGTTTACCTCCGGTACCACCGGAGAGCCGAAAGGGGCGATTATCACGCACCACAACCTGCTCTGCGCGATTGACGCTTACGCGCAAAAACTGAATCTCACCGCCGCGGATAGCACCATTCTGGCGGTGCCTATCTATCACATCACCGGCCTGTCGGCGCTGCTGGCGCTGTTTATTAGCCTCGGCGCGAGCCTCTGGCTACAGCACCGGTTTAACGCCCCGCAGGTAATCAACACCCTGCGCGAGCAGAACATTACCTTTCTGCACGGCTCGCCAACCATTTTTATCCTGCTGTGCCAGGCTGCGCGCGAGCAGAGCGCCAGCCATCCAGGCGATTTCCCCGCGCTACGCACGATTGCCTGCGGCGCGGGCCACCTGAGCGACGGACTGATCGCTGAGCTAAAAACCCTGTTTCCGCATACGGCGATTCAGCCGATCTACGGTCTCACCGAAACGACCTCGCCCGCCACCATCTTTCCAGGCGATGTCTGGGGCAGCGATAAATGCGGCAGCTCGGGGCAGGCGATCCCCGGCCTCGCCATTGCGATCCGCAACGATCGCCAGCAGCCCCTCCCCGCCGGGCAAATCGGGCATATCTGGCTCAAAGGCGATGTGGTGATCCGCGAATACTGGCAGCACAGCGAACGACGCCCGAGCTGCGATGCGCAGGGCTGGTTTTGTACCGGCGATCTGGGCTATCTCGACGACGAAGGCTGGCTGTACATCAAAGACCGCAGCAAGGACATGATCAATCGCGGCGGAGAGAAGATCTACTCGCTGGAGCTGGAGAACATCCTCTCTACCTATCGGGGAGTGCGGGAAGTTGCCGTGATCCCGACCCCCAGCCCGGTCTATGGCGAAGAGCCGGTGGCGTTTATCGTGCCGGACGGTCAGCACCACCTGACCAGCGAAGAGATCCTCGGCTGGCTGAAGGTCAAAATCGCCCGCTTTAAGCTGCCGGCGCGCATTATTTTCACCCGCGTTTTACCGCGTACCCATAACGGAAAAGTGAGCAAGCAGCAGCTCAAAGCGCGCCTCGCGGAATCCATCATCACGCTATCAACGGAGGATAAAAAGTGAGCAGCAAATTTATCGACGCCCATCAAGCGGCGCAGCGGGTCGCCAGCGGCGACACCGTCTGCACCGTCGGGATGACGCTTATCGGCGCGGCGGAGTCCATTTTAAGCGCTATCGAAGCGCGCTTTCTGACCGCGGGCGAACCGCGCGACCTGACGCTGCTGCATGCCGCTGGGCAAAGCGATCGCCAGCGCGGCATCCAGCACTTCGCCCATCCGGGTATGGTGACGCGCCTTATCGGCTCGCACTGGGGCCTGGCGCCGCGCTGGATGGCGATGATCAACAACAACGAAGTGGAAGCCTGGTGTCTGCCGCAGGGGCAGATCGTTCATCTCTATAGCGCGATGGCCGCCGGACTTGCGGGGAGGCTTTCCCCCGTCGGGCTCGGTACCTTTGTCGATCCGCGCATGGAAGGCGGGCGGATGAACGCCCGCACCCGCGAACGGCCCGATCTGATCGAGCACGTGACGTTTCGCGGCGCCGAATATCTGTTTTACCCGGCCATTCCCCTGGACGTGGTCATTGTGCGCGGCACCCATGCTGATGAAGACGGCAACCTCACGACCGATGAAGAGGTGATGAAGCTGGAAGTTCTGCACGCGGTTCTCGCCGCCAGACGCTATGGGGCGAAGGTGCTGGCGCAGGTGAAATATCGCGTGGCGAAAGGCTCGCTGCATCCGAAAAGCGTCACCGTTCCCGGCAACCTGATTGACGCCATTGTGGTGTGCGAAGAGCCGCAGATGGATCACCGCCAGACCTCCAGTTGGGACTTCGATCCGGCGCTGTGCGGCGATATCCAACTGCCCGCCGCGCAGAGCGCGCCGCTGCCGCTCGACCTGCGCAAACTTATCGGGCGGATAGCCTGCCGCTATCTGACGCCCGGCTGCGTCATCAATCTCGGCACCGGCATTCCCAACGACGTTATTGGCGCCATCATTCACGAAGAACGGCTCGGCGAGCAGGTCACCATCACCGTGGAGTCGGGGATCTACGGCGGCCAGCAGGCGGGCGGCGTTGATTTCGGCATCGGTCGTAATCTGAGCGCGATGATAGGCCACCAGGATCAAATGCTCTATTACAACGGCGCGGGAGTCGATATCACCTTTATGGGCGCCGGCGAGATGGACCCGCACGGCCACGTCAACGCTACGCGGCTCGGCGCATCCTGCCCCGGCGCGGGCGGTTTTATCGACATCACCCAGAATGCCCGCCACGTCGTGTTCTGCTCCTCTTTTACCGCCAAAGGGCTGGAGATCGCCTGTGAACAAGGGGCGCTGCATATCCGCCGCGAAGGCGAGGTACGTAAATTCGTCGCCGGGGTTAATCAGATTTCTTATAACGGCGAGCTGGCCCGCGCCAAAGGACAAACCATGCATTACGTCACCGAACGGGCGGTTTTCGAACTACGCCCGGAGGGGCCGGTGCTGACGGAAATCGCCCCCGGTATCGATCTTGAGCGCGACATCCTGGCGCATATGGATTTTCGTCCGACGATCGCCGCGGATCTTCAGGTTATGGACAGCCGCTTGTTCACCCCGCAGCCCTGCGGCCTCGCGGAACATCTGTCCCGGAATTCATCCTCTGACTCACAAGGAAAATAGCTATGAAACTTGCCAGTAAAACCGCCATTGTCACCGGCGCCGCGCGCGGTATCGGCTTTGGCATTGCTCAGGTGCTTGCGCGGGAAGGCGCGCGCGTGATCATCGCCGATCGCGACGCGCACGGCGAAGCCGCCGCCGCGTCCCTGCGCGAATCGGGCGCACAGGCGCTGTTTATCAGCTGCAATATCGGTGAAAAAGCGCAGGTCGAAGCGCTGTTTTCCCAGGCCGAAGAGGCGTTTGGCGCGGTGGATATTGTGGTGAATAACGCCGGAATCAACCGCGACGCCATGCTGCACAAACTCTCCGAAGCGGACTGGGATACGGTGATCGATGTCAATCTGAAGGGCACTTTTCTCTGTATGCAGCAGGCCGCCATCCGTATGCGCGAGCGCGGCGCGGGCCGCATTATCAATATCGCTTCCGCCAGCTGGCTTGGCAACGTCGGACAAACCAACTATTCGGCGTCAAAAGCCGGCGTGGTGGGGATGACCAAAACCGCCTGCCGCGAACTGGCGAAGAAAGGCGTCACGGTCAACGCCATCTGCCCGGGCTTTATCGATACCGATATGACCCGCGGCGTCCCGGAAAACGTCTGGCAAATCATGATCAATAAAATACCCGCGGGTTACGCCGGGGAGGCGAAAGACGTTGGCGAGTGCGTGGCGTTTCTGGCGTCTGACGGCGCGCGCTATATCAACGGTGAAGTGATTAACGTCGGCGGCGGCATGGTGCTGTAAGGAGAAAAACGATGACACAGGCTAATGATATTGTGGTTGTCAGCGGCGTCCGTACCGCTATTGGCACGTTTAACGGCAGTCTTAAGCATACCCACCAGCATGACCTCGGGGCGGCGGTTATTCGCGAAGCGGTCAACCGCGCCGGACTTGCGCCGCAGGATATCGACGAAACGATCGTCGGCAACGTCGGGCAAATCGCCGAAAGCGGTTTTATCGCCCGCATCTGCCAACTGCGGGCGGGGATCCCGCAGGAGAGCACCGCGTATTCGGTTAACCGCCAGTGCGGATCCGGGCTCCAGGCCCTCGCGGACGGCATGATGCAGCTGCAAAGCGGCCAGGCCGAGGTGGTCGTCGCCTGCGGAACGGAAAATATGACCCAGCTCCCCTACTACCTGCGTAAAGCGCGCGATGGCTATCGCATGGGCCACGGCGAGCTGGAAGATGGGCTGATCTCTATTCTCACCTGGCCGGAAGGGCCTTATCACAACGGCATCACGGCGGAAAACGTTGCGCAACGTTTCGGTATCACCCGCGAAGCGATGGACGATTTCGCCTGGTCGAGCCAGCAGAAGGCGCTGAAGGCGATCGCTGGGGATCGCTTCCGCGAGCAGATTCTGGCTCTTGAGGTGCCGGACGGCAAAAAAGCGACCCGCCTGTTCGCGACCGATGAACACCCGCGCGACACCCCGCGCGAAAAGCTTGCCGCGCTGCGTCCGGCATTTAAAGCCGACGGCGTGGTGACGGCGGCCAACTCCTCCGGCATTAACGACGGCGCGGCCGCGCTGGTGATGATGACCCGCCAGCAGGCGGAAAAGCGCGGCCTCACCCCGCGTATGCGAATTCGCGGCTGGGCGGTTGCCGGCTGCGGCGCAGAGATTATGGGGTTTGGCCCCTCTCCCGCGACCCGACGCCTGATGGACCGTCTCAATATGGATGTTCACGCCATCGATTTAATTGAACTCAATGAGGCCTTCGCCGCCCAGGCGCTGGCGGTGATGAACGATCTGCGTCTCGATCCGGCCCGCGTTAACGTCAACGGCGGCGCGATCGCCCTCGGCCACCCGGTGGGTGCCAGCGGTGCGATCCTGCCGGTCAAACTGATGTATGAAATGGCGCGCAGCGGCGCGCGCACCGGTCTGGTCACCATGTGCATCGGCGGCGGCCAGGGGATTTCTATGCTGTTCGAGCGCGAAGGCGCTTAGGAAAAGACGGCCCGAAGTGGGGCTTCGGGCCGGGCGTCGTTCGGGTCAGCACCCGGCGACAACCTGTGAGCTGACGAACGGGATCGACGCGATCCCGGCAAGGCTTCTGACCACGAATACGGGGAAATAATAACCATGTCCGCAATAAATGAAAAGGCGGTAAACGGGACGCAGCTACAGCGCACCCATAAAAAGATCTACCGCCATTTGATGCCGCTACTTATCGTGGCGTACATCATTAGCTTTATTGATCGTACCAATATTGGCATGGCGAAAGCGACCATGTCGGTGGATATCGGCCTTTCCGCAACCGCATTCGGCCTCGGGGCCGGGTTGTTTTTTCTCACCTACGCGGTGCTGGAGATCCCCAGCAACCTGTTTTTAACCCGGATTGGCGCGCGGCGCTGGATCGCCCGCATCATGATCACCTGGGGGATCATCTCCTGCGGTATGGCGTTCGTCACCGGGCCTACGTCCTTTTACGTGATGCGCCTTTTGCTCGGCGCCGCCGAAGCGGGGCTGTATCCGGGCATTATTTACTACCTGACCCTCTGGTTTGGCCGTGAAGAGCGCGCTAAAGCCACCGGCCTGTTCCTGCTGGGGGTCTGCCTGGCCAATATTATCGGCGCGCCGCTGGGCGGATTGTTATTAAGCCTTGATGGAATGTCCGGCTGGCACGGCTGGCAGTGGATGTTCTTTATCGAAGGGCTGCCCGCGATAGCGCTGGCGTTCGTCGTCTGGCGCAGGCTGCCGGATAAACCCGCCGACGCCCGCTGGCTGGACAGCCACGACGTACAGGCAATCACTGCGGTGCTGGAGAAAGAAGCCGAGGAGACGCGCCATACGCCAAGCCGCTTTTCCCTGAAAACCGCGCTCACCACCCGCGTATTTTTGTTGCTGGTGCTGATTTACTTTACCCACCAGTTCTCGGTTTACGGCCTGAGTTATTTCCTGCCGGGGATCATCGGAAGCTGGGGCCAGCTTACCCCGCTGCAGATCGGTCTGCTGACCGCCATCCCATGGATCGCCGCCGCCGCTGGCGGGATCCTGCTGCCGCGTTTCGCCCGGACGGAACAGCGTTCGCGCAGCATGCTGATGGCCGGGTATCTGGTCATGGCGACCGGCATGGCGATTGGCGCGATTGCCGGCCACGGCGTGGCGTTGCTTGGCTTCTCGCTGGCCGCCTTCATGTTCTTCGCCATGCAATCCATCATCTTTAACTGGCTCCCCTCGATCATGAGCGGACATATGCTGGCGGGCAGCTTCGGACTGCTTAACTGCCTCGGATTGTGCGGCGGCTTTCTCGGGCCGTTTATCCTCGGCGCGTTTGAGGACCGCACCGGCGCGGCGACGTCCGGCTTATGGTTCGCCGTCGCGCTACTGATTGTCGGCGCGCTGGCATCTCTGTTGATTAAAAGTTCGTCATCCTCTACCCCCGCCTCGGCAAAACAGGCCCGCGGCGAAAACGCTTAATCAGGAGCGCCTTATGCGTATCGAAGTGTTACTGGATTTAAAAACTCGCCTCGGCGAGAGCCCTGTATGGGATATCGAGCAGCAACGTCTTTGGTGGGTAGATAGCCTCGACGGGCGCCTGTTCGCCTGTAACGCGCAGGGCGGCGCGATTAAGAGCTGGGACGTGCGGCAGAAAATTGGCTCTTTCGCCCTGCGCCAGAACGGCGAAGGCGCGGTGGTAGCGCTACAGAATGGCGTTCATCTGCTCGACTTCGCCAGCGGCGGGCTGACGCTGCTGCACCATCCGGAAGCGGACCGGCCCTTTAACCGGCTCAACGACGGTAAAGTCGATCGTCAGGGACGCTTTCTGTTCGGGTCGATGGATATGCGCGAAGAGGAGCCAAGCGGCGCGCTATATCGCCTGGACGCCGATCTGTCACTGCACGTGCTGAAGAAAAATATCATCGTCTCTAACGCCCCCTGCTGGAGCCCCTCCGGCGAAACGTTCTACTTTGCCGATACCTGGACGGGCGAAATCTGTGCCTGGGACTACAACACCGCGACCGGCGATCTCTCTGGCGAACGTGTCTTTTGCCACGTCGATCGCAGCGAAGGCGGCGCGGCGGATGGCGCCACCGTGGACAGCGAAGGCTATCTGTGGAACGCGCTGGTCTATGCGGGCAAGCTGGTGCGCTACACGCCGGAGGGCGAGGTCGATCGCATCATTGAGATGCCGGTGAAAAAAGTCACCAGCGTGATGTTCGGCGGCGAAAACCTCGACGTGCTGTACGTCACCTCAATGGCGCAGCCGCCGCTACCGCGCTTCCCGGAAGATAATCAGCTACGCGGCAGCCTGTTCGCCATTTACGACCTGGGCGTCACCGGCGTAGCGGAACGGCGCTTTGCCGGTTAAACGAATATCCGGCTCGCCGCGATAACAATAATACCCGGCGAACCCACTCTGACCCTGATACCTGGCGGCGCGCGCCATGCTGTCGCGACGCCGCGGAGTAAACACGACTATGACAACAATCAATCAAACACCTGCCGGCGAACAAGGCGCAAAAAAGCGGCTGATACATCGTTTCTCCTGGGTTTCGCTGCTGGTTTGCTGGCTAATCTGGGTGCTTAACGCCTACGACCGCGAGATGATCCTGCGCCTTGGCCCGGTCATCTCTAAGGAGTTCTCGCTCTCGCCGGAACAGTGGGGCAACGTCGTCGCGCTGATTATGGTTGCCCTGGCGGTGCTGGATATCCCCGGCTCCATCTGGAGCGATCGCTACGGTTCAGGCTGGAAGCGGGCGCGCTTTCAGGTACCGCTGGTGCTGGGCTATACCGCCCTCTCTTTTATTTCCGGGATTAAAGCGATCAGCCACGGGCTGACGGCGTTTGTGCTGCTGCGCGTTGGCGTCAACCTCGGGGCCGGCTGGGGCGAGCCCGTCGGCGTCAGCAACACCGCGGAGTGGTGGCCGAAAGAGAAGCGCGGCTTCGCGCTGGGGGTGCATCATACCGGCTATCCGATTGGCGCGCTGCTGAGCGGCGTGGTGGCAAGTCTGGTGCTTTCCGCATTTGGCGAAGGCAGCTGGCGCTACTGCTTCCTGCTGGCGCTGATCGTCGCCATCCCGCTGATGATTTTCTGGGCGAAATATTCCACCGCCGATCGCATCAACACGCTTTATCAGCATATCGATAGCCAGGGGATGACGCGCCCGGCGACCCAGGAAAGCAGCCATGTTGCCAAAGGCGAAGGGATGAAGACCTTTTTACGTACCCTGCGCAACCGCAATATTTCGCTAACGGCGGGCAATACCCTGCTGACGCAAATTGTCTATATGGGCATTAACGTTGTGCTGCCGCCGTATCTTTATCACGTCTCCGGCCTGTCGCTGGCGGCATCTGCCGGGCTAAGTATTATCTTCACGCTGACCGGTACTCTGGGCCAGATAATCTGGCCCTGGCTATCCGATAGCTTTGGTCGTAAACGTACTCTGATCGTCTGCGGTCTGTGGATGAGTATCGGCATTGCGCTGTTCTATTTCGCCACCAATATGCCGCGTCTTATCGCCATTCAGCTCTTTTTTGGCCTGGTGGCCAACGCCGTGTGGCCTATCTACTACGCAATGGCCTCGGATTCCGCCGAAGAACGCGCCACCTCTACCGCCAACGGAATTATCACCACGGCGATGTTTATCGGCGGCGGCCTTTCGCCATTGCTTATGGGCTGGCTCATCCAGTTCGGTGGGGGATGGGAAAATCCGGCGGGTTATATCTACGCCTTCTTTACCATGGCGGGATGCGCGCTGCTGGGGATGTTGTTGCAGCTGATGACCACCGATAAAACGCCGCGCAAAGCGCATTAACGCAGGAGAACGCATGAAGATTGTTATCGCGCTGGATTCGTTTAAGGGCAGCTGTAGCGCGCAGGCCGCTTGCGCAGCGGTCGCACGGGGATTGCGCCGGGTTGACGAGGCGCTGGAGCTGGTCGAAATGCCCGTGTCGGACGGCGGAGAGGGACTGCTTTCGACCCTTGCGGAAAGTCCGCAGCTGAAGGGCGCGAGGTGGCAGCAGCAGCGCTGTACCTCGCCTTACGGCCTCGCCGTACAGGCCGCGTTTCTGATCCTGCCCGGCGAGCGGGCCATTATTGAGATGGCGCAAAGCTGTGGGCTCGAGCTTACGCCGAAAGCGCAGCGGGATGTGCGTCTGGCCAGCAGTTTTGGGCTGGGCGAACAGGTAAAAGCGGCGCTGGATGCCGGTTGCCGGCGTCTGATTATCGGGCTGGGCGGCAGCGCGACCAACGATGGCGGCATCGGTTTCGCCCAGGCGCTTGGCGCACGATTCTTGCGCAAGGACGGCACGCTGCTGCCGGTTCCCGCCGCGGGCCAGGATCTTGCGCATATCCAGCGCATCGATTTAAGCGAACTGGACCCGCGTTTACGACAGGCCGAAATTCAGGCCTCCTGCGACGTCACCAACCCTCTGCTTGGAACCGATGGCGCCACCTGGGTTTATGGCGCGCAGAAAGGGGCGGATGAGGCGGCGCTGAGCGAGCTGGAGGCGGGTATGGCGCACTACAGCCGGCAGCTTACGCAAACGCTCGGCTACGACGTCAGCGAAGCACCAGGCGCCGGGGCCGCGGGCGGTATGGGAGCTGCGCTGATCGCCTATGCGGGCGGCACGCTGCGTCCGGGCATTGACCTGGTGCTGGAACTGCTTAATGCCGACCGCCATCTTAGCGATGCCGCGCTGACCATCGTCGGGGAAGGCTGGCTCGATCGTCAGAGCGCCTTTGGTAAAGCCCCGGTGGGCGTGGCGGGCAAAGCGGCGCGCCACGGCGTACCGGTTGTGGCCCTTTGCGGCGGACGCGATGAGAGCAGTCGGCAATTGTATCAACACCATATTGACGCGATGTGGTCTATCTGCCAGCGCCCTATGCCGCTGGCGGAGTCGATGAACACATGCGAACAGCTCCTCGCCGACGCAGCGGAGAATGTTCTACGAACCTTTCTGAGCGGACGGCGCGGAGAGGCACATAAGCGGATAACTGTATGATTATTACGACGGCGCTGGCTAATGAAATTGTCGCCCGGGCAATGGCGATAATTCATCATAACGTGAACGTGATTGACCATCATGGACAGATTATTGCCTCAGGTGAACGTCATCGTATCGGCGAGCAGCATGAAATCGCCCGCGAGGTGATACGCACCGGTAAACGTATTTGTATTAATAACACCGCGGAAGCCGCGCGTTTTGAGAATGTGCATCCCGGGATTAATCATCCCATTATGTATGACGATCGCGTGGTGATGGTGGTGGGCATCAGCGGCGACCCGGCGGCAATAAGCCGCTATGCTGAACTGGCGGTGCTTACCGCCGAACTACTGGTCCGCCAGGCCATAGAGATGCGGGAAACCAACTGGCGACAGCGTCTGCGCGACACCCTGTTTTGTCAGTACCTTGAGCAGGGAGCCGCGCCCGCCGGACAGGAAGCGCTTCATCGCCTGGTGGAGCTTGGCTTTAATTTTAATGCCCCGCTGATGCCGGTTGTGGTGACCGTGCAGGTCGAACAGCACCAGCTAAGCGAAGTATTGAGTACGCTGCTGCGGGAATTCTCGCAGCTGTCCGGGGTAAGAGACGTCATTTTGCTGGGCAGCAATGAAATACTTATCCTCAATACGCTATGCGAACCCCAGGAGACGATGCTGCGGGGCATCGAGTTTGTTCTCAGCAATCAGATCAGCCATTACCATATCGGGATTGGCGTGCAGGCGGACAACGCCCCGGATATTCGCGAGGCTATCCGATTCGCCCGTTCGGTGATTGAGGTGGGTAGCAAAGTGCAGCCGCAGCGACAAATCTACTACTTTCGCGAGATGGCTATGCTCTGCCTGTTCCGGGTGCTGGAAGACAGCTATATGGTGAATTTTTTTATCAATAACGTACGCCAGCTGCTTGAGCATGATTCCGGCGAAGTGCTGCTGGATACCCTGAGCAGCTTTATTGCCAATAACGCCGAGCCGGGCAAAACGTCGCTGCTGTTGGGGATTCATCGCAACACGCTCACCTACCGGCTGCAGCAGATTAAAAAGCATATTCAGCTCGATCCGATGGTCTTCACCGACCTGACGCAGCTGGCGGTGTCGGTACACTGCTATCGTCGGCAGAACCCGCGCCAGAGCGAATGGATTGATACCTTAAGCTAAAGAGCGGCGGGTGCTCTCGCCCGCCCTGCTGGGGAAATACCCCACAGCCATGTCCGGGAGGAAGCGGCCCAAACGTTACCGGTCGCGGTGTATCACTCTGAGATCGACGTTTATCAAAATAATAGTGCGCCCGGCGTTTTTATCGCGAGCGGGGCGCCCGTCGCCGATGGCGGGCTTTTCGCCTCATCCCTTCGGCGAAGCTTGCTCGCTTCAGTCGCCATTTCTGTACATAATTTAATCAAATGGCACCTTTCTTGCCTTTTATCTACGTTCCCCGACGGCGGCGTTCGTCGGTCAATATAGATAAAAAGGACAGGAAAATGGCGCAAATGAATGAAAATATCGCGACCGCACCGGTCTCTCCCTTACGCGGTTTTTTCGCGAAACCCCGTATCATCGCCAGGCCCGGTTTTAACCGCTGGCTGGTGCCCCCGGCCGCGCTGGCCGTTCATCTCTGCATAGGTATGGCCTACGGATTTTCGGTTTACTGGCTGCCTATGTCGCAGCTAATAGGAGGAAGCGAGTCCTTACAATGCCCCGTCACGATGTCGTTCTGGCAGCAGCTGTTTACCCGCGATTGCGACTGGAAGATCTCCATGCTGGGATGGACCTACACGCTGTTTTTTGTTTTTCTCGGCTGTTCGGCGGCGCTGTGGGGCAGCTGGCTTGAGAAGGTTGGACCACGGCTGGTGAGCTTTATTGCCACCTTGTGCTGGTGCGGCGGCCTGTTGCTATCCAGCGTCGCTATCTATTTCCACCAACTTTGGTTGCTGTGGCTGGGAGCCGGGGTCATCGGCGGAATCGGTCTCGGACTGGGCTATATCTCACCGGTTTCGACGCTGTTGCGCTGGTTTCCGGATAAGCGCGGAATGGCGGCCGGGATGGCGATCATGGGTTTTGGCGGAGGCGCGCTGGTGGGGGCGCCGCTGGCAAACGGACTGATGAATTACTTTGCCGGTCCGGCCGGCAACGGGGTATGGCAAAGCATTCTGGCGCTGGCGGCGATTTATGCGCTGTTTATGCTCGCCGGAACCTTTGGCTATCGTCTGCCGCCCATGGGCTGGCACCCTTCGGGCGAGAAGGCGCAAAAAACGATGCGCAATAATCCCACGATCCAGGTGCACGTCCGCGTCGCCTGCCGTACCCCGCAGTTCTGGCTGCTGTGGATGGTGCTGTGGCTCAACGTCACCGTGGGGATCGGCATTCTCGGTATGGCCTCGCCGATGCTGCAGGAGATCTTTGCCGGTAAACTGCTGTCGCTCGATCTGAGCTGGCATGAGCTGAACGGCGAGCAGCTGAAGCGCATTGCTACCATGGCCGCAGGATTTACCGGCCTGCTCAGCCTGTTTAACATCCTGGGACGTTTTTTCTGGGCATCGGTATCCGACCTGTGCGGGCGCAAAATGACCTTTGCGATTATTTTCTGCCTGGGCGCCGCGCTGTACGGGACGTTGCCGCTGGTGAATCACGGCGGTTATATCGCGCTGTATGTCTGCGCGATGTGCATTATCATTTCGATGTACGGCGGAGGCTTTGCCAGTATTCCCGCCTATCTGGCCGACGTCTTTGGCTCACAAATGGTCGGCGCGATTCACGGGCGTTTGTTAACCGCCTGGTCTGCGGCGGGGATCAGCGGCCCGGTGCTGGTCAACTATCTACGCGAGTATCAGCTGACGCACGGGGTCCCGCCCGAGCGCGTCTATGATATTACGCTGATGGTGCTGACCGGCCTGCTGGTGATGGGTTTTATCTGTAATCAGCTGGTGCGTCCGCTGACGGAAGAGCATGCGATGACCGCGGAACAGCAGCAGCAGGCGAAAGGTCTGTACACCATCAACAAGAATGCTCAGCTCACGTGGGAGGCCCGTCCGTCCACGCTGCTGCTAACCGTAAGCTGGGTGGCGGTGAGCGTGCCGCTGTTATGGGGCGTCGGCACCACGTTACAGCAGGCCGTGAAGTTTTTTATGTAGGTTCTTGCAGCCGATGCCGCCCGTGATTCCCTGGCGGCTCTTTATGCGCTTACCGGCGTGCCTGACTGGATATGTTGAAGGATCCTCTCGACCGCCTCTTCGGCGGTCAGTACGGAGGTATCCAGAGTCAGGCTGGCGGCCAGCAGGCGAGCAAGGGTTGATTTCCCGGTACCGGGCAGGCCACCAAAGATCAGTAACATAGAGACGACAGCGTCATGTTGTTTCCGCTGGTGATGATTATTGATGATTTTCCAGCTTACCTGAACACGGATATTATTCAGTCAGGTATGATTAATATTCAATACTGGCTGAAGCGGCATCAGGAGGCGTCTGCAGATAATCGTCACGTCCAGGGCAACGTTCAGTGATAGTGATACCGTCCCGCAGGCAATTTACTTAAGCCTTTTGCCCTCATCATCCACCACTTTCTCGCCATCTTCCTTTGCAAACGCGCCCTTTTGCGCGTCAGGAAGGATATCCAGTACCACCTCCGATGGGCGGCACAGGCGCGTTCCCAGCGGCGTCACCACAATCGGGCGGTTAATCAGGATTGGATGCTGCAGCATGAAATCGATTAACTGGTCATCGGTAAATTTATCTTCCGCCAGGCCCAGTTCTTCATAGGGCTCAACATTTTTACGCAGCAGCACTCGTACCGCGATCCCCATATCGGCAATGAGTTTGACCAGCTCATCGCGTGGCGGTGGATTTTCAAGGTAATGAATAACGGTGGGTTCAGTACCGCTGTTGCGGATCATCTCCAGCGTATTACGCGACGTGCCGCAGGCCGGGTTATGATAAATGGTAACGTTGGTCATTTGTGTATCTCATGACAAAGTGAAAGAGAGACGTAGCGCCAGCGCGGCCAGCGTTACAAACAGTACAGGCAGAGTCATGACGATCCCGGTGCGGAAGTAGTAGCCCCAGGAGATGGTCATGTTCTTCTGTGAAAGTACGTGCAGCCAGAGCAGCGTTGCCAGGCTACCAATAGGTGTAATTTTCGGCCCCAGATCGCAGCCAATCACGTTGGCATAGATCATCGCCTCTTTGATCACGCCGGTTGCGGTGCTTCCATCGATAGACAGTGCCCCCACCAGCACGGAAGGCATGTTGTTCATGATGGAAGACAGGAAAGCCGTCAAAAAGCCAGTACCCAGCGTCGCGGCCCAGAGTCCTTTATCCGCCAGCACGTTCAATACCCCTGAAAGGTATTCGGTTAGCCCGGCGTTGCGCAGACCGTAGACCACCAGGTACATCCCCAATGAGAAGATGACGATCTGCCAGGGTGCGCCACGCAGCACTTTGCCGGTATTGATGGCATGACCGCGCTTAGCGACCGCAAGCAGAATGATCGCCCCTGCCGCGGCAATCGCGCTGACCGGAATGCCAAGCGGCTCGAGGACGAAAAAACCGACCAGCAGAAGAATCAAAACTATCCAGCCGGTGCGGAACGTAGCCGGATCTTTAATGGCGTTTGCCGGCGATTTAAGCAGGACCAAATCGTAGGCCGGCGGGATATCTTTGCGAAAGAACAGGTGCAGCGTCACCAGCGTAGCGCCTATGGCGGCAATATCGACCGGCACCATTACCGAGGCATATCCAGTGAATCCCAGCCCGAAGAGATCTGCCGATACGATGTTCACCAGATTCGACACAATAAGCGGCAGGCTGGCAGTATCAGCAATAAACCCGGCAGCCATCACGAAGGCCAGCGTCGTGCCCTTGCTGAATCCTAATGCCAGCAGCATGGCAATCACGATGGGCGTCAATATTAATGCCGCGCCATCGTTGGCAAACAACGCCGCCACCGCTGCGCCGAGCAGAACAATATACGTAAACAGCAAACGGCCACGACCGTTTCCCCAACGAGCTACGTGCAGCGCAGCCCATTCAAAAAAGCCGGACTCATCGAGCAGCAGGCTGATAATAATTACCGCAATAAAGGTCGCCGTCGCGTTCCAGACGATATTCCACACCACCGGGATATCATCGACATGTACAACGCCAGCAATCAAAGCCAGTACCGCGCCCAGCGACGCGCTCCAGCCGATGCCTAACCCCTTCGGCTGCCAGATAACCAGAAAAATGGTCAGGACAAAAATAGCACCTGCCAGTAGCATACCCCCTCCCTGAAGATCACATTCGAAAAAACATATATGTTATGGCAAATTTTTAAAGGCAAAACGCTTTACCGCTTCCAGAACAGTTTGCTGATGCCAGCTTGCGGGCGATGGCCTGTACGATCTCCTGTTGGCTTAACCAGGCCTGCGCTATTACCTGTGCCGCCCATGCAGGCATATGCGGTGATAAGCGATAGTGCACCCACTTACCCTGCTTGCGATCCAGCAATAATCCGCTTTCCCGCAGCATAGCCAGATGGCGGGAGATCTTGGGCTGCGACTGATCCAACGCCGCACAGAGATCGCACACGCACAGCTCCCCCATCTCTTTAAGCAGCAGCACAATACCCAGGCGGGTTTCATCGGACAGATTTTTGAAAAGCTGTAAGGGTGTTAATGACATCATTCCTCCCGATCGTCGATGGACAGGATACTCCACAGAGATATAAGTTCAACACCACATATGAAAAATCATATGTGGTGCAGTTATGCCCGGCGGGTTAATCAGGTCAATTTATAAGGGACGAATCGCATTGAGGAGAGCAGGCTCCTGCACGGATAAGCATTCCGGCGAGTCCGGTCAGTGATGTCTATCGCACGTTCAATTTTAATCACTGTCTCAAAAATGAACGATAACGCCATTTGGTTCCATTATCATTGATGATTTCATACTGCACCTCCCCTGCTTTCACCGTTTTATTCAGGGGGATTTCCTTTTTCTCTCCGGGAGCTAACATGATGCTATCAACTGCTACATCAGCAGACTCGAATGTCGCTATCGTCATATACCATGGCGTTGGATTGCTCATAATGACAACCTGTTGATTGTTATTTTTAATCTGAAACTGCAGTCGCTCCCCGTCAGTCTGCCGAGGCCGTGGGACATTAACGGGCCGTACAAAAACTTTCAGGCGTAATCGCAGGGGAAGAATAACGCGCTTCTCATTAGCCGGACCGATCGTATTTGGCGGAACCTGATAAATATTCAGCCAGTAAAGAGATTCCTCATCTTGCGGAAAATTATCTCGAGAGATCAACTGTAGCTTTACATCGCGCAGTTCACCCGGCTGTAATCGAAACACCGGAGGGACTGCAATAATCGGTGTTCTGGCGTTTTCTGGAGACACAAATACATCCCCTTCATCAAACCAAAGTTGTACAAGGGATGGTTCCCCTCCTGAATTTATCAGGTTCACCGATGAGACCATTTCTCCGGCATTAAATATTACCCGGGTACTTTCCACATTTACAACGGCGAAGCCAGGTTGCGCCAGAACTAATAGCATCCAGCACAACCACTTCATCCGTATAATGCGTTTACTGAAAGCTGACAACAACCTGTAACTGCGCATTCACAGACCCCGCGGTAACTGTCTGACCATTAATTGCACCCAACTCTGCAGTGAAATCTCCCGTATAAATATCTGCGCCATTTCCCGTCCCGGTAAATGTCAGTAAATCTTTAAACCCATACCATCCGTAACTGTTTCCTGCGCCAAATGATAATTTAGCAGGCAAAAGATTAAGCGCATTTCCATGACTGTTAAGAATTTGAATACCTACCCCCGAGGCTTCCCCTGCACCGTGCCCATAATTTGTATCCAGCAGCCAGGTGAGACCACCGCCGGAAGTCTCCAGCCCCAAACTTTGCGCTTTACTAACCGCGTTTGCCTGATTCACCATAAAGCCCATAGCAACGTTTGCCGAAGAGCTTGTTGAATTTGACGTACTGGAGACAGCCCCTGATTCACATTCCAGACTGATGGAGAATCCGGCGCGGCTGGTATTCCCCGCATTGAGGTCACTGACTGAAATTGTGGGCAACAATACAACCGAAGGAAAATCCTTAACAGTACATGCTGCCCCCCTGACGAAAGTCACGTAGTTCGTCAGACCAAAACCAGCAGGCCAGTGCAAATACCATCCTGAGAAGTTGCTCGCACTGTCAGCGCCAGCATAAAGCCCGGAGCTTAAGTCTCCTCCCTGGAATGCAAGAAAACCGGCGGCCTGAGCGTTACCTGTACTCCACCAGTTATAGGTGTACAAGCTAGAGTTATTCTGACTGCCGTAGGTTCCGTTTACTTTATATAACTCAACAGATACATCACTGAATGCGCTCGCGGGTATATATGTATAGGTACCATCTGAATACCAGTCATCAGCGGTAAGCTGACGGGATTTCCAGTTGCGTGAGTAATATTCCCCTGTCTTCATATTCGTTAATCTAATAGCAACATTTTGTACATAAGTGTAATACGCACCTTCTACCTCACTGGTCGCATTTTTACCGCTGTAGTCTTCTACACCATTGGTTGCATAAAACTCATACAACCCTGCATTCACCGCACTCTGATCACAGCGAAATAAAATTTGATTTGCTGTATATGTTTCCTTGTGACCAGACGTCAGAAAGGAAGCCGTTGAACTGGCGAGCAGGGTCCCTGAGGGCTGAAAACCCTCGGAACCACTAATAGTCACGATACCGGGAAGCCCGAGGCTTGTGACCGTATTGGCATCTGCGGCACCGGTCCACGATGCGGCAGTATAACCCGCATTCAGCGCGGCAGCGGATAGTTGACTTGTCGACGTCACTCTTGTGCAGGTACCTGCAGCAAAACTCGTCTGGCTCCAGCCAAAAAAAATGACCGGAACAAGCAGGAAAATAAAAATCCTCTGCTTCTCTTTTTTTCTTATGATGGCCATCATTTCCGTTATCTCCTCTCACAGGGCAGATGAATTTGTGTTACCGGTTGATTATCTGCTTTCGGTAGGCGATATTTGATTTCACAGCGCTGACCATCCCGCTTCCCCCATTTAACAGTCAGTTTTCCTGTATTATCTTCAACGCGGGCATAAATTTGACCGCCCTGACCTACCATTCCAATTTCGTTACCAGCAGAATCAAAAACATCAGCGCCCATCGGAGGCTTTTCACCATCAAAGCTCGCGGTGATTAAAATGGCTCTACCATGCAGAGTTTCGAAAGAAACCATCGGCATGGCTCCTGCGTAAGGAACCACTTTCTTACTGCCTCCCTGCAGCTCAACGTCAGAATTAATGAATCTCGAGTCAAGTCCAACATTGTTATACTGGTAAGGGGTTAGCGACGGATGTATAGCGTAGCCAAAGCGATCTATTGTTGCCCCCTGACCGTTCTTGACAATTGCGCCACTGGCACCCGGCGCATGGATGATTGCAAACGTATCGCTTGCATAAGGCCCTACCGTGAGTCCGCCGCGGTGAGCAACCAGCGTGCCAGAATATCCAGTTCCGAACTGCCGATAGTTTTTACCTGCTGAGAGGTTTGCGCGAAAAGCGCCAACGGACGTGTTCTGCTGACCGCTCCCTCCCCAGCTCGTGGCATTACCGCTGTTACGATAATTTTCAGCACCACCGTATACGGAATAAGTAAAATTACTCTGCTCCCCAGCGGAACCATTGATACCAACCTGCGCACTCCGCGTATCTCTATTTTTATTTATGCCAAAAGTCAGGTTGGAGCGATTTTTACCCAAATCAAGTGGTACAGAAAAACCCAATGAGATTGTATTTTCTGTGTACCTTTGCCGATTTCCCGTGTCGTAATCACTATCGCTAAGACTATAAAAGTATCTGCTGCTCGTCATAATGGTCTGCTGACGGGCAATACTCAGGTTATAGCTGAATTGTCTCCAGCTATTACTGTATCCCAATTGCAATTGTTTAATTCTGCCTCTTCCATCATAATAATCAGCAGTACTGCCTGACAGGTTAAGCATCCCCCATTCATCCATAGGCTGACTGACGGTTGCTGAAAACCTATTTTTTTGCCTTAACGTATCTGACCAGTATTCAGTGCCATTCTGAAACTGACGCCTGACGCCAAGGACATCCTGTAAATCCCTGAAGCCACTGGTTGAATAGCGATAAGCAGCAAGAACAAGATTGGTTCCTGTATCAAATGTTCTGCTATAGCTAGCTTCTGCACGCCAGCCACTGGTGGTATGCTCATTTTCTACTCGGGCATGAGAAAAAGTCGTGTTTAACCCGAATGCTCCTGCGCCAGTGGCGATCACTCCCCCCAGCAAAGCTGCCTGATAATCTTCAGCAAGACGTATACCGCTGTTCGCGGTGAGCATGTTCGACATGCCGCGCTGCAGCGTCCCTTCAATAAAACGATTGTTAACGCTGTAATAATTTCTCACCCGTCCTAACGATACAGAATACTCCCAGTTACCCGGACGCACAGAATCAGGTACAGAAGAATAGGGGACGGTAAACGTTGAAATGTTGCCACCAGCCTCAATAACCTCTACATGCAGATCTCCCCTGCTTTTCGTATTATAAAGGTCATTAATGACAAAACTCCCCGGCGAAACGGTGGTCTCATATACGATGGTTCCCTGCTGACGGATGACAACCCGAGCTGTTGTCGCTGCAACGCCTCTAACTTCTGGTGCATAGCCCCGTTTTCCCTGAGGCCACATTCGCTTATCGGTAGCCATCTTTATGCCATTAAAAGACAGACTCCCGAACAGACTATTGTTGGTGTAGCTATCACCGACTGTGAATACGCTTTCTAATGCAGGAATAGCACGTTGCCCCCATGTCCTGGCCGCATTATATTTATATTCACTACTGCCAAGGTTACTGTCAGCGTATCTTAAGTTTCCTGTATGCCGAAGCTGCCATAATCCCAGGTTAGTCCCCGCATTAATATTGCTCCAGAGATAATTATATTTATAATTCGTTCCTGTATTCTCCGTACGAGTGAAATTGGTATTATGACGTAGAAAAAGCGCAATCACGCCACTGTCCCAGCTTTCGACAGGAATAAAACCACGGGGATTCTGAAACATATTCGACTGTGGCACTGACAGGTTGAGGCGGGACTGTGATAAGTCTACCTCTGCCTGAATAGTCGCCCCAGCGTCAGATATGGGTATACACTGATGACTCTCCGCAGCCACTACAGCATTTATTCTGATGGCTAACTTAGCTATCAGATCCCGAGTCAGACAAGGTTCTGTTTTTCCATCCGCACGCTCAATTATATTGATTATTTCGCTGATCGAAATTAGAGTGTTGTTCACATAGACATCGAGAACATATTTTCCGGACTGAACAGGCGTAATTTTTTTATTGAATCGTTCCATATCCTGCCCTAAAGCAGAGCCTTTCAGCAGTGCTGGGTCGAAGTAATAATCCTGTGCGCTTGCTGAAGGAAAGTATGTAATAACGAACGATATTGTTAATATGATTTTGATAAATCGCCACAAGATATTACTGATAGAGAGATTTTTAAAGGCCGAATTCCGCATTCAGTCGTGCCCCCCGATCGTTTACCACTGTAACTATGGCTTTTCTACCCTTAACTGAACCTGCACGAGAAATATTGAAAATTTGAGTTCCTGAAGGCTCAATCATACCCGACCCAGAAGATAATCTCCGTTGCCCCTCGGTTAACGCAACGCTGCTGACAGTGACGTAGAAAGGCGTGTGGTTTTTTATCATCACTGCTGAGGCGTTACCTGAAACAGGCGTTACGGATATATTGGGAAACCCCCTGCCTGGACCAGACACTAGTGATGTAGGGCGATAGAAAATTTTAACCCTGTTACGCAGCATGACGAGCATTTTATTTTTTACGTCATTCTTATCGATATTTGATGGAGGAACCTGCAAGAAATTAAAATAAAAAACAGACTCTCTATCATCAGGAAGATTCAAACCGCCCGTGAACGTCACTTTAACAACCTGACCTGCGCCCGGCTGAATACGAAAAACAGGGGGGGTGGCGATAAAGGGAACCTGGACGGAGGCATCCGGTCCACCGGACATCTTGCCGGCATCAAACCACGTTTGCACAACGTATGGGAAATTGCTCTGGTTTTTCAGGTTAACATCAACTGAACGGCTTCCTTCATTGTATATAATACGGGTGCCCGTCATAATAACGCTGGCATTAAGCTGAAGAGAAAACAACGCTAAAAAGATAAAACCAAAACACGAAAGTGATTTATATAGAAAATTCATATTTCTCTCCGTTAGTAAAGCCAGTCCACAGTCTGGTACCAATATAAATGGCCGGAAAAATATTTTCCGGCCATGATATTACAGGTAGGTCACAGCATATTGTAATGAAGCGGTAACATCACCGGCCGTTGGCGTACTAGATGAGTAGTACTGAGCGGTATAATTAGCACTTGCAGAAGTTTCACCTGCGGTTAACGTCAGGTCTGCATCACCAGTGAAGTAGCTGGTAAAATCAATAGCGGTTCCAGCCGTATCCAGAATCTGGATTTCCACATCACCTGCACTACCGGTATTTCCCAGATTGCCAGAGGCAGTTACCTGATTGCCCACGAAAACAGTAGAAATATCCCGGTCAGTCGTTTCAACCGCGCAACCACTTACGCCCACTTCAAAAGTTGTGGCGCCAGCAGTTGTGGAGCTTGCAAAATCGGAAATACTCACTGTTGGTAATAAAACAACCGGTGATGCAGTATTCCCGTCAACGGTCACCGCACAGGTCTGGTCGGTTACTTCCCCCTGGAAAGTGATGGTATTATCAGATGCGGCAAAAGCTGAAACAGCGGATGACAGACCGACAAAAACACTTAGGGCTATGATTTTTTTATTCATATTTAAACTCTCCACATACATTATTAATAGCGACAACAAGATAAAATCTATATTTCAGCCTTGCTGGGGGTTAAAATCCTTTAGTGAAATTAAAAAAACCTCCTTATTTTCATTCCTATCTTACTTTCGACTCTCTGCTTTATGTTATAAACTGACTTCACATCGAGTGACATTTGCGTAGAAATATCAAATACCCCCCTATTTTTTAACGTCAAATAGAGAATGTCCTTTTCATTTTTTGTTAATGTTCTGCCGTATCTCCGAAAAAAAGGTAATCCAATGAACAACTTCCTGAAGTTAATCAGAGTCATACTTAATCCTTCAGACAGGTAGAGCACCTCTGAAACTCTCTTTTCATTTTGTTTATAATAATTGGCCAGTGCTGCCATTTTTATATCTGTCAGCAGTATTATCTTCATATTCGTACCAGCCAGGTATTCAACCCACTCATCACACATAAAAAACCGAATATTTCGCCAGGAAAAGTCCACAAAAACAAACCCTGCAGAAGAGGTGATAATACCGATAGAATTAATAACAGATCTTACCCCTACATCAAAAAAAACATTTACTTCCGGCCATATACAAACCCTGGTATTCAGACACTGAGAAGCCCTAAATTCCTGTTCAGGAAGAATTTCGCATTTAACACTACACCCGTGGCAAAATACATTCCCATGCTTCATACCCCTCCTTGAAATATCCTAACGACCACCAGGAACTTTCTTATATGATATATTCAGATATAAATTTTACAACTTGATTTTTTAGACGCAATAAATTCCGCAAAAGAAGAATAATCTTAACCCAGGCATAATTGAATTCACCTGATAAACTCAAAAACCAGGAATCCCACACTCTCTAATGAGAATTCTCTTAAGAAACAAAAGATTTTGCGATGAACTCAAGGCATTAAAAAGTAAAATTAAGAGTTTTTCACTTAAAAAATAGAAAAACACAATACTTAATAATAAAAAACCTCAGATAAATCATTTTTAGTACTGTTACTTTGTTAAAAAGAAAAATAATACTCCAAAGAAAATGTCATTATCCCTTTGAAATATGGTTGATGCACGCCCTCATTGACAAACTTGACAAAATTGACAAAATTGACAAAAATTAAAAAAATAAATCTAGTTTGTGCAAATTGTGTTATACAATAATTAACAGCCTTTTAAAAAATTAATGCTATCAATCACGAAGCAGTACTCTGCTGAAAAAAATTGGCTATGCATATTCTTGCTTAACAAATAAATACTGTATCACATGGCTGACATTGTTCAGCCATGCAGAAAATAAAACTTACTACCGCAGAAGCTTTTCCTTTATTTCAGTATACTCACGGTCAGTGATAATGCCTGCAACCTTTAGCTCATGGGCTTCTATTATTTGTTCAGTAATACTCTTCCTTGCACCATGGTATCCATGGTAAGAATATTTATGGTGATAATGTCGTTGTCTTTCCGCCATTCCCTTCCCCCTAATCAATAAATAAACAATTGAGCAAATAACAGGAATAAAGAGTAATAAAACGATCCAGACCACTTTAAAAACTATATGCAAGTCATCATCACGAAATATATCCGTGATAATCTGGAAAACCAACATTAAATAAGCAAAAAAGAACAAAATCGTAAAAAATGACATAACAACATCCGAGAATGTCATTGATTGTAAATTCATTACACATACCCTTCCATAAGCAATCGGTATAAAATGGGAAATGAATTAATTAAAAAAACTTAATTAATCCTATCTCCCCAGACATCCACATTATTCAAAGAACATACAATGAGAATAATTCTATAATTGAGCGACAGGAGTAATGGTAACCTGACCTCTTAGTGACGTAATATTAACCTGCTGCCCTACAAAAAAAGGCGTTTCTCCCATCGGTTGGACAATGACAAATTCATTACCATTCACTGGTCGGATGAAAAGCTCCACACCGTTTATTTGAGACCTATTGCGCTGAATCGCTTGCCCGGTCAGAGCGCCGGCAACGGCACCGCCTGCCGTAGCGATACGTCGGCCACTTCCACCGCCTATAGCATTACCTGCTACGCCTCCTAATACCCCACCCGCAGCCGCACCGGCAATATTATTATCACTGTCATTCTGGATTGTAATATTTCTTACTCTAGTGACGGTACCCTGGGTAACAGCCATGGGCTGCCCCGTCAAAGCCCTATTAATATTATCAGCCGACCCCACAGGATTTCCACTGCAACTCACTAAAAATAAAGAACCAACAAACACTAAAAATAATCTCAAAAACATAACCTCTCCTATTATTGACAACTTAGTTCATCTTTAATTAATAGGAACCGCCACTGTGGTCGCTCCCTGACATACTTACTTTAATCTTTATCACTGCCTATTATTCAGTAGGCAATTGCTACTGATATAACCAAATATGGCCATAATAAAATGATCATGAATTTGTTGCCACACGACTATGGTTTGCTATACATGCTAAATGCATTATTATTTTTTAAAAGCCCGGAATTGCTTTTAACCTATGCTTTTGCCACTTCTCACTTTAATTTATGAGTATCATATTCCTATATCTATCTGATACAGGTAGGGTGACTTGTATATTTAATGGTCAATAAAATTTTTTGCATCCAGATAATATCCATCACCTCTTTTATTTTCAATTCTGGCACATTTATAAGGTGCAATTTTTTTTCGCAACCGCCCAATGAGCACTTCAACAGTATTATTATTTTGATTAAATATATCATCATGCAAATGCTTCATGATTTCATATTTACTGATGAGCTTGCCACTTTTTTTAATAAGCAGTTTCATTATCTCAAACTCATAGTTGGTGAGTTTTATTTTTTCATCTGCAATAAACAATGCTCTACTTCCAATGTTCAGTTCAATCTTACCTGCTGCCATTTTTTTGGTCGGTTCCAGACAAGATCTGCGAATAAGCGTTTGTAAGCGAACAATGAGTTCTTCGATCCTGAATGGTTTGACAATATAGTCATCAGCGCCTCCATTTAAAGCACGAACTTTATGCTGCAGGCTTTCTTCATTGCTGATTATTAAGATCCTAATATTTTGTCCCATTTTTCGCCAACGCCGAATAGCCTGGACACTTTCGTAATCACGAGGAGTCGTAGTCATTACCATAACATCTGGTTTATTCGATATCATGAACAGCCATGCTTCTTTTAAGCTCGAACAAACATCCACAACAAATCCAGCATTTTCCGTCTGAGATCGTAAGTAATTTTGACTGATGATATTTGGATCTAATATCAAGGCACGCACATCCTAATCCTTATCCTTGTTAGAAAACATTCCTACCTTTGTATAACCCCGGGGTTTTATCTATTTTAATTCAATAAGATATAACCTTTAACTCCATTGATACCAAAACTGGTTATCTCATTCATTTTAACGTCCCTGAACCTGGCAGCAATTGTTACGCTATTTGTCAGGCAAGGCAATAGTTCAAAAATCCATATTGAATATACAAATTATTATTCTGCAGTAAGTAATAAATTATAAAAACATTATCAGTAATTACAATGAATCAGGTTATTATTCTGATAATCACACAAAATCTAGTGCCTTACACTAACAAATGAAATTAAATTAAGAAATACTCATATAATTAACTACTTTTAGGTGGCGCAAAAAGCCTTGTATCTGTACAATTTTTTATAATTCTACTCAAGAAGCACACAACTCTTCTTTGTTCAACCTGTACAAAAATTTGCAGAAAAAAATTATATAGCCGACATCTACGAATTCGATTAAATATTCAATAAACTTACTCCATATATATAGAAAACCATTTCACCGACTCCTAAGAGAAATAATGAATAGCATTTTTTATATCATTTCAAAAACACCATGCAGGAGATATTTAAAGAGGTTCACTCATAAATTTTATCTCTATAACATTTTTACTTATGCCATTGTCGTCATGTTTTTTAAAAAAATTATATAGTGTATGTAATGCGATAAATGTAGGGTTTATTTTGTTCTTATAAAGAATATGAGCAAACTGTTTACTAATAAATCAGGAATGAAAAGGGGATACTTCATCAGGGCAGGAAGATATGTGTTAGACATTCGGATATAACCAACACAAATCGGTGAAGGAAATGCTAGTTGTGATTGCTACATTGACTAAACATATAAATGGTTATTACCGTATTGCGTGAAAAAGAGAGTTAGTGACAGAAAGATATATTCCTGTTGATAAATATATTTTCATGCGATGGTTTCAACAGAAAGTTAATAAAAAACAGTTATCGAATATCTACAAAGGTAAAAATAGTTAAAATTTTTTTCACAAATTGCTACTGTTCAATGTCGATTATTAAATCAATACGGCTTACCATCGCTACAATTGAGTAAAATGATCATGTGATGGAATAAAATCGCTTCCACCTTTATAAAAACCATGAGGGGAAATTATTAATGCACTGATGAATTAAAGAAATCATTTGCGACACATGAAAATAGTACGTTGCAGATCGCTAATACGCCATGTGACTTCATCTATTTTCTGAATTTTATAAAAAAACACAGACTGACTTGAAGTGAGTTTCTCCGTCAATTCTGGCGGAGTTGTATCTTGTTTGTTGGCTGTAAAACTCCCTTTAACCACTTTATGAAAACCATTTTCCGTATTTTTGGTGATAGTCATATCACCTGAACGATCGACAATATACTCCTTCCCTTCATTCTCAAGAGTACCATATTCATTGACAACCACATGTCCTTTCTCTGTTATATGAAAAACTATTTTAACATTACCTGTAATACCATTTTCTTCTCCCTGATTTATGTAAAAACTAGACATACAGTTCATTGGCAAATATTTATCTATCGCAAACAACTTATAACCAACAAAGGCAATAACTAGCAACAATATAATATTAACAGATAAACTAAATATTTTTAATATTGAGATAGTTTTCACATTGATTACCTTTATTAAAGTTGTTTGCTTTGCAAACGGCTACGTGCGTAGAATACATTTTATCTTTTAACGATGTTTTATTATCATCAAAAAAAATCGTTTGAGTCATGCTTTTACAAGTTTCAATAATTTTCTTACCAAGCATAGTACTGAAGAAAACGGGCACATTATTAATATTGGTTAAGCTTTTATCTACATATACGTCACATTTCCCTATCGTTTTATATTTATATAATACACTGTTTTTTTCATCGTATTTGATATAAAGACATGTGAGGAGTATGCTAAAACATATAAAAATGAAGAAGTTTAGCTTTAACCCAGTGTCAAATAACACCTTCTGGTTTATTTTCTTTGTATTATTTTCTTGAACTGGAGCTACTAACTTAAAATCACAGTGTAACCTGAACCCTTGTTTAGGTATCGTTTCAATAATATCTGATAGACCTAATTCTTGTAACGTTTTCCGTAATATAGAGACATTTCTGTTAAGATTGTGGTTAGATGCCACTAAACCATACTGCTCCCAAACTTTCTCAAGAATTTCATTTCTGCTTAACTGTTCGTTATTTTTTTGTAACAATAAAGACAATAACCTCGCGGCCGATACAGGAAGGATTATCTCTGTATTATCGTTCTTTAGAGTTCGCGATTCTTCATTGTAATGAACCGAATTCTCAAGTAAGTAATTCATTGCACATCGCTCCTGCACTTATATTCTGTTTATTATAATTTGATTAAATAAGTTATGCAATTCTGATGTAACTGGTTACTTTTTGAACTCAAAAAGCTCGAGTTATGCTAATTACAGTCAAATTCATTTATCTCATCTATTCTCGCTAATATATTTGAAGGTTATTTTGATATTAAGCACGTACCTATAGTCTATTTTATTATAATACTTTAACTATATCAGTACGTTGCGGTTTATCTCTATTGACCTATTTCAAATTGATTAGCATAAAAAATAATTAGCACTGTAAGTTTATTCTTATGCAATATATTATGATCTTATTCCTGATAAGCTACTGATTTGCAAGTTATTCCCGACTACGATCGTTATCCCCGCAATGAAAACGTCCGCGATTGTAAACACCCTCAGGATAACTAAACTCCATCTTCCGTTTTGTGCCCTGACTGAGCATGTGTTCTCTATGAATATAGTCTACTTTCAAAGAGTTGAAAAAGTTTTAGCATAAGCAAATTATGGCCAAACTAGCAGTAACATTGACCAGCCAATTATCGTGCATGAGCATAGGTCAATCACCAACGAGCGTAGGTTAATACCCAGATGGTGTCTCTATGCTGAAGGATAGCCCGTTTGTAGACGTCATTCATTCCGTGTGAGGAGACGATATCATTAAGGCTGACGTCCAGAGCGGACTCTACATAGGAAGTGGAGCGAGTGAGGGGAATCGAACCCCCGTCATTTGGTTGGGAACCAAAAGCTCTACCATTGAGCTACACTCGCCCAGACAGAATCCGATAAAGCAAATTCACCCGTTTGGATTCTTGTTAGGGATGTAATCAGTTTTGCAACAGACTACTTTAAGACAACGACGCAACTTTACTCCCCCTCCTCAGAGCGAAGAGGTGCGTGGGTCATTATAGACCTTACGCACCCGCTGACAAGCCCAAACCGGGCTAACTGCCGATAAAATAACCTTTTAGCACTTAGGCTTACTGCCTTGTGGCGGCAAATAGCGTAGCGGGTCGATCGCCGTCGCCCGGTAGCGGATCTGGAAGTGCAGGCGCACGGAATCCGCGTCCGAACTGCCCATGGTGGCGATCTGCTGGCCAATCTTCACGCTCTGGCCGTTGTTCACCATCAGCTTGTCGTTGTGCGCATAGGCGCTGATATAGTCCTCATTATGTTTAATCATAATCAGGTTGCCGTAGCCGCGCAGCTGGTTGCCCACGTACACCACTTTGCCCGCCCCTGCCGCATACACCGGCTGGCCGCGCTTACCGGCGATATCGATACCTTTATTGCCGCCATCGCTGGTGGAGTATGGCAGCACGACTTTACCGCTGGTTGGCCAGCGCCAGCAGCGTTGCCCGACCGGCGGCCAGGAGGACTGCGGCACCGCCGAAGAGGGCGTCACGGCGGCGGTACGTTTCACTGACGATTTCTTGCCGGATGCCCCCGCCTTCGCCGTGGTTCCTGAACCGCTGTTCAGCTTCAGCTTTTGCCCGATTTCGATGGTATAGGGAGGTGAAATATTATTGAGACGGGCAAGATCCCTGACGCTGGTGCCAGTGGAACGTGAAATAGCGTACAGCGTGTCGCCGCGCTTCACGGTATAGGTGGAACCGGAATCGGATGAGCTGGAACACCCCGCGACGATCAGGCTGCTCAGCAACATTATTGCGATAACAAAGCGTTTTCTCATCAGGCGTCCTGCGCTTAACACAAACATTCACCTCAAAACCAGGGGCGATTATCATACCAGCCCGTAAGGCAATCCCCAATCGCTACCCTTCATACAGAAGTATTAAACGGATAGCCATGCGTAATAATATCCATCAGCGCGGGCAGATAAGGCATAGACGGCAATTTTACCAGCGCCGGGTAGAATATTTGCGGCGAGGGAAAAACATCGACCACGTAGCAGTGGCTAAGTTTATCGGCATCCACTTCTGAAGACGGTAGTAACGTCGCAGCCTCAAGGCCGGAGTCCAGCCAATCGAGGATAACCCCTGGCTGCGTGATATGCATGATAACCTTCGCATTGACCCCAGATTTACGAAACAGATCCATCAGCATCTCGTAAGTCCCTGAATCTTTTGCACGATGCAACAACACTAATGGCAGCGCCGCCAGCGACGTGTAGCTATAGGGATTAGACGGCGGCTCCGGCAAGCATTTTTTATTGATCACCGCGACCAGCTTAATCGGATCAAAAGAGACATAATCAAAACCTTCGCTACGGTAGGGGCGCTGGATTAAGGCTAAATCAATTGCGCCCTCGGTTAATAACGTCTCGAGGTGGCTGGAGTCGGTAACGGAAATATTTATGGAAGTGTCGGGATGACGTCGATATACCTCCATCAGCAATGCTTTAAAATAATTCTGATAGAGATGAGTTAAGCCGATTCTCAATTCAGTTCTGTTTTTGTGCGCAATATCCGTCGTTTCCCGCGCCGTATCCTCTACCTGGCGTAATATTTCACACGCTTTTCGATAGAGAAAAAAACCGGCTTCCGTAGGCTCAATGCGGTTTCCCCGGCGAACAAAAAGCGATACCTGAAGCTCCTCTTCCAGCTCCTGAATTCGCTTGCTGAGCGGCGGCTGCGCCATGTTCAGAGACTTCGCCGCCTGGCTAACCGAACCTTGTTCCACCACCCGACAAAAATAGCGTAAGCGCTTTAAATCCATCATCATTATCCGCAGTGTAATTTATCACCAGTATCACACTTAGACGGAGAAATAAAAAGCCGCAGCGTTGCTCCTCATATTAATTAATTATTATTTAACACCTTGTTAAAATAAACTTTTTTGATCTACTGACCATCCGGTAAACGGTATTTGTTTATCCGCCGCAGTAAAAATATTGTGCTGGGAGCAAAACTTCTTTTCCGAAGGAACATCCCATGGCAAATAGTGATAACAAAACACCCTCATCGGTACATGATTTACGCTCCGCGCTGGAACTACTGAAAACCCTACCCGGCGAGTATGTTGAAACCGATACCGAAGTCGACCCGCACGCCGAACTCTCCGGCGTCTATCGTTACGTAGGCGCCGGCGGCACCTGCCAGCGTCCAACCCGCAAGAATGGCCCGGTCATGGTCTTCAATAAAATCAAAGGCTTTGAAAATATCAGCGTGGCGATTGGCCTGAATGGCTCCCGTCAGCGCGTCAGCCATTTTCTCCAGTGTGAACCGGCAAAACTGGGGCACCTGCTGAAGGATTCAGTGGAGAAGGCGATAGCCCCGGTGATGACCCAGGGCACAGCGGTTTGCCAGGAAGTGATTCATCTGGCGAGCGATGCCGATTTCGATCTGCGCAAGCTGCTGCCGGCGCCGACGAATACCGAAGAAGACGCCGGCCCCTATATTACGATGGGCCTGTGCTACGCCTCCGATCCAGAAACCCATGAGTCCGATATCACCATTCATCGCCTGTGCGTCCAGAGCCGCGACGAACTCTCCATGTGGCTTACGCCCGGCCGCCATATCGACGCCTTCCGCATGAAGGCGGAAGCCGCAGGCCAGCCGCTGCCGATTTCAATCAGCATCGGCGTCGATCCGGCGATTGAAATTGCCGCCTGCTTTGAGCCGCCGACCACCCCGCTGGGCTTCAACGAGTTAAGTATCGCCGGCGCGCTGCGCGGCAAAGCTGTGGAGATGACGCAGTGTAAAACCATCAACGAGAAAGCGATCGCCCACGCTGAGATCGTGATTGAAGGCGAACTGCTGCCCCACGCCCGCGTACGCGAAGACCAGAACACCGATACAGGGCGCGCGATGCCGGAATTCCCCGGCTATACCGGCGAAGCGAAAGAAGCTATTCCGGTGATCAAGGTGAAAGCCGTCACCCATCGCATTAACCCTATCTGGCGCACCACCGTAGGGCCAGGCGAAGAACACGTCAATATGGCCGGTATCCCGACCGAAGCCAGCATCCTGGATATGGTCGAACGCGCGATGCCGGGCAAGCTGCTGAACGTCTTTGCCCATTCGGCGGGCGGCGGCAAGCTGCTGGCGGTGCTGCAGTTCAAAAAATCCTCCCCGGCGGACGAAGGGCGTCAGCGTCAGGCTGCTCTGCTGGCGTTCTCAGCCTTCCCGGAACTGAAGCACGTCATTCTGGTTGATGAAGACGTCGATATTTTCGACAGCGACGACGTGCTTTGGGCCATGCAAACCCGCTATCAGGGCGATGTCGATACAATCACTATTCCCGGCGTTCGCTGCCATCCGCTCGATCCGTCGCAGGTACCGGAATACAGCCCGAGCATCCTGCAGCAGGGAATGTCCTGCAAAACGATATTCGACTGCACGGTGCCGTTCCATCTGAAGCACAACTTCCAGCGATCCAGATTTAAAGAAGTGGACGTGAAGCGCTTCCTGGCAGATTTCGAATAAAAGGAGAACCTCATGACGGCACGCATCATCATTGGTATCAGCGGCGCATCCGGGTTTCAGTACGGCGTTAAGGCGCTGGAGCTACTGCGCCCGCATCCCGTTGAAGTCCACCTGGTCGTCTCTAAAGGCGGGGAAAAAACCTGCGAGCTGGAGACGGATTACCGCCTGGACGAGGTGATGGCGCTGGCCGACATGGTGCATTCCATCGCCAATCTTGGCGCAGCTATCTCCAGCGGTTCATTTAAAACGCTGGGGATGCTGGTCGCGCCGTGTTCAATGCGTTCTTTGGGCGCCATCGCCCACTGCCTGACCGACAACCTGCTCACCCGCGCGGCGGACGTGGTGCTGAAAGAACGTCGTCGCCTGGTGCTGCTGGCCCGGGAAACGCCGCTGAACCTCGGCCACATCCGCAATATGGCCGCTGTAACCGAAATGGGCGGGATTATCTTTCCGCCGGTCCCGGCGCTTTACCAGCGTCCGCAAACGGCGGACGACATCGTTACCCATAGCGTCAATCGCGCGCTCGATCTGTTTGACCTGCAGGTCAACAACATCCCCCGCTGGGGTGAAGGCGAGCTACGTTTTAATTAACCGGAAATCATTCAATGTTAATCGGCCCATATGTAAACGGAGCCGCCGTGATTATCGGCGGACTCATCGGCGCTGCGGCGGGCGGCAAGCTCCCCGAGCGCGTCAAAACGGCGCTGCCGATGACCTTCGGCCTGTGCTCCGTTGGTCTTGGTATTACGCTGGTGCTCAAAGTGAAATATATGCCCGCCGTCGTGCTGGCAATGGTGATTGGCGCCATCCTCGGCGAACTGCTGCATCTGGAAAAGGGCATCGGTAAAGCCGCAGGCTCCACGCGCGGTTTGATCAACAAAGTGCTGCCGCCGGTCAATGGCCTTGGCCATGAAGAGTTTACCGAGAAATTTGTCGCCATCCTGGTTCTGTTTTGCGCCAGCGGCACCGGTATTTTCGGCGCGATGACCGAAGGCATGAGCGGCGATCCGTCAATTCTGTATATCAAAACGATTCTCGATCTGTTTACCGCCGGGATTTTCGCGACGCTGCTGGGCTACGCGGTGATGACCATTGCTATCCCGCAGGTCATTATTCAGATTGCGCTGGCGATGCTGGCGGTGGTTATTCTGCCGTCGATCTCGCCTGATATGATGGCGGATTTCTCCTGCGCCGGCGGACTGCTGATGGTGGCGACCGGGCTGCGCATCTGTAACATTAAGCTCTTTCCAGTGGCCAACATGTTGCCAGGGCTTGTTTTGGTAATGCCTTTGTCCCATTTATGGGCTACCCTAGTGGCCTGAGTACATGACCCGGCGGGTTTGTGCCGGGTCATTTTTCATTTCAGGAGTTGTCATGGCCGGGGAACATGTCATTTTGCTGGACAAGCAAGATAAGCCTTCAGGTATGCTGGAGAAGTATGCCGCTCACACCCTCGATACCCCTTTGCATCTCGCGTTTTCCTGCTGGTTGTTCAATGAACAAGGCCAACTGCTGGTCACGCGCCGCTCGTTGGGCAAAAAAGCCTGGCCTGGCGTGTGGACGAACTCAGTCTGCGGGCATCCGCAAACCGGCGAAACCTTCGAACAGGCCGTTGAGCGCCGCTGCCGCTTTGAGCTTGGCGTTGAGATTACCCGCATCGCCCCAGTCTTTCCGGCATTTCGCTATCGGGCCGTCGCGCCGAATGGCATCGTCGAAAACGAGGTCTGTCCGGTCTATGCGGCACGAATAGCCAGCGCGTTACGGATAAATCCTGACGAAGTGATGGATGTTCAGTGGAGCAATCTTGCGGATGTTCTGAGCGGGATTCGCGCGACGCCGTGGGCGTTTAGCCCGTGGATGGTGATGCAGGCAGCGGACGACAATGCGCGTAATGCGTTGATAAACTTTAGCCGTCAGGCATAAAAAACCCCAGCAGCGCTGGGGTTTCGTTTATTCGCGTAATGCTTATTTTACCGGACGCATCGCCGGGAACAGGATCACGTCGCGGATGGTGTGGCTGTTGGTAAACAGCATCACCATACGATCGATACCGATACCGAGGCCCGCGGTCGGCGGCAGGCCGTGCTCCAGCGCGGTAACGTAGTCTTCGTCATAGAACATCGCTTCGTCATCACCGGCGGCTTTCGCGTTAACCTGATCGAGGAAGCGCTGCGCCTGGTCTTCCGCATCGTTCAGCTCGCTAAAGCCGTTACCGATTTCACGCCCGCCGATGAAGAATTCAAAACGGTCGGTGATTTCCGGGTTCTCGTCGTTACGGCGCGCCAGCGGAGAGACTTCTGCCGGATATTCGGTGATAAAGGTTGGCTGAATCAGATGCGCTTCCGCCACTTCTTCGAAGATCTCGGTCACGATGCGGCCCAGACCCCAGCTCTTCTCGACGTGAATGCCGATGCTTTCCGCTATGGCTTTTGCAGAATCGAAGTTATCCAGATCGGCCATCTCGGTTTCCGGACGGTACTTCTTGATCGCTTCGCGCATGGTCAGCTTTTCAAACGGCTTGCCGAAATCGAAAGTCTGATCGCCGTAAGGCACTTCAGTGTGGCCCAGAACGTCCTGCGCCAGGGTGCGGAACAGGGATTCGGTCAGCTCAATCAGATCTTTGTAGTCCGCATAGGCCATATAGAGTTCCATCATGGTGAACTCTGGGTTATGGCGAACGGAGATGCCTTCGTTACGGAAGTTACGGTTGATTTCGAACACGCGCTCGAAGCCGCCGACTACCAGACGCTTCAGGTACAGCTCCGGCGCGATACGCAGGTACATGTCCAGATCGAGCGCGTTGTGATGGGTGATAAACGGCCGCGCGGAAGCGCCGCCGGGGATCACCTGCATCATCGGGGTTTCAACTTCCATAAAGCCGCGGCCGACCATGAACTGACGGATGCCCGCCAGGATCTGCGAACGCACTTTAAAGGTGTTGCGCGATTCATCATTGGAGATCAGGTCCAGATAGCGCTGACGATAGCGCGCTTCCTGATCCTGCAGGCCGTGGAATTTGTCCGGCAGCGGGCGCAGGGCTTTGGTCAGCAGACGCAGTTCGGTGCAGTGGATAGAGAGCTCGCCGGTCTTGGTTTTGAACAGCTTACCGCGCGCGGCAATGATGTCGCCAAGGTCCCACTTTTTGAACTGCTCGTTGTAGACGCCTTCCGCCAGATCGTCACGGGCGACGTACAGCTGAATGCGGCCGCCAACATCCTGCAGCGTAACGAAGGAGGCTTTACCCATGATACGACGGGTCATCATGCGGCCAGCAACGGCGACTTCAACATTCAGCGCTTCCAGCTCTTCGTTTTCTTTAGCATCGAAGTCAGCGTGCAGTTGGTCTGAGGTGTGGTCACGACGGAAATCATTCGGGAACGGAATACCCTGCTCACGCAGCGCAGCCAGCTTTTCACGACGGGCTTTCAGTTCATTATTAAGGTCAATTGCCGCGTCAGCGCCCTGTGCTTGTTGTTCAGACATGTTGGTTCCTCATAACCCTGCTTTCAAACTTGCTTCGATAAATTGATCCAGGCTGCCGTCCAGCACCGCCTGAGTGTTGCGGGTTTCTACCCCGGTGCGCAGATCTTTAATGCGGGAGTCATCCAGCACGTAAGAACGGATCTGGCTGCCCCAGCCGATGTCGGATTTGGTATCTTCCATCGCCTGCTTCTCGGCATTTTTCTTCTGCATTTCCAGCTCATAAAGCTTCGCTTTCATCTGCTTCATGGCCTGGTCTTTGTTCTTGTGCTGCGAACGGTCGTTCTGGCACTGGGTCACTAAGCCGGTCGGAATGTGGGTGATACGCACCGCGGATTCCGTACGGTTAACGTGCTGGCCGCCCGCGCCGGAGGCGCGGTAAACGTCAATGCGCAGATCCGCCGGGTTGATGTCGATATCGATATCGTCATCCACTTCCGGGTAAACGAACGCGGAGCTGAAAGAGGTGTGGCGGCGGCCGCCGGAATCGAACGGGCTCTTACGCACCAGGCGATGAACGCCGGTTTCAGTACGCAGCCAGCCGTAGGCGTAGTCACCGATAATCTTGATGGTCACGGACTTAATGCCCGCCACTTCGCCTTCAGACTCTTCAATGATCTCGGTCTTGAAGCCGCGCGCTTCGGCCCAGCGCAGATACATGCGCGTCAGCATGCTGGCCCAGTCTTGCGCTTCCGTACCGCCGGAACCGGCCTGGATATCGAGGTAGCAATCGGCGCTGTCGTATTCACCGGAGAACATGCGGCGGAATTCCAGCTGTGCCAGCTTCTCTTCCAGCACATCGAGCTCAGCGACGGCTTCGTTGAAGGTCTCTTCGTCGTCGGCTTCAACGGCCAGCTCCAGCAGGCCGGATACGTCCTCCAGCCCCTGAGACATCTGATCCAGCGTATCAACGATGGCTTCCAGCGAGGAACGCTCTTTGCCCAGCGCCTGTGCGCGCTCGGGTTCGTTCCAGACGTCCGGCTGCTCCAGCTCGGCGTTTACTTCTTCGAGACGCTCTTTCTTAGCATCGTAGTCAAAGATACCCCCTAAGAACGCCCGAGCGCTCCGTGAGGTCCTGAATGCGGTTTTTTACCGGATTTATTTCAAACATGGTCGGTTTCTTTTAATGGATTCGTCAAAATGCGGTGATAAGAGCGGAATTCTACCGGATTCGCGCTCTCATTAATATACTGTTGTCAATTTGGCCAGAGGTGGTCAATGATCAGCTGCAGGCTGCGGTTGCCGCGGAACTCATTGATATCCAGCTTATAGGCAAGCTGAACTTCGCGAACGCCGTTATCCGGCCAAAGGGAAGTATCAACATTGAACGCGATACCGTCCAGCAGCGGGCCGCCGCCGACCGGTTCAACCATCACCTTCAAATGACGCTCACCGACCAGCCGCTGCTGCAGCAGACGAAAACGCCCGTCAAACAGCGGCTCGGGGAACATCTGCCCCCACGGCCCGGCGTCGCGCAGCATCTGCGCGACCTCCATGCTCATTTCTGCCGCCGTCAGCGGACCGTCGGAGACCACTTCGCCCTGCAGCAGCGCCGGATCGAGCCACTCGGTCACCAGCTCGCCAAAGCGCTGCTGGAACTCTTCAAAGCGCGCCTCTTCCAGCGATAGCCCTGCCGCCATGGCATGGCCGCCAAACTTCATAATCAGCCCCGGATAGAGCGTATCCAGACGCTCCAGCGCATCGCGCATATGCAGCCCCTGAATCGACCGACCGGAGCCTTTGAGCGTACCGTCGCCGGTGGGCGCAAAGGCGATAACCGGACGATGGAAGCGCTCTTTAATACGCGAGGCCAGAATGCCGACGACGCCCTGATGCCACTGCGGGTGGTACATCGCCAGGCCGCCGGGCAGCGTCTCGCCGCTGCGCTCCAGCTTCTCACATAGGGTCAGCGCTTCCGCCTGCATCCCCTGCTCTATCTCTTTACGCGTCTGATTCAGCGCGTCCAGCTCATTGGCCAGCACCCGCGCTTCGCCGGTGTTGTCGCACAGCAGCAGCGCCACGCCGACGGACATATCGTCCAGCCGCCCCGCCGCGTTCAGACGCGGGCCGAGCGCAAAGCCGAGATCGCTTGCCGCCAGCTTTTGCGGGTCGCGGTTGGCGATTTCCAGCAGCGCTTTAATGCCCGGACGGCATTTCCCCGCCCGAATGCGGCTCAGCCCCTGCCAGGTCAGGATCCGGTTGTTAGCATCCAGCGGTACGACGTCCGCCACGGTGCCAAGCGCCACCAGATCGAGTAAATCAGCCAGATTCGGCGGCGCGATGCCGCGCTCCTCAAACCAGCCTTTATCGCGCAGAAAAGTGCGCAGCGCCAGCATCAGATAAAAAGCTACGCCCACCCCGGCCAGCGATTTCGACGGGAACTCACAGTCGCGCAGGTTCGGGTTAATAATCGCTTCCGCCGCGGGCAGCGAATCCCCCGGCAGGTGGTGATCGGTTACCAGCACCGGAATACCCAGCGCATGGGCATGATCGACGCCAGCGTGCGAAGAAATGCCGTTGTCGACGGTCATAATCAGCTGCGCGCCGCGGGCGTGAGCCTGATCGACTACTTCCGGACTCAGGCCGTAGCCATCTTCAAAACGGTTTGGCACCAGGTACGAAACGTTGCCGTAACCCAGCGCGCGCAGAGCCAGCACGCTCAGCGCGGTGCTGGTGGCACCGTCAGCGTCAAAGTCGCCGACCACCACGATATGCAGCCCCTGCTTAAATGCGCCGTAAAGTATCTCTACCGCTTTTTCGACGCCGGTCAGCTGCGACCACGGCAGCATGCCTTTCACCCCGCGCTCCAGCTCCTGCGCGCTGCGTACGCCGCGGCTGGCGTACAGCCGCTGCAGCAGCGGCGGGAGATCGGCAGGTAAATCGACGCCGTCAACCGCCTCGCGGCGGCGTAGTTGTATCTGTTGTTTCACGCGAATCAGTTACCGCTTGTCTGTTTTTGATGCTCATCGAGGAGCGCTTTCAGGTCTTTCGGATCGCGATAGCCGGGCATAAGGGTGCCGTCGCTCAGCACCATCGCCGGCGTGCCGTTAACGCCAAGCTGCACGCCCAGCGTGTAGTGTTTAGCGATATCAACATCGCAGCTGGCCGGCTGCACGCCTTTGCCGCTCATCGCGTTATCCAGGGCTTTGTTGCGATCTTTGGCGCACCAGATAGCCTTCATGTTCTGCTCGGCTTCGCTTTGCAGCCCCTGGCGCGGGAAGGCCAGATAGCGCACGGTAATCCCCAGCGCGTTGTAGTCGCTCATCTGTTCGTGCAGTTTATGGCAGTAGCCGCAGGTAATATCGGTGAAGACGGTGATGACGTGTTTTTCCTGCGGCGCCTTATAGACGATCATCTCTTTTTCCAGCGCGTTCAGCTTACCGGCCAGCAGCGTATTGGTGACGTTTACCGGCTGCGCGCCGCTGACGTCGTACATCGGCCCCTGGATAATGTGCTTACCGTCATCGGTAACGTATATCACGCCGCTGTCCGTCAATGCGGTGCTGATGCCTTTGATCGGCGAAGGTTGCACGTCCGAACTCTGCACACCCAGCTTCGCCAGCAGTTGCTTAATCGCCGCGCTATCCGCATGCGCCGCACCGGATAAGGTGGTCGCCAGCAGAGTGAACATCAGTAAACCTTTTTTCATACTCAGTCCTTTTTTTCAGCACTCACGCACGCGGGTGATGCTGTTGATGGAGTTGTCGCAGACGCTCGGTCGCCACGTGGGTGTAGATCTGCGTCGTGGAGAGATCGCTGTGTCCTAACAGCATCTGCACCACGCGTAAGTCGGCGCCATGGTTAAGTAAATGCGTAGCAAACGCATGGCGTAACACGTGCGGGGAGAGCTTTTCGCTATCAATCCCCGCCAGTACGGCATAGTGCTTAATTCGATGCCAGAAGGTCTGGCGCGTCATCTGCTGCGCGCGCTGGCTGGGGAAAAGCACATCGGACGCCACGCCGTTCAGCAGCCAGGGGCGGCCGTATTCAAGGTAATTCTCAACCCACAGCACCGCCTCTTCGCCTAACGGTACCAGACGTTCTTTATTTCCTTTACCAATCACGCGCAGCACGCCCTGGCGCAGGCTAATATCGCTCATGGTCAGGCCCACCAGCTCGGAAACGCGCAGACCGGTGGCGTACAGCACTTCCAGCATCGCTTTATCGCGCAGCTCCAGCGGCTGTTCAACCAGCGGAGCCTGGAGTAGCCGCTCCACCTGCGCCTCACTCAGATCCTTCGGCAGCCGCTGCGGCAGCTTTGGCGAGGCCAGCAGCGCGCTGGGATCGTCCGGACGAATTTTCTCCCGGTAAAGATGCTGGAAGAAGCGTCGCACGGCGCTTAGCAGGCGCGCGGTGCTGGTGGCCTTGTAGCCACCGGTTTGCCGCTCCGCCAGCAGCGACTGGAGATCTTCGCCGCTGACGCTGGCAAGCGACAGGCCACGATGATGCAGCCATTCCACCACCATCGTCAGGTCCCGGCGGTAGGCGCTTAGCGTGTTCTCCGCCAGATTACGCTCCAGCCATAAGGCATCAAGAAACTGCTCGATTCGTGCGAGATCCTGTTCCACTCCGGCCTCTTTGCTTATTAAAACGGCGCCATTATACCCTAAATAATTCGAGTTGCAGGCGGGCGCGGCCTTTCTGGTACACTAAGCGCAAAGTCACAGCAAGAATTGAGACGTTTCCGCGATGAACATAGGTCTTTTTTACGGTTCCAGCACCTGCTACACCGAAATGGCGGCGGAAAAAATCCGCGATATTATCGGCCCTGAACTGGTCACGCTGCACAACCTGAAAGATGATTCCCCTGCCCTGATGACGCAGTATGACGTGCTGATCCTCGGCATTCCGACCTGGGATTTCGGCGAGATCCAGGAAGATTGGGAAGCCGTCTGGCAGCAGCTTGATACGCTGGATCTGCAGGATAAAATCGTCGCGCTGTACGGCATGGGCGACCAGCTCGGCTACGGCGAATGGTTCCTCGACGCGCTCGGTATGCTGCACGATAAGCTGGCGACCAAAGGGGTTAAGTTCATCGGCTACTGGCCTACCGAAGGCTATGAATTCACCAGCCCGAAACCGGTCATCGCCGACGGCCAGCTGTTCGTTGGCCTGGCGCTTGACGAAACGAACCAGTACGACCTGAGCGATGAGCGCATTCAGAACTGGTGCGAGCAAATCCTCGGTGAAATGGCTGAGCAGTTCTCCTGAGCCTTTGCCTACTCTTGCGTCGGTTTCTGTAACACCAGCCGACGCAGGTCGCGCCATTCTCCCGCGTCCATGCTATCCGCCGCGACCCATAAATGCTGGGTACGTTGGTTTTCCGTATTCCGCAGGCGCAGCAGCATGCCGCTGTTGATTACCCACGGCGTACCGATAATCTCCCACTCCGCCTTTTGCCAGCGCAGACGCGAATCGATCAGCAGCTTTATTTCGCCCTGACGGGCGTGGATCCGCCGCTGGCTGCGTACGCAGTCGAACACTACCAGCGACAGCAGTATCAGCCACAGCGGGGTATAGCTCAGCGGCCAGGGCATCAGCAGCACCAGCGCCGCCACCACGCCGTGCATCAGCAGTGAAAACCACTGCGCGCGCCACGAGATGCGTAAATCAGATTGCCACAGGACCACGTTCCCGATTCCGAGTCTGAATTAATTTTACCATCCGCTGCAGTTCAGCATCAGCCGGCTCGCCATGATTCATCAACCAGTTGAAGAGATCCGGATCGTCGTTTTCCAGCAGGCGGATGAATAACGCCTTATCGCCATCGCTTAGCGTATCGTACTCATGCTCGAAAAACGGCATGATGGAGATATCGAGTTCACGCATACCTCGACGGCATGCCCAATGGATACGGGCTTTATTGTTAATGTCCATGTTTTACTTCCTGCTTATAAATATCTCTTAGTTTAACCCGTTTTCGGCGCTGACTTCACTGGAATATCAAGATTCGCGAGCGCTATTCCATGAAATCCTTAAAATAATCAGGTTATTGGTTATTTCGCTCGTTTTAGCTCCGCGTTTTTTAGGGCACGAATGGCCTGTCAAAAGCGCTTGCATTGCACCATAGCTCTTTTACCATTAGTCACACACTCTGCGTTAAGCTATTCAGGATATGACTATGGCTTTTACACCTTTTCCTCCGCGTCAGCCCTCCTCTTCCGCTCGTCTGCCGTTAACGCTGATGACGCTGGACGACTGGGCGCTGGCGACGATTACCGGTCCGGATGGCGAAAAATATCTGCAGGGGCAGATCACCGCCGACGTCAGCCACCTGACCGACGAGCAGCATCTGCTTGCCGCGCACTGTGACGCCAAGGGCAAGATGTGGAGCAACCTGCGCGTTTTCCGCCGCAATGAGGGTTTTGCATGGATTGAACGCCGCAGCCTGCGTGATGCGCAGCTGACCGAACTGAATAAGTACGCGGTGTTCTCTAAGGTGACGATCGCCGCCGATGATGAATCCGTGCTGCTGGGCGTTGCCGGTTTCCAGGCGCGCGCCGCGCTGACGCCGCTGTTGGGCGAACTGCCGAACGCCGAGAAACAGGTGGTCAGCGAAGGCGCTACCAGCGTGCTGTGGTTTGAGCATCCGGCCGAGCGCTTCCTGCTGGTGACCGATGCGGCAACCGCCACCCGCATCACCGATGCCCTGCGCGGCGAAGCGCAGCTTAACAATAGCCAGCAGTGGCTGGCGCTGAATATTGAAGCCGGTCTGCCGGTTATCGACAGCGCCAACAGCGCGCAGTTTATTCCGCAAGCCACCAACCTGCAGGCGCTGGGCGGCATCAGCTTCAAAAAAGGCTGCTATACCGGCCAGGAGATGGTGGCCCGCGCTAAATTCCGCGGCGCCAACAAGCGCGCCCTGTGGTATCTGGCGGGGACCGCCAGCCGTGTGCCGGAAGCCGGGGAAGACCTGGAGCTGAAAATGGGTGAAAACTGGCGCCGTACCGGCACCGTTTTAGCCGCCGTACAGCTGGACGACGGCCGTCTGCTGGTGCAGGTGGTGATGAATAATGATATGGAACCAGACAGCGTGTTCCGCGTGCGCGACGATGCCGGTAGCCTGAGCATCGAGCCGCTGCCGTATACGCTGGAAGAGCGTTAAAGCGATATTCCCGCCCGCCTTCTCCCCGGAGGCGGCGCTACCCAACCCGCAAACGACATAAAAACCGCGGCCTCATACTTTGAGCGAATGCGCCATCTCTGGCCCCAGACCACTTTCTTGCGTAGAAGAATAGTGTATGTTCTGAACAATCATTTATTTCTTAAGCGGTAAAGAGATGAGACGGATTGAGGTCATACTGGGGGAACTGGAGCGGCTAACGCGCGGGCTGAGTCTTGCGGATCTGGAACACGAAACGGCTTTTACGGCCGAAGCCATCGGCTTTAACCTCGGGCTGGCGCGCAACTCGGTCAGTAAGGATCTCAATCAGTTATGGAACGACGGCCTGGCGATTAAGAGCAAAGGGCGACCGGTGTTCTTTCTGCACCGTCAGGCAATAGAAACGCTTCTGGGGCGCAGACTGAATGATACCGAATGTGAAGTGCGCACGGTTAGCGACCTTCTACCGCATCAGGAAGGTCGTTCGCCGGATGACCCCTTCAGCGGCCTGATTGGCTACGACCGCAGCCTCCGTGACGCGGTGGAAAAAGGCCGCGCCGCGGTGCTTTATCCTCACGGGCTCCATGTGTTGTTGACCGGTCCCTCCGGCGTGGGAAAAACTTTCTTTGCCGAACTGATGCACCGCTTTGCCTGCGAACACGCCGCGGGCTCTCCTCCGCCGCTGGTCTACTTCAACTGCGCGGAGTATGCGCACAACCCGGAGCTGCTCTCTTCGCATTTATTTGGTCATCGGCAGGGCGCTTTTACCGGCGCGAGTGAGAATAAAGCCGGTTTGGTGGAGCAGGCGGACGGCGGATACCTGCTGCTTGATGAGGTGCACCGCCTGCCGTATGAAGGACAGGAAAAACTCTTCTCCATTCTCGATAAAGGCCAATATCGCCCGCTCGGTTCAAGCGCTACGGCGCGTTCCATCACGGTACGCTTGATTTGCGCCACTACCGAACCGGTCAGCTCGGCGCTGCTGCGAACATTCCAGCGGCGCATCCAGGTCTGTATCGATCTTCCCGGGATCCGTCAGCGCTCGGTGGAAGAGCAGGTGGAGCTTATCGTCGGTTTTCTCCAGCGTGAGAGCCGAAAAATTGAGCGTACGGTTAGCATCGACAAAACGCTGTTGCTCTGGTTGCTGAATAAGCCACTGGAAGGCAACATTGGCCAGCTCAAAAGCGATATCCAGTTTCTTTGCGCCCAGGCGTGGGCCGCGGGAATGACCGAGCATAACGACACGCTCCAGCTGGATAAACGGCTGGTAGAAGTGCCGTTCAACGCCACTCCGGAACAGCGTCTGCTGGTCGATACCTTGTTTGACGGTCAGGAGCGGCTAAGCGTTGATGCGCGCACGTTACCCGCATTGAAAACCTCTCTGGCGACAGGAGCGGAGATCGAAGAAAGCGATCTGTTTTACAGCTTCCTGACCCGCGAATACATCAACCTGCGCAACAGCAACGTCCCACCGGCGGAAACGCTGGCGATCCTCAAAAACAAACTCAGCTCCATCTTTGAATATGGCCTCTACAGCCGCGACAGCGTGGCCCATCCGCCGCGCTATGGCGATCGGATTGAAGAGCGGGTGACCCTGCTGATTGGCTGCGTGGAACAGGTGCTGGGCTTTACGCTGCCAGAAAACCTGATGAATCCGCTGCGTAAACACTTTCTGGCGCTGATTGGCTACGTCCAGCGCGGGCTGATCCCGCAGCTTTACTCCTCCAGCCTGATCCTCGACCGCTGCAAAGATGAGTATGAAAACGCGACTCTGCTGTGCCGGAAAATCAACGAACTGCTGCATATTCAGTGCCCGGCGACGGAGGTCGTCTGGCTATGTTTGTTCCTGAAAGAGTGCCGCCATTATCGCCAGCGTATCGACGCCAGCCCCGACTGCGGCGTCATTTTAATCGCCCACGGCGCGACGACGGCGACCAGCCAGGCCCAGTACGTCAATCGAGTGCTGGAGCGCGAGCTGTTCAACGCCATCGATATGCCATTTGAGCAGTCGGTGCATGACACGCTGGAAACGCTAACCCAGCTGATCCAAACCCAACGCTACCGGCGGCTGATTCTGATGGTGGATATCGGTTCGCTGGTGCATTTTGGCAGTACCATCAGCAAACTATTCCAGATTGACGTCCTGTTAATGCCCAATATTACGCTGACCAGCCTGCTGGAGCTGGGTCTGGATTTAAGCTATGAAACCAGCGAGCTACCGCAGCTTGCGGAATTACTGCAGAGTAAAAATATCCCCTGTCAGCTCTGTACTCCGCAGCAGGAGAACGGCGGTAAGGTGCTGGTGATCTCCTGCATTACCGGCATGGGAACCGCAGAGAAAATCAAAAAAGTGCTGGAGGAAAGTTTTGGCGAGCTGATGTCGCAGGATACGCGAATGGTGATCCTCGATTACAACGAGGTTCGCAGCCTTGAGCGCGTTCAGCAGTCGCTGCTGGCCGGTGAGCGACTGGCCGGGATTGTCGGCACCTTCCAGCCGGGGCTGCCGGACATTCCGTTTATCTCGCTCGAAGAGCTGTTCTCCGAGCAGGGGCCGGAGCTGGTGCTCAGCCTGCTCACGCCGGACCTTTCAAGCGGTGAGCGCCGTCTGGAGATGGAGCGCAGCGCGATGCGATTTATCAGCGCGCTGACCATGGAAAGTATCATCAACCATATTTCGGTACTCAACCCCCAGCGTATTCTTAAAGAGATGGAGGGCGTGTTTAACCATTTAACCACCTCGCTTTCGCTGAAACCCAGCCGCCAGGTGACACTACGCTTCCTGATCCACTGCTGTTGCATGGTCGAGCGTATCGTGATTAACCGAAAACCGTTACAGATGTCGCTAGAGAACAAGCCCGCTCTGGATGTCCGGGCGTTTAGTGTCATTAAATCCGCCTTTCAGCCGATCGAAGAGGCTTATGCCATTCGTTTATCCGACGCGGAATATTTTTATATCTACGAACTGCTGTATCGCTGATCCCTTAACTGACGTGGCGTAACGCCGCGCCAGCCCCCTTCTCTCTCCCGCGTGACACAAATTCTGGCACAGCCTTTGCTCTTACTACGTATGTCAACGTAATAGCGCCAGGAGGCCATTTTGATTCCCACTGAACCCTTGTCCCAGATCCTGCTGCTGACCCACGGCGGCTGGGGACAACAGCTCTGCAACAGCCTGTGCATGGTGACGGGCGAAATTAAAGGCGTAACGGAAATAGCCCTGATGCCGGTAGATACCTTGGGCGAGTTTTATCAGCGCGTAGAAGCCGTCGTGAAAACCCTGCCCGAAGGCTCACTTATTCTGACCGATTTTATCGGCGGGACCACCTCTAACGTGGCCGCGCGGCTAAGCGCCGATTATCCCGTGGCGGTGATTTCCGGACTGAATGCCTCGCTTCTTCTGGAGGCGCTGGACAAGCGTGAACAGGGGCCGCTATCCGCCTGCGTAGCCGAATTAGTTGAAGCCGCGCGCAGCAGCTGTCTGGACGTTGTCGCCCACGTTCGTCAGTTACAACAATCGCAATAAGGAAAAAATATCATGGCTAACATCGTGTTATGTCGTATCGACAGCCGCCTGATTCATGGGCAGGTGGTGACAAAGTGGGTCGGACAATCCCAGGCCAACCGGATCGCGGTAGTCAGCGATGAGCTGGACGCCGATCCATTTATGAAAAATATCTATCTGATGGCGGCACCGCCAAACATCAAAGTGGATTGCTACAGCAATCAGAGCTTTGCCGCATCGTGGAAAGAGAACCAGCTTGGCGACGGCAGCGTGCTGGTGCTGTTCCCCTCCCTCGCGGCGATTCAGGAGGCCGTACGGCTCGGGTTTGATGTTTCCGCCATTCAGGTTGGCGGCTTAGGCGGCGGGCCGAACCGCAAGGTCGTTTTCCAGAACATCACGTTGGATGAAAAAGACGTTGCTATTCTTCACGACCTGAAAAGTCGAGGGATTAAGGCGGTCTTCCAGACTATCCCGGAAGATAAGCCGCAGTCGCTGGACGATATCCTGAAAAAATTCTAATCCTCTGATAACAGGGTAAATAATTATGGATACTTTAGTCTTTGCAAGCCTGATGGGATTGTATTACTGGTTTGCCCGCTTACGCCTTGGCTACACCTTCTCCGCCATGCTGCTACAACCCGTGGTGATCGCCGTTTTTGTCGGCCTGCTGTTGGGCAACATGGAAACAGCGATGATTATTGGCGCTGGCATGCAGCTGGTTTACCTCGGCGTGACCTCAACGCCCGGCGGTAACGTGCCGTCAGATCCGGCGCTGGCCGCCTGTATCTCGATTCCTATTGCCGTAAAAGCCGGAATGGATCCGAATCTGGCCATCGCGCTGGCCATCCCGTTTGGCGTGATCGGCGTATTTCTTGACCAGCTTAGACGCACGCTGAACGCCGCGTGGGTTCATATGGCGGATAAACACGCGGAAACGGCCAACATGGGCGGCATTATGCGCTGCGCGTTCCTCTACCCGGCGTTGCTCGGCCTGGTGCTGCGTTTCCCGGTGGTGTTTGCTGCCAACTATTTTGGCCAGGACGTGGTGGAAAGTTTCCTCAAGCTGATGCCGCACTGGTTGACTCACTCCTTTGAAATTATGGGCGGAATTCTGCCGGCGCTGGGCTTTGCTATCACCATTATGGTGATCGGTAAGAAGAGCCTGCTGCCGTGGTTTATCGGCGGATTCTTTGCGGTGCTGTACCTGAAGGTGGACATCATGGCGATGGCGATCTTTGGTACCTGCGTGGCCTTCCTGATTAAAGGCCTGGCGAAAAATGAAGGAGCAGCATGATGAGCAGCGACGTAATGCAGCATGAACTGGTGGAGCGCGCACGTGAGAACGGCACGCTGACCAAAGCGGACATCACCAAGGCCTGGTTTATCTACTGGCTGGGCGCGGAAGTTTCCAGCTCCTATGAACGTTTACAAAGCCTGATTTTCTGCGCCTCCATGACGCCGATCATCAAAAAACTCTACCCGCAAAAAGAAGAACAGGTGGAGGCGCTAAAGCGCCATTTGAACTTCTTCAACTCTGAGCAGACCTTTGGCGCGGTGATACAGGGGATCTCCATTGCGATGGAGGAGCAGAAAACGCGTGGTGAACCCATCAGCGACGCTTCTATCACCGGTATTAAGACCGGGTTGATGGGGCCGCTGGCCGGGATGGGGGACTCGATCATCTGGGCGGCCGTCATGCCGTTGTTGATTGCGATTTTCATTCCGTTCGCCGCCAGCGGCAGCGCAATGGGCGGTATTGTGCCCTTAATTCTCTATCCGGCCATTACGCTGGCGATCAGCTACGGCATGGTGCACAAAGGCTATACCCTAGGACGCGACTCAATAATCGGCCTGCTCCAGGGAGGGCGAATTAAGGAGCTTATCTACGGCGCGAACGTGCTGGGCCTGATAATGATGGGCGCGCTCTCCGCAAGCTACGTCAAAATAACCACCCCTTTAAAGCTCAGCGCGCTGAAGGGCTCAGAGGTGGTGGTCCAGCAGATCCTTGACTCTATCGCGCCCGGCCTGTTACCGCTGGCGGCGGTGTTCGCCATCTATTTCTATCTGGTGAAGAAAGGGCCGCGCTACACCACCATTCTGCTATCAATTGTCGCGCTCAGCGTGGTCTGTTCGCTGTTGGGAGTACTGTAAGCCATGACGCAGAATATCTATCAACAGCTGGGGCTAAAACAGGTGATTAACGCCTGCGGCAAAATGACGATTCTGGGCGTCTCCAGCGTTGCGCCGCAGGTGATGCAGGCAACGGCGCGGGCGGCGTCGGCCTTTGTGGAAATCGGCAGGCTGGTAGACCGGACCGGCGAGCGGGTCTCCCGCTTTACCGGCGCCGAGGACAGCTATATCACCTCCTGCGCCTCGGCGGGAATCGCCATCGCCGTGGCCGCCGCGATCACCCGTGGCGACCAGGCGCGAGTGATGCAGATGCCGGACAGCGCCGGTATGGCCAACGAAGTTGTCATGCTACGCGGGCATAACGTCGATTACGGCGCGCCCATCACTAGCGCGATTCGCTTAGGCGGTGGGCGCGTCGTGGAGGTCGGATCAAGCAATCTGGCGGCGCGCTGGCAGCTGGAGAGCGCGATCTCTACCAGCACCGCCGCCCTGCTGTATGTGAAATCACACCACTGCGTGCAAAAAGGGATGCTGGGCATTGAGGACTTCGCCCAGGCCGCGCAGCGCCACAACCTGCCGCTGATTGTCGACGCCGCCGCCGAGGAGGATTTGCTCGTCTGGGTCGCGAGCGGAGCGGACATGGTTATCTATAGCGGGGCAAAAGCGTTTAACGCGCCAACGTCGGGATTTATCACCGGGAAAAAACGCTGGATTGACGCATGTAAGGCACAGCATCACGGTATTGCGCGGGCGATGAAAATCGGCAAGGAGAATATGGTCGGTCTGGTTTATGCGCTGGAACACTATCATCAGGGGCAGAAGGTAGTCACTGCCGAAGAGCTCCAGCCTGTCGCGAAAGCGATTTCAGAGATCAACGGCTTAACCGCCGATATTGAGCAAGATGAAGCCGGACGCGCTATCTGGCGTATCCGCATTCAGGTGAATGCCCGTGAGCTGGGCCTGGATGCCCGCGAAGTCGAAGCACAGCTGCGCAACGGCGATATCGCCATTTACGCCCGGCGCTATAACCTTCATCAGGGAATCTTTAGCCTGGACCCGCGAACGGTGGCTGAAGGGGAAATGGCCCTGATCGTGGCGCGCTTAAAGGAGATTGCAAACCATGCAGCAAATTAATTTTTATCGCCAACGAGCGGCAATTAACGTACTGGCGAAAGATATCGCCAACGCCCGGGAAATTTATGATGCCGCCGAAGGCCATGCGGCGATCGGCGTCCTTTCGGCACAGTTTGCCTCGGTGGATGAAGGTGTTGAGGAAGTAAAACGCTGGATGGCGGAGATACCCTCTATCTCCGTCGGCCTGGGGGCCGGCGATCCTGCGCAGTATTACAAAGCGGCGATGATCGCGTCCGCACTTCACCCGGCGCACGTTAATCAGACCTTTACCGGCAGCGGATTTGCCGCAGGCGCGCTGGCGGCAACGGGCGGGAAGCAGACCTATATTAATGCGCTGGTCAGCCCGACGGGAACGCCTGGCGAGGTTCTTATCTCAACCGGCGTCTGCAGCAGTCAGGGCACACCGGCGCGCGTCTCCTGCGATGCGGCGATACGCATGATGCAGGACATGGGGGCCCATGCGGCGAAGTTTTTCCCCATGGGCGGTGAGAAGTCATTACCGGAATTGTATATGCTGGCGACTACGGCAGCCCGTAACGGGATGACGCTGATAGAACCAACCGGCGGAATTGATCTCGATAACTTTGGCATTATTTTGCAAAGCTGTCTGGAAGCAGGCGTACCTCGCGTGATGCCTCATGTTTACAGCTCGATAATCGACCCGCAAACCGGCAATACCCGCCCAGAAGATATCCGCAGATTAATGGATATCGTGAAAGCCGTGGTCTGAATAAAAAACACCAGGCCGTAGCCCAGGCAAGCAAGCCATCACCAACGGAGAATGTCCCGGAGGCGACGCGACTCGCCTGTCCGGGCTACCAGCCCTCAGACGACCGTGAACCTGTAGCCCGGCTAAGCGTAGCGCGAGCCGGGAGATTTCTCAAAATTTAAACCTGCCCGACGTACAAATAAATGGCCAGGAAGTGGCACACGCTGCCGCCCAGGACAAAACCGTGCCAGATAGCGTGGTTGTATGGAATACGTTTGCAGACGTAGAAAATAACCCCCAGCGAATAAATAATCCCGCCAACGGCCAACAGCGTTACGCCGCCCACCGCCAGCTTAATCGCCAGTTGATAAACCACAATCAGCGACAGCCAACCCATCGTCAGGTAGGTCACTAAAGAGAGGATCTTAAAACGATGCGCAATCGTCAGCTTAAACAGGATCCCCAGCAGCGCCAGGCTCCAGATGACGATCATCAACCCGCGCGACAGCGGCGAATTTAGCCCTACCAGCAGAAACGGCGTATAGGTCCCGGCAATCAGCAGGTAGATCGCGCAGTGGTCGAATTTTTTCAGCCACAGCTTTGCCCGCTGATGCGGAATGGCGTGATAGAGCGTAGAGGCGAGGAACAGCAGAATCATGCTCCCGCCGTACAGGCTGTAGCTGGTGATGGCCGTTGCGCCGGCGTTACTATCCACCGCCTGTACTAGCAACAGCACCAGACCGACAATACCGAACACCAGCCCAATCCCGTGGCTGATGCTGTTGGCAATTTCCTCTGCCAGAGAATATCCCTGCGTGATTAACGATTTGCGAACCATATTTGACTCCGAAAACAAGTACGCTTTCAATAGCACACTTAGGTTAACTGAGAATGATTCCAGTGAACACCTGTTAGCTAAAATAAAAGGATGAATATTTATGAATATAATAAAATCAATAAGTTAAATTAAAATTTCAACTTACATTCGTTCATTATTTTATTAAAGCCTTTCGAATTCAATAACATAAAACAGCTTTTCTTCAGGGTAGATTTCCGCTATCACTTCGCGCAGCTGCGGCAGGGTCATATTCTCCTGCTGCGCGTGCCGTTCGTTCAGCGTATCCAGCGTCACCGTCGAGGTTGCGACTACGCGAATGGTGCAAAAATAGCCGTCATCTTCATAGCGACCAACGCGCAGTACATCGCCGGCTTTAAAGTGCGATTCCGCAGCATCGCGGATGGTAATGGTTTTGCGTCCGGCGAGGATGTCGTCCTGAAAACGCTGAAAAAAGGTTATGTTATTTGGCTGCATGATATCATTCCGTCCTGGTCATTATGAATTGTGAGTTTGCCACTGTGAGTATCTTCTCCCACGCCGCTATCGCCAGTCTCAATAATCTTGAGATGATGGTCTATCACTATGTCATTAAAAATCGCGACAAAGTGATGTACATGACCATCCGCGAGCTGGCGGAAGCGGCCGGAGTCTCCACGACCACCGTCCTGCGCTTCTGCCGCAAGCTGCAATGCGAAGGCTACTCGGAGTTTCGCGTACGCTTTAAATTATATCTGGAGCAGAATGAGCCTCAACAGGCAAATATCGGCGCCAGCGAAATAATGAGCTTTTTTAAAAGCGTTAATAACGATGAATTTGACCAACTGCTCGAGCAGGCGGTCGATATTATTCTGTCGTCAGAACGTATTATTTTCGTCGGCGCCGGCACCTCCGGCGCGCTGGCGAAATATGGCGCACGCTTCTTTTCTAACGTCGGAAAATTCAGCAACCATATCGACGATCCTTATTTCCCGGTGACCAATGATATGGCGCGTAATGCGCTGGCTATTGTACTGTCGGTCTCCGGAGAAACGGAAGAGATCCTGCGCTTTGCCAGCCAGTTCAGCCTGCATCGCTGTAAAGTGATGTCCATTACCAGCCACGAGCACTCACGGCTGGCAAAGCTTGCCGACTTTAATCTCTCCTGGCATGTTCCGCAAACGCGTATCGGCGGCGTCTACGACATTACCACTCAGATCCCGGTCATTTATATTCTGGAAACGCTGGGGCGTAAATTAGCGCGCAAACTCCGCTGAAAATAACAGGATGTTTTTTCGATGTAACAAATTCCATCCAGGACAAATTGTTATATCGTGACATTTATATCGCCTTTGTTAGACTCGAAACCAACAAGTAATTATGACGAGATGAGCAAAGATGAAGAAAATTCCTTTACCAAAAGACTTTTTATGGGGCGGCGCCGTCGCCGCGCACCAGGTTGAAGGCGGCTGGAATAAAGACGGTAAAGGTCCGAGCATCTGCGACGTGCTTACCGGCGGCGCGCACGGCGTGCCGCGCGAGATAACCCAGCAGGTAGAGCCGGGCAAGTACTATCCAAACCACGAAGCCATCGACTTCCATGGCCGCTACAAAGAAGACATCAAGCTGTTCGCCGAGATGGGCTTCAAGTGCTTCCGCACCTCCATCGCCTGGACGCGCATTTTCCCGCTGGGCGACGAAAGCCAGCCGAATGAAGAGGGGCTGAAATTCTACGATGATATGTTCGATGAACTGCTGAAGTACAACATCGAGCCGGTAATCACCCTCTCCCACTTTGAGATGCCGCTGCATCTGGTTCAGCAGTACGGCGGCTGGACCAACCGCAAAGTGGTCGATTTCTTTGTGCGCTTCGCCGAAGTGGTCTTCGAGCGCTATAAGCACAAAGTGAAATACTGGATGACCTTTAACGAGATCAATAACCAGCGTAACTGGCGCGCGCCGCTGTTTGGCTACTGCTGCTCCGGCGTGGTCTATACCGAGCATGAAAACCCGGAAGAGACCATGTACCAGGTGCTGCATCATCAGTTTGTCGCCAGCGCGCTGGCGGTGAAGGCGGCACGTCAAATCAATCCGCAGATGCAGGTTGGCTGCATGCTGGCAATGGTCCCTCTCTATCCGTACTCCTGTAAGCCGGAAGACGTGATGTTTGCCCAGGAATCGATGCGTGAACGCTACGTCTTTACCGACGTCCAGCTGCGCGGCTACTACCCGAGCTACGTCCTGAACGAGTGGGAGCGCCGCGGCTTCAGTATCAAAATGGAGGATGGCGATGCGCAAATCCTGCGCGAAGGCACCTGCGCGTATCTCGGCTTCAGCTACTACATGACCAACGCGGTGAAAGCGGAAGGCGGCAGCGGCGACGCAATTTCCGGCTTCGAGGGCAGCGTGCCCAACCCGCACGTTAAAGCGTCCGATTGGGGTTGGCAGATTGACCCGGTGGGCCTGCGCTATGCGCTGTGCGAACTGTATGAGCGCTATCAGAAACCGCTGTTTATCGTCGAAAACGGCTTCGGCGCGTACGATAAAGTCGAAGAAGACGGCAGCATCAACGACGACTACCGCATCGACTATCTGCGCGCTCACGTCGAAGAGATGATCAAAGCGGTGACTTACGACGGCGTTGAGCTAATGGGCTATACCCCGTGGGGCTGCATCGACTGCGTCTCCTTCACCACCGGTCAATACAGCAAGCGCTACGGCTTTATCTACGTCAACAAACATGACGATGGTACCGGCGATATGTCCCGCTCGCGCAAGAAGAGCTTTAACTGGTACAAAGACGTTATCGCCAGCAACGGCGAGAAATTGTAAGCATCTTGCCCCTTTCCAGTCGGAAGGGGGTAAAACTTCCCACAAAACAGACACTTCTTTACAGCGTTAGCGTTGCTAACGCGCGCTCAGCCGATAAGATAAACCCCATCAATCGTTGAGTCGCTGACGCTTACTCCGCGAATCAACGCCGCACGCTGCCGGCTTTTCCGGCGCATCACCATATAGAAAAATGATGCTAAACGTCTTTAGACTGATCCTGACATGGCTGCTGATCGTTGCCGCCGTCAGCCTGGCGGTGGATTATCTGCGCAAACCGGCGCTGCCGCAGAATTTCTCCAGCACGCCGCTGCAAACGCTTGATGGCCGAACGGTCGATCTGGCGGCCATGAGCCACGAACGCCCCTTGCTGCTGTACGTCTGGGCCACCTGGTGCAGCGTATGTCGTTACACCACGCCATCGGTGGCCGCGTTGGCTGACGATGGCGGTAATGTTATGACGGTAGCGTTACGTTCGGGCGATAACGCCACCCTGACGCGCTGGCTGGCGCATAAAAAAACGGCGCTGCCGACGATTAATGACGCCAGCGGTCAGCTATCCCAACGGTGGGAGGTACAGGTCACGCCGACCCTTATCGTTATCTCGCGCGGCGAGGTGAAGTCAGTCACCACCGGCTGGACCAGCAACTGGGGAATGCGCCTGCGGCTGTGGATGGCGTCGTAGGGAATTTCCCTGCTTGCTGAGCTACGGGTCGATGCGGTCTGAAGGTCTGGTAACCCGGAAATCCACAGTGTAATGGATCACAAAACTCCCGGTGGCGCTGCGCTGACCTGGCTACAAGTTCACAGTTGTCTGCGGGCTGGGAGCCCGGACAGGTGCGCAGCGCCGCCTCCGGGAAAGATTTACGGATTACTTCCCGCCCGCCAGCTCGAGGAAGCTGCCGGTAACGTAGGAAGCCTTATCGCTTAGCAGCCAGACGATGGCCTGAGCCACCTCCTCCGGCTGCCCGCCGCGCCGCATCGGCAGCATCGACTTGACGCGATCCACGCGCCCGGGCTCACCGCCGCTGGCGTGCATATCGGTATAGATTAAGCCGGGGCGCACGCCGTTGACCCGAATCCCCTGCGCCGCCACTTCCAGCGACAGGCCGGTGGTCAGGGTATCAACCGCACCTTTCGACGCGGCGTAATCCACATACTCCCCCGGCGCCCCGAGGCGCGATGCCGCGGACGACACATTCACAATCGCCCCACCCTTACCGCCGTGCTTGTGCGACATCCGCTTTACCGCCTCCCGGCAGCAGAGGAAGTAACCGGTCACATTAGTGGCCAGCACCCGGTTAATCCGGTCGGCGCTAAGGCTTTCAATCGTCCCCTGAGTAAATAAAATCCCGGCGTTATTGACCAGCGCGGAGAGCGGTTCGCCGAGACGGTCGATCGAGGCAAACATCGCCATCACCTGCGCTTCATCGCTGACGTCCGCCCGTAACGCAACGGCTTTGCCGCCGCTGGCGATAATCTCGTTCACCACGCCGGTCGCCGCGGCGCTATTCTGGTGGTAATTCACCGCCACGGTATAGCCTTCCTGCGCCAGCAGCAGCGCCGTCGCTTTACCTATTCCCCGGCTGCCGCCCGTCACCAATGCTATCGTCATACCATTCTCCCAAAATATAAAGGCGCCGCAGCGCCTTTAAAAGATAGTCTAATCAGCAGATTACTGGTATTCGCTCATCGGTACGCAGGAGCAGAACAGGTTACGGTCGCCGTAAACATCGTCCAGACGCTTAACGGTCGGCCAGTATTTGTTGTTCAGCCCTGCCGGGAAGACCGCCAGTTCGCGGGCGTACGGATGGTTCCACGCGCTCACCAGTTCACCCTGGGTATGCGGCGCGTTCACCAGCGGGTTATCCTCCAGCGGCCACTCGCCGGCTTTCACGCGGTCGATCTCGCCGCGAATCGCCAGCATCGCATCGATAAAGCGGTCCAGCTCCACTTTGCTTTCCGATTCGGTCGGTTCAACCATCAGCGTACCGGCGACCGGGAAGGACATGGTTGGAGCATGGAAACCAAAATCAATCAGTCGCTTAGCAATATCCAGCTCGCTGATGCCGGTCTCTTCTTTCAGCGGACGAATATCCAGAATGCATTCGTGCGCCACGCGACCGTCGCGGCCGGTATACAGCACCGGAAACGCGTCTTTCAAACGGGTAGCGATGTAGTTGGCGTTCAGAATCGCCATCTGGCTCGCCTGTTTCAGCCCTTCTGCGCCCATCATTCGGATATACATCCAGCTGATTGGCAGGATGGAGGCGCTGCCGAACGGCGCGGCGGAAACCGCGCCCTGGCGGGTCAGCATGCCTTCAATTTGCACCACGCTGTGGCCCGGCACAAACGGCGCCAGGTGCGATTTCACGCCAATCGGCCCCATACCCGGGCCGCCGCCGCCGTGCGGAATACAGAAGGTCTTATGCAGGTTAAGGTGCGAGACGTCCGCGCCGATAAAGCCCGGAGAGGTAATGCCGACCTGGGCGTTCATGTTCGCGCCATCGAGGTAAACCTGGCCGCCAAACTGATGCACCACTTCGCACACTTCGCGAATGGTCTCTTCGTAAACGCCGTGGGTGGACGGATAGGTCACCATGATGCAGGAGAGGTTCGCCGCATGCTGCTCGGCTTTCGCCCGCAGGTCAGCAAGATCGATATTGCCGTTTTTATCGCAGGCCACCACCACCACCTGCATTCCCGCCATCTGCGCGGAAGCCGGGTTGGTGCCGTGAGCGGAGCTTGGGATCAGGCAGATATCGCGATGCCCCTCGTTGCGGCTTTCGTGGTAATGACGAATCGCCAGCAGGCCCGCGTATTCGCCCTGCGCGCCGGAGTTCGGCTGCATGCAGACCGCATCGTAGCCGGTCAGCTTAACCAGCCAGTCGGAGAGCTGAGCGATCATCTGATGATAGCCTTCAGCCTGATCGACCGGACAGAACGGATGCAGTTCGGCGAATTCCGGCCAGGTGATCGGGATCATCTCGGCGGCGGCATTCAGCTTCATGGTGCAGGAGCCCAGCGGGATCATCGCCTGGTTCAACGCCAGATCCTTACGCTCCAGCGCGTGCATATAGCGCATCATCTCGGTTTCGCTGTGGTAGCGGTTAAACACCGGATGAGTAAGGATCGCATCGTCGCGCAGCATGCTGGCAGGGATCGAGCGGCTATCGAGGGCCACGTCTTTATCCAGGGTGTCGATATCCAGGCCATGATCGTCGCCAAGGATGGCGCGGAACAGGTTCAGGACGTCTTCACGCGTGGTGGCTTCGTCAAGGGTGATCCCGACGGCATGATGAATATCGCTGCGCAGGTTAATGCGCAGCGCTTCCGCCCGCGCCAGCACAGCGGCTTTATCGGCAACCTCAACGCACAGGGTATCGAAGTAGTGCGCATGGCGGAGCTTAAGGCCTTTTTTCTGCAGACCATCGGCCAGAATATCGGTCAGACGGTGAATACGGCTGGCGATACGCTTCAGGCCAGCCGGACCGTGGAATACCGCGTACAGGCTGGCAATGTTGGCCAGCAGCACCTGAGAAGTACAGATATTGGAGTTCGCTTTCTCGCGGCGAATATGCTGCTCGCGCGTCTGCATCGCCATGCGCAGCGCGGTATTGCCCGCCGCATCTTTCGATACGCCGATAATACGGCCCGGCATGGAGCGTTTGAATTCATCTTTGGCGGCAAAGAAAGCCGCGTGCGGGCCGCCGTAGCCCATCGGTACGCCAAAGCGCTGGGCGGAGCCAAAAACGATGTCCGCGCCCTGCTTACCCGGTGCGGTCAGCAGAACCAGCGCCATAAAATCGGCGGCGACGCTGACAATCACTTTGCGCGCTTTCAGGTCAGCAATCAGTTTGCTGTAATCATGAACCTCGCCGGTGGTGCCCACCTGCTGCAGCAGTACGCCGAAGACGTCCTGATGGTCGAGCGCTTTTTCCGCATCATCGACAATCACATCGAAACCGAAGGTCTCCGCGCGGGTGCGCACTACGTCCAGGGTCTGCGGGTGAACGTCGGCGGCGACGAAGAAACGGTTGGCGTTTTTCAGTTTGCTTACGCGTTTGGCCATCGCCATCGCTTCCGCGGCGGCGGTAGCTTCGTCCAGCAGCGAGGCTGAGGCGATATCGAGACCGGTCAGGTCGAGGGTCACCTGCTGGAAGTTCAGCAGCGATTCCAGACGGCCCTGAGAAACCTCCGGCTGATAAGGCGTATAGGCGGTATACCAGCCCGGATTTTCCAGCATGTTGCGCTGAATCACCGGCGGCAGCTGCACGGCGGTGTAGCCCATGCCAATGTACGACTTGAAGCGCTTGTTACGACCGGCGATCGCTTTCAGTTCCGCCAGCGCGGCGAATTCCGTGGTTGCCTCGCCCACCTGCGGCGGCGTCGCCAGCTGGATATCCTGCGGCACAATCTGGCCAATCAGGGCGTTAAGCGAATCGGCGCCAACGGTTTTCAGCATCTCCTGCTGCTGCAGGGCGTCCGGGCCGATGTGACGTTCAATAAAGGCGTCACGGTTTTCAAGCTGGCCTAAAGTCTGGGTCATGAGCGATGGTTCCTGAACGTGCGGTGAATCGTGATTGTCTGACTGGTTTGCCCGGCGAGCGCTGATGCTTGCCGGGCCAGAATACGCAAAATCATTGGCGTTGCAGGAAGCTAACGCCCCTGCAGCGTGAAGGATGAAGCGTATTTATTCGTCTTCTAACAGAGCTTCATATGCGGTCGCATCCAGCAGCGCGTCAACCTGAGCTTCGTCGCTGGCTTTGATTTTAAAGATCCAGCCGCCGGCGTACGGCTCGCTGTTGACCAGCTCAGGGGAGTCGTTCAGCTCGTCATTGACGGCAACGATTTCGCCGCTGATCGGCGCGTAGATATCGGAAGCCGCTTTGACGGATTCGGCAACCGCGCAGTCTGCGCCCGCTTCAACGGCGGCGCCCACTTCCGGCAGGTCGACGAAAACCATATCGCCAAGCAGCTCTTGCGCGTGCTCGGTGATACCAACGGTATAAGTGCCGTCCGCTTCTTTACGCAGCCATTCGTGTTCTTTGCTGTATTTCAGTTCTGCTGGTACGTTGCTCATCAATTCATCTCCAAAAGGGAAATCACACCACGGCTTTGCCGTTGCGTACAAAAACAGGTTTAGTCACTTTGACCGGCATTTCGCGGTTGCGAATCTGCACTACGGCGGTTTCACCGATGCCTTCCGGTACGCGCGCTAACGCAATACTGTAGCCCAGCGTCGGGGAGAAGGTGCCGCTGGTGATAATGCCTTCTTTCTGATTGCCGTCGGCATCGCTAAAGCGCACCGGCAGGCCGCCACGCAGAACGCCTTTCTCGGTCATGACCAGGCCCACCAGCTGCTCGGTGCCCTTTTCGCGCTGCATTTCCAGCGCTTCACGCCCGATGAAGTCACGGTCAGTCGGTTCCCAGGCAATGGTCCAGCCCATATTAGCCGCCAGCGGAGAGACGCCTTCGTCCATCTCCTGGCCGTAAAGGTTCATGCCCGCTTCCAGGCGCAGCGTATCGCGCGCGCCGAGGCCGCATGGCTTAACGCCCGCATCGAGCAGGCCGCGCCAGAAATCTACCGCCTGCTCGTTCGGCAGCGCGATTTCATAACCCGCTTCGCCGGTATAGCCGGTGGTCGCAATAAACAGATCGCCCGCCTGCACGCCAAAGAAAGGCTTCATGCCTTCCACGGCCTGACGCTGCGCGTCGGTAAACAGCGTCGCCGCTTTCTCTTTCGCCCTGGGACCCTGGACTGCGATCAGCGAAAGATCGTCGCGCACGGTTATTTCAAGACCATAAGATTCAGACTGCTGGGCGATCCAGGCGAGATCTTTTTCACGGGTGGCGGAGTTAACAACGAGGCGGAAATAGTCTTCAGAAAGGAAATAAACAATCAGGTCATCAATGACGCCGCCGGAGGCTGTCAGCATGCCGCTATAGAGCGCTTTGCCTGGAACGGTGAGCTTCGCTACGTCGTTAGCCAGCAAATAGCGCAGAAACTCGCGGATTCGGCTGCCGTGGAAATCGACGATGGTCATGTGCGACACATCGAACATTCCGGCATCGCCGCGCACCGCATGATGCTCATCAATCTGGGATCCGTAATGCAGCGGCATCATCCAGCCATGGAAATCCACCATGCGCGCGCCGCATAGCGTGTGTTGTTCAAACAACGGAGTCTGTTGAGCCATCTTTTCCTCATCGAATAAAACGGAACCAGCCACTATTTTTGGCGTTTTTGCGCCGCGAAAAACGCCGCCGGCATCGCTAACGGACGCCGACGCAAACGTTCTCTTTGGCCTGAACTTACCACCGATATCCGCACTAAACCATAAGCCCGGTCAGGACATCACATTAGCTTATGACTAAAATCAGCCGAAGAGCCTACAGAGTTTTTAGCTACAATAAAGCGAGTTAAGCCGCATAAAATTAAACAAATAAGGTAAAAAAGCAGCGCATGATGATATTTTATGCGAAATGACGAGCCTAATTTCTATAACAAAAAAAAGGTAACATTAATAAAACTAATGCGAAAAACGAGGTGAAATTAGATTATTTCAAATGAGAGGAGAAAACCCGGCGCGAGGCCGGGTGAGAGAAGTGTGATGGACTTAACGTAACCAGGCAGGCAGGTCGTGGAGCCCCATCGCCTGACGAATAAGCTGCGGCTTCACGCCGGGCAATGTATCCGCCAGCTTAAGGCCGATATCGCGCAGCAGTTTTTTCGCAGGATGGCTGCCGGAGAACATGTCGCGAAAGCCCTGCATCCCCGCCAGCATCACTGCGGCGCTATGCTTGCGGCTGCGCTCATAGCGACGCAGATACAGATGCTGACCGATATCCTTGCCCTGCGCATGCAGGCGTTTGAGCTCCTCGATCAGCTCAGCAGCATCCATAAAGCCAAGATTGACGCCCTGCCCGGCCAGCGGATGAATGGTATGGGCGGCATCGCCAACCAGCGCCAGACGATGGGCGGCAAACTGCCGCGCGTAGCGGCCGGTCAGCGGGAAAACCTGACGCTCGCTCTCCACGGCGCACAAACCCAGGCGGTTATCGAAAGCAATATTCAGCGCCTGGTTGAAAGCGGCATCGTCCGCCGCCCGCATCCGCTCCGCCTCTTCAGGAGAGAGCGACCAGACGATAGAGCAAAGGTGCGGATCGCTCAGCGGCAGGAACGCGAGGATCCCTTCGCCGTGGAACGCCTGACGCGCCACCGCTTCGTGCGGCTCTTCGGTGCGAATAGTGGCAACCAGCGCATGATGGTGATAATCCCAATAGGTCAGCGGAATATCGGCTTTGTTGCGCAGCCACGAATTGGCCCCATCGGCGCCAACCACCAGCCGGGCGGTTAACATGCCGCCGTCCTGCAGGCTAAGAAATGCCTCATTCTCTCCCCACGCGACCTGCTGCAGCTGCGCCGGAGCCAGCAGGGTGACGTCCGCGCAGCGCTGCGCTTTTTGCCACAGAGCATGATGCACCACGGCGTTTTCAATAATATGCCCAAGGTGGCTAAAGCCCATGCTCTGGTCATCAAAGCTGATGCGGCCAAAACTGTCTTTGTCCCACACCTCCATACCGTGGTAGCAGCTGGCGCGCTGGGCGATAATATCCTGCCAGACGCCCAGTTTGTTCAGCAGCTTCTCGCTGGCGGCATTAATCGCCGACACCCGCAGCGCCGGCGGCGCATCCTCGCTCAAAGGCTGAGGTGCGGCCTGTTCCAGCACCGCAACGCGCAGCCCGCTGCCCTGTAAACCGCAGGCAACCGCCAGCCCCACCATTCCACCGCCAACAATAGCGACATCAACACTTTGCACGTTTCACTCCTTAACGGGGAACCCAACCGAGGGTACGCTGCGCCAGCGCATCGCGCGCCGGGGTAAATAATTCCATCGCCATCAGGCCCAGGTTGCGCCCCGCCACCAGCGGCGCCCAGCGATTGGCAAACAGATGCACCAGCCCGTCGGTGACGCCGATAGTGGCGGCCTTATCTTCGGCGCGCCGGGCCTGATAGCGACTTAAAAGCGAATAGCTACCCGGATCCTCTTCGTCAGCATGCGCCTGCGCCAGCATTTCCGCCAGGCTCATCACGTCCCGCAGACCGAGGTTAAACCCCTGTCCGGCGATAGGATGCAGCGTTTGCGCCGCGTTGCCGACCAATGCCAGCCGATGCGCAACCGTGCGGGCAGCCGAGGTCAGCGACAGCGGATAGACGCTGCGCTTTCCGGCCTGGACGATCCGGCCAAGACGCCAGCCAAACGCCTGCTGAAGTTCATGACAGAAGCGTTCATCCGACCAGCTCAGAACCTCTTCGTGCCGCGACTGCGAATGACACCACACCAGCGAGCAGCGGCCCTGCGACATGGGCAGCATCGCCAGCGGGCCGTATGGGGTAAAGCGTTCAAATGCGCGCCCGCTATGCGGCTGAGCGGTACTAACGTTAGCGATAATCGCCAGCTGTTCATAGGGTTGCTGCTGCCAGCTGATACCGCAGCGGGCTCCCAGAGTGGAGCGCGAACCGTCGGCGGCGACCAGCAGCTTACCGCGGAGCGTTTCGCCGTTATCCAGCTGCAGGCTCACGCTCTCTTCGCTGCGGCTGACATTTTCTACCCTGGCCGGGCAGTGCAGCGTCACGCCCGGCGCTTTACGCAGTTGCGCAAACAGGCGCTGGCCGACATCGTGCAGCTCAACCACCTGACCCAGCGCCGCCAGCCCATAGTCCTCAGCCTCGAGGGTGACAAACCCCGCATGGCCGCGATCGCTAACGTGCACGCGCCGAATGGCCGTGGCGCAGTCGGCTATCTCTTGCCAGATATCCACGCGCGCCAGCTGCTGGCAGGTACCGGCGGCCAGGGCGATGGCGCGCGCGTCGAAGCCCGGATGCTGCGCGGACTCCGGCGCGGATGCTTCAACCAGATGCACCGGCAGCTTACCGCCGGTTAAGCGAGATATCGCTAACGCCAGCGTCGCGCCGGTCATTCCGCCGCCAACGATCAGGACGCTCATAGCTGGCGCGCCGCCGCCATCAGCGCCTCAATATCATCAGCCTTTTTCACTACCCCGGCGGTGAGGTTCTCGTTGCCGTCCTCGGTAATGACAATGTCGTCTTCAATACGAATGCCAATGCCGCGGTACTGGGCCGGAACGTCAGCATCCGTGGCGATATACAGCCCGGGCTCAACGGTCAGCACCATTCCCGGTTCGAGAATACGCGAACGTTCAACGTCATAGCTGCCGACATCATGCACGTCGAGCCCCAGCCAGTGGCTCAGGCCATGCATAAAGAAAGGACGATGGGCGTTATTAGCAATCAGCTCATCAATTTCGCCTTTCAGGATCCCCAGGCGCACGAGGCCGGTAATCATAATCCGCACCACCTGCTGGTTAACCTCGTTGATCGAGGTTCCGGGGCGATAGAGCTTCAGTGAGGTTTCCAGAGATTCAAGGACGATGTCGTAAATCTCGCGCTGCGCCGGGCTGAACTTGCCGTTAACCGGGAAGGTTCGGGTGATATCGCCCGCGTAGCCGCGGTATTCGCAGCCTGCGTCAATCAACACCAGATCGCCGTCGCGCAGCTCGCATTCGTTTTCGGTGTAGTGCAGGATGCAGCCATTTTCGCCGCCGCCCACGATAGTGTTATAAGAAGGGAAGCGCGCGCCGTGACGGTTGAACTCATGGAGGATCTCGCCTTCCAGATGATATTCGAACATTCCAGGACGGCATTTTTCCATAGCGCGGGTGTGGGCCAGCGCGGAAATCTCACCTGCGCGGCGCATCACCGCCAGCTCTTCTGGCGACTTAAACAGGCGCATCTCATGCACCATCGGTCGCCAGTCAATGACCGAGTTCGGCGCCTGCAGATTCTGCCGCACGCCTTTGCGCAGTTTTTCCAGCGCGTTAAACACAATTTCGTCGGCGTAGGCATATTCGCCTTGCGCAAAGTAGATAGCGTCGAGGCCGTTAAGGAGCTGGAACAGCTGCTGATTAATTTCACTAAACGCCAGCGCGCGATCGACGCCCAGCTTCGCGGGGGCAGCTTCCTGCCCAAGGCGGCGGCCAAACCAGATTTCAGCGGTCAGATCGCGCACGCGGTTAAACAACACGCTGTGGTTATGCGTCTCATCGCTTTTAATCAATACCAGCAGCGCTTCGGGCTCATTAAAGCCGGTGAAGTACCAAAAGTCGCTGCTCTGCCGGTAGGGATATTCCGAATCTGCGCTGCGTACCGCTTCCGGCGCGGCGAAAATAAGCGCTGCGCTGCCCGGCTGCATCTGCGCCAGTAGAGCCTGGCGACGAGAGAGAAATTCCTGCTGAGTCATGACGCCCCCTGAACGATTTAATGAATAATTAATGTAGCGTCGGCTTTTGCACTTCCGGCGCAGTGGGTTTCTGAAGAGAGAAGGTGTCGTGACACAGTAGCGCGGCAACGCGTACGTATTCGATAATCTCCTCCAGAGACATTTCGAGCTCTTCCTGATCCTCGTCTTCGTCATACCCAAGCTGAGCAATATTGCGCAGGTCGTCGATAGCTTCGCCGGTTTCGTCTTTGACTTTATCCAGCTTGGGCTGCGTCACGCCCAGCCCCAGCAGGAAATGGTTTACCCAACCCGCCAGCGCATCGGCGCGATCGAACACGCTCACCTCGTCGCCATCCGGCAGGTAGAGCTGGAATAAGAAACCGTCATCCTCCAGCGAATCGCTAGTGGCGGAATGCATGTTACGCAGCGCCTGCGCCAGCTCGTGACCAAAGGCCAGACCTTCGTTGGTCAGATCGTGCACCAACGGCTGCCAGCTGCTGTCTTTGTTGCCGCCGCACAGGATCCCGCTGATCAAACCGTGCATTTCGGCAGGGGTTAATCCCACCCCTTGTTGGTTCAGTAACTGGTCTACAGCGTTGTAGCCAGGCATTTCGTTCTGTATAGACATGCGCATTCGTCATCGTTGGGAGGAATATTCATGATATGCTACCACTTTGGACCCTGGTGAACCAGAATAGGGCTTGTATCTTAAAACCAGGGTAGCTATAGTGTCGCCCCTTCGCAGACCCTCCCAGGGCGTGAAGGCCGCGCAGTCAATCAGCAGGAAGGTGGCATGTCTGCACAACCCGTAGATCTCCAAATTTTTGGCCGTTCACTACGAGTGAATTGCCCGCCTGAACAAAGGGATGCCTTAAACCAGGCAGCTGACGACCTGAATCAGCGGTTGCAAGATTTAAAAGAACGCACTAGAGTCACAAATACTGAGCAGCTGGTCTTCATCGCCGCGTTGAACATCAGCTATGAGTTGACTCAGGAAAAAGCGAAAACCCGCGACTACGCCGCCAGCATGGAGCAGCGTATTCGGATGCTTCAGCAGACCATCGAACAAGCGTTGCTTGAGCAAGGTCGCATAAGCGAAAGACCCGGGCAGAAGTTTGAATAACACTTTGCATTTAACTGTGTTAGAGTAATCGCAAGAACAAAATTTCTCTGAGATGTTTGCAAGCGGGCCAGTCCCCTGAGCCGATATTTCATACCACAAGAATGTGGCGCTCCACGGTTGGTGAGCATGCTCGGCCCGTCCGAGAAGCCTTAAAACTGTGACGACACATTCACCTTGAACCAAGGGTTCAAGGGTTACAGCCTGCGGCGGCATCTCGGAGATTCCCTTCCTTTTTCGTTTCATCCCCTCTAAGTTAATTTTCGGCTTTTGCCGTCGTGTATTAAACTACGCCTGTTTGTATCGTTTGCTTACCGATGAGACTCAGGTATGACTCTACTGTCAGATCCCCCCTATACCAGACAGCAAATTCGCCAGCAGATCCGCCTGCGCCGACGCGCGTTAACGCCGGAGCAGCAAACGCAGTTCGCCCTCCTGGCGGCGGACAGAATGATGGCGTACCCGCCGGTTCTGCTCGCGCATACGGTCGCGGTATTTCTGTCGTTTGATGGCGAGCTGGATACGCGGCCGCTGATTGATCAGCTCTGGCGGGCGGGCAAACGGGTGTATCTCCCCGTGCTGCATCCGTTCAGCCCCGGCAATCTTCTGTTTCTCCACTACCACCCGAGCAGCGATCTGGTGGTGAATCGCCTGAAAATCCGCGAACCGAAGCTCGACGTGCGCGATGTTCTCCCGCTTAGCAAGCTGGATGTACTGGTTACGCCGCTGGTCGCGTTTGATGCCGCCGGACAGCGTCTGGGAATGGGCGGCGGATTTTACGACCGGACGCTGCAAAACTGGCGGCAGCATCGCCTGCAGCCGGTCGGCTACGCCCATGATTGCCAGCAGGTCGACGCGCTGCCGACGGAGCAGTGGGATATCCCGCTGCCTGCGGTCATCACGCCGTCAAAAACCTGGCTCTGGTAGAATGTCCGAACAATTGACATTGCTGTTTTTTTCACCTAAATTCGGGTAAAGGGTGAGGGAGGCGAACCTCCCTCCTGCTTCCTCTCTGTTAATATGCTGGGTAGGCGATGATTAACAGGATAAGCAGCATGATGAAGAGTCTCATCATCGTCCCTTTCCTTTTTAAAGCCCCTGCTTCGGTAGGGGCTTTCCCGTTTCAGCCCCGCGCTGAGCCCTTATCGTAAATCCCTTTCTTTCAGGCACAACGACATCTGACGGTTTTAATCGCCGTTTGCGGCAAGCCTCGCAAAGCGTTTGGAGGGCGACGGGAAATTGCTGAAGGGTCTGTCAGGAGAAAAGGGGCAGGTCGATGACCTGCCCGCTGGCAAAAAAGGCGTTAGAACAACAGACGGGCGCGGATGGTGCCAGGAATAGCCTTCATCGCCTGCAGCGCAGCCTGCGCCACATCTTCTTCGGCTTCGATATCAATCACCACGTAGCCCATCTGCGGAGTGGTCTGCAGATACTGCGCCGCGATGTTAATGCCCTGGGCCGCGAAAATCTGGTTAAGCGCGGTCAGTACGCCCGGACGGTTTTCATGGATATGCAGCAGACGGCGCCCGCCGTGCAGCGGCAGAGATACTTCCGGGAAGTTAACCGCGGAGAGTGTTGAACCGTTATCCGAGTATTTCGCCAGCTTGCCCGCCACTTCCAGGCCGATGTTCTCCTGTGCTTCCTGAGTTGAGCCGCCAATGTGCGGGGTCAGGATAACGTTGTCGAACTCGCACAGCGGAGAGTTGAACGGATCGCTGTTGGTGGCCGGCTCGGTCGGGAATACGTCGATCGCCGCGCCCGCCAGGTGTTTGCTCGCCAACGCATCGCACAGCGCCGGGATATCCACCACGGTGCCGCGAGAGGCGTTGATCAGCAGAGCGCCGGGCTTCATCAGCGCCAGCTCTTCCGCGCCGATCATGTTCTTCGTCGAGGCGTTTTCCGGCACGTGCAGACTCACCACATCGCTCATGTTCAACAAATCAGAAAGATGCTGAACCTGAGTGGCGTTACCTAACGGTAGCTTGCTTTCAATATCGTAGAAATAGACGTGCATCCCCAGCGATTCAGCCAGAATCCCCAGCTGCGTGCCGATATGACCATAGCCGATGATACCCAGCTTTTTACCGCGCGCTTCAAAGCTGCCGACCGCCAGCTTGTTCCATACGCCGCGGTGCGCTTTAGCGTTTGCCGCCGGTACGCCGCGCAGCATAAGCAGCAGCTCGCCGATTACCAGTTCAGCAACGGAACGGGTATTGGAGAACGGGGCGTTAAACACCGGGATACCGCGTTTTGCCGCCGCGTTTAAATCAACCTGGTTGGTGCCGATACAGAAGCAGCCGACCGCGACCAGCTTCTCCGCCGCCGCGAAGATCTCTTCCGTCAGATGAGTACGGGAACGCAGGCCGATGAAATGGGCATCACGGATGGACGCTTTCAGCTCTTCGCTATCCAGCGCGCCTTTATGAAATTCGATATTGGTGTAGCCCGCTGCGCGGAGGCTGTCCACCGCTTTTTGGTGCACACCTTCAACCAGCAGAAATTTAATCTTGTCTTTTTCCAGTGATACCTTAGCCATTTCCCCGTCCTGTTTTTGTCTTAACTGATGTCGTGCGGAACGAAAGTTCTTCTCAGCAACATATCAAAAAAAACTATTGCGGCAATATGAACGTTTGCGTCGGCATCCTGAAGAAATATCAATCAGCGGGAAATAGCAGGACAAAACACCAGAAAGTAAAAGAAAGGTAGATTGTTACTGAGACAAGGCGCATAAATGTGACAGAAGTCACCAAAATAGGCCTGGAGAAAAAATATTTGCGAGGGAGCGATTCGCTCCCTCGGATCAGACTATTTAGTGATAGTTTTTACACCATCAGCGGTACCAATCAGCGCGACGTCCGCACCGCGATTCGCAAACAGGCCGACGGTCACGACGCCCGGAATACCGTTAATGGTATTTTCCAGCGCAATAGCGTCCAGAATTTCCAGACCAAACACATCGAGGATCACGTTACCGTTATCGGTCACGACGCCCTGACGATACTCCGGACGGCCGCCCAGCTTAACCAGCTGACGCGCTACGGCGCTGCGCGCCATCGGAATCACCTCTACCGGCAGCGGGAATTTACCTAAAATATCCACCTGCTTGGAAGCATCGGCGATGCAGATAAATTTATCGGCGACCGAGGCGATAATTTTCTCGCGCGTCAGCGCGGCGCCGCCGCCCTTGATCATCTGCATATGGCCGTTGATTTCATCAGCGCCGTCCACATAAATACCAAGACGATCAACGCTGTTCAGATCAAAAACCGTAATACCGAGGCTTTTCAGTTTTTCAGTAGAGGCGTCAGAGCTGGAAACCGCTCCTTCAATCTGCCCTTTCATGGTACCCAGCGCATCAATAAAGTGCGCCGCCGTCGAGCCCGTGCCGACCCCAACGATGGTGCCCGGTTGTACATACTGCAATGCCGCCCAGCCTACTGCTTTTTTCAGTTCATCTTGCGTCATGATTATGGTCCGAGATGTGAATTCCTGTGGCGCATTATAGAACATCCGGGGTGCCATTGTCCCTGCGACGGCGATCACACAACGCAGTCGCCAATTTTTCATCTTCATCAAAAACAAATTTATGTCATAGTGCGAGTTAACGAAAAGTATTAGGGGGCACGCCAGAGCAATGAAACGACCGGACTACAGAACACTACAGGCGCTGGACGCGGTAATCAGGGAACGAGGGTTTGAGCGCGCCGCGCAGAAGCTTTGTATTACGCAGTCCGCCGTCTCTCAGCGCATCAAACAGCTGGAAAACATGTTTGGACAGCCGCTGCTGGTGCGAACCGTACCGCCGCGTCCCACCGAACAGGGGCAAAAGCTGCTGGCCCTGCTGCGTCAGGTTGAGCTGCTGGAAGAGGAGTGGCTGGGCGATGAGCAAACCGGCTCCACGCCGCTGCTGCTATCGCTGGCGGTCAACGCCGACAGTCTGGCCACCTGGCTGCTGCCCGCGCTCTCCAGCGTGCTTTCCGACTCCCCGATTCGCCTGAACCTGCAGGTGGAAGACGAGACCCGGACTCAGGAACGCCTGCGCCGCGGTGAAGTGGTCGGCGCGGTCAGTATCCAGCCGCAGGCATTGCCAAGCTGCCTGGTCGATCAGCTCGGCGCCCTCGACTATCTGTTCGTCGCCTCGAAGGAGTTTGCCCAACGCTATTTCCCTAATGGGGTGACCCGCTCGGCGCTGTTGAAAGCGCCGGTGGTGGCATTCGATCATCTCGATGATATGCATCAGGCCTTTTTGCAGCAGAACTTCGATTTGCCGCCGGGCAGCGTGCCCTGCCATATCGTCAACTCGTCTGAAGCCTTCGTGCAGCTGGCCCGCCAGGGAACGACCTGCTGTATGATCCCGCATCTGCAAATTGAAAGAGAGCTGAACAGCGGCGAGCTTATCAACCTCACGCCGGGCCTGTTCCAGCGCCGGATGCTCTACTGGCACCGTTTTGCGCCGGAAAGCCGCATGATGCGCCGGGTGACCGATGCGCTGATCGATTACGGCCACAAGGTGTTGAGGCAAGATTAACCCCCGCAAGCAGGCCGGAGTCATCCGGCCCGTGTGACCCACTATCCTCTTCTCATATCTTTGAAATACATCACAAAATAAAACATTCTATCCGGCAAAAAACGACGCATCGATGGCTGTTTTTTGCTGGCGACAGGGCCGATGAAAAAGCTCACCGTATTCGCAATACCCCATTTTATTGCGAATACGGAGCACAACATGTCTGAGTTGCAGGAGTGGCAAACGCTCGCCAACAAAGAGCTTAGCCGGCGAGAAAAAACCGTCGACGACCTGGTCAAACAGACGGCAGAGGGCATTGCCGTTAAGCCGCTGTATACCGAAGCCGATCTTGATAATCTGGAAGTGACCGGCACCCTGCCCGGCCTGCCGCCTTACGTTCGCGGCCCGCGCGCCACCATGTACACCGCACAGCCGTGGACCATCCGCCAGTACGCCGGTTTCTCTACCGCCAAAGAGTCCAACGCCTTCTATCGCCGCAACCTCGCCGCCGGGCAGAAAGGGCTTTCCGTCGCCTTCGACCTCGCGACCCATCGGGGCTATGACTCCGATAACCCGCGCGTGGCGGGCGACGTCGGTAAAGCGGGCGTGGCGATCGATACCGTCGAAGATATGAAAATTCTGTTCGATCGGATCCCGCTGGATAAGATGTCCGTGTCGATGACCATGAACGGCGCGGTGCTACCGGTGATGGCGTTTTATATCGTCGCGGCGGAAGAACAAGGGGTTGCGTCGGAGCAGCTCACCGGGACAATCCAGAACGATATTCTGAAAGAGTACCTGTGCCGTAACACCTACATTTATCCGCCGAAGCCCTCCATGCGCATTATCGCCGACATCATTGCCTGGTGTTCGGACTACATGCCGCGCTTTAACACAATCAGCATCAGCGGCTACCACATGGGTGAGGCGGGGGCTAACTGCGTGCAGCAGGTCGCCTTTACGCTGGCGGACGGTATCGAATATATCAAGGCCGCACTCTGCGCCGGGCTGAAAATTGACGACTTCGCTCCGCGCCTGTCGTTTTTCTTCGGCATCGGCATGGATCTGTTTATGAACGTTGCGATGCTGCGCGCCGCACGCTACCTGTGGAGCGAAGCGGTGAGCGGCTTCGGCGCCACCAATCCGAAATCCTTAGCCCTGCGCACCCACTGCCAGACCTCCGGCTGGAGCCTCACCGAGCAGGATCCGTATAACAACGTGATCCGTACCACCATCGAAGCCCTCGGCGCCACGCTTGGCGGCACCCAGTCGCTGCACACCAACGCCTTTGACGAGGCGCTCGGCTTGCCCACCGACTTTTCCGCCCGCATCGCGCGTAATACGCAGATCATCATTCAGGAGGAGTCGGAGATCTGCCGCACCGTGGATCCGCTGGCCGGATCGTATTATGTGGAGTCGCTGACCGATCAAATCGTCAAGCAGGCGCGGGCCATTATTCAACAGATCGCCGAGGCGGGCGGAATGGCTAAGGCGATCGAGGCCGGGCTGCCGAAACGGATGATCGAAGAGGCCTCCGCCCGTGAACAGTCGCTGATCGATCAGGGCAAGCGCGTCATCGTCGGCGTTAATAAGTACAAGCTGGAAAAAGAGGATGAAACGGCAGTGCTGGAGATCGACAACGTCAAGGTGCGCAACGAGCAGATCGCCTCGCTGGAAAAAATCCGCGCTCAGCGTGACGATGTGACGGTAAAAGCCGCGCTGAACGCCCTCACCCACGCCGCGCAGCATCATGAAAATCTGCTGGCCGCCGCGATCAACGCCGCCCGCGTTCGCGCCACCCTGGGGGAAATCTCCGACGCGCTGGAGGCGGCGTTTGACCGCTATCTGGTACCCAGCCAGTGCGTCACCGGCGTGATTGCGCAAAGCTACCATCAGTCGGACACAGCCGCCGGCGAATTTGACGCCATCGTTGCGCAAACCGAACGGTTCCTGATGGATAACGGCCGCCGCCCGCGCATTCTGATCGCCAAAATGGGCCAGGATGGCCACGATCGCGGCGCCAAGGTGATCGCCAGCGCCTATTCCGATCTCGGCTTCGACGTTGACCTGAGCCCGATGTTTTCCACGCCGGAAGAGATTGCTCGTCTGGCGATAGAAAACGACGTGCACGTGGTTGGCGCCTCATCGCTGGCGGCAGGCCACAAAACCCTGATCCCCGAGCTGGTCGCCGCGCTGAAAAAATGGGGGCGGGAAGATATCTGCGTTATCGCCGGCGGCGTCATCCCGCCGCAGGATTACGCCTTTCTGCAGGCGCGCGGCGTGGCCGCCATTTACGGCCCCGGCACGCCGATGCTGGAGAGCGTGCGCGACGTCCTGACGAGGATTAGCCAGCATCATGATTAACCCATCCACCCTGACCGACGCCATCCGACGATTACGTTTGGGCGAGCGGGCCACGCTCGCCCAGGCCATGACGCTGGTAGAGAGTCAGCATCCTCGCCACCAGGCGCTGAGCGCCCAGCTGCTGGATGCGATTATGCCCTTCACCGGCAACGCCCTGCGCCTCGGCGTCACCGGCACGCCGGGAGCCGGAAAGAGTACCTTTCTGGAAGCCTTCGGCATGCTGCTGATTCGTCATGGCCTGCGGGTTGCGGTGATCGCGGTCGATCCGAGCAGCCCGGTCAGCGGCGGCAGCATCCTTGGCGACAAAACTCGCATGATCGACCTGGCGCGATCGGATTCGGCCTTTATCCGCCCGGTGCCCTCCAGCGGCCATCTCGGCGGCACCAGCCTGCGCGCGCGGGAGCTGATACTGCTGTGCGAAGCGGCGGGCTACGACGTGGTGATTGTCGAAACCGTCGGCGTCGGCCAGTCGGAAACGGAGGTCTCCCGCTTGGTGGACTGCTTTATCTCGCTGCAGATCGCCGGCGGCGGTGACGATCTGCAGGGCATCAAGAAAGGGATCATGGAGATGGCGGATATCGTCGTCATCAATAAGGATGATGGCGAGAACCGCGCCAGCGTCGCCATCACCCGGCATATGTATGAATCCGCCCTGCATATTCTGCGCCGCAAGCACGCCGCGTGGCAGCCGCGCGTGTTGAGCTGTAGCGCGCTGGAGCGGCGCGGCATCGAAGCCATCTGGCTCGCTGTTCTGGATTTCAAAACAACCCTGACTGACAGCGGCGATCTTGAAAAACTGCGCCAGCGCCAGGCGCTGGAGTGGCTGCAAAAGCAGACCGAAACCGAGGCGCTGCACCTGCTGTTTGCCCGAACCGACTTCGAGCGCTACTTCCAGCAAACGCTACAGGCGGTGAAAAACAACGGCCTCTCGCCGCGCACCGGCCTGCGGCAGATTAGCGAATTCCTTCAGAATCATTACTTTGCGTAAAAGGATATTTATGTCTTATCAATATGTTAATGTCGAAATTATCCGGAAGGTTGCGGTCATTGAGTTCAACTATAGCCGCAAGCTCAACGCCTTAAGCAAGGTGTTCATCGACGATCTGATGCAGGCGCTGAGCGACCTCAACCGGCCGGAAATACGCTGCGTTATTTTACGCGCGCCCGGGGGCGCAAAAGTCTTCTCCGCCGGCCATGATATCCATGAACTGCCCGGTGGGCGCCGCGATCCGCTCTCCTATGACGATCCGCTGCGTCAGATCACCCGCATGATCCAAAAATATCCGAAACCGGTGATCTCCATGGTCGAAGGAAGCGTCTGGGGCGGCGCGTTTGAGATGATCATGAGTTCCGATCTGATCATCGCCGCCAGCACGTCCACTTTCTCCATGACGCCGGTGAATCTCGGCGTGCCCTACAATCTGGTCGGCATTCACAACCTGACCCGCGACGCCGGTTTTCACATCGTCAAAGAGCTGATTTTCACCGCCCTGCCGATTACCGCCCAGCGCGCGCTGGCGGTCGGTATTCTCAATCATGTGGTGGACGCCGACGAACTGGAGGATTTTACCTTACAGATGGCGCACCACATCTCCGAGAAGGCGCCGCTGGCGATTGCGGTCATTAAGGAAGAGCTGCGCGTGCTTGGCGAAGCGCACACCATGAATTCCGATGAGTTCGAACGTATTCAGGGGATGCGCCGCGCCGTCTACGACAGCGAGGATTATCAGGAAGGCATGAGCGCGTTTATGGAAAAACGTAAACCTGAGTTCGTCGGCCATTAATCACGCCGGGTTAAGGAGTGCAAAATGAAACGGATGAGCGCCGATGAAGCGGCGGAGATTATCCAGCATGACCAGATGGTGGCGTTCAGCGGGTTCACGCCCGCCGGTTCGCCTAAAGCGCTGCCCGCGGCCATCGCTCGCCGCGCCGGTGAATTACATCAGGCGCAGCAGCCATTCCAGATCCGCCTGCTGACCGGCGCCTCCATCAGCGCTGCCGCCGATGATGCGCTCTCGGCGGCCGATGCCGTCTCGTGGCGCGCGCCGTATCAGACCGCCTCCGGCCTGCGGCAAAAAATCAACCAGGGGAAGGTGAATTTTGTCGACCTGCACCTGAGCGAAGTGGCGCAAATGGTCAACTACGGCTTCTTTGGCGAGATTGATGTCGCGGTGATCGAAGCCTCGGCGCTCGCGCCGGATGGACGGGTCTGGCTCACCAGCGGCATCGGCAACGCCCCAACCTGGCTGCTGCTGGCGAAGAAAGTGATCATCGAGCTGAATCACTACCACAATCCGCGCGTCGCCGAGCTGGCTGATATCGTGATCCCCGGCACACCGCCGCGGCGCAACAGCATCGCCATCTTTCATACCATGGATCGCGTGGGCAGCCGGTACGTGCAAATCGATCCGCAAAAGATTGTCGCGGTCGTGGAGACCGAACTGCCCGACGCCGGCAACGCGCTTGATAAAATCAATCCCGTGTGCCAGCAAATCGCCGATAACGTGGTCACCTTTCTGCTGGATGAGATGGCTCGCGGGCGCATCCCGCCTGAATTTCTGCCGCTGCAAAGCGGCGTGGGCAATATCAATAACGCGGTCATGGCGCGGCTGGGTGAGAATCCGGATATTCCCGCTTTTATGATGTATTCGGAGGTATTGCAGGAGTCGGTGGTCCATCTGCTGGAAAGCGGGAAAATTACCGGCGTCAGCGCCTCCAGCCTGACGGTATCCGCCGATGCTTTGCGCAAGATTTACGACAATATGGGTTTCTTCGCCAGCCGTATTGTCCTGCGCCCGCAGGAGATCTCCAATAATCCAGAAATTATCCGCCGCCTCGGGGTTATCGCCCTCAACGTGGGGCTGGAGTTTGATATCTACGGCCACGCCAATTCCACCCACGTGGCCGGGGTGAATCTGATGAACGGTATCGGCGGCAGCGGCGATTTTGAGCGCAACGCCTGGCTCTCCATCTTTATGGCCCCCTCCATCGCCAAAGAGGGGAAAATCTCCACCATCGTACCGATGTGCAGCCACGTCGATCACAGCGAGCACAGCGTGAAGGTGATCGTGACCGAGCAGGGAATCGCCGACCTACGCGGGCTATCGCCGCTGCAACGCGCCCGCGTCATCATTGATAACTGCGCGCATCCGCTCTATCGGGACTATTTACACCGCTACCTGGATAACGCGCCCGGCGGGCATATTCATCACGACCTCACCCACGCGTTCGACCTGCATCGTAATCTGCTTGAGCACGGCTCCATGCTCGGCTAGCCCTCCGTACCGTCGCGATCTTCCGTAATGTGCTGAAGCATCGTGGCGGTATAGCGATGGTTTTTCAGCGAATAGAGATACTCCTGCATATACATCGCGCTGCCGGGCGCATCGAAGTACTTCAGCTTCGCCGGGTTGACCAGACGCCAGGCGAAGTAGGGAATAACCGTCAAAAACTGCCCCCGCTCTACGGCGCTAATTTTGGCCATAAAGCTGTAGGGACGATAGATAATCGTCGGGTTGATCCCGCTGGGGCGCATATACGCGTCCAGCATCGCCTCAAAATTGGCCCGGTTCTGGAAGCGCATCTGCAGCCAGGGCAGCTCACGTAAAAGTTCCTGCGGCGGCCTATCTTCATAACGGCGGGAAACCAGAAACCCAAGACGCAGCGGCGCGAGTTCGCTAATGGTCAGATTTTCCAGCTCCTGCACGCGGGCCGAAACGTGCTGCGGCGAGATAATAAAATCGAGCTGACGGTCGAACAGATTATCAATCACCCCGTTCTCGCTGAACTCCACGGCCTGGGTGGTCACCCCATCGTATTTATCGCCCAGGCTGATGAGCTGATCGAAAATAATCGTCGGATAGGTATTATCGATGCCGATAACAACGTTGCGCGATCGGCGCGCGGAAAAGTGAATTTCGTTATCGATGGCCGATAAGCGCTGATAAATGGGAAACAGCTTCTGATAGAGCTCCTGCCCCGCTTTATTGAGGCTGATGCTGTTATCTTTGCGGGTAAATAGCGTATAGCCTATTCGATCCTCGAGCGCAGCAATGCTTTTGCCGAAGGGAGACGCGGTCATATGAATTTTTTCCGCCGCTCTGGCGATGTTGTTAGTCTGCGCCAACAAAATGAAATTGCGCATCTTTTTCGAAATAAAGATATCCATGCTCACCTCATAGTAGAACAGGGATATATCCTTACCTCATTCAGGGAAAAGACTTGTGTCGCGCTCTCACTTTTACAGATAGTCACAGAAAAAAGCCCGGCGCGAAGGCCGGGCGATAGGATTACTGCGCCGCTTTGGGTTGTTCGGCGGGTTTCGCCGGCTCCGCAGCTGCTGGCGCAGGCTGGGTCGACTGCAGCTCAAACACCACGTCCACCTGGTCATCAAACTGAATGGTCGCCTGTTCGTAGGTTTCCTGGGCAGAAACCGGCGCCGCATCGGCTTTCATCATCCGCACCATCGGGCTTGGCTGGTAGTTGGAGACATGATAGCGAACGCTATAGACGGGCCCCAGTTTGCCGTGGAAGCCGGTAGCCAGCTCCTGAGCCTGGTGAATGGCATCATCAATCGCCGCTTTACGCGCTTTATCTTTATAAGCGTCCGGCTGCGCCACGCCCAGTGAGACGGAACGGATCTCATTCAGACCGGCTTTAAGCGCGCCATCTAACAGACCGTTGAGCTTATCCAGCTGGCGCAGCGTCACTTCAACGCTACGCACCGCGCGGTAGCCCTTAAGAATGCTTTTGCCGTTCTGATAGTCGTAATCAGGCTGGGTACGCAGGTTGGCAGAGTTAATGTCTTTCTTCGCAATACCGCTCTTCTCCAGGAAGGAGAGATACTGGGCCACGCGCTCATCGGCCTGTTTTTTAGCGGATGCCGCGTCTTTCGCGGAGACGTTAACTTCAATCGCCAGCGTAGCGATATCAGGAACCGCCGCAACGCTGGCGGTACCTGAAGTGACAATATGTGGGCCGTTCGGCAACTCATTTGCCTGAGCTGCCATTGCGCTAAATCCGAGTGCCGCCGCCAGGGCCATGACTTTTAACTTCACTGTCGTTTCTCCATATTACATTGGTCGTCTATACACAGACGCATGCCAGCAAGCTTAGCGCTTACGCGGAGAAAGTCCATCGGACAAGGCTTAGTTAAGCAGCGCCTGCACGTGGGCCAGGCCATCTTTCGCCAGTTGCAGAGCAATGATCCACATCACCAGACCCACCAGCACGTTAATTATTCGCTGCGCCTTCGCCGTACGCAGGCGCGGGGCTAGCCAGGCGGCCAGCAGGGCCAGGCCAAAGAACCATAAGAACGACGCGCTGATGGTGCCTAACGCAAACCAGCGCTTTGGCTCCATCGCCAGCTGGCCGCCGAGACTACCAAGAACCACAAACGTATCCAGATAGACGTGGGGATTCAGCCAGGTCACCGCCAGCATGGTGACGATAATTTTCCAGCGCCCCTGCTTCATCACTTCCGCGCTGGCCAGCTCCAGATTGCTGCTAAAAGCCGTTTTCAGCGCGCCAAAACCGTACCACAATAAAAAAACGACGCCGCCCCAGGTCACCAGCGCCAGCAGCCACGGCGACTGCATCAGCAGCGCGCTGCCGCCAAAAATCCCGGCGCAGATCAGCAGCAGATCGCTGATGGCGCACAGCAGCGCGATCATCAGATGGTACTGACGGCGAATGCCCTGATTCATCACAAAGGCGTTTTGCGGGCCAAGCGGCAAAATCATGGCCGCTCCCAGAGCAAGGCCCTGAAAGTAATACGATAACATGGGGAGTGATTTCCACTGAAAGAGTCAATGCCGGGGAATATAACGCGCAAACACCATTAGATGAAATTGAAAATATTAATCATTAATAAGCCAATCTAATGATCAGATTCGAATAAAAGGCCGGGCGTACCGGCCTTTTAGAGGGGAAACTACTCTGCTTTTTCCTGCGGACGAATCACATGCACATCCATCTGCGGATACGGGAAGCCGATGCCGTTGGCGTCAAAGTCGCGCTTAATGCGCTCCAGAACGTCCCAGTAAACGCTTTGCAGATCGCTGCTTTTACTCCATACGCGTACCACGTAGTTCACCGATGACGCGCCCAGTTCATTCAGACGCACGGTCATTTCACGATCTTTGAGGATGCGTTCATCCGATTCGATAATATTGGTGAGCAGCTGCTTCACTTTATCGATATCAGCATCGTAGGCCACGCCGATGATAAACTCGTTGCGGCGCACCGGCTCGCGGGAGAAGTTGATGATATTCCCGGCGATGATTTTGCCGTTCGGCACCACCACGATTTTGCCATCCGCGCTGCGCAGGGTCGTGGAGAATATCTGCACGTTCAGCACGGTTCCCGCGATGCCGCCAAGGTCAACGTATTCACCGGCGCGGAACGGGCGGAAGACCACCAGCAGAACGCCAGCGGCAAGGTTAGACAGCGAGCCCTGCAGCGCCAGACCAACGGCTAAACCCGCGGCGCCGAGGACGGCAATGACCGAGGCGGTTTGCACGCCCACGCGGCCCAGAGCGGCTATCAGCGTAAAAGCAATAACGGCATAGCGCACCAGCGCAGAAAGAAAATCGGCAACGGTGGCATCAATATGCCGCGCCCGCATCAGGCGATTCACAGTATTGGAAACAATGCGCGCCACGATCAAACCGACAATAATAATCGCGAGAGCCGCGACGATGTTGACGGCATAGCTCAGCAGTAATGCCTGATTGCGCACCAGCCATGAACCGGCGTTATTTATGCTATCGACAACGTTCAAATCTTCCATTCAACTTTCCTTATGGATACCCGGACGGGAAATAAAATAACCAAACCTGTAATGTCAGCCTGGTTAAGGGTAAACAATAACAGTGCGTTTTGCCAAATTGATCACATTTATTTAGCAACATTTCATATTGTTCAGATAATAAAAAAGCCCGCATTTCTGCGGGCTTCCGGGTAAGAAACGAAATTTTCTTACAGAACGTCGATCGCGTTCAGCTCTTTAAATGCCTGCTCCAGACGCGTCACCATGGAAGTCTGTGCAGCGCGCAGCCATACGCGCGGATCGTAGTATTTCTTGTTCGGCTGGTCTTCGCCTTTCGGGTTGCCCAGCTGGCCCTGCAGGTAAGCTTCGTTAGTTTTGTAGTACTGCAGGATACCGTCCCAGGTTGCCCATTGGGTATCGGTATCGATGTTCATTTTGATCACGCCGTAGCTTACGGAGTCTTTGATTTCCTGAGCGGAAGAACCGGAACCACCGTGGAATACGAAGTTCAGGCTGTTGTGCGGCAGGTTGTGTTTCTTAGAAACGTATTCCTGAGAGTCGCGCAGGATAGTCGGGGTCAGTACTACGTTGCCCGGCTTGTAAACGCCGTGTACGTTACCGAAGGAAGCGGCGATGGTGAAACGCGGGCTGATTTTGCTCAGCTCGGTGTACGCGTAATCAACGTCTTCCGGCTGGGTGTACAGCGCAGAAGCGTCCATGTGGCTGTTGTCCACGCCGTCTTCTTCGCCGCCGGTGCAGCCCAGTTCGATTTCCAGAGTCATGTCCATTTTGGCCATACGCGCCAGGTACTTAGAACAGATCTCGATGTTTTCGTGCAGGGACTCTTCAGACAGGTCGATCATGTGAGAAGAGAACAGCGGTTTGCCGGTTGCAGCGAAGTGTTTTTCACCGGCGTCCAGCAGACCATCGATCCACGGCAGCAGTTTCTTCGCGCAGTGGTCGGTGTGCAGGATAACCGGAACACCGTAGTGCTCAGCCATCTGATGAACGTGATGCGCGCCAGAGATAGCGCCCAGGATGGCTGCGCCCTGAGGAACGTCAGTTTTCACGCCTTTACCCGCGATGAACGCAGCGCCGCCGTTAGAGAACTGAACGATAACCGGAGAACGAACTTTTGCAGCTGCTTCCAGAACGGCGTTGATGGAATCAGTACCCACGCAGTTTACCGCTGGCAGAGCAAATTGGTTTTCTTTAGCGACCTGGAACACTTTCTGAACGTCGTCGCCAGTGATGACGCCCGGTTTTACGAAATCAAAAATTTTAGACATGTTACGTAGTCCTGTATCTGTATCTTCGACCGTTGAAGAAGGTTCGCGAGCTTTTACGCGCGCTGAAAAACAGGCGGGTCTCCCCGCCTGAACTGAATTACTGCTTAGCGCGCTCTTCGAGCATAGCTACTGCCGGCAGAACTTTACCTTCCACGAATTCGAGGAATGCGCCGCCGCCGGTGGAGATGTAGGAGATTTTGTCAGCAATGCCGAACAGGTCGATTGCTGCCAGAGTGTCGCCGCCGCCGGCGATAGAGAACGCTTCGCTGTCTGCGATGGCGTTAGCCACGATTTCAGTCCCTTTGCGGAAGTTCGGGAATTCGAACACGCCGACCGGGCCGTTCCACAGAATGGTTTTCGCATTTTTCAGGATTTCAGCCAGTTTCTCTGCGGAAGCATCGCCCAGGTCCAGAATCTGCTCTTCATCTTTGATGTCGTTAACAGATTTCAGGGTCGCGGTTGCGGTTTCAGAGAACTCGGTTGCCACGCGAACGTCAGTCGGAACCGGGATATCGCAGGTCGTCAGCAGACGTTTCGCTTCGTCAACCAGATCGGCTTCGTACAGGGATTTACCCACGTTGTGGCCCTGAGCGGCAACGAAGGTGTTGGCGATGCCGCCGCCAACGATCAGCTGGTCAGCGATTTTAGACAGGGAATCCAGAACGGTCAGCTTAGTGGAAACTTTAGAACCGCCCACGATAGCGACCATCGGACGGGCCGGTTCTTTCAGCGCTTTACCCAGGGCGTCCAGCTCAGCGGCCAGCAGCGGACCTGCGCAAGCGACGTCAGCGAATTTGCCGATACCGTGAGTAGAAGCCTGCGCGCGGTGAGCGGTACCGAACGCGTCCATGACGAATACATCGCACAGCGCAGCGTATTTTTTCGACAGCGCTTCGTCGTCTTTCTTCTCGCCTTTGTTAAAGCGAACGTTTTCCAGAACCACCAGCTCACCGGCAGCGACTTCTACGCCGTCCAGGTAATCTTTAACCAGACGTACCGGGTTAGACAGTTTGTCTTTCAGGTAGTTAACAACCGGCAGCAGAGAGAATTCTTCGTTGTACTCGCCTTCGGTAGGACGACCCAGGTGGGAAGTGACCATCACTTTCGCACCCTGCTTCAGGGCCAGTTCGATGGTCGGCAGAGAAGCGCGGATACGCGCGTCGCTGGTTACTTTCCCTTCTTTAACCGGTACGTTCAGATCCGCACGGATAAAAACGCGTTTACCAGCCAGATCCAGATCGGTCATCTTAATTACAGACATGGTGAATCCTCTCGTTGATTCTTGATAAAGTTTTGCAGGCGCCTGCGCGCCTTACCTGAAACCTTGTGCGGCCATCGCTAACGTGGTGTCGAGCATCCGGTTAGCAAAGCCCCATTCGTTATCGCACCAGACCAGCGTTTTGATCAAATGCGCGCCACTTACCCGCGTTTGCGTGCCATCGACGATGGCGCTATGGGGATCGTGGTTGAAATCTATCGAGACTAACGGCAATTCCGTATAGTCAACTATACCATGAAATACACCCTGCGCTGCTTTTTGCAGCAACTGGTTGACTTCACTTGCTTTTACCGGTTTTTTCACCGTGACGCTAAGGTCGATTGCCGTCACATTAATCGTCGGTACCCGGACCGCAATCGCTTCAAAACGATCGTTAAACTGAGGGAAAATACGCGTGATCCCCGCAGCAAGCTTAGTATCAACCGGGATGATCGACTGGCTGGCCGCTCGCGTCCGACGTAAATCCGGATGCCAGGAATCAATGACCTGCTGATCGTTCATTGATGAGTGGATCGTCGTTACCGTACCCGACTCAATGCCATAGGCATCATCTAACAGCTTAATGACCGGAATAATGCAGTTGGTGGTGCAGGAGGCGTTGGAGACGATACGGTGCTCGGTTCTTAATTCGTCATGGTTTACGCCAAACACGATCGTCGCGTCGAGATCGTTGCCGCCAGGATGTGAAAAAAGCACTTTCCTGGCGCCGGCCTGAAGATGGGCTTCGCCATGTTCGCGGCTGCCGTAAACGCCGGTACAGTCAAGTACCACATCAACCGCCAGTTCCCGCCAGGGCAACGCCTCAAGGGAAGGTTCATGCAGCAGACGGATGGCATCATCGCCAACAAACAGCTGCTCTCTCTCCTGACGCACATCCCAGGCAAAGCGCCCATGGCTGGTGTCATATTTCAATAAATGCGCGATGCCGGCAGCATCCGCCAGTTCATTGATTGCCACCACGGTAATTTCCGCACGACGCCCGGATTCATACAAAGCACGAACCACGTTACGCCCGATGCGACCGAAGCCATTAATCGCAATGCGTATGGTCATAGGTCTCCTGCAAGGCTGTCCATGATAAGAGGTGGCTGACAGAGTAATGCAGCAACGCTCTAAGGGAAACCTTACCTGTCGCAAACTGCGACTGATTGATTAATTGTCGAACATTTAGACGACTGAAACGCTTCAGCTAGAATAAGCCAAACAAGGAATAAAAGGAATGATTGTCCAGCTGGAGAAAGCATTTATCTGACTTACATCACACTTTCACGCTATCTGCTGGGGAATTTATTCTATATTCCAGAATGACGAATAAGCGTAGCAATATCTTTTCGTTGCCGGACCGCTAATACTGATTTATATCAGAAACTATACTGAAGAGCGGCGATATTATTACCGTTACGTCCGAGTTTCGGAGTCCCTCTAAAATCATGACAATTCCCCACATTCAGCCCTCTGCGGCACGTTACTATGCGCTTCGCTTACTTCCGGGCGAGGAGGTTTTTTCCCGCCTGCGCGCGTTTGTGCAGCAACACCATATTCAGGCCGGCTGGATAGCTGGCTGCACCGGCAGCCTAAGCAACGTAGCGTTACGCTTTGCCGGTCAGGATCAAACCGCCTTATTGAACGGAATATATGAGGTGATTTCTCTGAATGGCACGCTGGAATTAGCCGGAGAACATCTCCATTTATCCCTATCCGATCCGCAAGGCGCCATGCTCGGCGGCCATATGATGCCCGGCTGTACCGTCCGCACCACCCTTGAGCTGGTGATCGGCGAACTGACCTCCGTGGCGTTTAGCCGTCAGCCGTGTGCGGTGTCCGGCTATGACGAACTGGTCATTTCATCCCGCTAACGTTTCACTTAAACGAGGTCTTCTATGGCGCGTCGCCAATTTTCCAGCCAGTCTCTGGTCCTGATTGTCATTGCTATCGCCATCAATATGGTCGGCGGCCAGCTGATCAGCATGCTGAAATTACCGATTTTTCTCGACTCTATTGGCACCTTAATCAGCGCGGTGCTGTTAGGCCCGGTGGTCGGAATGCTGACTGGCCTACTCACTAACCTGCTGTGGGGGTTATTGACCGATCCTATCGCCGCCGCCTTCGCTCCGGTGGCGATGGTTATCGGGCTGGTGGCTGGATGGCTGGCGCGGGCGGGATGGTTTCGCACCTTACCGAAAGTGGTGGCCAGCGGTGTCATCATTACTCTCGCCGTCACGCTTGTCGCCGTGCCTATTCGCACTACGTTGTTTGGCGGCGTCACCGGCAGCGGTGCCGATCTCTTTGTCGCCTGGATGCACTCGGTCGGCCAGAATCTGGTGGAGTCCGTCGCGATCACCGTGCTGGGCGCGAACCTGGTCGATAAAATCCTGACGGCGGCCATCGTCTGGGTCCTGTTGCGCCAGCTTCCGCTACGCACAACGCGCCATTTCCCAACCATGTCTGCTGTACGCTAAATGCATCCCTTTACCTCATTAAGCCTGTGGGCGCTCGCCGCCTGGTCCACGCTCCTGCTACCCGCGGGTGCGCCATTAAGCCTTTACAGCGCGCTGACTTTCATCTGTTTACTGGGAATCAAGGCCACGCGACCACGGGCAAAATACGTACTCTGGCTGATGATCCCTTTAGGGTTAGGCCTGTGGCTGGTGCACGGCGGCTGGTTGAGCGAATGGATCGCTGGACAAGCGCGTGAACCTGAACGTTGGGCCAATGCCGTCACGCTCTGGCTGCGGATCCTGGCCATCGTATCAACATCGCAGCTGTGGATGCACTACGTGCCGGTTTCGCGGTTTATGCGCGCCCTGTTTGCCTCCCGCTTGCCGCCGGGTCTCGCCTATCTGTTTGCCGGCCCGTTGCTGGTAGTCGAGCAGCTCAAACGCCAGTTGGCGATTATTCATGAGGCCCAGTGCGCACGGGGCGTCCCGCTGGATGAGGCCTGGTATCATCGTTTACGCGCGATGCCTGCATTGATTGTGCCGCTTACCCATAATGCGCTCAACGATTTAGCCGTACGCGGTGCGGCGTTGGATATGCGAGGATTTCGCCTGCATCGGACACGCACCACGCTGTGGGCACCACCGGACAGCACCTTACAGCGTTGGGCACGCTACGCCATGGTGGCGCTGATAGTCACCGAGACCGGAGTCTGGATATGGTTACATTAGAACAGTTTCGCTATCTTCCAACCCATGCCACGCGCCCACCTGCCTGCTTCGATTTTCACTACGCCGAGCCCGGTATGGTGGCGATTTTTGGCGATAACGGCAGCGGAAAAAGTACGCTTGCGCAGTTGATGGCGGGCTGGTATCCGGATTTCCTCCCCGGAGAAATTGAAGGTAAAGGAACGTTACTCGGGAACCCTATCGGACAGTTGTCGCTCGTCGAACAGGCGAGCACCGTCCAGCTGGTTCAACAATCCCCCTATCTCCAGCTTTCCGGCTGTACATTCAGCGTCGAAGAAGAGGTCGCTTTTGGTCCTGAAAATCTCTGCCTCAGCGAAGACGAGATTATGCGTCGTATTGATGAAGCGCTGACGCTGACGGCATGCCAGGCGTTACGTCATCGCCACCCGGCCACGCTCTCCGGCGGAGAAACCCAGCGGGTAGTCATTGCCAGCGCGCTTGCCATGCAGCCCAGGATATTGATACTGGATGAAGCGTTTAGCCGTTTGACGGCGCAGGCTAGCGCCATGCTTCTGGAGCGCTTGCGGCACTGGGCGCAGGCGCAGCGTTCCTTGATTATCCTTTTTGAACGAACTCCCTCGCCTTTTCTTGCCTGGTGTCAGCAGGGATGGCGACTGCATGATGGAGCGCTTTCCCCGCTATGCTGACGTTGAATCAGGTGACTTATCGCTGGCCCGGCGCGGCGGCAGACTGTTTGCAAAACATCTCGCTAAACCTCGGTGAAAACGAATGGCTGGCGCTCACCGGCGATAACGGCGCGGGGAAATCCACCCTGCTGCGGGTGATGGCCGGACTGCTACCCGCCACGTCCGGTACCGTCAATTTGCTGGATAAGCCGATGGCGCATTATAAAAATCGCCATCGCGCCGGTATGCTCGGCGTCCTGTTTCAGGAAGCTGAAAATCAAATCTTTCACAGCAAGGTGGCTGAAGAAGTCGCCTTCGGGCTGCGGCTACAGAAACGGTCTGCCGCAGAGGTTGCGCAACGCACCGCGGCAGCGCTGCAGCTTTGCCAGTTAGAGGACGTCGCCGATGCGCATCCGCTGGATTTGCATACCGCCCAGCGCCGCATGGTGGCCGTCGCCTGTCTGGAAGCGATGGCGCCAGCAGTTCTGCTGCTCGACGAACCCAGCCGCGATTTTGACCAGCACTGGCTGACGATATTTGAGGAGTGGCTTGCGGTTTGCCGCAAAAGGGGGACCAGCGTAGTGGCTATCAGCCATGACCCGGCTTTTATACAGCGCAACTTTTCCCGCATGGTGCGCCTGGAAAAGGGAAGGCTACTGAGTATTTCCTGAAAAAGAAACGGGCCGCCTGAGCGACCCGTTTTTTACGGTGACAACTAAAGTCTTTACCCGGAGGCGGTGCTGCGCACCTGCCCGGGCTACCCGACCGCACTGGCCCCGTAGCTCGGACAAGGCGCGGCTTTACCGCGCCGGAAGAGTGAAAGGACTACAGCAGCGCTTTCGCTTTCGCGACCACGTTGTCCACGGTGAAGCCAAACTCTTCAAACAGCAGCTCCGCCGGCGCAGACTCACCGAAGGTGGTCATGCCGACGATCGCGCCGTTCAGGCCCACATATTTGAACCAGTAGTCAGCGATACCCGCTTCGATAGCCACGCGCGCAGAGACGGCTTTCGGCAGCACGGCTTCACGGTAAGCGGCATCCTGCTTGTCGAACGCGTCGGTGGACGGCATGGAAACCACGCGCGCCTTCACGCCTTCGGCAGTCAGTTTTTCGTAAGCGGCGACCGCCAGCTCAACTTCAGAGCCGGTGGCGATGAAGATCAGTTCCGGCTGACCGGCACAATCCTTCAGCACGTAGCCGCCGCGGGCAACGTTCGCCAGCTGCTCTTCGGTACGCTCCTGCTGCGCCAGGTTCTGACGGGACAGAATCAGCGCGGTCGGGCCGTCCTGACGCTCTACGCCGTATTTCCACGCGATGGCGGATTCCACCTGGTCGCACGGACGCCATGTGGACATGTTCGGGGTGACGCGCAGGGAAGCCACCTGCTCTACCGGCTGGTGAGTCGGGCCGTCTTCGCCCAGACCGATGGAGTCGTGGGTGTAGACCATCACCTGACGCTGTTTCATCAGCGCCGCCATACGTACCGCGTTACGCGCGTACTCGACGAACATCAGGAAGGTGGAGGTATACGGCAGGAAACCGCCGTGCAGGGCGATGCCGTTGGCAATCGCGGTCATACCGAATTCGCGCACGCCGTAGTGAATGTAGTTACCGGCAGTGTCTTCGTTGATCGCTTTAGAACCGGACCACAGGGTCAGGTTACTTGGCGCCAGGTCAGCGGAGCCGCCGAGGAATTCCGGCAGCAGCGGGCCGAAGGCTTCAATGGCGTTCTGGGACGCTTTACGGCTGGCGATTTTCGCCGGGTTAGCCTGCAGCTTAGCGATGAACTCGTTCGCTTTCGCGTCGAAGTCAGCCGGCATGTCGCCTTTCATACGACGAGTAAACTCAGCGGCTTCCTGCGGGAAGGCTTTGGCGTAGGCGGCAAATTTCTCGTTCCACGCAGACTCTTTCGCCTGGCCGGCTTCTTTGGCATCCCACTGGGCATAGATTTCAGACGGGATTTCAAACGCCGGATGTTTCCAGCCGAGCGCTTCGCGGGTCAGCGCGATTTCCGCGTCGCCCAGCGGCGCGCCGTGGGAGTCGTGGGTACCGGCTTTGTTCGGCGAACCGAAACCGATAATGGTTTTGCACATCAGCAGGGACGGTTTGTCGGTGACCGCACGCGCTTCTTCTACCGCGCGTTTAATCGAGTCAGCATCATGACCGTCAACGCCGCGCACCACGTGCCAGCCGTAGGCTTCAAAGCGCTTCGCGGTGTCATCGGTGAACCAGCCTTCTACATGACCGTCGATGGAGATGCCGTTGTCGTCATAGAACGCAACAAGCTTGCCCAGCTTCAGGGTACCGGCCAGGGAGCATACCTCGTGGGAGATACCTTCCATCATGCAGCCGTCGCCCATGAACGCGTAGGTGAAGTGGTCAACAATGTCGTGGCCCGGACGGTTGAACTGCGCCGCCAGAGTTTTCTCCGCAATGGCCATACCGACCGCATTCGCAATACCCTGACCCAGCGGGCCGGTGGTGGTTTCCACGCCCGCGGTGTAGCCGACTTCCGGGTGACCCGGCGTTTTAGAGTGCAGTTGACGGAAGTTCTTCAGCTCTTCAATCGGCAGATCATAACCGGTGAGGTGCAGCAGGCTGTAAATCAGCATGGAGCCGTGACCGTTGGACAGCACGAAGCGGTCGCGGTCAGCCCAGGACGGGTTCTGCGGATTATGATTCAGGAAATCACGCCACAGGACTTCGGCAATGTCAGCCATACCCATCGGGGCACCCGGGTGGCCGGATTTGGCTTTCTGTACTGCGTCCATGCTCAGCGCACGAATAGCGTTAGCAAGCTCTTTACGTGAGGACATTTTGACTCCAGATCGGATAATGAAGGCCATGCCCGCAACGACTTGACGACAGCGCGTTTTGGGCTACGCCGGAAAAAAGTGTGAACAATGTAACCTAAGCGGCAAAGCATGTACATGGAGCATCCTTTTGCCGTTTAAGAAATCTCTGGAACACGTTGTGCTACGGCGTAATCCTCTCGCCCGCATTCTCATATAGTATTTATAATTTGCACAGGATACGGCAGGCAGCCATCGCCGTTTTTTCGGATAAATAACCATAAGATTGTGGAAGATAAAAAATGAAATTTCGTTCAGCTATTCTTGCCCTTGGGATCGCAGCAACGCTAACCGGATGCCAGAACATGGATTCCAACGGCCTGCTTAGCTCCGGCGCGGAGGCCTTCCAGGCTTACTCGCTCAGCGACGAGCAGGTGAAAGCCTTAAGCGACAAAGCCTGTCAGGAGATGGATGCGAAGGCGACTATCGCGCCTGCCAGCAGTGAATACAGCAAACGTCTGGATAAAATCGCCGCCGCGCTGGGGGACAACATCAACGGCCAGCCGGTGAACTATAAGGTATACCAGACCAAAGACGTTAACGCCTTCGCCATGGCTAACGGCTGCATCCGCGTTTACAGCGGGCTGATGGATTTGATGAATGATAATGAAGTTGAAGCGGTCATCGGCCACGAAATGGGTCACGTCGCGCTGGGCCACGTGAAGAAAGGGATGCAGGTAGCGCTGGGCACTAACGCGGTACGCGCGGCGGCGGCCTCCGCGGGCGGCATCGTCGGTAGTCTGTCGCAATCGCAGCTGGGCGATCTGGGCGAGAAGCTGGTGAACTCGCAGTTCTCCCAGCGTCAGGAATCGGAAGCGGACGACTACTCGTACGATCTGCTGCGCAAGCGCGGAATCAATCCGGCGGGTCTCGCCACCAGCTTCGAGAAACTGGCGAAGCTGGAAGCCGGACGCCAAAGCTCAATGTTTGACGATCATCCGGCATCGGAAGCACGCGCTCAGCATATCCGCGATCGCATGGCGGCGGACGGCATCAAATAATTCTCGCCCCGGTTTGTAACAAATCGGACGTTATGGGCGGGCTCCGGACAGCGCACCGCCACCGGAGCGTACACGTCGTACGTGAGGATGGCGAGCACTGCCGGGGTTCAAAATGGCGAGTAAAGTAGTCCGCTTACTCGCCTTTTTTCGCCGCCTGGATATACAGCATTTCCAGCGCCAGCGTCGCCGCCGCCAGGGCGGTGATTTCAGACTGGTCGTAGGCCGGAGCGACTTCCACCACGTCCATGCCGACGATGTTCAGATCCTTCAGGCCGCGCACCAGCTTGATCGCCCGATCGGAGGTCAGGCCGCCGATCACCGGCGTACCGGTACCCGGGGCAAACGCCGGATCCAGGCAGTCGATATCAAAAGTCAGATACACCGGCATATCGCCGACGATCTGTTTCACCTGCGCAATCACGTCGTCAACGCTGCGATCGTTGACCTGGCCCGCATCCAGCACCGTGAAGCCGTTGTCCTTATCAAACTCGGTACGGATACCGATCTGCACCGAATGATGCGGATCGATCAGGCCTTCTTTCGGCGCGGTGTAGAACATGGTGCCGTGGTCAAATTCGCAGCCGTTGGCGTAGGTATCGGTGTGGGCATCGAAGTGCACCAGCGCCATTTTGCCGAAGTGCTTAGCATGCGCGCGCAGCAGCGGCAGGGTGACAAAATGGTCGCCGCCAAAGGAGAGCATGCGTTTACCTGCCGCCAGCAGTTTTTCCGCGTGGGCCTGCAGCTTTTCACTCATTTCACGCGCGTCGCCGAAGGCATAAACCAGATCGCCGCAGTCCACAACGTTCAGGCGCTCACGCATGTCAAAATTCCACGGGAAGCGGTTATGCTCCCACGCAAGGTTCGTCGACACCTGACGGATCGCCGCCGGGCCATGACGGCCGCCCGCGCGTCCGGAGGTCGCCATATCAAACGGTACGCCGGTGATGACCCAGTCCGCATCGCTGTCATACGGCATGAAATTCATCGGTAGACGCAGAAAACCAAATGCGTTGGATACCAGGGAGTTATCGTATTGATGACCTAAGGTGCTCATGGATATGACCTCTTTTACCGTCGTTGTATTGAAATACAAATATAAAAAAACCCCTCCGCGTCGTTAGGCCCGACGAGGAAGGGTTTTGAATGGGTTTACTGCTTAATTGGGCGAATTATCGCCGTAAATGTCTACGCGTTCAAGCAAGTTTGGCGAATGTCGCAATCGGCTTCGCCTTGCTCTTCCCTCTCGATTACGGAGAGGGCGTATATCACTCGTCTTCCAGATAAGTGTAGCCGTATAAACCCGCTTCGAACTCTTCAAGGAACTGCTGCTGCAGGGCGGCGTCCAGGTCCGTATTTTTCACCTGATCGCGGAACTGGGTCAACAGCGTGTTCGGATCGAGCTGCACGTACTGCAGCATGTCCGCAACGGTATCCCCTTCATCAGACAGCTCAACTTCAACGCTGCCGTCAGGGAAGACAAACACGTCTACGGCTTCCGTATCGCCGAACAGGTTATGCATATTGCCGAGGATCTCCTGGTAGGCGCCCACCATAAAGAAGCCCAGCATCGGCGGATTCTCCGGATCGTATTCCGGCATCGGCATGGTGGTCGCAATACCGTCGCCATCCACATAGTGGTCAATCGCGCCATCGGAATCACAGGTGATATCCAGCAGCACCGCGCGGCGTTCCGGCACCATGTTCAGCCCTTCCAGCGGCATCACCGGGAACAGCTGATCGATACCCCATGCATCCGGCATCGACTGGAACAGGGAGAAGTTGACGTAGATCTTATCCGCCATGCGCTCCTGCAGCTCATCAATAATCGGACGATGCGCGCGGTTGCTGGGGTCGAGCTGCTTCTGCACTTCATGACACATATTCAGATACAGCTGCTCGGCCCAGGCGCGCTCCTGAAGATTAAAGGTGCCGGAGGAGTAGCCGATGTGGATATCGTGCAGATCCATCTGGCTGTCGTGCAGCCATTCGCGCAGCGAGCGGCGGTTGCCGGTTTCCTGCATCTCCAGCCAGGTTTCCCACATGCTTTGCAGCGGACGCGCGGCGTCTTCCGCAGGCGGAGTCGCCTCGGTATATTCGTTACGCTCAACGCCGATAATATTCGATACCAGCACGGTGTGGTGCGCCGTGACCGCGCGGCCGGATTCGGTGATCACCGTCGGATGCGGCAGACCATTCTCTTCGCAGGCATCGCCAATCGCCCAGATGATGTTGTTGGCGTATTCGTTCAGGCCGTAGTTCACCGAACAGTCGGACTGCGAACGGGTGCCCTCGTAGTCAACGCCGAGACCGCCGCCAACGTCGAAGCACTGAATATTCACGCCCAGCTTATGCAGCTCAACGTAGAAACGCGCGGATTCACGTACGCCGGTGGCGATATCGCGAATATTGGCCATCTGCGAGCCAAGGTGGAAGTGCAGCAGCTGCAGGCTGTCCAGATGCCCGGCTGAGCGTAGAATTTCAACCAGCTGCAGAACCTGGGTCGCCGCAAGGCCAAATTTGGATTTTTCGCCGCCGGAAGACTGCCACTTACCGGAGCCCTGCGAAGCCAGACGCGCACGCACGCCAAGACGCGGCACCACGTTCAGCCGCTCGGCTTCTTCGAGCACGATGGCGATTTCCGACATCTTCTCGATGACCAGATAGACCTTGTGGCCCATTTTTTCGCCCACCAGCGCCAGGCGGATATATTCACGGTCTTTATAACCGTTACAAACAATCACGCTGCGGGTCATACCGGCGTGCGCCAGTACCGCCATCAGCTCGGCCTTCGAGCCGGCTTCCAGACCCAGCGGTTCGCCGGAGTGGATCAGCGATTCAATCACGCGGCGATGCTGGTTAACCTTGATCGGATAAACCAGGAAGTAGTCGCCGTTATAGCCATAAGATTCGCGCGCCCGTTTAAAGGCGGCGTTAATCGAACGCAGGCGGTGCTGCAAAATCTGCGGGAAGCAGAACAGTGCAGGCAGGCGCTGCCCCTGAGCTTCACGCGCTTTCACCAGCTCGGCAAGGTCAACGCGCGCTTCCGGGACGTCAGGATCCGGGCAGACGCTAATATGGCCCAGTTCGTTAACGTCGTAGTAGTTATTACCCCACCAGGCAATATTGTAAGTACGTAGCATCTTGCTGGCTTCCTGGGAGCTCATCGCAACCTCCTGCATGGAACGTAGTACACCGTGATCGCCTGCTGACGAAGGCGAAGATAAAGACATGTCGTCAGACATAGCGAACCTCAAATTTTAGTAACAAGTGTAAAACAGTTGACTACTATCGCAATCCGAAGAAGCGATAACAACCCATAAACAGTCCGAAATCCCAGTAGATAGTGCTGGTCTTGCGGCTGAGCGACCGGTTTCTTATTCATATCATCGTAAAACACGTACCCGAACGGAGTATGACAGTCCGGAGAAACCACGAGAAAACCCTTGCTATCGCAAGAGAGCCCTTGTTCAGTGTTCCAGCAGCCTGCCGGCCCGGGAATCCTGAGAAGCGCCGAGATGGGTAGAACATCGGCTGGTTTGCATGAGAGAGATGCGGGTTGCGGGATAGTGACGCGCGACGGAACGACGCGACGAATCAGGCGAAAAACGTGGGTTCATTATCTGGTATCACCTCCACACTGCCCCGAGACGGGCCAGCGACAAGCCAAAGCTATACGTTCCAGACAGCCAGCGAAAACGCCGCCGCGGGACTCTGTCAATACAGACTGCTTAACCCGGCTGGAAGTGGCGTCACGAAGCAAATGCTCGTGCGCTGTTTTAATGAGCCGCGCGCGGCGTTTTATACCGAGAAGCGGGGTAAAAAGCAAAATAAAAATATGCGCGTTGCCGGGGATTGTCAGGAAAAATTGCCACCGCCCTTTTTCTATAAATGCGACGAATATCAAAAAAGGCTGGAAATGGGGTCAAGAACTGCCCTAAAATAGCCGTCCAGAAGTTAATCCATCTATACTGATTAACACTCAGACTGCTCGTGTCGCTACCTGCAAGCTTTGGTAGAGTCATCCGTCAAAGCCATTCTACACAACAGTATGAGCTACCCGAATCGTCCACAGGTGAAATAAAACATGGCAAAACACCTCTTTACGTCAGAGTCCGTATCAGAAGGGCATCCCGACAAAATTGCTGACCAAATCTCCGACGCCGTGCTGGATGCGATCCTCGAACAGGATCCGAAGGCGCGCGTAGCTTGTGAAACCTACGTCAAAACCGGCATGGTTCTGGTCGGTGGCGAGATCACCACCAGCGCATGGGTTGATATTGAAGAGATCACCCGCAACACGGTCCGTGAAATTGGCTACGTGCATTCCGACATGGGCTTTGACGCCAACTCCTGCGCGGTCCTGAGCGCTATCGGTAAACAGTCTCCAGACATCAACCAGGGCGTTGACCGCGCCGATCCGCTGGAACAGGGCGCGGGCGACCAGGGCCTGATGTTTGGCTATGCCACCAACGAAACCGACGTGCTGATGCCGGCGCCGATCACCTATGCCCACCGTCTGGTGCAGCGTCAGGCCGAAGTACGCAAAAACGGCACCCTGCCGTGGCTGCGCCCGGATGCGAAAAGCCAGGTCACCTTCCAGTACGACGACGGTAAAATCGTCGGGATTGACGCGGTAGTCCTGTCGACCCAGCACGCGGAAGATATCGACCAGAAATCGCTGCAGGAAGCAGTGATGGAAGAGATCATCAAACCGGTCCTGCCGACCGAGTGGCTGAACAGCGCCACAAAATTCTTTATCAACCCAACCGGCCGTTTTGTTATCGGCGGACCAATGGGCGACTGCGGCCTGACCGGGCGTAAAATCATCGTTGACACCTACGGCGGCATGGCTCGTCACGGCGGCGGCGCGTTCTCGGGTAAAGATCCATCTAAAGTGGACCGTTCCGCGGCCTACGCGGCGCGCTATGTAGCGAAAAATATCGTTGCCGCTGGCCTGGCCGATCGTTGTGAAATTCAGGTTTCCTACGCCATCGGCGTGGCAGAGCCGACTTCAATCATGGTTGAAACCTTCGGTACCGAAAAAGTGCCTTCTGAGCAGCTGACCCTGCTGGTGCGTGAGTTCTTTGACCTGCGTCCGTACGGCCTGATTCAGATGCTGGATCTGCTGCACCCGATCTACAAAGAGACGGCGGCATACGGTCACTTCGGTCGCGAACATTTCCCATGGGAAAAAACCGACAAGGCAGCCCAGCTGCGCGAAGCGTCCGGTCTGAAATAATCTCCGCACTCCCCCCGCTTTCAAGGCCAGCCCCGCGCTGGCCTTTTTACTTTAGCTCCCCTCCGCTGACGCCGATTCCTGCCATCGCCCGACCAAAATGGAAGCGATTACATCATATACAGAGCAAATACTCCCCCTGAATACGTGCAAAATGTAATAACGCTTCACTTTGTTACACAATATTTCAGCAAAGTCTGATTAGCGCTTTTAATTTCTTAAGCTAAACTCAATTAATATACTGATTTAAATACGTTTATAGTAATTACGTTTCTTTACTCTAGTGTAACCGATTACACAGCCGTGATTACTATCACATTTTTTTACTACGTATTTACCTACCCTACGCATCGACAGGATCAATAACTCAACCGGAGGGCGTTATGCCTGACAACAAAAAACAAGGGCGTTCGAACAAGACGATGACGTTCTTTGTCTGCTTCCTCGCCGCACTGGCTGGCCTGCTGTTCGGCCTTGATATCGGTGTTATTGCGGGTGCCTTACCCTTTATTGCCAATGAGTTCCAGATAAGCGCCCACACTCAGGAATGGGTGGTCAGCTCTATGATGTTCGGCGCCGCCGTCGGCGCGGTGGGCAGCGGCTGGCTCTCCTTCAAACTCGGGCGTAAAAAAAGCCTGATGATTGGCGCCATCCTGTTCGTTGCCGGCTCGCTGTTCTCCGCCGCCGCGCCGAACGTAGAAGTGCTGCTGATCTCCCGCGTGCTGCTCGGCCTGGCCGTGGGCGTCGCCTCCTACACCGCCCCGCTGTATCTGTCTGAAATCGCACCGGAAAAAATCCGCGGCAGCATGATTTCGATGTACCAGCTGATGATTACCATTGGTATTCTCGGCGCCTATCTTTCCGATACGGCATTCAGCTACAGCGGCGCCTGGCGCTGGATGCTCGGGGTGATTATTATCCCGGCGGTGCTGCTGCTGATTGGCGTGGTTTTCCTGCCGGACAGCCCGCGCTGGTTTGCCGCCAAGCGCCGCTTTGTCGATGCTGAACGCGTTCTGCTGCGCCTGCGTGACACCAGCGCTGAAGCGAAACGCGAGCTGGATGAGATCCGCGAAAGCCTGAAGGTAAAACAGTCCGGCTGGTCGCTGTTTAAAGAAAACAGCAACTTCCGCCGCGCGGTATTCCTCGGCGTTCTGCTGCAGGTGATGCAACAGTTCACCGGTATGAACGTCATCATGTACTACGCGCCGAAGATTTTTGAACTGGCAGGCTATGCCAACACCACCGAACAGATGTGGGGCACCGTCATCGTCGGTCTGACCAACGTGCTGGCGACCTTTATCGCCATCGGGCTGGTCGACCGCTGGGGTCGCAAGCCGACGCTGATCCTCGGCTTTATCGTCATGGCGCTCGGCATGGGCATTCTGGGCAGCATGATGCATATCGGCATCCACTCCGCCACGGCGCAGTACTTTGCCGTCCTGATGCTGCTGATGTTTATCGTTGGCTTTGCCATGAGCGCCGGCCCGCTGATTTGGGTGCTGTGTTCCGAAATCCAGCCGCTGAAAGGGCGTGATTTCGGTATCACCTGTTCGACGGCCACCAACTGGATTGCCAATATGATAGTCGGCGCGACGTTCCTCACCATGCTGAACTCGCTGGGCAGCGCCAACACCTTCTGGGTCTATGGCGGCCTGAACATCCTGTTCATCTTCCTGACCCTGTGGCTGATCCCGGAAACCAAAAACGTTTCGCTGGAGCATATCGAACGTAACCTGATGAAAGGCCGCAAGCTGCGCGAAATTGGCGCGCGCGACTAGCCTGATACGCTTCCTCCCGCCCGGGAGGAAGCTTCTTCTTGCTCTCCTCACCCCGCCGCACTATCCTCTGGCGCTATGAAAACACCCCGAATTCCCATTGCCCTCCAACAGGCCGTTATGCGCAGCCTGCGGGAGAATCTGGCCAAAGCGAACCTCAAGCTGGGACGCCATTACCCTGAACCGGCGCTGGTTTATCAGCAGCGGGGAACCTCCGCCGGTACCGCCTGGCTGGAGAAAAACGAAATCCGCCTTAACCCGGTGCTGCTGCTGGAAAACCAGCAGGCGTTTATTGATGAAGTCGTGCCGCACGAGCTGGCCCACCTGCTGGTGTGGAAACACTTTGGCCGCGTCGCGCCGCATGGTAAAGAGTGGAAATGGATGATGGAAAGCGTGCTGGGCGTTCCGGCTCTGCGCACCCATCGTTTCGAACTCGATTCAGTCCGTAAAAATACCTTCCCCTACCGCTGCCAATGCCAGCAGCACCAGCTTACCGTCCGCCGCCACAATCGCGTGATGCGCGGGGAGGCCACCTATCGCTGCGTGCGCTGCGGAGATGTTCTGGTGGCGGAAAAGTAATCTCCGGAAATAATTGGAAATTTTCTGATCTGACTGATTGCGTCTGGCAATCACATTCGTTACGTTGCGGGCTCGTTTTGACACGGAGTTAACGATGTCCCGTATTCATACTTTTGCTGCCGCGTTTCTTAGCGCGGCGGTATGCGCCCCGCTTGCAGCGGAAGGAATCAACAGTTTTTCTCAGGCCAAGACCGCTGGGGTCAAGGTCAATGCCGACGCCCCCGGCGATTTCTACTGCGGCTGTAAAATCAACTGGCAGGGAAAAAAGGGGGTTATCGACCTGGAATCTTGTGGCTATAAAGTGCGTAAAAATGAAAATCGCGCCAGCCGGGTCGAGTGGGAGCATGTGGTTCCCGCATGGCAGTTTGGCCATCAGCGGCAGTGTTGGCAGGACGGCGGGCGCAAAAACTGCGCCAAAGATCCGGAATACCGCAAGATGGAAAGCGACATGCATAACCTGCAGCCGGCGGTCGGCGAGGTCAACGGCGACCGCGCCAACTTTATGTACAGCCAGTGGAACGGCGGCGAAGGCCAGTACGGCCAGTGCGCAATGAAGGTTGATTTTAAAGATAAAGTTGCCGAGCCGCCGGCGCGCGCGCGTGGCGCCATCGCCCGTACCTACTTCTATATGCGCGACCGCTACCAGCTCAATCTTTCCCGCCAGCAAACCCAGCTGTTTACCGCCTGGGATAAGATGTACCCGGTCACGACCTGGGAGTGCGAACGCGACGCGCGTATTGCCAAAGTTCAGGGCAACCATAATCCTTATGTCCTGCAGGCTTGCCAGGCGCAAAAGAGCTAACCTACACTAGCGGCAATTGTTAATTTGCAGCTTCACTCTTCCCCCTTGACTGGGGGAAGAGATATCTGCGCTAAGAACGGAACATCAAGCATGCGCATTCCTCGCATCCATCACCCGGAACGTATTACCACGGGTAGCCAGATAGCGCTTTCCGACGACGCGGCCAACCATGTCGGTCGCGTTTTACGGATGGGTAAAGGCCAGGCAATAGAGCTTTTTGACGGCAGCAATCAGATCTTCGAGGCGGTCATTGTCGAGGCCGGTAAGAAAAATGTTCTGGTTGAAGTACAGAGCAGCAAAGTTGATAACCGTGAATCCCCGCTGCATATCCATTTGGGCCAGGTGATGTCCCGCGGCGAAAAAATGGAATTCACCATCCAGAAATCGATCGAACTTGGTGTAAGCCTCATAACGCCACTGTTTTCCGAGCGTTGTGGCGTTAAACTGGACGCCGAACGTTTGCAGAAAAAGATCCAGCAGTGGCAGAAAATCGCCATTGCCGCCTGCGAGCAAAGCGGCCGCAACGTGGTGCCGGAGATCCGCCCGGCCATGCAGCTTGAAGCCTGGTGTGCGGAGCAGGACGAAGGTCTGAAGCTTAATTTGCACCCTCGCGCCAGCGCCAGCATTAACACGCTGCCCCTGCCGGTCGAACGCATCCGGCTGCTGATTGGCCCGGAAGGCGGCCTGTCGGCAGAAGAGATAGCGATGACCGCTCGCTACCAGTTTACTGATATCCTGTTGGGACCGCGCGTTCTGCGTACAGAGACAACTGCGCTCACTGCCATAACCGCCCTGCAGGTGCGTTTTGGCGACCTAGGTTGAAGCGTTAACGGAGAAGAACAATGATTAAGCTCGGCATCGTGATGGACCCCATCGCAACCATCAACATCAAGAAAGACACCAGCTTCGCCATGTTGCTGGAAGCGCAGCGTCGCGGCTATGAACTCCATTATATGGAGATGAACGATCTGTACTTAATCAACGGCGAAGCCCGCGCCCGTACGCGCAAGCTGAGCGTCGAGCAGAACTACGACAAATGGTACGCGTTCAACGGCGAGCAGGATCTGCCTCTCGCGGACCTTGACGTCATTCTGATGCGTAAAGATCCGCCATTCGATACCGAGTTTATCTACGCGACCTACATCCTCGAACGCGCCGAAGAACAAGGCACGCTTATCGTCAATAAGCCGCAGAGCCTGCGCGACTGTAACGAAAAGCTGTTTACCGCCTGGTTCTCCGAGCTGACCCCGGAAACGCTGGTCACCCGTAATAAGGCGCAGCTGAAAGCCTTCTGGGAAAAACACGGCGATATCATCCTCAAACCGCTGGACGGTATGGGCGGCACCTCCATTTTCCGCGTTAAAGAGGGTGACCCTAACCTCGGCGTCATCACCGAGACGCTGACCGAGCTGGGCAACCGCTACTGCATGGCGCAGAACTATCTACCCGCCATTAAAGATGGCGATAAGCGCGTGCTGGTGGTTGACGGCGAGCCGGTTCCTTACTGCCTGGCCCGTATCCCGCAGGGCGGCGAAACCCGCGGTAACCTTGCGGCTGGCGGTCGTGGCGAAGCGCGCCCGCTGACCGAAAGCGACTGGGCCATCGCCCGCCGCGTTGGCCCCACGCTGAAGGCCAAAGGCTTAATCTTCGTCGGCCTGGATATCATCGGCGATCGCCTGACGGAAATTAACGTCACCAGCCCCACCTGCGTTCGTGAAATCGAAGCCGCCTTCCCGATTTCCATTACCGGGATGCTGATGGACGCCATTGAGCAGCGCCTCAATAAATAAAGCGCTTATTCCGGCTGCAGGCCTGCGCCTGTAGCCTGGAGCCAGCGCAGACGATTCGCTATCAGGTTCAGGCAGGCAATGCGCCTTGAGCCTGAAAGATAAAGTGAATCGACACTCCCTTGCTTTACCCGCATACTGGGTGCTGCTTTTTTGAACCAGGAACAGAACCTCTGACAATGAATTTACAGCATCACTTTCTAATTGCCATGCCTGCTCTCCAGGACCCGATGTTCCGTCGCTCCGTAGTCTATATCTGCGAGTATAACGATGACGGTGCCATGGGCATCATCATCAATAAGCCGATGGAAAATCTGCAGGTTGAAGGGATCCTGGAGAAATTAAAAATCACGCCTGAACCGCGCAATCCCGAGATCCGCCTGGATAAACCGGTGATGGTTGGCGGTCCGCTGGCCGAGGATCGGGGTTTTATACTGCATTCGCCGCCCTCCGATTTTTCCTCCAGCATCCGTATTTCCGATAACACGGTGATCACCACCTCTCGCGACGTGCTCGAAACGCTGGGTACGGATAAACAGCCAGAGAACGTACTGGTTGCGCTGGGCTATGCTTCCTGGGAGAAAGGCCAGCTGGAGCAAGAGATACTGGATAACGCCTGGCTCACCGCGCCGGCCGATCGGAATATTTTGTTCAGCACGCCGATAGCCGACCGCTGGCGCGAGGCTGCGAAGCTGATTGGCATTGATATCGTGACCATGCCAGCCGATGCGGGGCACGCGTAATGAGCGAAACGTTTTTAGGCTTTGATTTTGGTACCAAAAGCATTGGCGTCGCCGTAGGGCAGCGCATCACCGGCACCGCCCGCCCTCTCCCCGCGTTGAAAGCGCAGGACGGTAAGCCTGACTGGAACGTTATTGAGAAACTGCTGAAAGAGTGGCAGCCTGAAGCCGTGATTGTCGGCCTGCCGCTGAATATGGACGGCACGGAACAGCCCCTGACCGCCCGTGCGCGCAACTTCGCGAATAAAATTCATGGCCGCTTCGGTGTGCAGATAACCCTGCATGATGAACGTCTGAGCACGGTTGAAGCCAGAGCTGGGCTATTCGAACAGGGTGGATTCCGGGCGCTCAATAAAGGCAGCGTGGATTCCGCTTCCGCCGTTATTATTCTGGAAAGCTACTTCGAGCAGGGTTACTGAAGCTGAATGATGGCGCCCCATACCAGCGGCAGGCGCCATCATCCTGATTTCATGTTTAGTGGCGCAGATGTTCATTCGCCCAGCTGACCGCCTGAGTGCGGTTCTTCACGCTAAGCTTACGGAACACGTTGTACAGATGGGTACGCACCGTGTTTTCACTGATAAACAGCGCGCGGGCAATATCCAGATTGGTCGCCCCGCAGCGCAGTTCATTGAGGATTTCACATTCACGCTCGGTCAGCGGTGAATTTTCCGCAGGCGCCGATACATGATCCGCCGCATACATCGCCGGGTGCATCACGCTCAATTCAGCCGTCTGTTCGCCGTTCAGCACAGCCTTAACGCCCTCAATTAAGCGCGATTCATCATCGTCATGACGGAAAACACCATACAGCGCTGGCCACTGCGCCATTTCGTAGAGCTCATACTTTTGTGCGCTATTGATAATCAATAAACGGGGGTTATCTGCCTGCATGCGAATAATATCGCGCCATACGCTATTCAACTTTTTATTTGAAACCGCAATATCAAATAATATTACAGAATCTTTCAAAAGGCGTTGCGCGAGGGGTTTGTTAATATTTTGCAGAATGACCGATGCGGATAACCTTTCGGCCAGCCAGGTCGCAAATGCTTTGCTTTGAATGGAGGGGTGAGTAATAAAAGTAACCTGGTGAGAAAAAGCCGAATTCTCAGATAAATTAATCACTTAAAACTCTCCTTAGTTGATTTCCGCCTTCATAGCGGTTAAATGAATTAACAAGAATACGATCGCCTGTGTATTTATAAAAACAAATCATTTTTACACATTGAAACAATATTCCATGGGAATCTTCCTATCCCTGCAAACAGCATAAATCGAATGCCTTAAGAGAGTCAAAAGATTATCAAACTTTTTTCCTGGTTATGAGAGGTTTATGTCAATTCGTTTTTCATGGAATAGATTACTCGGCTTAATCTTAGGTGTTTATTTGTAATATCAAATAAAGGTACCAAACATTAATAAAACATTATTATAACAAGCTATTGGTAGGATCTCTGAATATAAAAAGCGCAGCTATAAAAGCCCCGCGGCCGTACGTTGCTGAAAGCTTTGCGTAAATGTTTGCATGCCCGATTGCTGCCCGGTTTGCATCACGCCGGGCAACTGATGCGTTTTCCCCTCTCGGATCAAATTAGCCACCGCCGGGGTGTTAACCAAAAGCTCGTATAACGCAACTCTGCCGCCAGCAGCATCTGGAAACAGTTTTTGTGCCAGCACCGCGCATAAGCTCCCCGCCAGTTGGCTGCGAACCTGCTCTTTCTCCTGCGCCGGGAAGACGTCCACCAGCCTCTCAACCGCCTGCGCTGCGCCGCGCGTATGCAGCGTTGCCATCACCAGATGTCCGGTCTCCGCTGCGGTTAATGCCAGGCGGATCGTTTCGCTGTCACGCAGCTCCCCTAACAGAATGACATCCGGGTCCTGACGCAGCGCGGCGCGTAGGGCAGCGGCAAATGAGGGGCAGTGGCGGCCGATTTCCCGCTGCTGGATCAGACAGCGCTCGCTGCGGTGAATAAACTCAACCGGATCTTCCAGCGTCAGGATATGGCCGCTGAGGCGCTGGTTAAGATAGCCCACCATCGCCGCCAGGGTGGTTGATTTTCCGCTACCGGTAGCCCCCGTGACCAGGATAAGCCCGCTCTCTTCATTGAGCAGCTCCGTTAAGGCGGCCGGCGCGCCGAGATCCGCCAGCTGAGGGCAGGTTTCCGCCAGCAGACGCAGCGCCAGCGACAGACCGCGATTGTGCGCAAATGCGCTGGCGCGCAGGCGCGGCCCGTCCGCCGGAGTCAGCGCGAAATCGACCTGCCCGCAGGCCTGCCACTGCGCGAGCTGCTCGGCGTTGAGCCAATCAGTGAGTATCTTGCCAATATCGGGAGAGGTAAACGGCGCGGGCTCCAGCTTGCCCTGGCGACGCCAGCGCGGCGCTGAAGCATTGCACAGGTGTAGATCGGAGACGTTATGCTTTACACTAAGGGCCACTATTTCTTCCAGTTCCATAACTCATCCTCGGTATATGAACGATATTGCGCATAACCTGGCACAGGTCCGGGACAAAATCTCAGCCGCTGCCGCACGCTGCGGCCGTGCTCCAGAAGAAGTTACGTTGCTTGCAGTCAGTAAAACGAAACCTGCGAGCGCTATCGAAGAAGCGATGGCCGCCGGCCAGCTCGCGTTTGGCGAAAACTATGTTCAGGAAGGCGTGGATAAAATCCGCTACTTTCAGGAAACGGGCGCCACCGGGCTACAGTGGCACTTTATTGGTCCGCTGCAGTCCAATAAGAGCCGTCTGGTGGCCGAACATTTTGACTGGTGCCATACCGTCGATCGTCTCAAAATCGCCGTCCGCCTGAGCGAACAGCGCCCGGCTCAACTGCCGCCGCTCAACGTGCTGATTCAAATCAATATTAGCGATGAGCAGAGCAAATCGGGTATTCCGCCTGAAGAGCTGGACGCGCTGGCGGCAGAAATCGCTAAACTCCCTAATCTGCAGCTACGCGGTTTAATGGCCATTCCCGCGCCAGAGTCAGAATATGTAAGGCAGTTTGCCGTCGCCAAACAAATGGCGGTAGCATTTGCGCGGCTAAAAACGCACTACCCTACCGTCGATACGCTGTCGCTGGGAATGTCGGATGATATGGAAGCCGCCATCGCGGCGGGAAGCACTATGGTGCGCATCGGAACCGCAATTTTCGGCGCGCGCGACTACAGCAAAAAACAAGGAATCTGAGGAACGCCATGAAGACGTTGACTTTCCTGCTCTCAACGGTCATTGAGCTTTACACAATGGTCGTGTTATTACGCGTCTGGATGCAGTGGGCGCGCTGCGACTTTTATAACCCGTTTTCGCAGTTCGTAGTCAAGGCTACGCAGCCTGTCGTTGGGCCGCTGCGCCGCATTATTCCGGCGATGGGGCCTCTCGATAGCGCTTCCCTGCTGGTCGCCTTTATTCTCTGCGTCGTGAAAGCTATCGTGCTGTTTATGGTCGTGACCTTCCAGCCGATTATCTGGATTTCCGCGCTGCTGATCCTCATTAAAACCGTCGGCTCGCTGATCTTCTGGGTTCTTCTGTTAATGGCGATTATGAGCTGGGTAAGCCAGGGCCGCAGTCCGGTGGAATTTGTTCTGATGCAGCTGGCCGATCCGCTGCTGCGCCCGATCCGCAGATTGCTGCCATCGATGGGCGGCATTGATTTCTCGCCGATGGTGCTGGTTCTGCTGCTGTACGTGATCAACATGGGTATCGCCGAACTGTTGCAGGCTACCGGCAACGTTCTGCTTCCGGGGCTGTGGATGGCGCTATGAGTGCCGTCGAAGCCTGCGCTGACGGGTTGGTCTTACGGCTGTATATTCAGCCCAAGGCCAGCCGCGACAGCATCGTTGGTTTACATGGCGACGAGCTCAAAGTCGCCATTACCGCGCCACCCGTTGACGGCCAGGCCAACGCCCATCTGGTAAAATTCCTCGCCAAACAGTTTCGCGTAGCGAAAAGCCAGGTGCTTATTGAGAAAGGCGAACTGGGTCGCCACAAACAGATAAAAATCATTCATCCGCAGCAGATCCCGGACGGGGTCGCCGCGCTGACGGAATAAACAGGATCTCTTATGCAAAAAGTTGTTCTCGCTACCGGCAACCCCGGAAAAGTGCGCGAGCTGGCCTCGCTGCTGGCAGATTTTGGCCTTGATATCGTTGCGCAAACCGAGCTGGGCGTGGATTCCGCAGAGGAAACCGGCCTGACGTTTATCGAAAACGCCATTCTGAAGGCGCGCCATGCCGCGCAGCTGACCGGGCTCCCGGCCATCGCCGATGACTCAGGTCTGGCCGTCGATGCGTTAGGCGGCGCGCCGGGCATCTACTCCGCCCGTTATTCCGGTGAAGGTGCGACCGACCAGCGGAATCTGGAAAAGCTGCTCGACGCGCTTCGCGACGTGCCGAACGATAAGCGTCAGGCGCAATTCCACTGCGTGTTGGTCTATCTGCGCCATGCGGAAGATCCGACGCCGCTGGTTTGCCACGGCAGCTGGCCGGGCATCATCGCTCGCGAAGCCGCAGGCAGCGGCGGCTTTGGTTACGATCCGATTTTCTTTGTTCCGACGGAAGGTAAAACCGCAGCGGAGCTAAGCCGTGAAGAAAAGAGCGCCATTTCCCACCGCGGACGCGCGCTTAAACTGTTACTGGAAGCCTTACGTAATGGCTAATTTGCCGCCCCTGAGCCTCTATATTCACATCCCGTGGTGCGTGCAGAAATGCCCGTACTGCGATTTCAATTCGCATGCGTTGAAAGGCGAGGTGCCGCATGACGACTACGTTCAGCATCTGCTGAACGATCTGCGAGCCGACGCTCACTATGCGCAGGGACGTGAAATCGGGACTATTTTCATTGGCGGCGGTACGCCGAGCCTGCTCTCCGGCCCGGCGATGCAAACCCTGCTCGACGGCGTGCGCGAGTCTCTTCCGCTGGCGTCCAACGCGGAAATCACCATGGAAGCCAACCCCGGCACCGTGGAAGCGGATCGCTTTGTCGAGTACCAGCGCGCGGGCATTAATCGTATCTCCATCGGCGTACAGAGCTTTAGCGAACAGAAGCTGCAGCGGCTCGGGCGCATCCATGGGCCACAGGAAGCCAAACGCGCGGCAAACCTGGCAAGCGGCCTGGGGCTACGCAGTTTTAACCTCGATTTAATGCATGGCCTGCCGGACCAGTCTCTGGAAGAGGCGCTGGACGACCTGCGCCAGGCGATTGCGCTCAATCCGCCGCATCTCTCCTGGTATCAGCTGACCATTGAGCCAAACACCCTGTTTGGTTCGCGGCCGCCGACCCTGCCCGATGACGACGCGCTGTGGGACATTTATGAACAGGGGCATAGCCTGCTCAGCGCGGCGGGCTATCAGCAATATGAAACCTCCGCCTACGCTAAGCCGGGCTATCAGTGCCAGCATAACCTGAACTACTGGCGCTTTGGCGACTACCTCGGGATTGGCTGCGGCGCGCACGGCAAAGTGACGTTCCCGGACGGGCGCATACTGCGGACGGCGAAAACCCGGCATCCACGCGGTTACATGGAAGGCCGCTATCTGGAGCGCCAGCATGATGTGGAAGATGCGGATAAACCGTTTGAGTTCTTTATGAACCGTTTCCGCCTGCTGGAAGCCGCCCCGCGCGATGAATTCAGCCGCTACACCGGCCTTGATGAGCGTACGATCCGTCCGCAAATCGATGCCGCCATCGCAGAAGGCTACCTGACGGAAAATGAGCGCTACTGGCAAATTACCGAGCACGGTAAGCTATTTTTGAATTCCCTTCTCGAACTCTTTCTCAGCGAATAACGCCCTCTCCGCCTATCCCGTTATAAAAATAACGGGATAATTAATTGCTCGACATTCTCGAAATATCAATAGCGCTATTTCCGAACTATTTCAATTCAACATTCATAATAAAAATATGTTCACATTAGTTTATTGAAAATAAATATAACCAACCGCACAAAAATACCTATTTGATCGATTCATTGAGAAAAAGTGTGAGTCAGACGGCTTAAAGATGTCAGACAACAAGGATAATATGTCATACAGAAACAAAGAATGACTCTTAAGATATTGACCAATTACCCCAAGTGCATGGAGCCGACTCATGAAAAAACTCTCTTTTTCTCGTTCTCTGGTGTGTGTATCTTTACTTGCCCTGCTCTCTTCAGGCGCCAGCGCGGCTGAAAAAGTCACGTTAAAACTGGCACATAACCTTGAACGCAGCCATGTTGTTCATCAGGCCTTTGAGGAGATGTCCAAAGAGGTTAACCAACTTTCCAACGGGGCTATGAAGATCCGTATTTATCCCAGTAGCCAAATGGGCAGCGCGCGAGAAACGCTGGAGTTATTACAAAATGGCGCGCTGGATATGACCAAAGGTTCCGCCAGCGATCTGGAGTCATTCGATAACGTCTACGCGATATATAATTTACCGTTCCTTTTTAAGGACCAGAATCACTTCAATAAAGTCGTTTTCGGTGAAGTAGGCAAGGAAATAATGGAGTCCACGAAAGATAAAGGCTTCTTTGCGCTTTCCGCTTATGTTGCCGGAACCCGCAGCTTTTACGCCAAAAAGCCCATCACTAAACCGGAAGATTTAAAAGGATTGAAGATCCGCGTCCAGGCCAGCCCGACAACCTTAAAAATGGTCGAATTAATGGGCGGTTCGCCAACGCCCATTTCCTTTGGAGAAGTTTATACCGCCATGCAGCAGGGCGTAGTGGACGGCGCGGAAAATAACGTGCCTTCCTGGGTGCAAACGCGCCATATCGAAATCGCTAAAGTGTTCTCTGAAGATGAACATGCCTCCATCCCGGATTTCCTCGTTATCTCCAGTAAAACCTGGGACAAACTGACGCCGGATCAGCAGCAAATCCTGATCAAGGCGGCGAAAGCTTCCGAAGTTTATCAGCAAAAACTGTGGGACAAGATCGACGCCGACACCCGCGCGCAGGCCAAAGCCATGGGCGGCGAAATCGTCAAAGTGGATAAAGCGCCGTTCCGCGCCGCCGTGCAGCCGCTGTTTGATGACTTCAAAAAAGATCCGAAGCAGGCTGCCCTGCTGGCCAAATTTGAAGCCGCTGCTGAATAACACTTAGCGGGCCAGCCGCTGGCCCGCTTTCACCGGGAAAACAATGATGATACTTAACCGCATAAAGCTGGCGGTGGACCGCGCGATCGCCGCATTCTCCGTCGCCGTTATGATTGCGCTGGTGGTCTGCGTCGTCTGGCAGGTGTTCAGCCGCTACGTGCTAAACCAGCCAAGCACCCTGACCGACGAGCTGGCGCGCTTTTTGATGATCTGGGTCGGGCTGCTGGGTGCGGCATATACCGTCGGCGCCCAGCGTCATCTGGCGATCGATTTACTCGCCATGACGCTTCCTCCCCGCAGGCAGGCGCTGCTCAGCGTCATTATTAATCTGCTGATCTTTATTTTTGCCGGGTCAGTGATTGTCACCGGCGGCGTGAAGCTGATTGAAAAAACGCTATCGACGTCGCAGGTCTCGGCCGCGATGCAGATCCCCATGGGCTATGTGTATCTGATCCTGCCGCTAACCGGCATCATTATGATGTTTTACACGCTCTGTTTTATCAGCAACGGGCTGAAAAATATGAAGAACGAAGAAGCGGGGGCAAATTGATGGACAGCTATATCGCACTGATGCTATTTGGCTCTTTCTTTATTCTGGTTTTTATTGGCGTCCCCATCTCCTTCTCCATTGGCATCGCCACCGTCGGTTCAATGCTGCTGATGTTCCCGTGGGATATTGCCGTGATTACCGTTTCTCAGCGCCTGGCGAACGGCCTCGACAACTTCGCCCTGCTGGCGATTCCATTCTTTATCTTTGCCGGTACCCTGATGAACAGCGGCGGGATTGCCATCCGCTTAATCAACCTGGCGCAGGTGATGGTTGGCCGCGTACCAGGCTCATTGGGCCACGTTAACGTGCTGGCGAACATGATGTTCGGCTCGATTTCAGGTTCGGCGGTCGCCGCGGCGGCGGCGGTAGGGGGAACGCTTAACCCCATTCAGACCCGGAAAGGTTACGATCCGGCTTTCTCCACGGCGGTTAACGTCTCGTCGTGCATCACGGGCCTGCTCATCCCGCCGTCAAACGTCCTGATCGTCTTCTCTCTGACGGCTGGGGGCGTCTCCGTCGCGTCGCTGTTTATGGCCGGTTATCTGCCGGGCATCCTGATGGGCCTGGCCATTATGGTGGTCTGCGCCATCATCGCTAAGCGCCGCGGCTACCCGGTTTCAGAACGTCCCACCTGCGCCCAGGCGGCAAAAGCGTTTTTCGACGCCCTGCCCAGCCTGCTGCTGGTGATCATTGTGATGGGCGGGATCCTCGGCGGCATTTTCACCGCGACCGAAGCATCGGCTATCGCCGTGGTTTACACCTTTATTCTGTCGGTGCTGATTTACCGGGAAGTGAAGTGGCGCGATCTGCCGAAGCTGATCCTTGAGTCGGTGGTGATGACCTCCATCGTGCTACTGCTGATCGGCTTTTCCGTCGGCATGTCGTGGGCGATGACCAACGCCGATATCCCCTACATGATAAGCGATGCGCTAATGGGGATTTCTGAAAACCCGGTGGTGATTCTGCTGCTGATTAATATCGTGCTGTTAATCGTCGGGATCTTTATGGATATGACCCCGGCGGTACTGATTTTCACGCCGATATTCCTGCCCATCGCGCAGGATTTGGGGATGGATCCGGTGCATTTCGGCATCATGATGGTCGCTAACCTGTGCATCGGTCTGCTGACGCCGCCGGTAGGCAGCGCGCTGTTTGTAGGCTGCTCTATTTCCGGCGTTAAAATTCAGCAGCTCATCAAACCGCTGCTGCCGTTCTACGCCGCCCTGCTGATCGCGCTGATGATGATTGTCTATATCCCGCAGATCTCGCTGTTTATTCCGCAGCTGCTGGGGCTGATGTGACCGACTGACCATAATCGCTACCTGCGCCCGCAGGTAGCGAATTAAAACTTACTTTAACGACCCCACCAGCGCTTTGCGGCTCTCCTCAAGGGAGACAACGCGGCCGCAGACGTCCTTACCAAACTGCTGGAAATCAGCCTCCTGGTTTTTCCATTCGTCCTGAATGGCCGTTTGCAGGCCGCCGAGGCTACCGAGGATCCCCTGCAGCGGGTTACCGCCGCCTTTGAGAACCGCCTTCGCGCCCATCTCGTTGATGCTGTCCTGCAGAATACCGCCCATCGCCTGGTTTACCAGCTGCTGGCCGTCGGCGCGCACCTGATCGATGGCTTTATAGTGGAAGGTCAGCCCATCGTTGCGATGTTCAATAATGCGGCCCATTTGCGCTTTCAGCTGCGCATCAAGCTTGGTCAGGCGGCTATGCATGCTGCTGCTGGCCCCCACCTGTTCGGTAATGATTTTATCCAGCGCGGCGCGGCCTTTTTCTACCCGCGTGCGGGCGCCTTCATCAATCCACGGCAGGCTGCTGCGAAGGCCAGCCTGATAGTCCTGCGCCTGCTCGCGCTGAGCGGCGTTCAGCGCATAGGCTTTCCCGTTAAAGGTCAGATTGCCGTCCGGCTTAATCACCAGATCGCCGTTTTCGCCTTTCACCTGCACCTGCTGCGGGCTGAGGATGACATCGTCACGCGGCGTGACGCTACACTGGTAGTCCGCATGCGCGGACAAAGCGGTGACGGAAAGCGCCACTGCCAACAGCGTTTTGCGCATCATTTAACTCCCTTCAGACAAAACGGGCCGGCAGCTGCCGACCCTTGTCAAACTTAGTCCCACCAGATATCAAAAAGTTCGCTGGTGCGCACATCGGCAAGCCCGCGATCTTCCAGCCACTTACGCACGATGGCCTGGTGTTCTTCGGTGCATTTGCCGATTTCCTGCAGGCAGATCAGCCCTTCCCAGGAAAGATAGCCGCTGCCGTCAAAGGCCAGCTTATTAGGCTCAATCACTTCCTCAATCAGATCGTTAACGGTCTGGTCGATCTGCTCTTCGCTGGTTCCTTCCGCGAAGCGCCACGCGACGGAGAAACCTACTTCCTGAAACTCGTCGATATGCATTTTTTTACGCAGACGACGGCTACGATTCGTTGCCATTATTTCACCCTCTCGAACATTAAGTCCCATACGCCGTGGCCAAGACGATGACCACGCTGTTCAAATTTGGTTACCGGGCGCGATTCCGGGCGCGGCACATAGTCGTTGCTTTCTGACCGGTTACGATACCCTTCAAGCGAGGACATCACTTCCAGCATATGCTCGGCATATTGCTCCCAGTCGGTCGCCATATGGAAGACGCCGCCCAGCTTCAGTTTACTTTTCACCAGTTCGGCAAAAGGCGGCTGAACGATACGGCGCTTATTATGACGCGCTTTGTGCCACGGGTCAGGGAAAAACAGCTGCACCATGCTCAGGGAGTTATCCGGAATCATGGTATGCAGCACTTCCACCGCATCGTGGCACATGACGCGCAGGTTTTGCACGCCCTCTTCTTCGGCGGACGCCAGACAGGCGCCGACGCCCGGCGAATGCACTTCAATGCCGAGGAAATTCTGCTGCGGCTTCTCTTTCGCCATCGCCACCAGCGACGCCCCCATACCAAAACCAATCTCCAGCGTGACCGGCGCTTCACGGCCAAACAGGGCGGCGAAATCGAGCGGCGCTTCGTTGAATTCAACGCCCATCACCGGCCAAATAGTGTCCAGCGCGTGCTGCTGACCTTTGGTCAGGCGGCCCTGACGACGGACGAAGCTGCGAATACGGCGCAGCGGGCGGCCGTTTTCATCGAATTCCGGAGATATGACGTCGTTTTTCATAAAAGTTAAGTCTGCTTGTGAGATGTGTTCGGAAAACGGGCATTATCCAAAGTTACCCGGCGGATGCAAGGGTTTACAGCCCCTCGCCCTTGTGCTGCAATCTGCCACCTTATAATCGCTTTCCCGGAGCCATAGCTTTGACTTTTCTCGCCGCGCAATTTTCAGCCCAGGTACTGGACTGGTACGACAAATACGGGCGTAAAACCCTGCCCTGGCAAATCGGCAAGACGCCTTACAAAGTATGGCTCTCCGAGGTGATGTTGCAACAAACGCAAGTGGCGACGGTTATCCCCTATTTTGAACGCTTTATGGCGCGTTTCCCAACAATTACCGATCTGGCGAACGCGCCCCTCGATGAAGTCCTGCATCTGTGGACCGGACTCGGCTATTACGCCCGCGCGCGCAATCTGCATAAAGCGGCGCAGCAGGTGGCCACCCTGCACGACGGAAAATTCCCGCAGACCTTCGATGAAGTCGCCGCGCTGCCGGGCGTAGGCCGCTCCACCGCCGGCGCGATTTTGTCCCTTTCTCTCGGTCAGCATTATCCGATTCTCGACGGCAACGTGAAGCGCGTGCTCGCGCGCTGCTATGCTGTCAGCGGTTGGCCGGGGAAAAAAGAGGTTGAGAAACGCCTGTGGGATATCAGCGAAGACGTCACGCCAGCCAATGGGGTCGAGCGTTTTAACCAGGCCATGATGGACCTTGGAGCGATGGTATGTACCCGCTCAAAGCCGAAATGCGAGCTTTGTCCGCTGAATAACGGCTGCGTGGCCTACGCAAATCATTCATGGGCTCAATATCCAGGCAAAAAACCGAAACAGACGATCCCCGAGCGTACCGGCTATTTCCTGCTGATGCAGCACGGCGACAAGGTATTTCTCTCCCAGCGCCCGCCGGTGGGATTATGGGGGGGATTGTTCTGCTTCCCGCAGTTTGAAGATGAAGATGCGCTGCGGGAGTGGTTGGCCCAGCGGCAGATCGGGGCCGAGAATCTGACGCAATTAACCGCGTTCCGCCACACTTTCAGCCATTTCCATCTGGATATTGTGCCGATGTGGCTTACAGTGCACTCATCCGGCGCATGCATGGATGAAGGGGGCGCACTCTGGTATAACTTAGCGCAGCCGCCGTCCGTCGGTCTGGCGGCCCCCGTGGAGCGCTTGTTGCAACAGTTAAAAGCCGGAGCACCGGTTTAGCTTTCTGGCGATTAAAGAGGATTAAGAATGAGCAGAACGATTTTTTGTACTTTCCTGCAGCGTGAAGCCGATGGCCAGGATTTTCAGCTATATCCGGGCGAGCTGGGCAAACGCATCTATAACGAAATCTCCAAAGAAGCCTGGGCCCAGTGGCAGCATAAGCAGACGATGCTGATCAACGAGAAAAAACTCAGCATGATGAACCCTGAGCATCGCAAACTGCTGGAGCAGGAGATGGTTCAGTTCCTGTTTGAAGGCAAAGACGTGCACATCGAAGGCTATACGCCGCCAGAAAAACAGTAAGGGCCTGACGGCCCTTTACAACAATAAACACAACACGCACTCCCGGAATGATGAAAAAATACTTAGCGCTAGCGCTGATTGCGCCTTTGCTCGTTTCGTGTTCCAGCTCAACCAAAAAAGGCGCCGAGTATAACGAGGCGTGGGTGAAGGACACCAACGGCTTTGATATCCTGATGGGCCAGTTCGCCCATAACATCGAGAATATTTGGGGTTATAACGAAGTTCTGCTCGCCGGGCCGAAGGACTACGTCAAATACACCGACCAGTATCAAACCCGCAGCCACATCAACTTTGATGCGGGGACGATTACCGTTGAAACCATCGCCGGCACCGACCCGGCCGGGCGCCTGCGCCAGGCGATTATAAAAACCCTGCTAATGGGCGACGACCCTAACTCCATCGACCTCTATTCCGACGTCGATGATATTCAGATTTCAAAAGAGCCGTTCCTGTATGGCCAGGTGGTGGATAACACCGGCGAGGCGATTCGCTGGGAGTGGCGCGCCTCGCGCTTCGCCGACTATCTGCTGCAAACCCGCCTGAAAAGCCGCAGCAACGGCCCGCGCATGATCTACAGCATCACCATTAACCTGGTGCCGAACCACCTCGACAAACGCGCGCATAAATACATTGGCATGGTCCGTCAGGCGTCGCGCAAATACGGCGTTGATGAATCGCTGATCCTGGCGATTATGCAAACCGAATCCTCCTTTAACCCCTATGCGGTCAGCCACGCCGACGCCCTCGGGCTGATGCAGGTGGTGCAGCACAGCGCCGGGAAGGACGTGTTCCGTTCACAGGGGAAATCAGGCCTGCCGAGCCGCAGCTACCTGTTCGACCCGGTCAATAACATCGACACCGGTACCGCCTATCTGGCGATGCTGAATAACGTCTATCTGTCCGGTATCACCAACCCTACCTCGCGTCGCTATGCGGTTATCACCGCCTATAACGGCGGCGCGGGCAGCGTACTGCGGGTCTTCTCCAGCGATAAGGTTCAGGCGGCGAATATCATCAACAACATGACGCCGGGCGATGTTTATCAAACCATCACCAGCCGTCACCCCTCCGCCGAGTCGCGTCGTTATCTGTACAAGGTTAACTCTGCGCAGAAAGGCTACCGCCGCAGGTAATCTCCCTCCAGCGCCCTTGTTTCCTCAAGGGCGCATTCCTTCTGCTATACCCAATAGAGTTGCGCAACTCTTTTACGATTTTCTGCGGCAGTTAACAAAAGCATCCACCGCATAAATGATAGAATCCAACCAAAATAACGCTATAAATGTTATTTAAAACACAAAACAATTCTATATCCGTGAGGATCAAAACATGAATCTTAAGCTGCAGCTCAAAGTACTGTCGTTCCTGCAGTTCTGCCTCTGGGGAAGCTGGCTCACCACGCTCGGCTCGTATATGTTCGTCACCCTCAAGTTCGACGGCGCGGCCATCGGGGCGGTGTATAGCTCGCTCGGTATCGCCGCGGTGTTTATGCCGACGCTGCTCGGTATCGTTGCCGATAAATGGATCAGCGCCAAGTGGGTTTATGCCATTTGCCATCTGGTCGGCGCGCTGACGCTGTGGCTCGCCGCCCAGGTCACCACGCCGGGCGAGATGTTCCTCGTCATCCTGCTCAACTCGCTGGCCTATATGCCAACGCTGGGGCTGATTAACACCATTTCGTACTACCGCCTGCAGTCTGCGGATATGGATATCGTGACCGATTTCCCGCCGATTCGTATCTGGGGCACCATCGGTTTTATCCTCGCCATGTGGGCCGTCAGCTTCTCCGGCTTTGAGCTGAGCCATATGCAGCTTTATATCGGCGCGGCGCTCTCCTTACTGCTGGTGCTCTTCACCCTGACGCTGCCGCATATTCCAGTGGCTAATCAGCAGAAAAACCAGAGCTGGACCGCCATGCTGGGCCTCGATGCCTTCGCGCTGTTTAAAAACAAACGCATGGCCATCTTCTTTATTTTCTCGATGATGCTGGGCGCCGAGCTGCAGATCACCAATATGTTCGGCAACACCTTCCTGCACAGCTTTGATAAAGATCCGCTGTTCGCCAGCAGCTTTATCGTGCAGCACGCCTCGGTGATGATGTCGATTTCGCAGATCTCGGAAACCCTGTTCATCCTGACCATTCCGTTCTTCCTCAGCCGCTACGGCATCAAGAACGTGATGCTGATCAGTATCGTGGCGTGGATGCTGCGCTTCGGCCTGTTCGCTTACGGCGATCCGACCCCGTTCGGCACCGTGCTGCTGGTGCTGTCGATGATCGTTTATGGCTGCGCCTTCGACTTTTTCAACATCTCGGGTTCGGTGTTTGTGGAAAAAGAGGTTCGCCCGGAAATCCGCGCCAGCGCGCAGGGGATGTTCCTGATGATGACCAACGGGTTTGGCTGCATACTTGGTGGGATGGTGAGCGGCAAAGTCGTAGAGCACTTTACCGTCGAAGGGATCACCGACTGGCAAACCGTGTGGCTGATTTTCGCCGGCTATTCGCTGGTGCTGGCGTTTGCCTTTGTGGCGCTGTTTAAGTACAAGCACGTCCGCGTACCAACCGGGGCGCAGACCGTCGCACATTAAATAAACGGCTTACCCCAGATTTACGAATAAAAAAACGCGCCCCGGTGTTATCAACGGGGCGCGTTTTTTATGCTTTCAGCACATAGCCATATAGCCGCTTAATGCCGTCAGGATCCGTTTCGCTGTAAACCCCCTGGAGCTCCGGCGAGAAGCCCGGCAGCATATTGACGCCTTCCTCCAGCGCCAGGAAATAGCGCAGCACCGCCCCGCCCCAGATCTCTCCGGGCACGACGCACAGCACGCCCGGTGGATACGGCAGCGCGCCTTCCGCCGCAATCCGCCCTTCGGCTGCGCTTAAGCGCACCAGCTCAACGTTACCGCGAATAAACTCGCGGTTGGCGTCCTGCGGGTTCATCACCGCGCGCGGGAAGCTCTTCTTGCGGAACATCTCTTTTTGCAAATCCTTCACGTCAAAGCTGACGTACAGGTTATGCATCTCCTGGCACAGCTCGCGGATGGTGTAATCCCGATAGCGCACCGGATATTTGTTAAAGATGGTCGGCAGAACGTCGGCCAGCGGGGTATCGGATTCAATATGCTGCTCAAACCGGGCGAGCATCGCCACCAGCTGCGCCAGCTTCTCCGCGCTCTCTGCGGGCGTCAGCAGGAACAGAATGGAGTTCAGATCGCACTTCTCCGGCACGATGCCGTTTTCGCGCAGATAGTGCGCCAGGATAGTCGCCGGAATGCCAAAATCGGTATATTTCCCGCTCTCGGCGTCGATCCCCGGCGTCGTCAGCAGCAGTTTGCAGGGGTCAACGAAGTACTGATCGCTGGCATAACCTTCAAAGCCGTGCCAGCGCGCGCCCGGCTCAAAGCTAAAGAAACGCCGTTCGCGGGCGATGGCTTCGGTAGGATGATCCTGCCACGGACGCCCCGCCACCACCGGCGGAATAAACGGCTGGATCATTTTGCAGTTGGCGATAATCGCCTTGCGCGCTTCGATACCCAGCGCCACGCACTCCGCCCACAGGCGGCGCCCGCTCTCGCCTTCGTGAATTTTGGCATTCACGTCCAGGGCGGCGAACAACGGATAAAACGGGCTGGTCGAGGCGTGCAGCATAAAGGCGTTATTCAGCCGCTTATGCGGGCAAAAACGTTCCTGTCCGCGCAGATGATTGTCTTTTTTGTGGATCTGCGACGTTTGCGAAAAACCGGCCTGCTGTTTATGCACCGACTGCGTGACAAAAATGCCCGGATCGTCCGGCGTCAGCTCCAGCAGCAGCGGTGAACAATCGGCCATCATCGGGATAAACTGCTCGTAGCCGACCCACGCCGAGTCAAACAGGATGTAGTCGCACAGACTGCCGATTTTGTCGACCACCTGGCGGGCGTTGTACACCGTCCCATCATAAGTCCCGAGCTGGATCACCGCGAGGCGGAACGGCCGCGGCGCATTGGCTTTTTCCGGCGCCGTCTCGCGTATCAGGTCGCGCAGATATTTTTCATCGAAGCAGCGATCGTCGATACCGCCGATAAAACCGAACGGGTTGCGCGATGCTTCGAGATAGACCGGCGTTGCCCCGGCCTGAATCAGCGCCCCATGATGATTGGATTTATGGTTGTTACGATCAAACAGCACCAGATCGCCGCGCGTCAGCAGTGCGTTGGTGACGACTTTGTTCGCCGCCGAGGTGCCGTTAAGGACGAAATAGGTTTTATCGGCGTTGAACACCTTCGCCGCGAACTTCTGCGCGTGTTTGGCAGACCCTTCGTGAATCAGCAGATCGCCAAGCTTAACGTCGGCGTTGCACATATCGGCGCGAAAGACGTTTTCGCCAAAGAAGTCAAAGAACTGCCGTCCCGCCGGGTGCTTCTTAAAGAAGGCGCCGTGCTGATGGCCCGGACACGCGAAGGTGCTGTTATCCATCTCAACGTATTGGGTCAGCGTATCGAAGAACGGCGGTACCAGATTCTCTTCGTAGCCGCAGGCGGCGGCTTCCAGTTCGAGCCACTCCTGCTCTTTGCCGCTAACGATCGCCGTCACGCCCTGCGGTTTTTCGTGGTCAGCTTCACTGAACAGATAAACCGGCAGGTTGAACCCGGTGCGTTTCAGCAACGCAAGGATGCCGCTGCAGCTGTCCGCTACGGTAATGACGACTGCCGCCACATCGGTAAAATCGGTACTGTCCAGGGCCACCACGCGACGGTGGGTAGACAGGCGGGATACCAGCTCGCGGCTGGCGGCAATGTGCATTGATTTCATGAGCGCGAATACCCGTTTCCGGAGAGTAAAAGGCTTAGGCCAGGGCATCTGTGCTCTGGCCAACGAACTGTCAGGGTCTGGCTGGATCCCAGCTCCGACCGCCAGACATCAGTAAAAGCAGACCGCGTCCGATCTTACTGTTGTCCTGCAGTGAGCCTGCGTTACGCTCACCGCATGGCGGGCAGAAGTTGCAGAGTAAGGGTAGCAAGACGAGGCTGCCTGCGCATCTGTACGCAGCGGCAACGGCGATGTAGCGGCGATGTCGTCATCACGGCGGCCTCATTCAGGAGAGGAGAAAATTCGCGCAATCATGTCACCTTTAAATCTACCGCGCAAGATGAATTACGTATGCAGCCACACCACGGATGCGCAAGCCTTTTTGCCCGTTTGGCGTCATAATAATGCAGTCATTAGGGATAATTAACAGGAGTCATGCTGTGGTTACAGGGCCATTTATTAACGCCGGCGCGGTCCTTTTGGGCGGCGTGCTCGGCGCGCTTTTAAGTCAAAGATTGCCGGAACGGATTCGGACATCAATGACCTCTATTTTTGGCCTGGCGTCGTTAGGCATCGGCATTCTGCTGGTGATCAAATGCGCCAACCTGCCGGTGATGGTGCTTTCAACGCTGGTGGGCGCGCTGCTCGGCGAAGTGTGCAACATGGAGAAAGGCATAAATACGCTGGTCAGTAAGCTCCAGCAGCTGCTTTCGCCCAAAAAGGGGCAGAAAAAGGTCTCAGCGCATGAGTCCTATATTCAAAGCTACGTCGCGATTATCGTGCTGTTCTGCGCCAGCGGAACCGGGATTTTCGGCGCGATGCGCGAAGGGATGACCGGCGACGCCAGCATTCTTATCGCCAAAGCGTTTCTCGACTTCTTTACCGCCACCATCTTCGCCTGCACCCTGGGGCTGGCGGTCTCGGCCATTTGCGTACCGATGCTGGCCATCCAGCTGGCGCTGGCGGCCTGCGCGTCGCTGATTATGCCGTTAACCACGCCGATGATGATGGCGGATTTCACCGCCGTCGGCGGCATGTTGCTGGTCGCAACTGGTCTGCGCATTTGCGGAATTAAAATGTTCGCAGTGGTGAATATGCTGCCGGCCCTGGTGCTGGCGATGCCGATTTCAGTGGCCTGGACGGCATTTTTCGCCTGAAGATGCGTGCTTTTGACGCAATCTGGTGATAGATTGTTCAGTCTGCTGCGAAACAGATAAATTTCGTTGACGAGGTGCGGTGAATCAGGTTTAATGCGCCCCGTTGCCCGGATAGCTCAGTCGGTAGAGCAGGGGATTGAAAATCCCCGTGTCCTTGGTTCGATTCCGAGTCCGGGCACCACTATTTAAAGAACCCGCCCACAAGGCGGGTTTTTGCTTTTCTGCGACCGGACTCTCCATCGAACTGCATTCGATTATTCGCCGCAAGGTAGTCTTCATTTGCAAGATATTGGGTGGAAACTCGCTTATTAAAAGTTATACCCAAAACAACATGCTAAATCCGGTCAAAACGATAATACAGGCGATATTCAAAAACAGGCCGGCGCGCATCATCTCCTGCTGCTTGATATGACCGGTGGCGAAAACGATAGCGTTTGGCGGCGTCGCCACGGGCAGCATAAAAGCGCATGAAGCCGCAATGGCAATCAATACCGACAGAATCACAGGAGACATGCCGAACGCTTCGGCCACCGAGGCAAATACGGGAATGAGCAACGCAGCGCTGGCCGTATTACTGGCAAACTCGGTTAGAAACACCACGAATGTTGCAATCACCAGGATAATAATAAATATCCCCATATGAGCCACCATCCCGCTAATCTGGTTTGCCAGGAACAAGCTGGTGCCCGTCTCTTTCAACACATTACTTAAGCAAATACCACCGCCGAATAATAGCAGCACGCCCCAGTCAGCCGTTTTCTCTATATCCTTCCAGTGAACCACCCGGGCGAAATTGACCAATATAATGGCGCCTAAAGCCACGATGGTATCGAAGGATTTAAAACCGCCCAGCAGATCGTTAATGGGTCCGCTGAAAATCCAGAAGAATACGGTAAGCGCAAAAATAGCCAGGGTGACTATTTTGCCTTTATCCCAATCGACCCGTTCACTATTCGTTTCGAAGGTCCCCTTAAGTTCCGGCCTGAATACGAGGTAAAGAATCGCAATAGCGACAGGCAGTAAGACGATCATTGCCGGGAAACCGAACTTCATCCAGTCAAAGAAGGAGAGCCCCACCTCGGCGGCGGCAATCGCATTCGGTGGACTGCCGACGATCGTCGCCATCCCGCCAATGCTGGCGCTATAGGCAATCCCCAGGAGCACAAACACATAGGTCGAATGGCTGTTTTTGCTATCGACTTTGCTCAGGATCCCCAATACCAGCGGCATCATCATTGCGGCCGTCGCCGTATTACTGATCCACATTGACAGCAGCGCCGTCACGCCAAACAGCATAAAGACCGCGAGGCTCATTTTACCCCTCGCCATCGCTAATACCTTATCAGCAATGACTTTATCCAGCCCCTGCACATGCATCGCCGCCGCCAGAGCAAAGCCGCCGAGGAAAAGAAATATCGTAGAGTTGGCAAAACTGTTTAGCGCCGCCTGGGTATTAAATACCCCCAGCAGCACGGCCATGACGGGAACCATTATTGCCGTAACGGTCACATGCAGCGCTTCCGTTAACCATAATACGGCGATAAAAGCGAGCATACTCAGTCCCATGACCACCTTCGGCTCATAGGGTAGCGTGTTGTAGAGAACGATAAACAGAACAATATCGAGCAAAATGATGATGCTGTTACGATTAAAAAACCACTCGTGGGTATTGGTGGGTAAAGGACTCATGTCGTTTTTATTCATAGTAGCTTCCTTGTAACTGGTTACGACTGAATCATTACATGTATATGTCTTGCAGGTATAAATTATGTTCCTGTTCTGTTAACTGGATCGTACCAGACAATTTTCCGACTGATTAACTACTGGGCAGGATATTTTTGGAAATAGGGTTCCTGATATAGGTTATTTATTGAAGCGAGCAGGAACATCTTATCAGGATTAATTCACTCACCTGAATTTCCGTCGTTGAACAATGCCCCGGTATACCGGGTATTGATATTTTCGCTGGCACCTGAAAGTTGCCGCTGGGAACTATCGATTATTTTCAGCAATCCTTTTCTGAAATAGAGATAAAGCAGCGCGTAAAAACGGATAATTCGGTGAAAAACCCGGCAAAAAAGCTATTTTCTGGAAATCGACACGCCCAGGCGGCTAACAACCTTTCCCTCCGGATGGCTAAAAAGCATCTTATATTCCTTTTTGCTCTTAACGGCAGACAAAAGTTCTTTAAAATGCCAATTTTGCAGCCCTACCATTCAAATCATCTCGATACGAATGGGCAAAATGTTATGTCAGTTTTTCATTCCGTTAGCGACCTGATTGGTCATACTCCCCTGCTGCAGCTGCATAAGCTGGATACCGGCCCCTGCAGCCTGTTTCTAAAACTGGAAAATCAAAATCCCGGCGGCTCGATAAAAGACCGCGTCGCGCTATCCATGATTACCCAGGCAGAGCGCGAAGGAAAATTAAAACCCGGCGGCACGATTATCGAAGCCACCGCCGGCAATACCGGCCTCGGGCTGGCGCTGATCGCCGCGCAGAAAAATTATCGCCTGATCCTGGTGGTGCCGGACAAAATGAGCCGCGAGAAGATTTTCCATCTGCGCGCGCTGGGAGCGCAGGTGCAGCTTACCCGCTCGGACGTTAACAAAGGCCATCCCGCCTACTATCAGGACTACGCCCGGCGTCTTGCCGACGAAACGCCAGGCGCCTTTTATATCGACCAGTTTAATAACGAGGCCAATCCGCTGGCGCATGCCACCACCACTGCCCCCGAAATCTTCCAGCAGTTGGAAGGCGATATCGACGCGATCGTCGTCGGCGTCGGCTCCGGCGGAACGCTCGGCGGGCTACAGGCCTGGTTTGCTGAACACTCCCCTAAAACGGAATTTATCCTCGCCGATCCGGCGGGCTCCATTCTGGCGGACCAGGTCGAAACCGGACGCTACGGTGAAACCGGCTCCTGGCTGGTTGAAGGGATCGGCGAAGACTTTATTCCGCCGCTGGCCCATCTTGAAGGCGTCCGCAGCGCTTACCGCGTCACCGATAGCGAAGCTTTCGCCACCGCCCGCCAGCTGCTGCAGGTTGAAGGTATTCTGGCAGGCTCCTCTACCGGAACATTGCTCACCGCCGCCCTGCGCTACTGCCGGTCGCAGACATCCCCTAAACGCGTGGTGACCTTCGCCTGCGACAGCGGCAATAAATATTTATCAAAGATGTTTAACGATGACTGGATGCGCCAGCAGGGCTTTTTAAGCCGCCCATCGCGCGGCGATCTCAGCGATTTTATCGCTCTGCGCCACGACGAAGGGGCAACCGTCACCGCCGCGCCGGACGATACCCTGGCGGCCATCCTCGCGCGTATGCGCCTCTACGACATCTCGCAGCTGCCGGTGCTGGAAAACGGCCGCGTCGTCGGCATCGTCGACGAATGGGATCTGATTAGCCATGTCCAGGGCGACAGCCAGCGCTTTGCTCTGCCGGTCAGGGAAGCGATGACCCGTAACGTGGAAACCCTGGATAAGCACGCGCCGGAAAGCGCGCTGAAAGCCATTTTCGATCGCGGCCTGGTAGCCGTTATCGCCGACAACGATCGTTTTCTTGGCCTCATTACCCGCAGCGATGTGCTGACCACCTGGCGTAACCGACTCGAACAGTAAGGACTTTTCAATGACAAATTTGCATACTCTGAGCGTACATAGCGGCACATTTACCGATGAACACGGCGCGGTGATGCCGCCTATTTATGCCACCTCTACCTTTGCCCAGCCCGCGCCGGGCCAGCATACCGGGTACGAATATTCGCGCAGCGGCAACCCGACCCGCCACGCGCTGGAAACGGCAATTGCCGACCTGGAAAGCGGCACGCGCGGCTACGCCTTTGCTTCCGGCCTTGCGGCCATCTCAACCGTGCTGGAGCTGCTGGATAAAGATAGCCACCTGGTCGCCGTCGACGATGTCTACGGCGGCACATACCGGCTGATTGAAAACGTTCGCCGCCGCAGCGCCGGCCTGCGGGTGAGCTGGGTGAAGCCCGACGATCTGGCGGCCATCGAAGCGGCCATTCGGCCCGATACGCGCATGATCTGGGTCGAAACGCCGACCAACCCGCTGCTTAAGCTGGCAGACCTCAGCGCTATCGCCGCCATTGCCCGGCGGCACAATATTATCAGCGTCACCGACAACACCTTCGCCTCGCCGGCTATCCATCGTCCGCTGGAGCTGGGCTTCGATATCGTGGTGCACTCGGCGACCAAATACCTCAACGGCCACTCCGATGTGGTCGCCGGGCTGGCGGTGGTCGGCGACAACGCCGCGCTGGCGGAAAAGCTGGGCTATCTGCAAAACGCGGTTGGCGGCGTTCTCGATCCGTTCAGCAGCTTCCTGACGCTGCGCGGTATTCGTACCCTGGCGCTGCGTATGGAGCGCCACAGCAGCAATGCGCTGCTGCTCGCCGAGTGGCTGGAGCAGCAGCCGCAGGTCGAAAAGGTCTGGTTCCCGTGGCTGGCCTCGCATCCGCATCATCAGCTGGCGCGCAGGCAGATGGCGCTTCCCGGCGGGATGATCTCCGTGGTGGTCAAAGGCGACGACGGCTACGCCGAGCGGATCATTCGTAAACTGAAGCTGTTTACCCTCGCGGAGAGCCTCGGCGGCGTGGAAAGCCTGGTGAGCCAGCCGTTTAGCATGACCCACGCGTCGATCCCGCTGGAGCAGCGGTTAGCCAACGGGATTACTCCGCAGCTGATTCGTCTGTCGGTAGGGATTGAAGATCCGCAGGATCTGATCGCCGACTGGCGCCACGCGCTGCGCGACTAAGCAGATTGCCCGGCGGCGGCTAACCTCTTGCCGGGCCGACAAGCCCCCCATCACATCAGGCCCGCCGCCCGGCAGAGAATTAAGCGGTCAGCCCGTTCTGGCGCTGCCCCTGCAAAAGATGCTCAACAAACCGCGTCAGCTTCGGCAGCGGGCGCAGATCCTGACGCCAGAGTAGATGAACCGGCCTCGGCTGCGGAGTATAAGCCTCCAGCACGCGCACCAGTTGGCCGCACTCGAGCGCATCTGCCAGCAGCACTTCCGGCTGCAGCAGCAGTCCGGCGCCGGCGATCGCCGCCGTTCGCAGCGCGTAGCCATCATTACAGCGCAGAACAGCGTCGCGCTTCCAGCGGACACCCTCCTCCGCGCCCGGCAGCTTCCACTCATTGCGCGCGGTCCACACCGTATGCGACAAACAGAGGTGATCGGCCAGGTCCGCAGGCGTTGTCGGCGTACCGTTGCGGGCTAAATACCCGGGCGCGGCGCAGATCGTCATCCGGTAGGGCGCGAGATACTTTGCCACCAGATCGTTATTGCGGATCTCGCCGATACGGATCGCCAGATCGATACCTTCATCCACCAGATCGACCATCCGGTTGGTCAGATCCAGCTCCACGCGCACGTCGGGCCAGGCCTGGAGAAAAGTGGCGGCCAGCGGTGCGATCACGCAGGCGCCAAACGACGTCGGCGCGCTTACCCGCAGCGTCCCCGCGGGCGCGATCCGCAGCCTCTCCACCGCGCTTTCGGCGATTGAAACCTGCTCAAGGACGCGTTTCGCCTCGTCAAAATAGACCCGCCCGGCGTCGGTGAGGCTCTGGCGGCGGGTATTGCGCTCAAGAAGACGGGTATTAAGCTGCCGCTCGATCAGCGCGATATATTTCCCGACCATCACCGCCGACATATCGAGCCGCGATGCGGCTTCGGTAAAGCTTCCGCATTCCACCACCGCAATAAAGGTCTCCATCGCCCGCAGCTTATCCATATTGCAAACCTCAGGTTAGTAATCATTTAACTTTTAGCCAGTTTATCCGATATCTGTTTTATTAAAGAATAGCCTCTCACCCGAGAGAGGAACCTGCTATGAAAATCATCGTTATTGGCGCCAGCGGTACCGTTGGCCGCGCGGTTGCGCAAGAGTTAAGTCAGCGTCATGAGGTTATTCACGTCGGCCGCACTCAGGGCGACTATCAAGTGGATATCACCTCACAGCAAAGCGTAGAGAGCCTGTTTGAGAAAACCGGCCGGGTAGACGCGATTGTTTCCGCCACCGGTAATCTGTTCTTTGGCCCACTGGCAACCATGACCGACGGCGATTTCAACCAGGGCTTACAGGATAAGCTATTGGGGCAGATTCGCCTGGCGTTGACCGGCCAGCATTATCTGAACGATGGCGGATCTATTACGCTGATTAGCGGGATCGTCGCCCATGAGCCCATCGCTCAGGGCGTCAATGCCACCACCGTCAACGCCGGGCTGGAAGGATTCGTTCGCGCCGCCGCCTGCGAACTGCCGCGCGGAATACGCATTAACCTGATTAGCCCGACCGTATTAACGGAATCGGCGGCAGCCTACGACGGTTTCTTCCCCGGTTTTGCCAGCGTCCCCGCCGCCAGCGTGGCTCAGGCCTACCGCCGCAGCGTAGAAGGCATCCAGAACGGACGGATCTATAAGGTCGGCTACTAACCGGCCGCTGCGGGCTGGAATCCCCCTTCCGGCCCGCGACGGCGCTTACATCCTGTTCCATCAACAGTTACACTGGCCCTTCAATTTGCCTTTTTGAACCACTCATGTTGAAAAAACTCGCTTTTATTGCCCCGCTTTTGGCGCTTATCGCCCTGCTTATCTGGTGGTTCACGCCCCGCTACGCCGAAGAGGATGTTGCGTACTACCGCTCCGTCTTCTGCGCGATCGACCATCAGGACAGCCGCGCGTTTCTCCGCGATATGGAAAATATGATTGAAGGCGGCAATTCGGACTATGCGCTACATAAGACCCATTACGTGCCCGCCCTGGGCCAACGGATGCTGGACACCTGGCAGCAGCTCACGCCGGAAGAACAGAAAAGTATCAGCAAGGACCAGCAGCGCTGTCGCCAGCTGATGAGCGAAAAACAGCGTTCGCGCTAAGAATTCGCGCTGAGCAAAACGAAACGCTGGCAGGAAAGGTTAAACAGAAATTATGTTTCAATTGGCTATTGGTGGCGGCAATCATCAATCTGACGCCGGGTTGCCCTTATCATAAAAAGTAGTTGATCTGGTATCGACAACCTCTTATTTTGCTTCTCAGTTTTTCAACGAGATGAAACTGATGCCTACTATTACAGCCAGTAGTATGAAAGAAGCAAAAGAGTTAATGAATTGCGGGAAGTACAAAGAAATCGTCCTCAATTTCGATATCGATGCTGACGATTTTTTCACCCTCGCCACATCCCAGTCAGCAACCAAAGTCACCATCACAGACAGAAATAATCGCTCATCGGTCAACGCAGAAAAATAATAAAAACCCCTGAGGCTCTTCTTATGCTGTTAGCTATTGGTACCGTCGCTGTTGCTTTTCTTTCCGCATTGATGCTGATCTGGCTTGACGATCGCATTGCCGACCAGGATTAACGACCCGGGCCGACGATAAGTCGCAGAAGGCCCGCCTCTGTGTTTCTCTCGCCCGTAGCCAAAGGCTACGGGCGATTCAAAAACCCCGCCCAGGCCATTTTCACGCTACTCATTGCTGTTTTTCGCTCAACGGGCAGACCATGCATTCGCATGAAGATGGGGGGCTTAGAGAAGAGAACGGCAAGGAAGCCCCGCGCCGCCAACGGCGCAGAGCAGGGCGATTACAGCGACTTCGCCAGACGCTCGACGGCGGTCATCAGACCGTCTGCCGACACCGTAGAGTAGGAGAGACGCAGCGTGCGGGTATCCGGGTTATCGTTATAGAACGCTTCCCCAGGCACGTAGACTACGCCGTTTTCCAGCGTTTTCTTCATCCATTCCATGGTATCGAACGGATAACGGAAGCGAGCCCACAGGAACATACCGCCTTTAGGACGGCTGAACTCCAGATGCTCGCCAAGCTGCGATTCCAGCGCGTCGGCCAGCGCCACGCACTTCTTACGATAATCTTCGCGAATCAGGGCAATCTGGCTTTCCAGACGGTTCATGCTCAGGTATTCCGCGGTGATCACCTGCGAGAGCATGTTAGTGTGCAGATCCGCCGCCTGTTTGACGATCACCGTCTGCTGCGCCAGCCAGTCCGGCATGACGATCCAGCCAATACGCATCCCCGGCGCGAGGATCTTGGAGAAGGTGGAGGTATAAACCACCTGATCTTCACAGCCAAGCTCAACCGCGTACTGATACAGCGGGCGGCGTACTTCGTCAGTGAAGCTGATTTCACCGTACGGATCGTCTTCAATGATGACGAAGTCGTGCTTTTTCGCCAGCTCTACCAGGCGGCGACGGCGCGCTTCGCTCAGGGTTTTCCCGCCGGGGTTGCCAAACGTCGGCACCAGGTAAACGGCTTTCACCCGGGTGGTTTCCAGCAGGTCGGCCAGTTGCTCCACCAGCATACCGTCATCATCGGTATCGACGCTGAGAATGTTCGCCTGCGCCAGCTGGAAGACCTGCAGCGCCGCCAGATAGGTCGGGCGCTCAACGACGATGGCATCGCCCGGATCGAGCAGCGTGCGGGCGACGATATCCAACGACTGCTGCGAACCGGAGGTGATATAGACATGGCTTGCCGGGCAGGCAACGCCGCGCGCCTGACACAGTTCGCTAACGGCCTGACGCAGCGGCGGATAACCTTCGGTCAACCCATACTGAAACGCATCGTTAAAGCGCCCGTTCATCACCTGCTGCACCGCCAGGTTCAGGCCTTCGGTATCAAAAAGCTCCGGGGCCGGAATGCCGCCGCCCAGGGAGATCACGCCGGGCAGTTTACTGTGCTTGAGGAGTTCGCGGACGGCGGAGGGCTTAAGTTCACCCGCGCGGGCGGCGAGTCGCCGATCGTGCATACTATTTTCCTTTTCTGTCTTGTTGTTGTGATGTTTTATCTATTTTTTACCGATAATTCTCCCGGTCGCACTATGCTCACTGGGGCTACGGGTTCGTATGTTCGGTAGCCCGGACAGATGCGCAGCATCGCCTCCGGGATATTCTTCAGCATCCTGCGGCCTTCCCCCGGGGGCGGCGCGATGCGCCTTGCCCGGGCTACAAATGCCGCAGGTGACGAGAACCGCAGCCCGAATAAGGCGCTCATCGCCGCAATCCGGGCCAAACTTAACGGCTATCTGTGTCTTTTAGCACGATTAACGGCTCAATATCGCTCTCTTTTTTAACCACCAGAGAATCATCTCCGCGCAGGCAGGTCCCGCCGTAGTTACCGCCGACGGTGAAGGTGCAAACCTGGATGTATTTGCCATCCACTTTTGGCAGGCACCACAGCTGCTGGTAGATATTTTTGCGGTCGAAAAACTGGCCGCTGGTTTTATCCAGCACTTCGTCCTGCGGGCCAATCAGGTCGATATTGTTGCCGCAGCGGCCTGAGATAGGCTTAACCGCATAGCCGCTTTCCGCCAACTGCTCGTTGACCACAAAATCGGTATCCAGAAGATAGCGATGGTTGGGGAACAGCGACCACAGCACCGGCAAAATCGCCTTATTGCCGGGGATGACCGTCCACAGCGGCTCGAAGACTAATACTTCCGGGCGCAGCAGAACGTCTATCAGGCGAACTTCATTATTCGGGTGTCCGGTACGGATCGGCACCGCCGCGTACTCATCGGCGCTGACTTCCCGCACCTGCTCAATGGCGGTTTCCCATGCCCAGGTTTTCCAGACGCAGTTAACCAGACGACCGTCGGCGTCGATCAGCTGCCCGGCGGCATCCCAGCGCAGCTCATCAAGGCCAAACAGAATTTTGCTCTCGAAACCGGCCTGGGTCAGCGAACGCTGGATAAACTGCGCGTGGTAGTTCTCCTCCAGATCCTTATCCTGCATGATGTGCACGAAAGGACGCGCCCGGCTGTGCTTCCACGCCCCAGCCAGCTCATCCAGCAGGTTTTCCGCCGGGTTGTGGCCGGTGCCGTAGTAGCCCTGTTTCAGCCACTGTTCGAGGATCAGCCCGCCTTCGGTATGGCAGGACGCGGAGTCGGCGTTGTACTCATATACCTTCAGCCCGCGCTCATCCATACAGAAATCCATGCGGCCGGTAATCATATGATGGCGACGCCGCTGCCACGAGAGGCGCAGGCGCGGCCAGAGAATTTTCGGAATATCGAACAGCGCCAGCAGGCTGTCATCCTTCATCACCTTGTCGGTGGCGTGCAGGTACATCAGATGCAGCTCGTTGGTGGCCTTGATAAGCTCCTGCTCGGCGCTTTCGGTGATGGTGAAATACTGGTAAGGGTCTTTATTGATGACGTGGCCGTTGGCTTCCACGTAGGCTTTTTGCAGCGAATCTTTCTCGTTGAGCCAGTTGCCGCGGTATTGGCCTTTATTCGGCAGCCGCGCGCCTTTGATGGCCATCGCCTCACCCAGCAGCACCGGCTGCGGCAGGCTGTGCTCGGTATCGGCGGTTTGGATCATCCAGCCGAGGATTTCGGTATCGGCAAAGGTGTCTTTAATCGTGTAGATGCCGTTTTTCACTTCCAGCGTCAGCTCGCGGGTCCACTGCTGGCCCTGCGGCAGCGGCGAGTGAATCACGTTCTGTTCAGCGATCCTGACCTTATTGCCTACCAGTTGCGTAATCACCGCCACGTGGCCAGTGTGCTTAAACTCGCCGCCTTTCTGCCAGATCAGCAGCGAGCCGGCGATCGGCGGACGGCGGGAGCCGTTGGCGAACGCCTGCAGCGGCAGAATATTGTCGTTGACCACCTCGCGTAAAAAACGCAGGGAGAAGATTTCGTAGGCCATGCCGACATCGGTGAAAACAAAACCGTAGGTGAGGAACAGAAAACGGCGCGCGAACTCCACGCACTGCCATTTGTGCCCCATATACTCATTACCGATATAGCTGCGGAACGTGGCGTCATCCGGGTAATCTTGCGGATTTAAGCTACTGTAATTCGAAGAATAAATCGCCACGCCGCCCGGTGCGTAGCCTAAGAGTGTACCAAACGGGGCGTCACTGCTTGTCGAACCTTTGCTCATTTAGCCTGACCTCAAATTAATGCAGCCCGGGCAGTTGGCGAAACAAAACTCCCTCTTCTTATCCTGCCGCAGGCACTTACCAGACAGAGGTGGAGTGATGATACCACTCATTCGATTCGCTAATCGTGCCCTTAAGGAAAATAAGCCTGCGCCGCCGGGCAAAAGTGATATCGTTATTTGAGATAAAAAAAACAGGAGTCGACAATGAGCACACCTTCGCATCTGACTGCCCAACCGCTGGTCTGGGGGCATGGCCCACGCACCTTTGAGGTGTTCCTCGAACCCACCTGCCCTTTCTCCGTGCGCGCCTTTAATAAGCTGGATGATCTGCTGGATGAAGTTGGCGCGGATAACGTGACGATCAAAATTCGTCTCCAGTCCCAGCCCTGGCATCTGTTTTCCGGCGTCATCGTGCGCTGCATTCTCGCCGCTTCCACCTTGCCGCACGGCCGGGAGCAGGCGCATAAGGTGCTTAAAGCCGTCGCCGACCACCGCGAAGAGTTTGAGTTTACCGACCACTGCAGCGGGCCAAACATGGACGCCACGCCGCAGCAGATTATCGAGCGTATCGAACGCTATAGCCACGTTTCGCTGGCTGCGGCGTTTGCCCGCCCGGAGCTGCAAAACGAGATCAAATGGCACAGCAAGTATGCCCGCCAGAACGGCATCCACGTGTCGCCGACCTTTATGGTTAACGGCCTGGTGCAGGCGGATCTCGGCAGCGGCGACGACGTCAGCGTATGGGCCGCGCGGATTCTGGCTTAGACCGGCGCACCGAAAGTTTAGCGCCACGACTTCAACACCTCACTAAAAAGGCAGATCAGCATGTCAGAGAATAACTACCAGCCACCTAAAGTGTGGGAATGGAAGCAAAACAACGGCGGCGCATTCGCCAATATCAACCGTCCCGTTTCCGGCGCAACGCACGATCGGGTGCTGCCGGTGGGCGCGCACCCGCTTCAGCTCTATTCGCTGGGGACGCCTAACGGGCAGAAGGTGACCATTATGCTGGAAGAACTGCTGGCGTTAGGCGTCAGCGACGCGGAATACGACGCCTGGCTGATTCGCATCGGCGAAGGCGACCAGTTCTCCAGCGGCTTTGTCGAGGTTAACCCGAACTCGAAAATCCCCGCGCTCCGCGACCACTCCACCACGCCGCCGACCCGCGTTTTTGAATCCGGCAGCATCCTGCTCTATCTGGCGGAAAAGTTCGGCTTCTTCCTGCCCAAAGATCCGGCAGGCCGCACTGAAACTCTCAACTGGCTGTTCTGGCTGCAGGGCTCGGCCCCGTTCCTCGGCGGCGGTTTTGGCCATTTCTTCAGCTATGCGCCGGTGAAAATCGAATACGCGATCGACCGCTTTACGATGGAAGCCAAACGCCAGCTTGACGTGCTCGACAAGCAGCTTGCCCGCGGCCGTTTTGTGGCAGGAGAGGAGTACACCATCGCCGACATGGCTATCTGGCCGTGGTACGGCAACGTGGTGCTGGGGAACGTTTACAACGCCGCCGAGTTCCTTGATGCCGGTAGCTATAAAAACGTGCTGCGCTGGGCGCAGGACGTCGGCAACCGTCCGGCCGTTCAGCGCGGACGTATGGTTAACCGCACCTCTGGCCCGCTCAACGAGCAGCTTCACGAGCGCCATGACGCCAGCGACTTCGACACGCAAACCGAAGATAAGCGCCAGGCGTAACGCTCTGGCCCACCGGAGGCGCCCACCTCCGGTTTTTAGCTTTCCAGCCGATAGCCCGCCATAAAGTAGCGCTGCGCGGTAGACGAATTTCCCTCTTTAAAGAAGTCCATCACCCAATCTCTTTCCAGACCGTAGCGACGGGTGAGGATCCCCGCTTCCCAGGCGCTAAGCTGGCGATCGCCGGTTTTTTCAAACATGCGGTGCGAGTAGCCAAGCACAAACCCGCGTTTATAGTCGGCGCAAAAGTTCGCCGCATGCGTAGCGGTATCAGCATAGGATGCCTGTAGCCCCGCCATTAAGCCTTTACCAAAATGATTTTCCATCGCGCCCTCCCCACCCAATCGCTATATATTAAATTATATAGCGATTTTTTAAGCGAGCGGTAGCGCTATTTCTGACGAGTTCGCTAACGTAAATACCGTTCAAACCATGCCAGCGTGCGTTGCCAGGCCAGGTCAGCCGCAGCCCGATCGTAGCGCGGCGTGGAATCATTATGAAAGCCGTGATTCACGCCCTGATAGAGATAGGCCTCGTAGACTTTATGGTGTTCTTTCAACGCCTGTTCATAGGCGGGCCAGCCTTCATTAATGCCGCTATCGAGTCCGGCGTAATGCAGCAGCAGCGGCGCTTTAATTTTATCGACCTCCTTCAATGGCGGCTGGCGGCCGTAAAACGGCACCGCGCAGGCCAGCTCAGGGATAGCCACCGCCGCCGCGTTGCTGACGCCGCCGCCGTAGCAAAAACCGGTGATACCGACCTTCCCCGTCGCCTGCGGATGCTTCGCCATAAACGCGACCGCCGCAAAGAAATCATTCATCAGCTTCACGGGATCGACTTTCTGCTGCAGCGCGCGGCCTTCATCATCATTCCCCGGATAGCCGCCGACGGAGCTCAGGCCATCCGGCGCCAGCGCGATATAGCCCGCTTTCGCCACCCGCCGGGCAACGTCTTCAATATAGGGATTCAGGCCGCGGTTCTCATGAACCACCACCACGGCAGGCGCTTTGTCGGCTATTTTCGCCGGCATCACCTGATAAGCCCGCACTTCGCCGTGGCCGTCAGGAGAGGGATAATGAATATACTCCGGGCGGATATCCGGGTCGGTGAACGGTACCTGCTCTGCCAGAGCATAGTCGGGCTTCAGCAGATTAAACAGCGCCAGCGCGGTCATCCCGCCGACGGTATACTTCCCCGCCAGCTGGAGAAACTCGCGTTTGCTGATTTTGCCGTGGGCGTAGTAGTCATAGTATTCGAGCAGCTGCTGCGGGAAATCTTTGGCCGTTAATCGCGTCATCACCCTGCCTCCGTTGTTAAGCGCCCTTTAAGCAAAGCAGAAGCCCGGACATACGCCAGCGCAGAAAAGCAGAAACGGGGAGTAAAAAGCCCAGCGGCCAACGCCGCCGGGAGAGAAGGGATCAGTGTTTCACTTTGGTCAGACGATCGAGGTAGCCCATCACAAAGGCTGACAGCACAAAGGTCAGGTGGATGATGACGTACCACATCAGCTTATTGTCCGGGACGTTTTTCGCGTCCATAAACACCCGCAGCAGGTGAATAGAGGAGATCGCCACGATGGAGGCGGCCACCTTATTTTTCAGCGAAGTGGCGTCCATTTTGCCCAGCCAGCTGAGCTTCTCCTTACCTTCGTTGATATCCAGCTGCGAGACAAAATTTTCATAGCCGGAGAACATCACCATCACCAGCAGACCGCCCACCAGGGTCATATCCACCAGCGACAGCAGGGTCAGAATCATATCCGACTCACTGACGCTGAAAATATGCGGCAGTATGTGGAAGATCTCCTGAAAAAATTTGATCGTCAGCGCAATCAAACCGAGCGAAAGGCCAAAATAAACCGGCGCCAGCAGCCAGCGCGAGGCGTACATAGCATTTTCCAGAAAGCGTTCCATAAGATCCTGTCAGTTAACATAAACGACCGCCATTATACCGCAACAGGGTAACGTTATAGCAACAGTCGTCCAACAGGAGAGCGATTCGAGGAGATAAAAAAGGCTGGCGCAAGGCCAGCCTGGGAGATGAGTCGGTAAGGGGTTACTTGGCTTTGACGGTCTCTTCGCCCACCAGGCCAATCTTCAGATAGCCCGCCTGGTGCAGAGTATCCATGACCTTCATCATCGTCTCGTAGTCCACGGTTTTATCCGCGCGGAAGAAGACGGTGGTATCTTTCTTGCCTTCGGTCAGGGCATCCAGGGACGCAATCATGCTCTCTTCGGTGATGGGGTCATTACCGAGGAACATGGTTTTGTCCGCCTTCACCGACAGGTAGATCGGTTTTTCCGGGCGCGGCTGCGGCTGGCTGGAAGAAGCCGGAAGATTCACCTTCACGTCTACGGTGGCCAGCGGCGCCGCCACCATAAAGATGATCAGCAGCACCAGCATGACGTCGATAAACGGCGTCACGTTGATGTCGTGCATTTCACCGTTATCATCGAGGTTTTCGTTAAAATGCATGGCCATAAAGCATCAACCTACGCGGAGTTTCTGGGCGGTACGCACCGGCTTAACGCCGCTGGCGCTCAGGTCCAGGTCACGGCTTTGCAGCAGCAGAACCTGGGCGGCGACATCGCCAAGTGAAGCTTTGTAGCTGGCAATCATACGGGCGAAAATGTTGTAGATGACCACCGCCGGAATCGCAGCGAACAGGCCAATTGCCGTAGCCAGCAGCGCTTCCGCGATGCCTGGCGCCACGACCGCCAGGTTGGTGGTCTGGGTCTGGGCAATACCGATAAAGCTGTTCATGATGCCCCAGACGGTACCAAACAAACCGACGAACGGGGAAATCGCGCCGATGGTCGCCAGATAACCGTTGCCGCGCCCCATGTAACGACCCACCGCCGCCACGCGACGCTCCAGTCGAAAACCGGTACGCTCTTTAATGCCTTCGTTATCTTCAGAACCTGCGGACAGCTCCAGCTCGTTCTGCGCTTCGTTGATCAGTTGGGAAGTCAGGCTTTTCGCCTCGAACGCGTTAGCGATATCGCTGGCCTGGTCGAGAGAGCGTGCTTCGGCAACCAGCTGCTGTTCACGCTTGAGGCGACGCTTGCTGGCCAGGATCTCTGCGCCTTTGCCGAAAAAGATAGCCCATGTGACCACCGACGCCAGAATCAGGCCGATCATCACTACCTTAACGACAATATCGGCATGATGATACATACCCCAAACGGAGAGATCCGCCTGCATCAAATTATTACCCACACTGTATCTCCAGGACGTAAATCACAAAAACTGCGCACAATAATATCAAAACGGCATCGAATTGATAGTGGTTCTCATTAGTATTTACACTGTGCAGTAAATCACGATTATTTTCCTTGCGCTTACGCAGTAAAAAAGTTGCTGACCCCGCCGTTGGTAAAATTTTTACCTGTATCCGCCGCGACCCGGTACATCAACGGGTATTCATGTTAGTTTAGACGTCCAGACGTATAAAAACAGGTTATCTGAACATGGCTGATAAACATCTTGATACTGCGCTGGTTCACGCCGGGCGCAGCAAAAAATACACCCAGGGCTCGGTAAACAGCGTCATTCAGCGCGCCTCATCGCTGGTTTTCGACACCGTCGAAGCGAAAAAACACGCCACCCGCAACCGCGCCAAAGGCGAGCTGTTCTACGGGCGTCGCGGGACGCTGACCCACTTTTCTCTCCAGGAAGCGATGTGCGAGCTGGAAGGCGGCGCCGGCTGCGCGCTCTTTCCCTGCGGCGCGGCGGCGGTCGCCAATACCATTCTGGCGTTTGTCGAGCAGGGCGACCATATTCTGGTGACCAACACCGCCTATGAACCTACCCAGGATTTCTGCACCAAAATCCTCGCCAAACTCGGCGTCACCACCGGCTGGTTCGACCCGCTCATCGGCGGCGATATCGCCCGTCTGGTACAGCCGAACACCCGCGTGGTGTTCCTCGAATCCCCCGGTTCCATCACCATGGAAGTTCATGATGTTCCGGCGATCGTTGCGGCGGTGCGCCGCGTCGCTCCAGAAGCCATCATTATGATCGACAACACCTGGGCGGCGGGGGTGCTGTTCAAAGCACTGGAGTTTGGTATCGATATCTCCATTCAGGCCGGCACCAAATACCTGATCGGCCATTCCGACGCCATGGTCGGTACCGCCGTGTCCAATGAGCGCTGCTGGGCGCAGCTGCGCGAAAACGCCTATCTGATGGGGCAAATGGTGGATGCCGATACCGCCTATATGACCAGCCGCGGTCTGCGCACCCTGGCGGTGCGCCTGCGTCAGCACCATGAAAGCAGCCTGCAGATTGCCGAATGGCTGGCGCAGCATCCGCAGGTGGCCCGCGTGAACCACCCCGCTCTGCCCGGCAGCAAAGGCCATGAGTTCTGGCAGCGCGACTTCACCGGCAGCAGCGGCCTGTTCTCTTTCGTGCTCAATAAACGCCTGACCGACGCCGAATTGTCCGCTTATCTGGACCACTTCAGCTTGTTCAGCATGGCCTACTCATGGGGCGGCTTTGAATCGCTGATTTTAGCCAACCAGCCGGAACACATTGCCGCAATCCGACCTGATGCTGAAGTTGATTTCAGCGGCACGCTGATCCGCCTGCATATCGGGTTAGAAAATGTTACCGATCTGCAGGATGATTTAGCGGCGGGCTTCGCGCGTATCGTGTAAAGTGACACTCAGTGGCAACAATAGCGGACGTTTTTAGAAAAACGGCCGCTTTAGTTGCGCCCGGGATCAAGGTGCCCGAGCCTCTTCAGGAGTACACTAGACAAAAAACACGGTACCACTTAGGAAAGTCCATGGTTGTCATTCAAGAAATTGTCGCCGCGCTGTGGCAGCATGATTTTGCCGCGTTGGCAAACCCCCACGTTGTGGGCGTTGTATATCTGGTCATGTTCGCAACCCTGTTTCTGGAAAACGGTCTGCTGCCCGCCTCATTTTTACCGGGCGATAGCCTGCTGCTACTCGCCGGGGCGCTGATCGCCAAAGGCGTAATGGACTTTGTACCCACGGTCGCCATTTTAACCGCCGCGGCCAGCCTCGGCTGCTGGCTGAGCTATATCCAGGGGCGCTGGCTGGGTAACACCGTCACGGTTAAGCGCTGGCTTGGGCATCTGCCGCATAAGTACCATCAGCGGGCAACCTGCATGTTTGACAAACACGGCCTGCTGGCGCTGCTGGCCGGGCGTTTTCTGGCGTTTGTTCGCACCCTGCTGCCCACCATGGCGGGCATTTCCGGGCTGCCAAACCGCCGCTTCCAGTTCTTCAACTGGCTGAGCGCGCTGCTGTGGGTTGGCGTGGTTACCGGCCTGGGCTATGCGCTGAGCATGATTCCCTTCGTTAAGCGTCATGAAGATCAGGTCATGACCTGCCTGATGATTTTGCCTATCGCGCTGCTGATCGCCGGGCTGCTCGGTACGGTTATCGTGGTGATTAAAAAGAAATACTGTAACGCCTGAGCGTTTCCAGGGCGGCGCGGATTCGCCGCCCTCACATCCCCTGAATCGTTCTGATTCGCGCCGCATCTTCCCCCGGCGTCATGCCGAAATAACGCTTAAACTCGCGGCTGAACTGCGACGCGCTTTCATACCCTACCCGCATCGCCGCCGCGCTGGCCTTCATACCATCGTGGATCATCAGCATGCGCGCTTTGTGCAGACGGTAGGTTTTCAGATACTGCAGCGGGGAGGTGCTGGTGACCGATTTAAAGTTATGATGGAACGCCGAGACGCTCATATTGGCTTCCGCCGCCAGCTGATCGACACTGAGGTTTTCCGTGTACTGGCTTTCAATACGCTTCAGCACGCGGCTGATCAGGCTGAAGTGGGTCTGCCGGCTGACCAGCGCCAGCAGCGCCCCACCGCACGGCCCGGTCAGCACGTGATAAAGGATTTCGCGGATAATCTGTTTGCCCAGAATGCGCGCGTCCAGCGGGCGCTCCATCACATCCAGCAGGCGCTCCGCCGCGCACAGAATCTCTTCGGACAGCACCGCGGAGTTGATCCCGCTCGACGCCATGGACGGCTGAAACTGCTCATCTTCACCGATATCCATCAGCAGCTCTTGCAGCTGCAGAATATCGACGTTCAGCCGAATCCCCGCCAGCGGCACTTCCGGGGTGGCGAAGGTTTCGCATTCAAACGGTAGCGGTACCGTCAGCAGCAGATACTCATTGGTGTCATAGCGAAAGGTACGCTCATTAATGTAGCCAATTTTATGCCCGGAAAAGAGAAAAACGATCCCCGGCTGATACATGACCGGCGTCCGCGTCCCCGGCTGGGTACCGTACAGCAGGCGAATATCCGGCAGCAGACCATTAAGCATTTCTTCTTTATCTTTCAGCTGATTAACTTTATGCGTTAATAGCTGGCATATCTCAGCGCGGTTCATTTTTCGGGCCTCTGCGAACGTTTTTATACCTCCGTATTGTGCGCACTTGCGGCGCATTTCTCCAGCCCCAAGGAGAAATGGGCAAGACAACGGCAGGAATGTGCATTGAGGGGAACGGGCGACGGGAACACAATGTCCGTCATCTGACAGAGGGATTGTCTCTGTTGGCGGTTTTATCTATTTGAGGGCACCAGCCATGAATAATTTCGACCTACATACCCCAACCCGCATTCTGTTCGGTAAAGGCGCGATTGAAAATCTGCGCGATCAAATCCCGGCGGATGCTCGCGTGCTTGTCACCTACGGCGGCGGTAGCGTGAAAAAAACCGGCGTGCTTGATCAGGTTCTCAGTGCGCTGAACGGCATTGACGTCCGGGAATTTGGCGGCATCGAGCCCAACCCATCCTACGAAACGCTGATGAACGCGGTGAAAATCGCCCGTGATGAAAAGATCACGTTCCTGCTGGCGGTGGGCGGCGGTTCCGTTCTCGACGGCACCAAATTTATCGCCGCAGCGGCCCACTACAATGCCGACAGCGATCCGTGGGAAATCCTCGAAACCTACGGTAGCAAAGTGGCCAGCGCCATCCCGATGGGCTCCGTGTTGACGCTGCCGGCGACCGGTTCCGAATCCAATAAAGGCGCGGTCATCTCGCGCAAAACCACCGGCGACAAACGCGCGTTTATGTCCAGCCACGTCCAGCCGGTGTTCGCTATCCTGGATCCGGTTTACACCTACACCCTGCCGCCGCGCCAGGTGGCTAACGGCGTAGTCGACGCATTTGTCCATACCGTTGAGCAGTACGTCACCTATCCGGTCGACGGCAAAATTCAGGACCGCTTCGCCGAAGGCATTCTGCTGACCCTGGTGGAAGATGGCCCGAAAGCGCTGAAAGAGCCAGAAAACTACGACGTACGCGCCAATATTATGTGGGCGGCCACCCAGGCGCTGAACGGCCTGATTGGCGCAGGCGTGCCGCAGGACTGGGCGACCCATATGCTCGGCCACGAGCTGACCGCCATGCACGGTCTCGATCACGCCCAGACCCTGGCTATCGTCCTGCCTGCGCTGTGGAATGAAAAACGCGACGTTAAACGCGCCAAGCTGCTGCAGTACGCCGCTCGCGTCTGGAACATCACCGAAGGTTCTGAAGAACAGCGTATCGATGCCGCCATCGCCGCAACGCGTGATTTCTTCGAACAGATGGGCGTCCCGACGCGCCTTTCCGCCTACGGTCTGGATGGCAGCTCTATCCCGGCGCTACTGGCGAAGCTGGAAGAGCACGGCATGACCCAACTGGGCGAAAACCAGGATATTACGCTGGACGTCAGCCGCCGTATTTACGAGGCTGCGCGCTAATCAACCTCCTCTCCGACGCGTAAACTCGCGCAAAGGAGAGGAGTTTAACTACCGTTTTTAGCTATTTCGTCCAGACTTAATGCTACCCCTCGGCGGATTTTATTCCGCTGAGTTCATTAACAGGAGGAAGGCATGACACATCCAACCGTTATAAAACTACACGACGGCAACCTGATGCCGCAGCTGGGGCTCGGCGTGTGGAAAGCAGGCAACGAGGAAGTCGTCTCCGCCATTCATAAGGCGCTGGAAGTCGGTTATCGCTCGTTTGACACCGCCGCCGTGTACCAGAATGAAACCGGCGTCGGCAACGCATTGAGCAGCGCAGGCGTCCCCCGCGATGAGCTGTTCGTCACCACGAAACTGTGGAATGACGATCAAAAGCAGCCCAAAGAAGCGCTGCAGGAAAGCCTGAAAAAACTGAAGCTCGACTATGTCGATTTATATTTAATTCACTGGCCGGTTCCGGCAACGAACCACTTCGTCGACGCCTGGAAAAGCTTAATTGAGCTGCAGCAGCAGGGGCTGGCAAAAAGCATCGGCGTGTGTAATTTCCAGGTTCATCATCTGCAAAAAATCATCGATGAAACCGGCGTCGCGCCGGTGATAAACCAGATTGAACTTCACCCGCTGATGCAGCAGCGTCAGCTTCACGCCTGGAATGCGACGCATAAAATTCAGACCGAGTCCTGGAGCCCGCTGGCGCAGGGCGGCGAAGGGGTATTCGATCAGAAAATTATTCGTCAACTGGCGGATAAATACGGTAAAACCCCGGCGCAGATCGTTATTCGCTGGCATCTGGACAGCGGCCTGGTGGTGATCCCGAAATCGGTGACGCCATCGCGCATTGCCGAGAATTTTAACGTCTGGGACTTCCGTCTTGATAAAGATGAATTAAGTGAAATCACTAAACTGGACCAGAACAAACGCCTGGGGCCAGACCCGGATCAGTTTGGCGGCTAAACCGTAAAAAAGCCGGATAGCGCTGGCGCTTATCCGGCCTGGAGATGTTTTGTAAGCCCGGCAGACGCTAGCGCCGCCGGGCAATGCAGCCGAATTAACGACCGGCGACCTTACCGCGTTTTACGGGCTTCTTCGCCGTCGCCCCGCCGTTCGAGCGCTGGTGCACAATCGGCGTATGCTTGGTCAGCGCCGGACGGGTATGGCGGTTCTGGCGACGCGCTTCGCGCATTTCGTCGATCGTCGGCGCCGGTACCAGACAATCGCGACGGCTGCCGATCAGGTGCTTTTTACCCATGGTTTCCAGCGCCTGGCGGATCAGCGGCCAGTTAGCCGGATCGTGGTAGCGCAGCAGCGCCTTGTGCAGGCGGCGCTGTTTGTCGCCCTTCGGCACCACCACATCCTCACTCTTATAGCCAATCTTACCCAGCGGGTTCTTACCGGTGTAATACATGGTGGTTGAGTTCGCCAGCGGCGACGGATAGAAGTTCTGCACCTGATCCAGACGGAAACGATGCTGCTTCAGCCACAGCGCCAGGTTCACCATATCTTCATCGCGCGTCCCCGGGTGTGCGGAGATAAAGTAAGGAATCAGATACTGCTCTTTACCGGCCTGTTTCGAATAGGTATCAAACAGCTCTTTAAAACGATCGTAGCTGCCCATTCCCGGCTTCATCATCTTCGACAGCGGCCCCTCTTCCGTATGCTCCGGGGCAATCTTCAGATAGCCGCCGACGTGATGGGTGGCCAGCTCTTTGATATAGCGCGGGTCTTCAACGGCGATGTCGTAACGCACGCCGGACGCGATAAGGATCTTTTTGATGCCTTTCAGGTCACGGGCGCGGCGATAAAGATTAATCGTCGGTTCATGGTTAGTGTCCATATGCGGACAGATATCCGGGTAAACGCATGACAGGCGGCGGCAGGTCTGCTCGGCGCGCGGCGACTTGCAGCGCAGCATATACATGTTAGCCGTCGGACCGCCAAGATCGGAAATAATGCCGGTAAAGCCGGGGACCGTGTCGCGAATCGCTTCGATTTCATTGATGATCGAATCTTCGGAGCGGCTCTGAATGATACGGCCCTCATGCTCGGTAATTGAGCAGAAGGAACAGCCGCCAAAACAGCCGCGCATAATGTTAATCGAGAAGCGGATCATCTCGTAGGCCGGAATGCGGGCATCGCCGTATGAGGGATGCGGAACGCGCTTATACGGCAGAGCAAACACGCTATCCATCTCTTCGGTGGAAAGCGGAATAGCGGGCGGGTTAACCCAGATATAGCGCTCGCCGTGTTTCTGCATCAGCGCGCGGGCGCAGCCGGGGTTGGTTTCATGGTGCAGGATCCGCGACGCATGGGCGTAGAGCACCTTGTCGCCCTTCACCTTTTCAAAGGAAGGCAGCAGGACGTAGGTCTTCTCCCACGGCTTCGGACGCGGCGGCTGCACGGTGACGCGCTTCGCTTCCTGTTTTGGCGGTGCGACGGTTTTGTTATCCGCGCACGGCAGATCTTCACCGTACGGATGCGGGATTGGGTCGATTTTCCCCGGCGTATCCAGACGCGTGGAATCGACTCCGCTCCAGCCCGGCAGCGCCTCTTTCACCATGATGGCGGTGTTGCGAACGTCGCGAATTTGCCCGATAGGCTCGCCGGCGGCCAGACGGTGCGCCACTTCCACCAGCGGACGCTCGCCGTTGCCGAACATCAGCATATCGGCCTTAGAGTCCACCAGCACCGAGCGGCGCACGGTATCGGACCAGTAGTCATAGTGCGCGGTACGGCGCAGGCTGGCTTCGATGCCCCCGAGGATCACCGGCACATCTTTCCACGCCTCTTTGCAGCGCTGAGTGTAGACCAGCGTGGCGCGATCCGGGCGCTTGCCGGCCACGTTACCCGCCGTGTAGGCATCGTCGTGACGCAGTTTACGGTCAGCGGTGTAGCGGTTGATCATCGAGTCCATGTTACCGGCGGTGACGCCGAAGAACAGGTTCGGTTTACCCAGGCGCATAAAGTCGTTTTTATTATTCCAGTCCGGCTGGGAAATAATCCCCACGCGGAACCCCTGGGATTCCAGCATGCGTCCGCAGATCGCCATGCCGAAGCTCGGGTGATCGACATAGGCATCGCCGGTAACCAGAATAATGTCGCAGCTATCCCAGCCAAGTTGATCCATCTCTTCTCGCGACATCGGCAAGAACGGCGCGGGGCCAAAGCAGGCGGCCCAGTACTGCGGCCAGGAGAAAAGGTCACGATCCGGTTGGATCAGGGATATTGCGCTCATATTGCTTCCGGGGAAATGATAAAAAAATAATCAAAAAGGGCGGCGATTATAAGCCGGAACGATGGAAGAAATGAAGGAGGTTTTTCCGATCCCGGCCAGCAGGGGCCGGGACAGAACACATTACGGCGCCGGATTCACCAGAATCTGGCCAATAGAGCCCCGGTCGGCAAGCTCCAGCGTCTGACTTAAGTACTGGAACGGGAAGTGCGGCCAGGAGGGCTGATTGTAATAGACCAGCAGCTCAACCTGGCCATCGATCCAGACGGTATCCTTCCAGCCGCGATCTTCCGGGAACGGCGCGGAGCCGTTGACGTTACGCACCTGGAACATGACGCCTTCAATATGGAACGACTGCGGCCGGTCGGCGCGCACCGTCCAGCGCTCCCAGGTTCCCTGCTGCGCCGTAATATCGATACGCTGCGGATCCCACAGCTGACCGTTAATACCCGGATCGTCGCCAAGCGTGATATCGCGGCTGCGAATCGCCGCGCCGGCCAGAATTTCCGTCGGCAGCAAACGCACGGGCAGGCTATCGGTCACCAGCGGCAGCAGGCCCGTCGGGCGCAGCGTCAGAATCAGCGTGGAAATCAGGATGCTCGACGGTTCGAAAAAGCCGCGAATACGATCGACGATGCTGGCCGCTTCCCCGCAGGTGATCGACACTTCATCGCCGTTGGTCATATCGACCAGAATTTCACGACGCTCGCCCGGCGCCAGCGACAGCTGCTTCAGCGAAACCGGCGCCGGCAGCAGCCCCTGATCGCCGGAAATCACGTGCAGCAATCGACCATCGCTCATCTGCAGTTGATAGCGACGGGAGTTGGACGCATTCAGCAGGCGCAGGCGCACCCAGCCGCGCGACACTTCCACGAAAGGCCCCTGAACGCCGTTCACCAGCAGCGTATCGCCAACGAACCCTCCGCTACCGGGCTCGCTATACTCAGGCGTACCGAAGTTATCCAGACGCTTGTCCTGAATAATCACCGGGAAATCATCCACGCCGTAGTGATTGGGGATCGGCAGATTTTTACTGACATCATCTTCCACCAGCCACATCCCGGCCAGGCCGTTATAGACCTGTTTTGCCATATGGTTTGGCGTGTTGGCCTGATACCACAGCGTCGCCGCGCTTTGGCGGATTGGTAGTACCGGAGCCCAGTCGGCGTTGGCGGACATCATGCGCGCGGCGCCGCCAATCAGCGGACCGGGGACCTGCAGACCGCGGATCGTCATCGCGACGTTTTCCGTCAGGCGGTTGCTGTAAATCAGCTTCACATCGTCGCCGTTCCAGACACGAATAGTTGGCCCCATATAGCGGCCGTTAATCCCCCACACCGATGCGCGGGTTCCGGGCGTAAACGACCAGTGCGCTCGCTGTAGCGTCAAAAATAGCGGCTGCCCGCGGCGGGACTCCAGCAGAGGAGGGATCGGCAGCGCAGGCTGCTGACCAGCGGCCTGTGCCTTCAGCGGCGCGGCGCCTGCGCACAGCGCTACGCCTGAAGCCTTAATGAACTGACGCCGACTGAGTGACATATTTACTCCATGAAATACTGACTAATTAACAAGGGAATTCGTTTCCCGCCAGCAATACGCGCGCGGTTCGCGGCGTTTCCTGTGTTATTTCTTTGCGGCCGCTTCGCGTTCGGCAACTTCTTTATCCAGCTCAGCGATTTTAGCGGACATCAGCTCGCGACAGTGTGTCGCCAGCGCGCGAACGCCCTCTTTTCCATACTGGCTGGTGTCTACCGGCGGCAGCATTTCTACAATCACCAGACCGTTATTCAGGCGATTGAGATTAATTTTATTCGATGTATTAGACACGCACACCGGAATAATGGGCACGCCAGCCGCGACAGCCGCATGAAAAGCGCCGGTTTTAAAAGGCAGCAGACCGCGACCGCGACTGCGGGTCCCTTCCGGAAACATCCAAAAAGAGATATTGCGCTTTTTAAACGCGTTCACGACTTCGGCAATAGTGCCGTGCGCTTTTGCCCGGTTATTGCGGTCAATCAGCAGGTTCCCCGTGAGCCAGTAGAGCTGGCCGAAAAAGGGGATCCACGCCAGGCTCTTTTTACCCACGGTAACGGTCGGCGGCTGCACGATATTTGATGCCGTCACCATATCATAGTTATTCTGGTGGTTAGCGATATAGATGGCGTTGCCGTAGCTTTCCGCATCGGCCGGCTTGCGCAGCTCGACTTTCAGGCCGAAAACCGGCGACAGTTTGCCAAACAGGTGACCGAAGGTGGCGACGTGCTTAGGATTACGCGGACTGAACAGACAATAAATACAGCCGAAGATGCAGACCAGAATACAATAGATGACAACGATAATTAGTCGAAAAATAAATAGCATAGCTACCTCTAAAACCCAAACCGCTTAGAATTATACTCGCTGTTTCGCAGATTGCAGGCATCGGGCATCATTGCAAAGCGCGTTAAGCACCCGAACGATGCTGGCGGATATTGTTAATCGCAATGCCTGAATAAACAACGATTTTGCGGTAAATATTAACCTCCCCCGCCGAACTGCGAGGGAGGGTCATCCTACTCTTCGCTATCGCCCGCGGAGGCGCGACGCGGTGAATCAATCTCCACCCGGTCGATCTTCTGCAGTCCGCGCATCAGAGAGCCGCGGCGGCCGCGCTCGCCGGTGACTTTTTGCAGCTCTTCCGGACGGAGTTTGATTTTCCGTTTGCCGACGTGAATCGTCAGCGTACTTTGCGGCGGCAGGACAAACAGATGCGCCAGGCCATCCTGGCCCGCAGCCGCTTCCGCCGACGGGATGTTGATAATCTTGTTGCCTTTGCCTTTCGACAGCTGCGGCAGGTCGCTGACCGGGAACATCAGCATGCGGCCGGCGGCGGTAATGGCCAGCAGCATATCGGACTCGTTCTCAATCACCAGCGGCGGCATCACGTGGGCGTTATCCGGAAGGCTAATCAACGTCTTACCGGCGCGATTGCGCGCAACCAGATCGTTGAAAGTACAAATAAACCCGTAGCCTGCGTCGGAAGCCAGCAGCAGTTTTTGATCATCGGCCTCCATCAGCATATGTTCCACCGTCGCCCCCGGCGGCAGCGTCAGCTTACCGGTGAGCGGCTCGCCCTGCCCGCGTGCGGACGGCAGGGTGATCGGGTCAATCGCGTAGCTGCGCCCGGTGGTGTCAATGAAGACCACCGGCTGATTGCTCTTCCCTTTCACTGCGGCTTTAAAACTGTCGCCCGCTTTATAGTTCAGCCCCGGCGCGTCGATATCATGACCTTTGGCGCTACGAACCCAGCCGCTCTGCGACAGAACGATAGTGACCGGCTCGGACGGCAGCATATCGTGCTCGCTCATCGCTTTCGCTTCTTCACGCTCGCGCAGCGGCGAACGGCGATCGTCGCCGTAGGCGTCAGCGTCGGCCTGCAGCTCTTTCTTCAGCAGGTTATTCATCTTGCGTTCTGAAGCCAGAATGGCCTGCAGATGGTCGCGTTCTTTTTCCAGCTCGCTTTGTTCACCGCGGATCTTCATCTCTTCCAGTCGGGCGAGATGGCGCAGTTTTAACTCCAGAATCGCTTCCGCCTGGGTTTCGCTGATGCCGAAGCGCGACATCAGGGCCGGTTTCGGCTCATCTTCGTGGCGGATAATTTCGATAACTTCATCGATATTCAGAAACGCCACCAGCAAACCTTCCAGGATATGCAGGCGCTTGAGGACTTTTTCCAGACGGTAGCTGAGACGACGGCGTACGGTATCGCGACGGAAAGTCAGCCATTCCGAGAGGATTTCCAGCAGGTTTTTTACCGCCGGACGGTTATCGAGACCGATCATATTCAGGTTGATACGGTAGCTCTTTTCCAGATCGGTCGTCGCGAACAGGTGGTTCATCACCTGCTCCATATCCACGCGGTTAGAACGCGGGACAATCACCAGGCGAGTCGGGTTTTCGTGATCCGATTCGTCGCGCAGGTCATCCACCATCGGCAGCTTTTTATTGCGCATCTGGGCGGCGATCTGCTCCAGCACGCGGGCGCCGGAAACCTGATGCGGCAGGGCGCTGATCACCACCGCGCCGTCTTCTTTCGTCCACACCGCGCGCATACGCACCGAACCGCGGCCATTCTGGTAGATTTTACGGATCTCGGCGCGGGGGGTAATGATTTCCGCTTCGGTCGGATAATCCGGCCCCTGTACGATATCCAGCAGATCGTCGAGCGACGTTTGCGGTTTTTCAATCAGGGTAATGGCAGCCTGAGCGACTTCACGCAGGTTGTGCGGCGGAATATCCGTCGCCATGCCGACGGCGATGCCGGTAGTGCCGTTGAGCAGAATATTGGGCAGGCGCGCAGGCAGCATTTTCGGCTCCTGCAGGGTGCCGTCAAAGTTCGGTACCCAGTCAACGGTGCCCTGCCCCAGTTCGCTCAGCAGCAGTTCAGCATACTTCGACAAACGGGATTCGGTATAACGCATCGCGGCGAAGGATTTAGGATCGTCCGGCGCCCCCCAGTTCCCCTGACCGTCGACCAGCGGATAGCGGTAAGAGAAGGGTTGCGCCATCAGCACCATGGCTTCATAACACGCGCTATCGCCGTGCGGATGGTATTTACCCAGAACGTCGCCGACGGTGCGGGCGGACTTTTTGAATTTGGCGCTGGCGTTCAGACCCAGTTCAGACATCGCATAGACGATGCGACGCTGGACCGGCTTCAGGCCATCGCCAATAAACGGCAGCGCCCTGTCCATGATGACGTACATGGAGTAGTTAAGGTAGGCGTTTTCCGTAAATTCATGCAGCGCGAGGCGCTCTGCCATATCGCTCATTAATCGTGAATCCTCAATCTGCGTACCGGCCGTTCGGACGGCAAAACTACCGGCGATAATACCCTATCTGACGCCCTGAGTCACAGGGCGTTAGGCCGGTTGAGGATCCCTGATTCACGGGTTATGCCCCGACATGAGATCGGGGCCAAATATTATTGCGCGATTTTACGAATCTGCTTTACGTCGATTTCCACAGAGTTCCAGTCTTTATCGACTTCACCCTGAATCTCTACCGTGTCCTGCGGGGTTACGGTCACGCCGTTCCAGCGCTTATGATCGATATCGACGTTCACGATGCCGGAGCTGTCCTGGAATTTATACAGGTCGTCGGAAATACGCTCCACGATTTTACCGCGCAGGGTCACCCAGGTATCGTCACGCAGGGTTTTCGCATTGGCGACCGTTGTTACGCTCCCGTTCGGGCCAATGAACCCGCCGTTTTGCGTGGTCGTCTGGCTGGTTGGCGCGGATCCAGGTCCGGAAAATCCGCCCTGCTCAGCGGCCAGTACCGGCATGGAAACTAAGGCGATGATAGCGGTCATTGCGGCGATTTTCTTCATGATGTGTTCTCCCTTTGTGTTTATATCGTCACTATTACACCGGGCAAAACTTAACAACTTCTTAAGCGGAAAAAATAATTTTTTTTCCTGTACAGCGCGCGCCGCGACGCGCTTTACTGCTGGAATAGCCGAGGGACACAGGAGCAGGAGAATGCGCATTTTACTGGTGGAAGACGACAAACTGATCGGTGACGGCCTCAAAACCGGACTGGCCAAACTGGGCTTCAGCGTCGACTGGTTTACCCGCGGCGAGGAAGGCAAAGCCGCGCTGTACAACGCCCCGTACGACGCCATTGTCCTGGACCTGACGCTCCCCGGTATCGATGGGCTGGATATTCTGCGCGAATGGCGCGACAAAGGCCGCCACGAACCGGTACTGATCCTGACCGCCCGCGACGCGCTCAGCCAGCGTGTCGAAGGGCTTCGGCTCGGCGCCGATGACTATCTTTGCAAACCTTTCGCGCTGGTTGAAGTTGCCGCGCGCCTGGAAGCGCTGATGCGCCGCGCCCACGGCCAAAGCAGCAGCGAACTGCGGCACGGCAATGTGGTCCTCGATCCAGGCCGACTCACAACCACCCTGAACGGCGAGAGCCTGGCGCTCAAGCCAAAGGAGTTTGCTCTGCTGGAGCTGCTGATGCGCAATGCCGGACGCGTGCTGCCGCGTAAGCTTATTGAAGAAAAGCTCTATAGCTGGGATGACGACGTCTCCAGCAACGCCATAGAAGTGCACGTCCATCATCTGCGCCGTAAGCTCGGCAGCGCTTTCATTCGTACCGTACACGGCATCGGCTATACCCTGGGGGACGCATGAAGCGGCTGGGAAAACTGAGCCTGCGGGTCCGCCTGACGCTGCTTTTTTTGCTGCTGACCAGCGCCGCCTGGGGCATGGCCAGCTTTGTGGCCTGGCAACAGACCACCGACAAGCTAGATAAGCTGTTCGATACCCAGCAGCTGCTTTTCGCCCGCCGCCTAAGCGCGATGAATTTCGACGAGCTGCATACTCTCGCGCCGCAGGTGCGGACGAAGAAAAAGGTCAAGCACGGCCATCTCGACGACGATGCGCTGGCTTTCGCTATCTTTACCACCGACGGCAAAATGGTGCTTAACGATGGCGAAAATGGCCAGGATATCCTGTGGGGTAACGACCGGGAGGGGTTCAGCGACGGCTATCTGCGCGGCGACGATGACGAGTGGCGCTTTCTGTGGCTCACCACCCGCGACGGGCGCCATCGTATCGTCGTCGGCCAGGAGTGGGATTACCGCCGCGAGATGGCGCTGGATATCGTCACCTCACAGCTTACGCCCTGGCTGGTGGCGCTGCCGCTGATGTTTTTACTGCTCATCGTGCTGTTAAGCCGGGAACTGGCGCCGCTGAAAAAGCTGGCCACCACGCTGCGCACCCGGGCGCCGGATTCCGCCGAAACGCTAAATAGCGACAACGTGCCTAATGAGGTCCGTCCGCTGGTCGACGCGCTAAATCAGCTCTTTACCCGGACGCACGACACCATGATCCGCGAGCGTCGCTTCACCTCCGATGCCGCCCACGAACTGCGCAGCCCGCTGGCGGCGCTGAAGGTGCAGACCGAAGTGGCCCAGCTCTCGCTGGACGATCCGCAAGGGCTGGATAAAGCGCTGGAGCAGCTCCATCAGGGTATCGATCGCGCAACCCGCCTGGTCGACCAGCTACTGACTCTATCGCGCCTGGATTCGCTGGCGCAGCTGGATGATGTTCAAACGATCGCTCTTGATGAACTGCTCCAGTCGGCGGTCATGGAGATGTACCACCCGGCGCAGCTGGCCGGAGTTGAGCTGCGCCTGCACCTGAACGCAAAGAGCATCATGCGCACCGGGCAGCCGCTGCTGCTAAGCCTGCTGGTGCGCAATCTTTTAGATAATGCCGTGCGCTACAGCCCCGCCGGAAGCCAGGTCGACATCACCCTGGATGCCGGTGAATTCCGCGTACGCGACAACGGCCCGGGCATCAGCGCCGAGGCCCTGACGCGCGTCGGCGAGCGCTTTTATCGTCCTCCTGGCCAGGAGCAGCCCGGCAGCGGCCTCGGGCTCTCCATCGTCAAACGTATCGCCGCGCTGCACGGGATGACAGCAAGTTTCGGCAACGCCCGGGACGGCGGATTCGAGGCGCGCATTCGCTGGTAGCGGCATTATTGCTATAAAAGCAAAAGACTTTGCACATTTTGCTCATTTTACCGCTCTGCCCGACGGGGTAAAATTAACCACAAAATTGAAAAGTTGAGGATAAAAAATGAGCAACATCCTGATTATTAATGGCGCAAAAAAGTTCGGCCACTCTAACGGCCAGCTGAACGACACCCTGACTGAAGTCGCGGAAACCTATCTGCGCGACCTCGGGCATGATGTTAAAGTGGTCCGCGCCGATAGCGACTACGACGTGAAAACCGAAGTGCAAAACTTCCTGTGGGCCGATTCCGTTATCTGGCAAATGCCGGGCTGGTGGATGGGCGCGCCGTGGACGGTGAAAAAGTACATCGATGACGTCTTTACCGAAGGTCACGGCGCGCTGTATGCCAGCGATGGCCGCACCCGCTCCGATGCCAGTAAGAAATATGGCTCCGGCGGCCTGATTCAGGGCAAAAAATATATGCTGTCCCTGACCTGGAACGCGCCGATGGAAGCCTTCACCGAGAAAGATCAGTTCTTCCACGGCGTTGGCGTCGATGGCGTTTACCTGCCGTTCCATAAGGCCAACCAGTTCCTCGGGATGAGCGCCCTGCCGACCTTCATCGCCAACGATGTGATCAAAATGCCCGATGTTCCGCGTTATACGGCAGAATATCGCAAGCATCTGGCTGAAATTTTTGGTTAACTGTAATGAGTTATGAAAAGACGACAAGCGCGGCTAACCGAGCGGCGGCTTGAAGTATGATGAGAATAGACAGAAGGAGTTGAGTTAACCATGTTGACAGTGATCGCTGAAATTCGCACTCGTCCGGGCCAACACCACCGCCAGGCGGTGCTGGATCAGTTCGCAAAAATTACCCCGACCGTTCTCCAGGAAGAGGGCTGCCACGGCTATGCGCCGCTGGTGGATCACGCCGCTGGCGTCAGTTTTCAGACCACCTCGCCGGACTCAATTGTGATGGTCGAGCAGTGGGAAAGCGTCGCGCATCTTGAAGCGCACCTGCAGACCCCGCACATGAAAGCCTACAGCGAAGCCGTGAAAGGCGACGTGCTGGAGATGAGCATTCGTATTCTGGAAGCGGGCATTTAAGCAACGCTGGCCGCCCGGTAAGCGCACGCTACCGGGCAATAGCGTTACCAGTACAGTTTCCAGCTCTGCGTCATGCGCATCAGCGCTTCAACGTAAAAATAGTCCCCCCAGCTACAGCACTCATCGACGCCTTTATTACTCGCCAGATGGTAGACCGAGTGCTTGAGTAAACCATTACCCTTGTCACTTTTTGCCATCAGATAGCCCTTCGTCAGCGAGGCCATTATCGCCATCGCCCACTGTTGATAGCGTTCGCGATCCGGGTCGGTCGTTGGCAACTGCTTAACCAACTCCAGCAGACCGCATACGGCGATAGCAGCCGAAGAAGAGTCTCGCAGCGCATCGGTGTTTATCAGCGCCAGATCCCAATGACAGACATAGTCCTCTGGCAGGCGGTTGAGGAAATAGTTGGCCAGTTTTTTTGCCAGGCCGACCAGCGCCCTGTCGCCGGTATAGATATAGCTGAGCAGAAAACCATAAATTCCCCACGCCTGGCCGCGGGACCAGCAGGAATCATCGGCATAACCCTGCTGAGTATTCCCATAGCGCGGCTTCCCGCTGACAACATCCATATAATAGGTGTGCCAGGTCGAAGCATCTTCACGTACCAGAAAAGCCGCCGATTGCCTGACGTGCGCCAGAGCCGCATCCCTGAAGCGCGGGTCGCCCGTTTGCTCGCTTGCCCAATAAAGCAGCGGCAGATTCATCGTGCAGTCAATAATCATCCGCCCGGCCTGGGCGGGATCGTTGAGATCGCCCCAGGCCTGAATAATCTGCGCCTTCGCGTGAAAGCGCTCCAACAGAGCCTCCGCCGCCATCAGGGAGAACCCGCGCGCGTCGCGATTACCGGTTAAACGCCAGGCCGCCACGCAGGAAAGCGTGTAGAGAAAGCCCAAATCATGCGTATTGGTGTCGTGACGCCCTGCAATACGCAGACCGAAAGTCCGCACGTTTTTCTCCGCCATCTGGCGAAACTTATCTTCACCGCTCATCTCCCACGCCAGCCATAGCTGTCCGGTCCAAAAACTGGTCGTCCACTCGACGTTTTCAGTCAACGGATAATAACCTTCGACGCAGGTCTCAGCGGGAAATTGTTCACCGAATTCCGTTAAATGACGGCCAATCAGTTCAAGGACATCTTCACGCGCCCGCTTCATTTCTTCCCGGAAGCAATCCATTGAGATCGGCTCGCCGGGGAAATCGCGCAATGGTTCCTCTACGATATTATTTAACATATTTCGGTTCCTTATCGCTTAGCTTATTTTGATGCGTTATTTTCTGAAACATTGAGGGTGGCAGAGCTGCGCCGTTTACTCTGGCATGACGATAAGGTAAATGCCGATATCACGGTAAAAACCAGCGCAATCATGCCCATAATAATATACGTTTTCTCAAACCCGATACGATCGTACATAAACCCGGCAGGTGACGAGACGACCACATTACCAACATATAACATCGCCTGATAACCTAACAAATACATCGTTGCATTAACGCGTTTGTCAAAGTGCTCGGCGATATACTTAAATACTGAAACCAACAGCAGGCATATTTCCAGGCCATACAATGGTTTTAATAGCGAAATCAACAGATGGGAATCACACAGGCCAGAAATCACCAACCTGGCGCCTACCAGCAGGCCAACAATTAATAATCCACGTTTTGCGCCAATGTAGTTAACAAAGAATGGAATGACCATATACATAATAAATTCCATCCCGGACTGTACCGTTCCCAGATAACCAAAAATGGCGTTGCCTTTATGGACATCGGCAAAGAACGTGACAAAATAGCGCGAAAACTGCTGCTCCGCGATAAACATCATCCACGCCACCCCGGCCACGTACAGGCAGAATGCCCAGAATTTACGGTTACGCAGAAGGGTATAAACATCCGCCGGAGAAATTTTATCTTTGACCAGCACCTGCGCGGCGTTCTCCGCATTTTCGTTGACTTTCAGGCTTAATAAAACGGCCAGCATCACTATCGACGTGACGCTTCCCAGGATAAAGTTATACGCTGGCGAGAGATTAAACAGCAGGCCAGAGAAAGAAGACGCTACCGCCCATCCGAGCGATCCCCACATGCGAATTTGCCCAAACTCCATATTGTTCAGACGGCTGTAACGGTCGGTATAGGATTCACAGGCCGCGACGCCCGCATACCAGGCGAAGCTTAAATAGATCGCACCGACAATAATACCCAGCATCGTCTTGGTTAACAGTAGCGGCTGATAAACATAAATAAAAAAAGGCGCCATTAATGCCGACATCAGCACCACAAAATAGAGCAGATATTTACTCATCCCTATTTTATCAAGTATATAGCCATAAATGGGTTTAAGAACAACTGAAAATACGCCATTTACGGCAAAGACGGTGCCAATAACCGCGCCGCTTAGATTCGCTTTTTGCCCTAACCATATGGCGAGCAGGCCAATACTGGCAGACCAGGTGAAAAAATACAGAAAAATGAAGGCGCTTATTTTGTAATACTCAACTTTGTTATTCGTATAGGTACTTTCCATACTATCCTCAGCGAAAGCATGTAAAAAATCGAATAATGAGTTGCCGGGCGTTAGCCCGACAGCGTTTAAAAATAAATAGTTTGCTGGGTTTCTTTTTGGCTATCCATAATAATAAAGCGGCGATCTTGTCGAATGAGTAACGGCATATCGGCAAAAACTTTATTTATCTCAGCGCTGGCGATAACCGCACAGGCCAACCAATGTTCGCCAGGAGCCAGCTCGGTGGTTAAAGTGGGAATGGCCGCGCAGGGCGCAAACATGATACTGCTATTGGGCGGCGTGATAACGGCCTCGCCCTGCCTGGCGATACCGGGAGCAAGATTGGCTATCATGCTGCTCCCATTGCTGGCCAGAATCAGGCTGCTGCCGGCCTCCAGGCAGGGCTCCGCCTTCAGTACTGCAAAGCCCCCCTCCACGGACTGTAGCCGTCGAGCGCTGGCAATGTGGTGTACCCGAACGTGCCAGTCGCCGCAGGGGATAAGCCAGGTGCGGATATGTACATCTGACCACGGCGACCAGCGGCAGAAAATCGCGTTCTCCGCTACCGTCACTTCCTCGCATTCGCGCCGTCCGCGCCAGTAATTATCGTTGTCAGATAGCAGGAGCATCGAGTCGCAGGCGGCATGCTTAAGGCCATACCGCCCCCGCTCAAGGGTAAAACCAAAGCGGCTGGAGTAGGCAAACCGGGTATATTTGGCTTCGGTATTGACGTAATTATTTAACTCCAGCTGGCCCGACGTCAGCATCGTTACATGGCGAGAATGGCGATCGTGCTGCAAAATTTGCGCCGCTTGGGGTATCACGCGCACCTTAGCCAGCGGCGGCAGCGGTAACTCTTCCGCTAGCCAAAAATCATGATCTGCCGGTAACGCCAGAATCAGGAAAACCTTCAGCGCCCAGTAAGGGGACCCGGGCGAATTATAGTCCTCGCACATCGCCAGATTGGGGTAGGCAAAACCCAGCGTCAGAATACCGTCGCGATCGAAAATCGGCTGCTGCTGCCACCAGCGTAAATGGCGTAGGATCAGTCCTTTCACCACGCCAGGAGAAAATTCGTCCACCCCGGAAAACGCCACCGCGCTCCAGAAGGCAATCATGGCGAAACGATAGGTCAGGCTGCGCCCAAAGGGTACGGATGAACCATCCGCCGCCGACATATAGATAAAATCCCGGGCAAACAAACGGGAGCGTTCGCGTAACGTGGCGGCCCGCTCTGCATCATCCGGACTCAGGGTGGCGTACAGTAGGCCGTAAAAATGAAAAGCCATAGAGATGTAGTAATCTTTTGGCCGCCCCGGCCCATCGGAGTACCATCCTTCGCCCAAATAGTAGGCTTCCATCATCGCAAACCGGCGATCGATGGCGGCCTGCTCGAAGGCTAATCCCGCGCGCTTAAACCCAAGCTGAACGATAATAGCGAAATAGTTCCAGTTGCTGTCAGGCATCTGCGCATCGGTGATTTGATTCAGCCAGCGGTGGAAATTCGCCAGTTCCTTTTGGCTGAATACATCCGTCAGGCGCGTCTGCAGTAACGCCAGGCCCAAGCCGTAGGCCGCCATCTCCACCAGCCGCTGATCGTATGGCCCCGTATCGCCCCAATACTGTGGGCTATCGGGATCGGTACCTAGCTTAATCGCCTGGATATATTTCTCAGCAAAAGGCGTCTCTTCACCGCCCGCCCACAGCGGAAATAGCCCCCATAGCGCTCTGGATAACCCCTCCATACCGGCAATATTCGTATCATAATGCGCGCAGGTATCGCCGAGCGTGAACTGCGCCTGACCGGCCGGAAATTGGGCGTCGAGCGCGCTCAGCATCGTTGTAACAGCGCGAATAACGTCGTCACGCGATGACAATGGATTTGATTTTTCTTTCGTTGCCGACCACATAGCTCCCCCCTGATTTAATGGGCAAAGCATAGTGAATCGCCGGGGATGAGAAATGTTACCTCAGTCACACCGGAAGGATAAAAATAAAACAGCAATTGATAAAATTTAAAAAGGTAGTTTATAAAACGAATAATCCCTGCAAAAGTTTAAATTTATTGCACTATGGCGCAGCCCTTAAATGAAGAACGTCTGGAACTGATAACCCTCAATGACGCAACGGCGTCGTTTAGCCGGTTATTCGCCAATACGGTCCGCTATCATCACTGGCATCAGTGTCTTGAAGTACTGTACGTAGAGGAGGGGTTCGGCGTGGTGATTGTCGATCATAAGCAATACACCATGCGCCCGGGGAGGATGTTTTTCTTCCCTCCCTTTACGCTGCATAAAATCATCGTGGATGAGCAGGCGCAGGATCGTTACCGGCGAACCATCATTCATCTCGACCAGTATGCCCTGCTGAAAGGATTACGTGATTTCCCCTACTCCCGCCAGCGGCTCCATAATCTGACCCAGCGAGCGGGCCAATCCTGGGTAGTGGACATCGCCGATATTCACCCCCACATCGATTTTTTATTCAGCCGCTATGAAAAGCTGGCCGGAGACTCGCCGCTAAATAGCGAGCAGGTTTCCTGTCTGCTGCTCTCTTTACTCAGCATGCTGAGCGAAGATCATCCCAGCATGTCGGGAATAACCGATGGTACCGCAAGCCAGGTGATGTTCTGGCTTGACGAGAATTACATGCGAAAATTTAGCCTGAGCAGGCTGGCGGAAGAGTTGGGTAAATCGAAGAGCTATATTTCGCGCCGCTTTCATCAGGAAACAGGCGAAAGTATTGTCAATTATCTCAATACGATACGCCTAAGAAAAGCGTGCGAGGCGCTATTGCATAGCCAGCAGAGCGTGCGCGAGATCGCCCGAATGGTCGGGTTTTCAGATGTCACCTATTTTATCAGCGCGTTCGGCAAGGGCATTGGCGAAACGCCGCTGCAGTACCGGAAAAGACATAAAATTTAAAACTGTATCCCGGACGGGGCACGCGAGCCGCCGTCCGGCATTCGCCTGCGTTACCCTTCGATATCCGCCAGATCGCCCTTCTCCTGCAGCCAGTTACGCCGATCTTCAGAGCGCTTCTTCGCTAACAGCATATCCATCATAGCGGTTGTCTGCTGTTCATCTTCATCGTTGATAATCAGCTGTACCAGACGGCGGGTATTCGGATCCAGGGTAGTTTCACGCAGCTGCAACGGGTTCATCTCGCCCAGCCCTTTAAAGCGCTGTACGTTCGGTTTGCCTTTCTTACGCTTGAGCTGCTCGAGCACGCCCGCTTTTTCTTCTTCCGTCAGCGCGTAGTAAACCTCTTTGCCGAGGTCGATACGGTACAAAGGCGGCAGCGCCACGTAAACGTGGCCGTGTTTAACCAAAGTGCGGAAGTGCCTGACGAACAGCGCGCACAGCAGCGTCGCGATGTGCAGACCATCGGAGTCGGCGTCAGCCAGAATACAAATCTTGCCGTAACGCAGCTGGCTCAGGTCATCGCTATCCGGATCGATACCAATCGCGACGGAAATATCATGCACTTCCTGGGAAGCGAGCACTTCATCGGAAGAGACTTCCCAGGTGTTAAGGATTTTACCTTTCAGCGGCATGATCGCCTGGTATTCGCGGTCGCGCGCCTGCTTGGCAGAGCCGCCGGCGGAATCCCCTTCCACAAGAAACAGTTCGGTCCGATTCAAATCCTGAGCGGTGCAATCCGCCAGCTTGCCGGGAAGGGCAGGACCGCTAGTGAGCTTTTTACGCACCACTTTTTTCGCCGCTCGCAGACGACGCTGGGCGCTGGAAATCGCCATTTCCGCCAGCAGCTCCGCCGACTGGACGTTCTGGTTTAGCCACAGGCTGAACGCGTCCTTAACGACGCCGGAAACAAACGCGGCGCACTGACGTGAAGAGAGGCGCTCTTTGGTTTGCCCGGCAAACTGCGGATCCTGCATCTTCACGGAAAGCACGTAAGCGCAGCGCTCCCAGATATCTTCCGCCGATAGCTTCACGCCGCGCGGCAGGATGTTCCGGTATTCGCAGAACTCGCGCATAGCGTCCAGTAAACCCTGACGCAGACCGTTAACGTGGGTGCCGCCCTGCATGGTAGGGATCAGGTTGACGTAGCTTTCGGTCAGCAGCTCGCCGCCTTCCGGCAGCCACAGCAACGCCCAGTCGACCGCTTCGGTATCGCCAGAGAAGGTGCCGACGAACGGTTTTTCCGGCAGCAGAGGCAGGCCGTTAACCGCTTCGCTAAGATAGTCGGTCAGTCCATCGGCGTAGCACCAGCGTTGTTCACTGTCGTTGACCAGATCGCGGAAAACAATCTCTACGCCCGGGCAAAGAACGGCCTTGGCTTTTAACAAATGCGAGAGGCGTGAGACGGAAAAACGCGGGCTGTCAAAAAAGCTTTCATCCGGCCAGAAGTGCACGCTGGTACCGGTATTGCGCTTACCGCAGGTGCCGGTCACATGGAGCTCTTCTACTTTATCGCCATTTTCAAAGGCGATGCTGTAGATCTGACCGTCGCGGCGCACGTTCACTTCAACGCGTTTCGATAGGGCGTTGACCACTGAAATCCCTACGCCGTGCAGGCCGCCGGAGAACTGGTAGTTCTTATTGGAGAATTTCCCCCCCGCGTGCAGGCGGCAAAGAATCAGTTCAACTGCCGGAACCCCTTCTTCAGGATGGATATCCACCGGCATTCCGCGGCCATCATCGATAACTTCCAGCGACTGGTCGGCATGGAGAATGACCTCCATGCGTTTCGCGTGACCGGCCAGGGCCTCATCCACGCTGTTATCAATAACTTCCTGACCAAGATGATTTGGACGTGTGGTATCAGTGTACATTCCCGGACGGCGGCGAACCGGCTCTAGCCCGGTGAGTACCTCAATGGCATCAGCGTTATATGAAGATTGCGTCATGGTGTGTATTCGTAGGTCGTTCCGGACCGCTCAGCGCAGGCCCAGAAAATCGATAATCTGAGTGAAATGATCTTCAAAGCCAACAAATGCGTGATTACCGCCCTCCTCTACCGTCTGTCGGCAGGAGGCGAAATAATCAACGGCCTGGCGGTAATCAAGCACTTCATCGCCCGTTTGCTGCAATAACCAGATTAAATCCGGCGCTTCCAGCGGGTCAATTTGCATGACTTTGAGATCGTAAATATGGCGAGACTCTAGCACATATTGCTGCCCCGTGTATGGATTCTCATTGGGGCCAAGGAAATTGTTCAATAGCTCAAACGGGCGCACCGCAGGGTTCACGACCACCGCCGGCAGCATAAAGCACTGCGATAGCCAGGTCGCGTAATATCCCCCCAGCGAGGAACCGACAACGCCTAGCGGTTCGCCGCCGTGCTCCAGCACGATGGCCTCCAGATATTCCGCCGCTTGCGCGGGGTAAACCGGGAGCTCCGGTATCACCATTGAGATGTCAGGATAGGTCCGCGCCAGCCACTCTTTCAGCGCAGTCGCTTTTGCCGAGCGCGGCGAGCTGTTAAAACCATGCAGATAGAGAAGCGTAGACATCAGTATCCTTCTGAAGCGATATCCGGGTGAAATTTCACGCCTTCAAGGCGGCAAACTTCAGTGGTCAACGTGCCATCAGGATGCAGATCCAGCCAGCGCCAGCCCGGAGAGACGGTATCCAGCGTGAAGTTAGCGCAGTGCGGCTTAAACTGCACGCAGGTGGATGGCGTGGCCATCATGCGCCGACCGTTCCAGTCAAGATCCAGTTCCTGATGAATATGGCCGCACAGCAGATGCTTAACGCGAGGAAACGCGGCCAGCGCGCAATCAAGCGCCCCGGCATTGCGCAGGCTATGCTGATCCAGCCAGCTGCAGCCTGACGGCATAGGATGGTGGTGCAACAGCAGCAGCGTATACCGCTCCGGGACTTCCGCCAGCTTCTGCTCAAGCCATTCAAGCTGGAAATCGCTCAGCTCGCCGTGCGGCACGCCGAACACCTGGCTATCCATGAGCAATATTTGCCAATGGTCGCCCAGCAATACGCGTTTAGCGGGGGAGATGCCTGATTCCTGCAGCGTGCTATACATCGCCGGTTGAAAATCATGATTACCCGGCAGCCAGACGCAAGGTGCAGCAAAACTCGCGATGCCCTCAGCAAAATGCTGATAGGCCGCGGCAGAGTGATCTTGCGCCAGATCGCCTGTAGCAACAATCAGGTCGCATTCTCGCTGTGAGGCGTGGATAGCATCCAGTACGGCCTGATAGCTTTCCCAGGTATTGATACCTAACAGCGTTTCGTGTTTTTCAGCAAACAGGTGAGTATCGGTAATTTGTAATATCCTGACTCTGGCCTCACCAGCCAAAGGTAGGTTTAACAGGCTTTCCAAATGGTGTCCTTAGGTTTCACGACGCTAACAAACCGGAATCGCCATCGCTCCATGTGCTAAACAGTATCGCAGCCAATCGGCCAAAAACTGATTAATTTGATGCTTTTCGTCGCGTTGATGCAACTTTTTATTAGGATAATCATACCGCGCTTTGAAGCGAAAGATCTGCTGGCTTGAACACACTTCAGCGACCATTGCATCGTGATAGAGCCGTACCGTCATTGACGGCAGACTCCAGTAGCTCACCGACGGAGCCGTCTGCTCAATCGCCACTAACGTAGTGTAGCGGGTCGATTCGACGATGGTTAATCGGTATTGCGCGTTGCCCACCTGGTAACTCACCTTTTCTCCCGCTGCATCCGTTCGCGGCAACAGGCGGCGCAGCTGGGCAAAGTTGGTTTCACACAGGCGCATCATTTCAGGAAAGTCAGGCGTATAACGCTTCATTTTGTCCACTCGTTGCGTAAATTGTGATAATGCAGTTGCAGCCATTGCAGCGCGATGACAGAGGCTGCGTTGTCGATTTTCCCCTCTTCCACCCATCTGTAAGCCTGTTCCCGGCTCACCACGTGGACGCGAATATCCTCATTTTCGTCGGCCAATCCATGAATCCCTTTTGCCGTCGTGGCATCGACTTCCCCCACCATAATAGACAATCTTTCGCTGGTGCCGCCGGGGCTGGCCAGGTAGCTCAGGACCGGTTTAATCCGGCCAACATTAAGCCCGGCTTCTTCCACCGCTTCACGACGGGCGACATCTTCAGGAGATTCGCCTTCTTCTATCATACCGGCGACCATTTCAAGCAGCCACGGGCTCGCGCTGGTATCGTACGCCGCAATACGGATCTGTTCGACGAGCACAACTTCATCGCGCACCGGGTCAAAGGGTAGCAAGACTGCGGCGTGCCCGCGCTCAAAAATTTCACGCGTCACTTCATCACTCATGCCGCCGTTAAACAGGCGATGGCGAAAACGATATAAATCGAGCGAAAAAAAACCGCGATAAAGCGTTTCGCGTGCAATAATTTCTACATCGTTTTTAGAGAAGGTAATCCCCTGCTGATTGACGTCGCTCATTTCGATATCCTGTAGAACATGAAGTTATGAATTTATAGGCGGTGTGGCTACCGTTTTACGGTTCGTATGTTAGATTGGTGCAAATTACCGCCCCATGGCACATTACGCCAACTTTTTACGGTAACAGACTCTATACAATCAGTGATTATTTTTAGAATTTGAGTAGCGCTAAATGCTTCACAACAAGGAATGCAAATGAAGAAACTCTTTCCCATCCTTATCGGCCTGGGCCTGACTGGCTTCAGCGCCATGAGCCAGGCAGAAAACCTGCTGCAGGTTTATCAGCAGGCGCGTATCAGCAACCCTGATCTGCGTAAGTCAGCAGCCGATCGTGATGCCGCATTCGAGAAGATCAACGAAGCGCGTAGCCCATTACTACCACAGCTCGGTCTGGGTGCTGATTATACCTATACCAGCGGCTTCCGTGATGCTAAAGACCAGAATTCCGACGTCACCAGCGGCTCGCTGCAGCTCACGCAGGTTCTGTTCGATATGTCGAAATGGCGCGCGCTGACGCTGCAGGAAAAGAACGCCGGCATTCAGGACGTCACTTATCAGACGGACCAGCAAACGCTGATCCTGAACACTGCGACCGCCTATTTTAAAGTGCTGGCCGCTATCGATACGCTCTCCTATACCGAAGCGCAGAAACAGGCTATTTATCGCCAGTTAGATCAGACCACCCAGCGCTTTAACGTTGGCCTGGTGGCCATCACCGACGTGCAGAACGCCCGTTCACAGTACGATGCCGTACTGGCGAATGAAGTGACCGCGCGCAACGACCTCGATAACGCGGTTGAAGAGCTGCGCCAGGTGACCGGCAACTACTATCCGGAGCTGGCCTCGCTGAACGTCGATGGTTTTAAAACGACTAAGCCGTCAGCGGTTAACGCGCTGCTGAAAGAAGCGGAAAACCGCAACCTGTCGCTGCTGCAGGCTCGCCTGAGCCAGGATCTGGCGCGCGAGCAAATTCGCCAGGCGCAGGACGGGCATCTGCCGACCCTGAATTTAAACGCGTCCAGTAACGTATCTAATAGCAGCTACAGCGGTTCCAAAAGCACAACGCCGGACAGAGATATCGGGCAGAACCAAATCGGCCTGAACTTCTCCCTGCCGCTGTATCAGGGCGGGATGGTGAACTCCCAGGTTAAACAGGCGCAGTACAACTTTGTCGGCGCCAGCGAGCAGCTGGAAAGCGCGCACCGTAGCGTGGTGCAGACCGTTCGTTCCTCGTTTAACAACGTGAACGCGTCCATCAGCAGCATTAATGCCTACAAACAGGCCGTGGTCTCTGCCCAGAGCTCTCTGGATGCCATGGAAGCCGGTTATTCGGTGGGTACGCGTACCATCGTCGATGTCCTGGACGCGACGACCACCCTGTATAACGCCAAACAGCAATTGTCCAACGCCCGTTATAACTACCTGATTAACGAGCTGAATATCAAATCCGCGCTCGGTACGCTGAACGAGCAGGACCTGGTTGCGCTGAACAATACGCTGGGTAAAGCGATTCCGACCTCACCGGACAGCGTCGCGCCGGAGAACCCGCAGCAGGATGCCAGCGCTGACGGCTACAGCAACACCGCCGCGGCAAAACCGGCATCAGCGCGCAGCACCAGCGGCAGCAATCCGTTCCGCCAGTAATCAAGTTTGCGCAGTCCGCGCTTCGCTTACCCGCCGGGTAAGCGAAGCGTTAAACGTAAGGCAACGTAAAGATCCCCCGCTTTCCGCCCCTATTCGCTTCATTTTCCACCACTCATCCTCTATCCTGAGCGTTAACAAAACGCATACCACTGGGTCCAGGAAGACAAATATGAAACGGACAAAAAATATTAAACACGCCTCCTTCCGCAAAAGCTGGAGCGCTCGACATTTAACTCCCGTCGCGCTTGCCGTGACGGCGGTATTTATGCTCGCCGGTTGTGAACAAAGCGATGAAACGGTTTCTCTGTATCAAAACGCCGATGACTGCTCTGCCGCTAACCCGAGCAAATCCGCAGAGTGCACCACCGCTTACAATAACGCGCTTAAAGAAGCGGAACGTACCGCGCCGAAATACGCCTCTCGTGAAGATTGCGTCGCCGAATTCGGTGAAGGTCAGTGCCAGCAGGCGCCGGCTCAGGCTGGCATGGCTCCGGAAAACCAGGCCCAGGCGCAAAGCAGCGGCAGCTTCTGGATGCCGCTGATGGCTGGCTACATGATGGGCCGGATGATGGGCGGCGGAATGGGCGCTCAGCAACCGCTGTTCAGCTCAAAAAATCCGGCCAGCCCGGCGTATGGTAAATATACCGACGCAGGCGGTAAGAGCTACGGCGCAGCGCAGCCGGGCCGTACCATGAACGTGCCGAAAACCGCGATGGCGCCGAAACCGGCCACCACCAGCACCGTGACACGCGGCGGGTTTGGCGACTCGGTCGCTAAGCAATCAACTATGCAGCGTAGCTCAGCAAGCTCCTCTTCTTCACGCTCGATGGGCGGCTAAGCGACATGGAAAGAATCAGCATTACCGAGCGCCCGGACTGGCGTGAAAAAGCGACAGAATATGGCTTTAACTTTCACACCATGTACGGTGAGCCGTACTGGAGTGAAGAAGCCTATTATAAGCTGACGCTGGCGCAGGTTGAGAAGCTCGAAGACGTCACCGCTGAGCTGCATCAGATGTGTCTGCAGGCGGTAGAGAAAGTCGTCGCCAGCGATGAATTAATGGCCAAATTTCGCATCCCCAAACATACATGGGGTTTCGTGCGCCAGTCGTGGAAAACCCATCAGCCTTCGCTGTATTCGCGTCTCGATCTCGCATGGGACGGCGTCGGTGAGCCGAAGCTGCTGGAGAACAACGCCGATACGCCGACGTCTCTGTATGAAGCGGCATTCTTCCAGTGGATCTGGATGGAAGATCAGCTCAACGCAGGTCAACTTCCGGCGGGCAGCGATCAGTTCAACAGCCTGCAGGAGAAGCTGATCGATCGCTTCGGCGAACTGCGCGAGCAGTTCGGTTTTCAGCTGCTACATATGGCCTGCTGCCGCGATACCATTGAAGACCGCGGTACCGTGCAATACTTGCAGGACTGCGCCGCAGAAGCGGGCGTGGCGACCGAATTCCTTTACATCGAAGATATCGGTCTTGGCGAAAAAGGTCAGTTTACCGACCTGCAGGACCAGGTGATTGGTAATCTGTTCAAGCTCTATCCGTGGGAGTACATGCTGCGCGAGGTGTTCTCCACCAAGCTGGAAGATGCCGGCGTTCGCTGGCTGGAGCCGGCATGGAAGAGCATTATCTCCAATAAAGCGCTGCTGCCGCTGCTGTGGGAGATGTTCCCCAACCATCCGAACCTGCTGGCCGCTTATTTCAGCGAAGATGCGCATCCGGAGATGGACAAGTACGTTATCAAGCCTATCTTCTCCCGCGAAGGCGCGAACGTCTCTATCGTGGAAAACGGTAAGGTGCTGGAGGCGGTAGAAGGGCCGTACGGCGAAGAAGGCACCATTGTACAGGAGTTCTATCCTTTGCCGAAGTTTGGCGATAGCTACACGCTCATCGGCAGCTGGCTAATTAACGATCAGCCTGCGGGGATTGGCATTCGCGAAGACCGGGCGCTGATCACGCAGGACCTGTCGCGCTTTTATCCGCACATTTTCGTCGAGTAACATTGAACCCCGGCAGCACCGCTTACTGCCGGGGTTTTGTTTTTTCTCAAGCACCAATCACTACTGACAGCATACTCAACGACCCCATCTCTATTCCTTCAACCGGAATAGTGATCGGCTCCTCGCCGTCCCAGGCGCCAAGAACATACAGCAGCGGCAGAAAGTGCTCGGCCGTCGGGTTAGATAACGACCCGCCTTCATGCGCCAGGTAATTCACCAGCGGATGCTCGGCCACGGGCCCTTGCCAGGCGAGGTTCGCCTTCACGTAGTCATTAAACGACTCCGCCCAGGGATAGGGCGTATTCTCGCCGTGCCAGCGCGCGGTACGCAGGTTATGCACCACGTTGCCGCTGGCCACCAGCATAATGCCTTCATCACGCAGCTGAGCCAGCTTACGCCCCATTTCTAAATGCCATGCGGCGGGTTTCGTACTATCAATACTCAGCTGCACCATCGGAATATCGGCATCGGGATACATTTTAATCAACACGCCCCATGAACCGTGGTCAAAGCCCCAGGCTTCTTTATCCAGCGTCACCGGCACCGGCGCCAGCAGCTCAACCAGGCGTTGGGCCAGCTCAGGTGAACCCGGCGCCGGATAATACGTATCGTAAAGCGCCTGTGGAAAACCGCCAAAATCATGGATTGTTTTCGGCGCCTCCATCGCGGTCACTCCCGTACCGCGTGTAAACCAGTGCGCGGATATCACCACAATAGCTTTAGGCCGCGACAGCGTCTCGCCCAGATGCCGCCAGGCGCGGGTATAGATGTTATCTTCCAGCACGTTCATCGGACTACCGTGGCCTAAAAACAGTGCCGGCATGCGGATACGTGACATAGTAATATCCTTGGTTGAGAATAGTGGATGCATTTACCTTACGCGCTTTTTATTCAGGATAAACTCAGATAAGCATGATGATGATCGTCAGAAAATTTGAATATCAATAAAATTGGATTGCAACCAGAATAGAAATTTAAATTTTCATTTAAATTCAACAAATTACTATGATTACACGCTGTTTATTTTCCGCATCTTAAACGTTTTGCAAAATCAGTCCACGGGCAACGTGAGTCATAGAAAGAGGCTTATTGGCAAAAACTTTCAATACGGACTGAGCTGATAAGTATTCTCTGTTATTTGTCGACAAAGAGGGAGCATCTTGTAGACACTCTATATCGCGTATTCGCATGTAGATGACAAGATCAACTCTGCATGGCGCACCCGCTCTATTTTTAATCAGCTCGTAATCATTACCTATCAGGAAAAGCTCACTAACGCTATATTTCTGCAGGATATTTTATTCATAACCATTCATTAAAAGAGAATAACCAACTATATACTCTGACAATGAATATCGAGTTTTCCATATACATAGATTATACTAATAAATTGGTGTTAGCAGCCAACTGAATAAAGTCATGCTCTCCAATAACGTAGTCCAGACCATACTAATTTATGAGATTAATGGGTTAAAAGACCTACATATTAAGAACCGTGTCGCCATAAGACATAGTCTATGGTTGATTGGCAGATAAAATCATTTTATGTCAGGATCGGCATAGTCAATTCATCTCGTGAATCCATAACAAATAAGAAATAAGTTCAAATTATCCAATTTAACATTAAGTAATAAAAATAGTCAGCCGCATATTCTATAGTAAAGGACAATTTTAAGTTAACAGCTATTATGGTGATAAAAATCCGATAGCAAAAAGAAGAAGTTACATTCACATAAAATATATTAAAAGTTAAAAATCGCGCTAAACATGCTTAGCAATTCAGACTATAGTCTAAGAAACGCAATAATAACATATATATTAACTTAAACTAAAGATAAATGTTAACTATAAATAACGAGTGTAACAGATGGTGACATGATAATTTCGCGCCGTAAGTTAATATTAACCCCTAGGTTCTAATATTTAACTTTCAGGATTTTGTTTATATTCGCTAGATATGATTAATCTATAAAGGATTATATTCCATGTTAAAGAAAACACTGCTCGCTGTTGCCACCACTACCCTTTTATCTACAGCTGCTTTTAATGCAAGCGCAATCGATCAGGGTCACGGTATCGTTAATTTTTCCGGCACAGTAATTACTGCACCTTGCTCTGTTGCTCCGGAAAGCTCTCAGATTGACGTAAATCTGGGTCAGGTTGCTGACACCGTGCTGAATGGCGGCCAGTATTCTCAGTCTGCTGACTTCACTATTCAACTGCGTGATTGCGTACTGACCAGCACTGATACTGAAGGCAAAACCACTACTATTAACAAAGTTAATGTGACTTTTACCTCTGCTAACGTTGATGTTTCCGACACTAGCCTGATGTCCAACACCAAAGAAAACAACTACGGCGGCGCAACTAACGTTGGCGTGCGTATCCTGGATGCAGGTTACAACACCGTTACTCTGGGCACCGCAGTTCCGGTCATGTTTACCGATACCAACCCGACTCAGGATCTGAACTTCCACGCACGTATGGAATCTCCGACCAAAAAAGCTACCGAAGGTGATGTTTACGCTCAGGCAAACTACGTTCTGGCTTATCAATAATCACTATTTGTTGTCTTGCTTGATTAATCCAGGCCGGTGAAAACTCACCGGCTTTGTTGGCCTACTTTATTAAAAGAAACGGATTTTATGCGTAATCTCATTTATTCCGATTTAACGCCCAAAGGATTATCTCTTTTAATAAAGCGGGCCCTCTATTCTGTATGTATGGTATTTTCTTTATCAACGTCGATTTATGCCATTGAATTTAATACAGATATGATCGATGCCGAAGATCGGGAAAACGTCGATCTCTCGCAATTTGAAAAAAAAGGCTACATCCCTGTTGGTACCTATTTAGTACGCGTACAAATAAACAAAAATACGCTTCCGCGCGCCTATAATCTCGAATGGATAAAATCGGATAATGAAAATGGGTCTCTGCTTTGCCTGACTCAAGAACATCTAACAGAATTTGGTTTTGCGGATGCGTTTATCTTGTCTCTACAGCCGCTGAACCCGCAAGGTTGCCTCGATCTGAGCCATAAATCGGACCTGGTCACTCGCCTGGACAAAGCGAATATGATACTGACTTTAACGGTTCCCCAGGCGTGGATGAAGTATCGGGCCAAAAACTGGACCCCGCCGGAGTTCTGGGACGTGGGGGTTACTGGTTTTATCATGGATTATAACCTCTACGCCAGCCAGTATGTTCCCAGCCATGGCGACAGCAACCAAAACGTAAATACCTACGGCACGCTGGGTTTCAACTTAGGCGCATGGCGTCTACGCAGCGATTATCAGTACGATCAGTCGCTTACTGAAAATAACTCCAACGGCAGCAACAGCAGTCTACCGCGAACCTATCTGTTCCGCCCTATTCCATCCCTGGCGTCAAAACTCACCATGGGGCAGTATGATCTCAGTTCCGATCTCTACGATACGTTCCATTTTACCGGCGCTTCACTGGAGAGCGACGAACAGATGCTACCGCCGGACCTGCGCGGATACGCGCCGCAAATAAGCGGCATCGCTCAAACAAACGCCAGGGTCACCGTTTCACAGAATGGCCGTACTTTGTATCAAACTTCCGTTTCCCCCGGACCGTTTACAATTACCGATCTGGGGACCACGTTGCAGGGGCAACTGGATGTCACCATTGAAGAAGAAGATGGGCGTAAAAGCACGTTTCAGGTCGGTTCAGCCTCTATCCCGTTTCTGACGCGTCAGGGCCAGATACGTTATAAAAGCTCCGTGGGCAAGCCTACATCAACCACCCACAACGACATTAACAACCCACTCTTCTGGACGGGAGAGATTTCATGGGGCTGGCTGAGCGATATCTCTTTATACGGCGGCGCGATCGTTACCGCCGACGACTACCAGGCGGCGACCAGCGGAATCGGCTTTAACCTGAATAGCTTTGGCTCCCTCTCCTTTGATGTCACACGGGCAGAGGCCAATTTACGCGATGACAATGAAGGCAAGCAGCGTGGCTTCAGCTATCGCGCAAACTATTCTAAGCGCTTCGAGGAAACGGGCAGTCAGATAACCTTCGCGGGTTATCGTTTTTCGGATAAAGAATATGTCACGATGAGTGAATATATCAATTCGCGTGATGGTAACAATACCAACAATAATGAAAAAGAGAGCTATGTCCTCTCATTTAACCAATATATCGAACCGTTGGCGCTAAACAGCTATCTGAGCATTACGCGCAATACCTACTGGAATAGTGATACCAATACCAACTATTCATTCTCCGTTAGCCGCAACTTTGATATTGGCGATTTCAAGAATATGTCCGCCTCTCTGGCAATGAGCCGCGTGAGCTGGGGCGATGATGAAGAAAATCAATACTATTTCTCTATTTCAGTACCATTTGAAAACAACCGCAATGTTACCTACAGTTTGCAACGCTACGGCGACGACGCCGCTACACAAACTGCAACATACTATGACAGTTCGGACCGCAACAACACCTGGAATTTATCCGTATCTGGCAGCGATAAAGACTATAGCGATGGCGAAGCGGCCTTGCGCGGTTATTACCAACACTACTCTCCCTGGGGCCGGCTAAATGTTAACGGCAGCGTGCAGCCCAGCAACTATCGCACATTAAGCGCGGGCTGGAACGGTTCGTTTACGGCAACGCGTTATGGGGCGGCATTCCATGATTATAGCCCCGGTAATAGTTCCCGCGTCATGGTGGATGCGGATAGCATCTCTGGCGTTGAAGTGAATAACAATCGCAGTAAGACTAATATATTTGGTATTTCCGTGGTCCCATCGGTGGGTAACTATACTACCGCCACGGTAATGGTAAATAATAATAACCTACCTGAAGGTGTCGATGTCACTAACTCGGTTATTCGCACCACGCTAACCGAGGGAGCCATTGGTTATATGCCGCTCAGCGCGACCAAAGGCTATCAAATTATTGGCGTCATCCGCCTGGAAGATGGACGCTATCCGCCGTTGGGCGTTACCGTGACAGATAAATCGACCGGTCGTGATATCGGACTGGTGGCCGATGATGGCTTCGTGTACCTCAGCGGCGTGCAGGAAAATAGTATCCTGACGCTCAAATGGAACGATAAAGCCTGCGACATTACACCACCTAACCACAGTAATGCTGATGGTCAGGCCGTTATTTTACCGTGTAAGTCTCAACATTAATTCAGGATGAAGACAATGAAGATAAACGTAATTGCAAAAGGAATTTTATGCCTGGCGGGCGCCAGTTTTGCGGCCAATGCCGCCGTATCTCCTGACAGAACTCGCATCATTTATAACCAATCGGATAAAAGCGTCTCGGTGCGTCTGACCAACCAGAGTCCCGACACGCCTTTCCTTGCCCAATCATGGATAGAGGACAAGGATAATAAAAAATCTCGTACTTATATCACCGCAATACCGCCAATGTTGCGCCTTGAAGCCGGCGAGCAGGCGCAGGTGCGCCTGATGGGGCAAGCAACGCTGGCGCAGCTTCCTGCCGACAGAGAATCGCTATTTTATTACAATATTCGGGAAATTCCGCCGCGTTCAGAACAGAAAAACGTTATGCAGATTGCCATGCAGAGCCGGATTAAACTTTTCTGGCGACCAAAGGCTATCGAAATACCTGATGGACAGGTAAATCTGGTCGGCAAAGTCGACATTAGCCGAACCGCCAGTGGATTGACGCTGAAGAACAAGTCTCCCTACTTTATTACTGTCGGTTATATCGGCGTTAACGGCAAAACATTGCTACCGAAAACCGCCAGCATGATGGCGGAACCCTTTGGCCAGGCGGTCCAGGAAATTAAAAATTTACCGGCGAATTTCCAGGTCGGCTATATTGGCGATTACGGTGGCCTGCATATGTTTAAGATCAGCTGCAACTCTGTTCAGGCAACATGCCAGTCCGAACCGGTGAAAAAGGAATAATAATGAAAAAAGTAATCAGTTTTTTAGCATTATTAGCCTGCCTGTTTTCATTCCCTGCGTGGGCGGTTGACTGCTATCAAAATACCTATGGCGGCCCGGTGAGCGCAACGCTAACTCTCCCCCCATTCACCATCCCTAACGACATCCAGCTAGGGAAAAAGATATGGGAAAGCTCGGACATTAACATTACGGTTTACTGCGATAACGCGAGCGAATGGTCTCCATCGAAACCCACAGAAAATATCTATGCGTGGATAAAGTTATCAGCTTTTAATAGCGGCGATGTGCTCAACAATCCCTATTTTACTTTTGGCGTAACATATGCCGGTGTCGATTATGAAGGCATTAATCAAGGGATCAACACCGGCGCCTGTCTTGATAGACAGGATCACTATCTAATCCCAAGTATCTTTCATGATCCTGTATGTAATGGTTCGTCATTGCAAAAAAATATAACCTTTAACGCCCGCTTCCGCCTGTACGTTAAAATAGCAGCGATTCCTCCTGATAGCTCAACGGTCTATAATTTTGGCGATATTAACGTACTGCAGTTTGATGGTGAAGGGGGAGCGAACCTGCTTAGCAACGCTAAAAATTTACGTTACTATATTTCAGGGCTGGATAATATCCATATTCTGACCTGCACAGCATCAGTTAAGCTGTATCCTGAAAATCAAACTGTTGATTTCGGAGCTATTTATAACTACGAAAAAAACATGCCGGTCCTGAAAAAAAACTTTAGTCTTTCAACTATTCGAGATCAAACTGCAGGCTGCACTGAACGATTTGATATTACTACCAGTTTCTATATTAATGAAAATCTCTACGATTCCACACATCTGGATATAGGGAACGGGCTATTATTAAATATCGTAGATGACACGGCTAATACTGATGTTCTTTTCAACCAATATATGCCTTTTACAACATATATACCCGGTGAACCTTCAACAGTAACGCATAACTATACCGCCGAACTCACTAAAAAACCGTCTGAATCTGTGGCCGATGGGCCATTCAGTAAAGATGTCATCATCAAGATAAATTATCAATAGTCATTAAAAATTTCATGACTGACAATAATAAAGCCGGGATAACCCGGCTTTATTATTTGGCGCAATGTCAGCGATCAGCTGGCTTTACGTTCGTGCTCACGACGGTAAGCCGCTAAATCTTCGATAGTGACCACAGCCATATTATGCTGCTGAGCAAACTCGATGCACTGCGGCGCGCGGGCCATAGAGCCATCATCGTTGGTCAGTTCGCACAGTACGCCAGCCGGTTTAAAACCTGCTAACGTCACCAGGTCGATAGTCGCTTCGGTATGGCCGCCGCGGGTCAACACGCCGCCCGGCTGCGCGCGCAGCGGGAAAACGTGGCCAGGACGGTTCAGGTCGGACGGCTTCGCGCCATCGGCAATCGCCGCACGCACGGTGGTCACGCGGTCAGCGGCGGAAACGCCGGTGGTCACGCCTTCAGCGGCTTCGATGGTCACGGTAAAACCGGTACCGTAGGCGCTGGTGTTGTTCTCAACCATCATTGGCAGGTCGAGCTGTTTACGGCGATCTTCCGTCAGGCACAGGCAAACAATACCGCTGCCGTGACGAATAGTCAGGGCCATTTGCTCAACGGTCATGGTTTCAGCGGCGAAAATCATATCGCCTTCGTTTTCACGATCTTCATCGTCAAGTACCATCACACCGCGGCCTTCGCGCAGTGCATCTAAAGCGTGTTCCACACGTTCAAAAGCGGTACCAAAAGAGGAAAGTAGCGTCTGATTCATGGTAAAAAAAACCTCATTAATTGTATGGTTACCAGAATCAGGGCAGTCTTAGGAGCGCCGGTTTAGCGGCAAAAGTCAACGCAAGCGGGCAGAAACCCGACTGAGCCGTTACTCTCTCCCATCCGGACTCTAACCGTCGGCCCCGGAATTACACCGGATCTGCTGACCTTTCTGCATTCACAGAAAGCGCTCGCGGGCTTTCAACGCTATGGTTGATTTACCGCCGGTGGGGAATTTCGCCCCGCCCTGAGAATAAGCAAAGTCACTATAACGCTATTGACTATCGTCGGCAATGCATAAGCTTCAAACATTTATGGTTTATAGGCACCGACGATCGCACTACAATGAGCCCATAACCGACCAGAGCAGGATACCACCATGATTGACCCGAAAAAAATTGAACAAATCGCCCGTCAGGTTCATGAATCGATGCCGAAAGGGCTCCGCGATCTGGGGGAAGACGTGGAGAAAAAAATTCGTCAGGTGCTCCAGTCGCAGTTAACTCGCCTGGACCTGGTAAGCCGCGAAGAGTTCGACGTGCAGACGCAGGTGCTGCTGCGCACGCGTGAAAAGCTGGCGCTGCTGGAGCAGCGTCTTAACGATCTGGAAAGCCGTTCGCTGAGCGCGCCGGCGACGCCTGACGCAGAAGAGAAGCAGTAAAAACAAGCAACGGGCCGCAAGGCCCGTTGTCATATCGGTAAGGTGGAAAGTTGATTAGTGCTCCAGCTCCGCTTCTGGCGTCATCGCGCTGTTCGCCTGCCGGCAGTAAAGTTCATAGCGTTGACAGAACCATTCACGATGCGCTTCATCCATATTGCCAACAATGGCCTGAAGATCGACGGGCTGACCTTGTGCGTTCATTCTGGCGAAACTCTGGGCCAGGAAATCAAAATTCTTCATTAAATACATATCGTTATTCTTCATACGCATACTCCTTCAGCCGTTGGTGTTCTGATTGGTCATATGCTTTTTACTTACTTCAGTATTTATCCTTACCTTAACGTTTTTTGTACGAAAAATGCGCCCAACATGGTGATTTATTGCGCCAAATCATTTATGCCGTCATTAAATAAAAAGAGGCCCGCGATTAGGCGATCGCGGGCCTCTTTTGCACTACTTTGTAGCGGAATCGTCGGTTACGCGGCGTTTAGCGCGATAATCCCGGATATACCGCCGCTACGGTGGGGAGAGAAAACATTACTGTTTGTTATCTTTCTGGATCTTCTTAATGATGTTGGTCGTCGAACAGCCGTCTTCGAAGTTGAGAACCAGCACCTCGCCGCCGTTTGCCCATACCTCTTCACTACCGGCAATCTGTTCCGGCTTATAGTCGCCGCCTTTCACCAGCAGATCCGGCAGAATGCCGGCAATCAGCCGCTGCGGTGTGTCCTCTTCAAAAGAGACCACCCAGTCGACGGCTTCCAGCGCGCCCAGCACGATCATACGCTGATCCAGCGGGTTGACCGGACGAGACTCGCCTTTCAGACGCTTCGTTGATGCGTCGCTGTTCACCGCCACAATCAGCCTGTCGCCCAGCTTGCGAGCGTTCGCCAGGTAGGAAACGTGGCCCGCGTGTAAAATGTCGAACACGCCGTTGGTCATCACCACTTTCTCGCCGCGCTTGCGCGCCGCGGCGACCGCCAGCTTCAGCTCCTCTTCGCCCATCACGCCAAAACCGGTCTCTGAGCGCCCGCGCACCGCGTTCTCCAGTTCGATAGGCGAAACGGTAGAGGTACCGAGTTTACCCACCACGACGCCCGCCGCCGCGTTGGCAAAATAGCAGGCCTCTTCCAGCGTGTTGCCGGAAGCCAGCGTCGCCGCCAGCACGCCGATGACCGTGTCGCCCGCGCCGGTAACATCATAAACTTCCTGCGCCTGAGTAGGCATATGCAGCGGCGGCCGCCCAGGCTGCAGCAGCGTCATCCCCTGCTCGGAACGGGTCACCAGCAGCGCGGAGAGATCGAAATCGGCAATGATTTTCATCCCGCGCTCAACGATCTCTTCTTCATCCTTACATTTACCCGCTACCGCTTCAAACTCTGAGAGGTTAGGCGTCAGCAGGGTGGCGCCACGATAGCGTTCAAAATCCGTGCCTTTCGGGTCAATGAGCACCGGAACGCCCGCGTCGCGAGCCAGCTTAATCATGGTCTGAACGCTGGTCAGCGCGCCTTTGGCGTAATCAGAGAGTACCAGCGCGCCAATGGAGCCCAGCGCCTGCTGAATACGTTCGTGCATCGGCTGCGGGTCGACGCCGGAGAACCCTTCTTCAAAATCGAGACGAATCAGCTGCTGGTTACGCGACAGCACGCGCAGTTTGGTAATCGTCGGGTGCGTCGGGACGGAGACAAAATCGCACTTCACGTTAACGTCGGCCAGCGCCTTACTCAACGCGCGGGCGGCATCGTCAATCCCGGTCAGGCCAACGAGGCGAGAGGTCGCGCCGAGGGACGCAATGTTCATCGCCACGTTTGCCGCGCCGCCAGGACGTTCTTCGATATTTTCCACCTTCACCACCGGCACCGGCGCTTCCGGCGAAATGCGGCTGGTGGGTCCATACCAATAGCGGTCCAGCATCACATCGCCAACCACCAACACTCCTGCACGTTCAAACTCTGGCAGCGTTACTTTCATTCCTCTCTCCTGCGAGACGCAAACTTTGCGCGCGATAATAGCACACCCGGTTTTTTAGTTAAGCCATCAACCACTTCTGCCAGCTGGCGCTGACCTGTTCACGCTCCTCGCTAAACGCCTCTGGCGCCACGTGCCCCGGCTGTTCCTGCAGCGCCAGGTGATGTAGCGCATCGCGCAGCGTAGTGTAAGCGTGAGTTAACGCCCTCGCCTCTCCCTCGTCCATAATGTCATTCTGCGCCAGCAGTTCCAGAATACGGACGTTATCGGACCAGCGCGTGAGCTTCGGTTTATCACTGGCATAGCGTAGGACCAGATACTGGGTAATAAATTCAATATCGGTGATCCCCCCGGCATCGGCTTTAATATCAAAGCGATCGGGATGCTTATTCCCCAGATGAGCGCGCATTTTTTCACGCATTTCCCGCACTTCGGTTTGCAGTTTTTCGCCTTCCCGCGGGGCGGTGAGAATATCCCGACGAATCGCGTCAAAGCGCGCCTGTAGCTCAGGATCGCCGTACACCACGCGGGCGCGAACCAGCGCCTGATGCTCCCAGGTCCATGCCTCGTTTTGTTGATAATCAGCAAAGGAATCGGCGGTAGTCACCAGCATGCCCGCCGCGCCAGAAGGACGTAAGCGAGCGTCCACTTCGTACAGAATGCCCGACGAGGTGCGGGTGCTGAAAAGATGCATGATGCGCTGCGCCAGGCGCAGATAAAACTGCCGACCGTCGATTTCGCGCTCGCCGTCGGTCATCACCTCCATCGGACAATCGTGGAGGAATACCAGGTCGAGATCGGAACTGTAGCCCAGCTCCCAGCCTCCCAACTTGCCGTAGCCGACCACCGCAAAACCGCGCCCCTGGCGCTCGTGAAGGTGCGTCGGCTGCCCGTAGCGGGCCACCATCTGCAGCCAGGCCTGCTGGACGACCGCATCAATCATCGCCTCCGCCAGCCAGGTCAAGTGATCGCTCACTTTCATCACCGGCAGGGTTCCGGCGATATCCGCCGCGGCAATATGCAGCAGCTGCGCCTGCTTAAACTGGCGAAGCGCCTCCAGCTGCTGCTCTTCATCCTCTTCCGGTACGCGCAGCAGATACTGCCGAAGCTCGTCGCGATAGGCATCGGTGGCCGTCGGCTGATAAAGCGTATTCGGGTCCAGCAGCTCGTCCAGCAGCAGCGGGTGACGGGCCAGCTGGCTGGCGACCATCGGCGATGCGGCGCACAGGCTAATCAGGTGCTTTAACGCGCCGGGGAACTCGCTCAGCAGCTCCAGGTAGGTTGTACGGGTGACAATTCCGGTCAGCAGCGGCGTGATGCGCGCCAGCGGCACCGGGGCATCGGCGCGCGAACAGATTTCGCTGAGCAGATGCGGCATGAGCTGGTCGAGCACCTGACGGCCGCGCGGACCAATCGTGCGCCGATCCAGCTCTTTACGAAAATCGGCGATCAGCGCCAGCACGCTGCGGCGATCGCTATCAGCCAGATGCGCCAGCGCCGGGCTGGTATCGTCCTCCTGCAGCGCGTCCTGCCACAGTTCGCGCCAGTACTCTTCAAGCTGTTCATCCGGCGACTGCGTTTCATCGTCGCCGATCAGTTCATTAAACACGCGCCGCACGTTGGCCATCTGCTCCGCCAGCCGCGCGCTGAGCGTCTCCCAGTCGGCAGCGCCCATCCCCCAAGCCAGCCGGGCGCGATTAAGCTCATCCTGCGGCAGAGTTTGCGTCTGCTCATCGTTGATACTCTGCAGCAGGTTTTCGAGGCGTCGCAAAAACAGATAGGCTTCGCGCAGCCTCTGCGCATCGCCTTCCGGCAGCAGGTGCAGCTCCTCGATGGCGGCCAGCGTCGGCAGCAGGGCCCGCTGTTGCAGCATCGGCTCGCGACCGCCGCGAATCAGTTGAAAGACCTGGACGATAAACTCCACTTCGCGGATACCGCCCGCGCCGAGCTTGATATTATCCTTCAGACCCCGGCGGCGCACCTCGCGGGCAATCATTCCCTTCATATTACGCAGGGACTGAATCACGCTGAAATCAATATAACGGCGGAAGACAAATGGCCGCAGCATAGCGCGCAGCTCGCCGGCATAAACACCATCGTTATCGCCCATGATGCGCGCTTTCACCATCGCATAGCGCTCCCAGTCGCGCCCCTGCTCCTGGTAATAATCTTCCAGCGCGGCAAAGCTCAGCACCAGCGGGCCGCTGTCGCCAAACGGGCGCAGGCGCATATCCACGCGGTAGACAAAGCCATCCTGGGTGGGCTGATCCAGCACCTTAATCAGGCGCTGTCCGAGACGGGTAAAAAACTGCGCGTTATCCAGCTCGCGACGGCCGCCGCGGGTGGAGCCGTGCTCCGGCCAGGCGAAAATCAGATCGATGTCGGAGGAGAAATTCAGCTCGCCGCCGCCGAGCTTGCCCATGCCGAGGATCAGCAGCGGCTGAGCTGAACCTTCCGCATTACACGGCGTCCCCCATTCGCGGCAGCAGGCGGCGTAAAGCCAGTCGCGCGCGGCGACGATTAAGGTCTCCGCCAGCGCGCTGAGCTGCTGTAGACTGCTCTCTTCGCTGACCAGCGATAGCGCCTGGGCCCAGGCGATGCGCACCATAATCCAGCGGCGAAACTGCCGCAGCTCGCGCATCAGCGCGGCCTCATCATTGACCTCGGCCAGGCGAACCTGCAGCCACTCGGCATAGTGATGCCACTCCAGCGCCTCGGGAGGCGCACTTTCAAGCTCCGCCAGCCACTGCGGCTGCGCGATCAGACTCTGCGCGACAAAATCGCTGAAGGCCATAACCGATTGCGCCCGTTCGCTCAACGTCGATACGGGAAAATCCGCTGGCAGTCGGTCTATGACCGTCTGCCAGTGCTGCTGTAACTGCGAAGAAAGCGGCATCTTAGGGGCTCCCTGGCCTGAAATTATCGTTTTCCACTATGCAGCCAGAACGGCTCCGCTGCCAGCGCCTGGCGACGAAAATATTCGATAACGCTACTGTCGTTATGCGCAATCGCCCGGCGGGTCTCTTGCCAGTTTTCCAGCCACGGCCCGGCGACGTCGAGATAGGCTCCGGATAACAGTTGAACGGTGTCAATTTCGCGGGTCAGGCGCGGAAGCTGATCGACATAACCGTCAGCGGACGGCTGGCGGAAGGCGTTTTTCAGCTCCGCCGCCGCTCTGGAGAGCTGAATATCCGCGAAGCGTTTAAACGATCCGGCAATCTTCTGTTCCCCGGCGGCGTTCAGGAAAGGACGCCAGCCGCGGTTTACCAGCAGATCGGTGAGCGTCAGCTTCGCTCTGACGGTCGCCACGCTGAAAAGCGCCGCCTGGGCCGTTTCGGCCTCCGCCAGCGCCGTTTCGGCTTCGTTCAGACGCTCACGCAGCAGCGTGGTGGCCTTGCGCGGGACAATGCCGCCAAACAGCACCAGCGCATGCCGCACGCGGGCGATGGCGTGCAGAATCTCCGCTTTCGCTTTCGCATTGCCGCGATTGAGGAGTTCATCATGATACAGCCAGTGCGCGAGCGCGCTTTCCAGCGCCGCTTCCAGTGCCTGTTCGACGCTGGCCTTCGGCGCGACGCGAAGGATAGACAACGCGGTGAGCGGACGTTCTTCATTGCCCTGCGCCAGATGATAACCGCGCGCCGCCTTGCTCAGACTACCCTGGCGCAGTACGCCGGTACCCAGCAGGCGACGGGCAAGGGTCAGAATGTCCTGCGTTTTACCGGACAGCAGTTCCAGCTCCAGTTCACAAATCGGCTCCTGGTGTTCACCGGCTTTGACTGCGCCGCGGTCGAGCGCGATTTCAATTTCGCTATCGCCTTCCTTTACAACCCATCTTTCACGCGCAAAATCAGTGCTGAAAAGCGGCTGTACGTTCTGTGCGAGCTCCGCCGGCAGTTCTCCCTGCGGCCAGACCTCAGCCGGCAGTTTCTCCAGCGCCAACTCCGGCGTGTCCAGCGGAATGTTGTATTCCGGACGCTGATGCAGGCCGCCGACGACGCGCCCGGCGATTTTCAGCGTCATTTCATAGCGTCCCTGGTCGCCGCGAATGCGCAGCCCCATGTCGTGGCGGCGCAGCCAGTTATCCGCCGTTTCATAGTAAATATTCAGCAATTGACCCGCGGGCGTATGCTTTGCCTCCAGCGCGTTGAGGTGCTGACGCAGCGCGTCAACGCCATCCTGAGCGACGATAAACTTTAATTCGATTTCTTGAGCCATGACTGAATTCTTCCGCTTATATGCTGTGCCGGGAAATTGCGGCGAACTAACAACGATATTTCTTGTCAGTAAATAGTATTTTGCGGCGAATCGCCATGCAATGCGCATTTTGCCGGGCCACCTCCTGGATGATTCCGATTGTGGCGGAAAACTTTGCGTCGCTTCGGCGATGCCACTACTATCGTTCAACTTTTTATGACCAAACGATGACCTGATGCCTAAATTACGCCTTATTACATTGACTTTGCTGGCGCTGAGCGCCGCCACGGCGGTTCACGCGGAAGAAAAACGTTACGTTTCAGATGAACTGAATACCTGGGTGCGCAGCGGTCCGGGCGATAACTATCGTCTCGTGGGCACCATCAACGCCGGTGAGGAAGTCGCGGTGCTGCAAACCAACGACAGCACGAACTATGCTCAGGTACGCGACGGCAGCGGCCGTACAGCCTGGATCCCCCTGAAAGAGCTGAGCAACGAGCCCAGCCTGCGCACCCGCGTGCCGGATCTGGAAAACCAGGTCAAAACCCTGACCGACAAACTGAACAATATCGACACCACCTGGAACCAGCGCACCGCGGACATGCAGAAGAAAGTCGCCGGTAGCGACGCCGTTATCAACGGCCTGAAAGAAGAGAACCAAAAGCTGAAAAATGAGCTGGTTGTCGCGCAGAAAAAGGTAAACGCCGCGAATCTGCAGCTTGATGACAAACAGCGCACCATTATCATGCAGTGGTTTATGTACGGCGGCGGCGTGCTGGGCGTCGGCCTGATCCTCGGACTGGTGTTGCCGCACCTGGTACCGAGCCGCAAACGCAAAGACCGTTGGATGAACTAATTCGTCTTCTCTGCCAGACTTACGTATCATCGTAAGAAAATGAAGACGGGAGAGTAAGGCGTGATGGTTTATCTGGTCGGTGGTGCAGTACGAGATGCGTTATTAAGGCTACCGGTTAAAGACAAAGATTGGGTCGTGGTTGGCGCCACGCCTCAGCAACTTCTCGACGCGGGCTACCAGCAGGTAGGCCGTGATTTTCCCGTGTTCCTTCATCCGCAAAGCCGCGAAGAGTATGCCCTGGCGCGTACCGAGCGCAAGTCAGGTTCCGGTTACACCGGCTTTACCTGCTATGCCGCAGCCGACGTTACCCTTGAACAAGATCTGCTGCGCCGCGATCTGACGATCAATGCGCTGGCCCAGGACGCCGACGGCCAGATTATCGATCCCTACGGCGGCCAGACTGACTTACGCCAGCGCCTGTTGCGCCACGTCTCGCCCGCTTTTAGCGAGGATCCGCTACGCGTCCTGCGCGTGGCGCGCTTTGCCGCCCGCTACGCGCACCTGGGTTTCCGCATCGCCGATGAAACCATGGCGCTGATGCGCGCGATGGCCGATGCCGGCGAGCTGGCGTACCTCACGCCTGAGCGGGTGTGGAAAGAGACGGAAAGCGCCCTTGCCACCCGCAACCCGCAGGTCTTCTTCCAGACACTACGCGACTGCCGGGCGCTCAAGGTGCTGTTCCCGGAAGTCGACGCCCTTTATGGCGTACCGGCTCCGGCGAAATGGCACCCGGAAATCGACACTGGTCTGCACACGCTGATGACCGTCACCATGGCGGCGATGCTCTCTCCGGAAGTGGATGTCCGTTTTGCCACGCTATGCCACGACCTGGGGAAAGGGCTAACGCCGAAAGCGCTCTGGCCCCGCCATCATGGTCACGGCCCGGCGGGGGTTAAGCTGGTCGAGCAGCTCTGCGCCCGTCTGCGAGTACCGAACGACATTCGCGACCTGGCTAAGCTGGTCGCCGAATTTCACGATCTGATTCATACGCTCCCCATCCTGCAGCCGAAAACGCTAGTCAAGCTGTTCGATAATATCGACGCCTGGCGCAAGCCGCATCGTGTCAGGCAAATCGCCTTAACCAGCGAGGCCGACGTGCGCGGGCGCACCGGCTTTGAAGCCTGCGATTATCCGCAGGGACGCCTGCTGCTGGAAGCCTGGGAAGTTGCCCGGTCGGTTTCAACAAAAGAGGTGTTGGCGGAAGGTTTTCAGGGCGTTGAGATTCGTGAAGAGCTAACGCGTCGGCGAATTCAGGCCGTCGCCCGCTGGAAAGAAAAGCGTTGCCCTCAGCCGCGCGACTGAGGGCGGGCGCTTAGAAGAAGACCACGTAGACCGCTGCCGCGACGATAAAGCGGTAAATGGCGAACGGGATAAACGAAATACGTTTAATCAGCTGCAGGAAGGTTTTAATCGCAATCAGCGCAACGATAAACGCCGTGACAAAACCGACGGCAAACATCGGAATATCGCTGGCGTTGAGGAACCCAATGCTCTTGTACATATCCAGTACGGTTGCGCCCATCATCATCGGCACCGCCAGCAGGAACGAGAACTCAGAGGCCGCATAGCGGCTTACCCCCATCAGCATCCCGCCGGAAATCGTCGCTCCGGAACGCGAGAAGCCCGGCCATAGCGCCAGACACTGGAAGCAGCCGATGACGAACGCCTGACGATAGGTCATATCATCAATGCCCACCGCGCGCGGCTGTTTTGGCTTCAGCACTTCCGCCGCGATCAGCAGCACGCCGCCCACAATCAGCGCATACATCACGTTAATCGGGTTAAACAGCGACTTGATGGTATCGTGGAAAATTAGCCCCAGCACCACCGCCGGGACCATCCCCAAGAGAATATGAATAAGCGACAGGCGACCGCTGCCCTGGCCTTCATGTTCGGGCTTTTTACCAAAATGAATGCCGATAAGGCCAAACAGACGGCGCCAGAACATCACCACAACGGCCAGAATGGAACCAAGCTGAATCACTACTTCAAAAGTATTTGCGGTATCGCCTTCAAAACCCAGCAGATGACCGACAATAATCATATGACCAGTACTGGAGACAGGTAAAAACTCTGTCAAACCCTCAACCACACCCAATATTGCCGCTATCAGCAGCGAGTGTATATCGCTCATCCAATTAAACCCTTTAAAAAGTAAAATGAAAAAAACCAGGAACGAAGAACCGAGCTATCAGGCGTGCTTATTTGGCCACAGACAGCGCGCAGAAAACTGAGCGTACAGGTTGTACGCAAGGATTTCGAGAGCTGTTCAGGAACAAAACGGCAAATAGCATAGCCTGATAGCCGGATTCTATGACCGGTATAAACACGCTTTGTTTAACGAGTATGACCTGAAAAGTTTTGTTTCAGATTAAGGCCACGTTCAATAATGACGCCAACGTTGGCCGCTCGCGCTACCGCGCCGGGCTTGCTGACTTTAATACGTACCCATGGCGATTGAAACTTTTCCAGCAGCAGGTCGGCGATCTCTTCCGCCACGCGCTCCACCAGCGCAAAGCGCGCTCCCTCAACGTGGTTGATCACCAGCTCGCTGATATCAGCATAGCTGAGGCAATCGCTGACATCATCGCTGGCCGCCGCTTTGCGGTTATCCCACGCCATTTCGATATCGAACACCAGCTTCTGTTCGATGGTTTGTTCCCAGTCGTAAACACCAATTGTGGTGATTACCGAAAGTTGCTCTATAAATACAATATCCATCACGACCCGCCTGCTTTTTGACTAAACCGGATACCACTTCTGACCAATTATGCGTATTATCCACAGATGCAAAGACATCCCCTAAATAATTTGCGTTGCAGTAAGAGCGCGACGCGGCAAGGCTCCAGGCGCACGGCGTTGCGATGCGTCCGGGCGGGCCAACGCGCCGACAGCGCTGGGGATAAACCAACTCTTTCTAAATGGAACAGCTGATGAGTGCAATCGCGCCTGGACTGGTTATCCTCGCCTACCTCTGCGGCTCAATCTCCAGCGCCATTCTCGTTTGCCGCCTCGCTGGCCTTCCTGACCCTCGCGACAGCGGCTCCGGCAATCCTGGGGCGACGAACGTCCTGCGAATTGGCGGCAAAGGCGCAGCCGTAGCGGTACTGATTTTTGATGTGCTGAAAGGCATGCTGCCGGTCTGGGGCGCGTGGGCGCTAGGCCTGACCCCGTTCTGGCTCGGTCTGGTGGCGATTGCCGCCTGCGTGGGCCATATCTGGCCGGTATTTTTTAACTTCCGCGGTGGTAAAGGCGTGGCGACCGCCTTCGGCGCCATTGCCCCAATCGGCTGGGATCTTACCGGCGTAATGGCCGGAACATGGCTGCTGACGATTCTGCTCAGCGGCTACTCCTCTCTTGGGGCCATCGTGAGCGCGCTGATTGCGCCCTTCTATGTCTGGTGGTTCAAACCGCAGTACACTTTCCCCGTTTCGATGCTGTCGTGCCTGATCCTGCTGCGCCATCATGACAACATTCAGCGTTTGTGGCGTCGTCAGGAAACCCGAATCTGGTCTCGTTTCAAAAAGAAGAAAAAAGCGCCGGAGCAGAAATAACCTTTGCTTCGCCGCAAGGCGGCAATGAGCTTACTCCAGTCAGTGATTCGGGCGAGCGACAAATCTGCCGGGAGCAGATTTGAACGTCGCTTGCGACGGCCCGCCAGGGCGAGGCCCATGGATGGGCCGAGTAGCCCGTAGCCAACGCCGCTGCGGCTCGAAGTATGACGGGCATAAGCTTTTCATATGATCGGGATGGTTCCCCCCCGATCAATACTCTTCGCTGCTGTTTTATCTTGATTTTGCAGGGGCGCGACATTGCACGGCACCGTGTTAGCACAGAATAAAAAAGGCTGGCAGGCCACGCTGGACCTCCAGTTTCAATTTCTCGGCGGGAAAACCACGCTCGCCTCCCGTCGCCATGTCGGTCCCCTCACCGTTCAGCGCCCGTTTTATCCCGAAGCAGAGACCTGCCACCTCTATCTGCTTCATCCGCCCGGCGGCATCGTCGGCGGCGATGAGCTCACCATTAGCGCGACCATTGATGCCGATTGCCATACCCTGATCACCATGCCCGGCGCCAGCAAGTTTTATCGCAGCAGCGGCGCGCAGGCGCGGCTTCAGCAAACCCTGACGCTGGCCGAAAACTCGACGCTCGAGTGGCTGCCGCAGGACGCGATCTTCTTTCCCGGCGCCAACGCCGCTTTGTCTACCGCCTTTCATCTCGCCGCCTCCAGCACGCTGCTGGCCTGGGACCTGCTGTGTCTTGGCCGACCGGTTATCGGCGAAGCTTTTAGCCACGGCGCGCTCGCCAATCGGCTGGAAGTGTGGGTCGACGGCTCTCCGCTGCTGATTGAGCGCCTGAGCCTGGCCGATGGACAGCTGGCCTGCGTCGCGCAGCAGCCGTGGGTGGGAACGATGCTGTTCTACCCGGCGAACGAAACGCTGCTGGAAGGCGTACGCGAAAAGCTTACGCCGCTGGCAAATTACGCCGGCGCTACGCTCACCGACGGCCTGCTAACGGTACGTTTTTTAAGCGATGATAATCTGCTTTGCCAGCGGGCGATGCGCGATATCTGGCAATTCATGCGCCCGCATCTGACCGGCAAATCTCCGGTACTTCCCCGAATCTGGCTGACTTAAGAGAACGCTATGGAACTGACACCCAGAGAAAAAGACAAGCTGTTGCTGTTTACCGCCGCACTGGTGGCGGAGCGTCGCCTGGCCCGCGGCCTGAAGCTCAACTATCCCGAATCCGTGGCCCTGATTAGCGCCTTTATTATGGAAGGCGCGCGCGATGGCAAAAGCGTCGCCGAGCTGATGGAAGAGGGACGCCACGTCCTGAGCCGTGACCAGGTCATGGAAGGCGTGCCGGAAATGATCCCCGATATCCAGGTCGAAGCCACCTTCCCGGACGGCTCGAAGCTGGTCACCGTTCATAATCCGATAATCTGAGGTAGCGTGATGATCCCTGGAGAATATCAGATAAAGCCCGGACAGATAGCCCTCAACGCTGGCCGCGCAACCTGCAGCATTATTGTTGAAAATCACGGCGACCGGCCGATTCAGGTCGGCTCGCATTACCACTTCGCCGAGGTCAACCCGGCGCTGAAGTTCGATCGCCAGCAGGCGACCGGCTATCGGCTGAATATCGCTGCTGGCACCGCAGTGCGCTTCGAGCCGGGTCAAAAACGCGAGGTGGAGCTGGTGGCGCTGGCCGGAACCCGTGCGGTGTACGGTTTTCGCGGCGAGGTGATGGGCGCGCTGGAGGTAAACGATGAGTGAAATTTCACGTCAGGCCTATGCCGACATGTTCGGCCCTACCACCGGCGATAAAGTTCGCCTGGCCGACACCGAGCTGTGGATCGAGGTCGAAGATGATTTGACCACCTACGGCGAAGAGGTCAAATTTGGCGGCGGTAAAGTGATCCGCGACGGAATGGGGCAGGGACAGATGCTTTCCGCCGGGTGCGTGGATCTGGTGCTGACCAACGCCCTGATCGTCGATTACTGGGGGATCGTCAAAGCCGATATTGGCGTCAAAGACGGACGGATCTTCGCGATCGGCAAAGCCGGCAATCCGGATATTCAGCCCAACGTCACGATCCCGATCGGCGCGGCCACGGAAATTATTGCGGCGGAAGGTAAGATCGTCACCGCCGGCGGCGTCGATACGCATATTCACTGGATCTGCCCGCAGCAGGCGGAAGAGGCGCTGGTCTCCGGCGTCACCACCATGATCGGCGGCGGGACCGGCCCGGCGGCGGGCACCAACGCCACGACCTGTACGCCAGGGCCGTGGTATATCTCGCGGATGCTGCAGGCCGCCGACAGCCTGCCGGTCAATATCGGCCTACTGGGTAAAGGCAACGGCTCGAATCCCGACGCGCTGCGTGAGCAGGTCGCGGCCGGGGTTATCGGCCTGAAAATTCACGAAGACTGGGGCGCGACCCCGGCGGCAATCGACTGCGCGCTGACCGTGGCTGACGAAATGGACGTGCAGGTCGCGCTGCACAGCGACACCCTCAATGAGTCCGGATTCGTTGAGGATACCCTGGCGGCCATCGGCGGGCGCACTATCCATACTTTCCATACCGAAGGCGCGGGCGGCGGCCATGCGCCGGATATTATTACCGCCTGCGCGCACCCCAATATTTTACCGTCGTCGACCAACCCGACGCTGCCCTATACCGTCAACACCATTGACGAACATCTGGATATGCTGATGGTTTGCCATCACCTCGATCCGGATATCGCCGAGGACGTGGCGTTTGCCGAATCGCGCATTCGGCGGGAAACCATCGCCGCGGAAGACGTCCTGCACGACCTCGGCGCCTTCTCCCTTACCTCGTCTGATTCGCAGGCGATGGGGCGCGTCGGCGAAGTGGTGTTACGTACCTGGCAGGTAGCGCACCGGATGAAAGTTCAGCGCGGCCCGCTGGCGGAAGAGAGCGGCGATAACGACAACTTCCGCGTAAAGCGCTATATCGCCAAATACACGATTAATCCGGCGTTGACCCACGGTATCGCCCACGAAGTCGGCTCGATTGAAGCCGGTAAACTGGCGGATCTGGTGCTGTGGTCCCCGGCGTTCTTCGGCGTGAAACCGGCGACAATCGTTAAAGGCGGCATGATCGCCATGGCGCCGATGGGCGACATCAACGCCTCTATCCCAACGCCGCAGCCGGTGCACTATCGCCCGATGTTCGGCGCGCTGGGCAGCGCCCGTCACCGCTGCCGTTTGACCTTCCTGTCGCAGGCGGCGGCGGAAAACGGCGTCGCTGAACGGCTGAACCTGCACAGCGCGACGGCGGTGGTGAAAGGCTGCCGCGAGGTACAAAAAGCCGATATGCACCACAACGGCCTGCTGCCCAATATTACCGTGGATTCGCAAACCTACGAGGTGCGCATCGACGGCGAACTGATTACCAGCGAACCGGCGGACGTGCTACCGATGGCGCAACGTTATTTCCTGTTTTAAGGAGCGCACATGCTTTATTTAACCCAACGGGTGGAGACCCCGGCGCAGGCCACGGCCAGCGTTACCCTGCCGATTGACGTGCGGGTAAAAAGCCGCATAAAAGTCACGCTTAACGATGGTCGTCAGGCGGGCCTGCTGCTGCCGCGCGGCCTACTGCTGCGCGGCGGCGATATTCTCAGCAACGAAAACGGCAGCGAGTTCATCGAAGTGATCGCCGCCGATGAAGCCATTTCGGTCGTACGCTGCGATGACCCCTTTGTGCTGGCGAAGGCCTGCTATCACCTTGGCAATCGCCACGTGCCGCTGCAAATTATGCCCGGCGAGCTGCGCTATCATCACGATCACGTCCTGGACGATATGCTGCGCCAGTTTGGTCTGGCCGTGGATTTCGCGCATCTGCCGTTTGAACCGGAAGCCGGCGCCTACGCCAGCGAATCACACGGCCATCACCATCATCACCATCATGAGCACAGCCACTAAATGCCGACGCCGGAAAAACGTCTGCGCTTAATGCAGCTTGCCAGCAGCAGCCTCCCGGTTGGCGGCTACAGCTGGTCCCAGGGGCTGGAGTGGGCGGTGGAAGCGGGCTGGGTAGCGGATACCGCCGCCTTTGAGCGCTGGCAGCTGCGGCAGATGGAGCAGAGCTTTTTTACCGTCGATCTGCCGCTGTTCGCCCGGCTTTACCGGGCCTGCGAAGCGGGCGATCTGGCCTGCGCCAGGCGCTGGACCGCTTACCTGCTCGCCTGCCGGGAAACCCGCGAGCTGCGCGATGAAGAGCGCAACCGCGGCGCGGCCTTCACCCGGTTGCTGGCCGACTGGCAGCCGGACTGCCCGCCCGAGTGGCGCAAGCTGTGCCAGCAAAGTCAGCTAACCGGCATGGCGTGGCTCGGCGTACGCTGGCAAATCGCCATTCCTGACCTGGCCCTGAGCCTTGGCTATAGCTGGATTGAAAGCGCGGTGATGGCGGGCGTCAAGCTGGTGCCCTTTGGCCAGCAGGCGGCCCAGCAGTTGATTCTACGCCTGTGCGACCGCTACGCGGCGGACATGGACAGCGCCCTCGCCGCCCCGGACGACGCCCTCGGTTCGGCGACGCCGCTGGCGGCTATCGCTTCCGCCCGGCACGAAACCCAGTATTCCCGATTATTCCGTTCTTAGGAGAAGGTATGAACATGATTAAGCAACCGCTGCGCGTCGGCGTCGGCGGCCCGGTCGGCTCCGGAAAAACGGCGCTGCTGGAAGCCCTCTGCAAAGCCATGCGCGACACCTGGCAGCTGGCGGTGGTGACCAACGATATCTACACCAAAGAAGATCAGCGCATTCTCACCGAAGCCGGCGCCCTGGAGCCTGAACGAATTGTCGGTGTCGAAACCGGCGGCTGCCCGCATACCGCCATTCGGGAAGACGCGTCAATGAACCTTGCCGCGGTGGAAGCGCTGAGCGAGAAATTCGGCAATCTCGATCTCATCTTTGTGGAAAGCGGCGGCGATAATCTGAGCGCCACCTTCAGCCCGGAGCTGGCGGATCTCACCATCTACGTCATCGACGTGGCGGAAGGGGAAAAAATCCCGCGCAAAGGCGGACCGGGGATCACCAAATCCGACTTCCTGGTGATCAATAAAACCGATCTTGCACCGTACGTGGGCGCGTCTCTGGAAGTGATGGAGCGCGATACCCTGCGCATGCGCGGCGAACGCCCGTGGAGCTTCACCAACTTGAAAAGCGGCGACGGCCTGCAAAATATCATCGCCTTTATCGAAGACAAAGGCATGCTCGGCAAGTAACCCCTGCACCATCCCGGCGCAGAGGTGTCGGGATGGTGCATGCCCTGCCCTCTCTTTAGCCATCCCCTTCATGAAGCCCTGATAGCGCCTGCCCTGCGATGTGGCATAAGGTTTGCTAATTCCAGTCATGCCTAACCATTAAGGAATGACTATGTCATCACTGGATATAAAAACTGATTTACCTGCGCAAACCAGTGCCTCCGGCTCAAAAGAAACGCTGGAAGATTATACCCTTCGCTATGCTCCGCTGAGCTTTCGCCGCTGGGGACCGGGGGTTGTGGCGGTGACCGCCTTAGGCGGCATCGCCTATCTGGCTGACTTTTCTATCGGCGCCAGCATCGGCATGGCGTGGGGCACCACCAATGCGATTTACGCGATCCTGCTGGCGGCGCTGGTTATTTTTCTTACCGGTATCCCGCTGGCGATTACCGCCGCGCGCTATAACATCGACCTCGACCTGATCACCCGCAGCGCCGGTTTCGGCTACTTTGGCTCGGTGATCACCAGCATTATCTTCGCCGGATTTACCTTTATCTTCTTCGCGCTTGAAGGCTCGATCATGGCGCAGGGGCTGCTGGTGGGCCTGGGGATCCCGCTGTGGATGGGCTACCTCATCGCCACGCTGATGGTATTGCCGCTGGTGGTCTACGGCATGAAGGCGCTGACTCGCCTTCAGGTCTGGACAACGCCGCTGTGGCTGGTCCTGATGGTGGTTCCGGTGGCCTGGCTTATCGCCAAAGACCCGGATCTGGTGGATGGGTTTATGAACTTCGCCGGTAAAAACAACGCCGCAACGGTAGACTTGACCGCCATTATGCTCGGCGCGGGGGTATGCCTGTCGCTGATCATGCAGATTGGCGAGCAGATCGACTACCTGCGCTTTATGCCGCCGAAGACCGCAGAAAACAGCAAAAGCTGGTGGCTGGCGGTGTTCTCCGCTGGTCCGGGCTGGGTCGTGTTAGGCGCGATTAAACAGATTATCGGCGCTTTCCTCGGCTTCTATCTGCTGACCCGCTTCCCGGCAGTGCATAACACCGAGCCGGTACAGCAGTTCGTCAGCGTCTTCGATAACCTGGTCCCCGGCTGGCTGGCGCTTACCCTCGCGGTGATACTGGTGGTTATCTCGCAGATTAAAATTAACGTCACCAACGCCTATTCCGGCTCGCTGGCGTGGACCAGCGCCTGGACGCGTACCACCAAGCGCTACCCGGGGCGGATTATTTTCGTCATCGTCAACCTGACCATTGCCCTTGCCCTGATGGAAGGCGACATGTTCAGCGCTCTGGCGTGGATCCTCGGCTTCTATTCCAACTTTGCCATCGCCTGGGTGGTGGTGGTCGCCACCGATATCACCGTCAACAAAGGCCTGCTGAAGCTGGCCCCGGCGCAGCCGGAGTATCGTCGCGGGATGATCTATAACGTCAACCCGGTTGGCGTGGTGGCTTTTGCCCTCGCAGCAGGCCTGTCGATTAGCGCCTTCTTCGGCCTGTTGGGCGAAACGCTGGCGCCGTTCTCGCCGCTGATCGCGCTGGCGGTGGCTTTCGTAATGACGCCGGTCATGGGGATCGCCACCCGCGGGCGCTATTACATTAAACAGCGCGATGACGGGATCCCCGAGCCGCGCTACGATGCGCAGGGCAACGCGTCGACCACCGTTTACCGCTGCCTGAGCTGCCGGGAGGAGTACGAACGTCCGGACGTAATGCATTCGCACAAGCATCAGGGCGCGATTTGCTCGCTGTGTAAGAGTATGGAATAAGTAGGAAGGCAGGCCGACAGGACGTCGGCCTGTGAAACAGAAGACGTTATGCCGCCGGGAGTTCAGCCAGCGGCCAGCGCGGACGAACGGTCACGCCGAGCTCCGCTTTCGCCCCGGAGCGCAGACGAACCATCCCGGCATAGGCAATCATCGCCCCGTTATCGGTGCAAAATTCAGGACGGGCATAGAAGACTTCCCCGCCGCGCTTTTGCATCATTTCCGCCAGCTTCGCGCGCAGCGTACGGTTAGCGCTGACGCCCCCCGCCATCACCAGCCGTTTAAAGCCGGTTTGCTCCAGTGCGCGGCGGCACTTAATCATCAGCGTATCCACGACCGCGTCTTCAAACGCGCGGGCGATATCGGCGCGGGTCTGGTCGTCATCGCCGTTGTTGCGGATGGTGTTCGCGGCAAAGGTTTTCAGACCAGAGAAGCTGAAATCCAGGCCGGGGCGGTCGGTCATCGGTCGCGGGAAGACAAAGCGCCCTTCGGTGCCCTGAGAAGCCATCTTCGACAGCATCGGGCCGCCGGGATAATCCAGCCCCAGCAGTTTAGCCGTCTTATCGAAGGCTTCGCCCGCCGCGTCGTCAATAGACTCGCCTAACAGCTCGTACTGGCCAATGCCGGTGACGCTGATCAGCTGGGTATGACCGCCGGAAACCAGCAGCGCGACAAAAGGGTACTGCGGCGGATTATCTTCCAGCATCGGCGCCAGCAGGTGCCCTTCCATATGGTGTACCGGGATCGCCGGTACGTTCCAGGCGAACGCCAGCGATCGGCCAACCGTGGCGCCGACCAGCAGCGCGCCAACCAGACCCGGGCCCGCCGTATACGCAACGGCATCAATATCCTTTGCCGTCAGCCCGGCTTCCTTGAGCGCCGCCTGAATCAGGGGGACAGTTTTACGCACGTGGTCGCGCGAGGCCAGCTCAGGCACCACGCCGCCGTAGTCAGCGTGCAATTTCACCTGACTATACAGCTGGTTGGCTAACAGACCTTTTTCGTCGTCATAAATGGCGATGCCGGTTTCATCGCAGGATGTTTCAATTCCCAGTACACGCATGGCTAGTTTTACCTCGTTTCAATACCGCGCAGTGTAGGACCAATGCGGGTTGATGTAAAACTTTCCTCACCCCTGGCGTTCACTTCGTGTATACTCCCTGTCCTTATAAAAGTCCCTTTCAAAAATCGCGTCGGTGCTTTACAAAGCAGCAGCAATTGCAGTAAAATTCCGCACCATTTTGAAATAAGCTGGCGCTGATGCCAGCGGCAAACCGAATTTATCAAAGGTGAGAGTTACATGCCGGTAATTAAAGTACGTGAAAACGAGCCGTTCGACGTAGCGCTGCGTCGCTTCAAACGTTCATGCGAAAAAGCAGGTGTTCTGGCGGAAGTTCGTCGTCGTGAGTTCTATGAAAAACCGACTACCGAACGTAAACGCGCTAAAGCTTCAGCAGTGAAACGTCACGCGAAGAAACTGGCTCGCGAAAACGCACGCCGCACTCGTCTGTACTAATCTGTTGGGAGCATAGCTCTCAATTCAGACCGAGTTGTAGTTGTAAGGCCGTGCTTCCGAAAGGAATGCGCGGCTTATTTTCGTTTATGCATTAGCATATACACGACATCATTCAGGATGCACTCAGGCAGCAAGGGAGTGAGTCCCGGCGCTTACTCAAGTAAGTGGCAGGGGTGAACGAACTTAGCCAACGCAGAGGCAATCTGAAGGTTCAAGTGTATAAAACGGGGCATATGGCTGGACGAATCCCACGAGTATTTATCAATGACCTGCTGGCGCGCACCGACATCGTCGATCTGATCGATGCCCGGGTAAAGCTGAAAAAGCAGGGCAAGAATTATCACGCGTGCTGTCCGTTCCATAACGAAAAAACCCCCTCTTTCACCGTCAATGGTGAAAAACAGTTTTACCACTGCTTTGGCTGCGGTGCGCACGGCAACGCTATCGACTTCCTGATGAACTACGACAAGCTCGAGTTCGTGGAAACCGTCGAAGAGCTGGCCGCCATGCATAATCTTGACGTGCCGTATGAAGCAGGTAGCGGGCCCAGCCAGATTGAGCGCCATCAGCGGCAAAATCTTTATCAGCTGATGGATGGTCTGAACACGTTTTATCAACAGTCTCTGATGCAACCCGCCGCCGACCCCGCGCGCCAGTATCTGGAAAAACGCGGCTTAAGCAGTGAGGTCATTACGCGCTTTGCGATTGGCTACGCCCCTCCCGGCTGGGACAACGTTTTAAAACGTTTTGGCGGTAATCAAGAAAATCGCCAGTCGCTGATTGATGCAGGCATGCTGGTCACGAACGATCAGGGGCGCAGTTACGACCGCTTCCGCGAACGGGTGATGTTCCCCATCCGCGATAAGCGAGGCCGGGTGATTGGTTTTGGTGGTCGCGTGCTGGGTGATGCCCTGCCGAAGTACCTGAACTCCCCGGAGACCGATATTTTCCATAAAGGCCGCCAGCTGTACGGTCTTTATGAAGCGCAGCAGGACAACGCTGAACCGTCCCGCCTGCTGGTGGTCGAAGGCTATATGGACGTGGTGGCGCTGGCGCAATTCGGCATCAACTATGCCGTTGCGTCGTTAGGAACGTCGACGACCGCTGACCATATTCAGCTGTTGTTCCGGGTCACCAATCAGGTGGTTTGCTGCTACGACGGCGACCGGGCTGGCCGCGATGCCGCCTGGCGCGCGCTGGAAACGGCGCTGCCGTATATGACCGACGGGCGTCAGCTACGCTTTATGTTTCTGCCGGATGGCGAAGATCCGGATACGCTGGTGCGCAAAGAGGGGAAAGCCGCATTTGAAGCGCGGATGGAGCAGGCTCAGCCGCTCTCCACGTTTTTGTTCAACAGCCTGCTACCGCAGGTGGATTTGAGCACCCCGGACGGACGCGCGCAGCTGAGTACGTTAGCCTTGCCGCTAATAACTCAGGTACCGGGCGAAACGCTGCGCATTTATCTGCGTCAGGAGTTAGGCAATAAGCTGGGGATTTTAGACGATGCGCAGCTTGAACGTTTAATGCCAAAACAGTCTGAAAATGGCATCCAGCGCCCTGCTCCGCAGCTAAAACGCACGACCATGCGTATACTGATAGGACTACTGGTACAAAACCCGGACCTGGCCCCGCTGGTACCGCCTCTCGAAGGGCTGGACCCGCGTAAAATGCCCGGGCTTGGTTTGTTCAACGAACTGGTTAAAACCTGTTTAGCACAGCCGGGCCTGACTACCGGACTGCTTTTAGAGCAGTATCGCGGCACAAATGAAGCCGCAACCCTTGAAAAACTGTCGATGTGGGACGATATAGCAGATAAGGATATTGCTGAAAAAACCTTCACCGACTCGCTCAACCATATGTTTGATTCACTGCTGGAACTGCGGCAAGAAGAGTTGATAGCTCGCGACCGCACGCACGGTTTAAGCAGTGAAGAACGCCGGGAGCTCTGGACTATCAGCCAGGAACTGGCCAAAAAATAAGCGAAAGATTAAATCATTCAAGTTGTATCAAGGCAGCAAGAGAACGAACTCCTGGAAGGAAACATAAATCCATGACCAGGATGAAGGAACGCAGCTAACGCTAAGACAACTTGAAGGATGACGTATTTAACGGCTTAACTGCCGAATATCGTTCGGGAAGACCCCGACAGCCGCTCGAGGCGCAGCGGCAATAATATAAGTACGCCCTCGCTTTAAATGTTGGCAGTTCGCCTGCTTACACCAATCAAACGAATTAAGTGTGGATACCGTCTTATGGAGCAAAACCCGCAGTCACAGCTGAAGCTTCTTGTCCAACGTGGTAAGGAGCAAGGCTATCTGACCTATGCCGAGGTCAATGACCATCTGCCGGAAGATATCGTCGACTCCGACCAGATCGAAGACATCATCCAAATGATCAACGACATGGGCATTCAGGTGATGGAAGAAGCACCGGATGCCGATGATCTCTTGCTTGCTGAAACGAACAACAATACCGACGAAGATGCGGAAGAAGCTGCCGCGCAGGTTCTCTCCAGCGTTGAGTCTGAAATCGGACGCACAACCGACCCGGTGCGCATGTACATGCGCGAAATGGGTACCGTCGAACTGCTGACGCGCGAAGGCGAAATTGACATCGCTAAACGCATCGAAGACGGGATTAACCAGGTCCAGTGCTCGGTTGCGGAATACCCGGAAGCGATCACCTATCTGCTGGAGCAGTACGATCGCGTTGAAGCGGAAGAAGCGCGCCTGTCCGATCTGATCACCGGCTTTGTCGACCCGAACGCTGAAGAAGATCTGGCGCCAACCGCCACTCACGTCGGTTCTGAACTCTCTCAGGAAGAGATGGATGACGACGAAGACGAAGATGAAGAAGAAGACGACGACAGCAGCGATGACGACAACAGCATCGACCCTGAGCTGGCGCGCGAGAAATTCGCCGAACTGCGTACGCAGTACGAACTGACCCGCGACACCATCAAAGCGAAAGGTCGTAGCCACGCCGCAGCGCAGGAAGAGATCCTCAAGCTGTCTGAAGTGTTCAAACAATTCCGTCTGGTGCCGAAGCAGTTTGATTACCTGGTTAACAGCATGCGTGTCATGATGGATCGCGTTCGTACTCAAGAACGTATTATCATGAAGCTGTGCGTTGAACAGTGCAAAATGCCGAAGAAAAACTTCATCACTCTGTTCACCGGCAACGAAACCAGCGAAACCTGGTTCAACGCGGCCATCGCCATGAACAAGCCGTGGTCAGAGAAGCTGCTTGACGTAAAAGAAGACGTCCAGCGCGGCCTGATGAAGCTGCAGCAGATTGAGCAAGAGACCGGCCTGACCATTGAGCAGGTAAAAGATATCAACCGTCGCATGTCCATCGGTGAAGCGAAAGCTCGCCGTGCGAAGAAAGAGATGGTTGAAGCGAACCTGCGTCTGGTTATCTCGATCGCCAAGAAATACACCAACCGCGGTCTGCAGTTCCTCGACCTGATCCAGGAAGGCAACATCGGTCTGATGAAAGCGGTTGATAAGTTTGAATACCGCCGCGGCTATAAGTTTTCCACCTACGCAACCTGGTGGATCCGTCAGGCGATCACCCGCTCTATCGCAGACCAGGCGCGCACCATCCGTATTCCGGTGCATATGATTGAGACGATCAACAAGCTCAACCGTATTTCCCGCCAGATGCTGCAGGAGATGGGCCGCGAGCCGACGCCGGAAGAGCTGGCCGAGCGTATGCTGATGCCGGAAGATAAAATTCGTAAGGTGCTGAAAATCGCCAAAGAGCCGATCTCCATGGAAACGCCGATTGGCGACGATGAAGATTCGCATCTGGGAGATTTCATCGAGGATAACACCCTCGAGCTGCCGCTGGACTCTGCCACCACCGAGAGCCTGCGCGCCGCCACCCATGACGTTCTGGCTGGCCTGACCGCCCGAGAAGCGAAAGTCCTGCGTATGCGCTTCGGTATCGACATGAATACCGATCACACGCTGGAAGAAGTGGGTAAACAGTTCGACGTTACCCGCGAACGTATCCGTCAGATCGAAGCGAAGGCGCTGCGTAAACTGCGTCATCCGAGCCGCTCTGAAGTGCTGCGTAGCTTCCTCGACGATTAATTATCGCCGCGTACCGCAAAAAGCCAGTCAAATGACTGGCTTTTTTTATGCCTGAACGGTAATCATTTATTTAAGAAATATTAAAAGCAAAATATAAAACCCTTAAAAATATATTCAGGCCATATTCTTAATTACTTCTTTATAGGCAGATAAAAAACTGGACTCACTGTTTTACGTTTGTACTATGGGTTTATGGATAGCCCATAGGGCCTAAAACGGAAGATAAATCATAGGGAAATGGAATGAATAGCAAGCGTAAAATTCAGCTGGCTGATTTTAATAGAACGGTTATTTTAACCACATCTAATACCTTATTTCTCAGTCGCGGAATAGAAAATACCACCATGGATGTGATCGCCCATGAAACGGGTTTTAGCAAAACAACGCTTTATACCTATTTTGAAAATAAAAAAGATATTCTGGATCATCTTATCCTTCAGGGAATGGAGCATTTCCATCAGGAGGTGCTAAAAATAGCCAATCGGCAAAATTCATTTCGCGACTTTTATCGCGAGCTATGCCATGCGCTGATCGCTCTCCACGAAGCGAGCATTGCCTATTTTCCCGCTATTACAGGCAAAATCGCGAGTTCTGAAAAAATCACTAAAAACAATAAAGCGTTGAAAAGTATCTCTATGATTGGTGAACAGATAAACCATATTATCGCCGCGCAAATTACCGACGCCGCCGAAAAAAAAGAGATCGCGCTGAATGCTCCCGCCGCGGACGTCACGATGCTGTTCTGGCTCTGCCTGACCGGACTCGTAGAAAAATCCTCACATAGAGAATCCTATCTTTTACGTCACCTTGAAAAAGACCGTAAATCCTTTCTCGACTTCGCTTTTAACTCAGTACTATTAATGATAGAAAAAGGGAATATTAGCGATAACGCAAAAGCTGGCTAAAGCCTCAGGCTTTAGCCAGCGCAGAGTCGTCCGCAGTGCCTTAAAGCCCTCGCGTTGCCAGCGCCTCGTCAAGCTCCCGGTAGGCCTCCACCAGCTTATCCAGCGTCGCCCGGTTGAGCCCGCTGGGGTTCGGCAGCACCCACACTTCCGTCGCGCCTATGGTCACCTGCTGTTTGCCCCATTTTACGCCGCGTACCTGAAACGCTTTCTCGAAGGCCTGTTTACCGAGGATCGCCAGCGCATACGGCTGATACTCTTCCATTTTTCTGACCAGCTCCCGGCCACCGTCACGGAGCTCCAGCAGCTCGACCTCGCTGGCCTGCACCGTTGGGCGCTCGACGAGCATGGTGATCCCGCAGCGAGTATCCAGCAGCTGAAGTTCCTCCTCGGGCTTCAGCAGACGGTCGGTAAACCCGGCCTGGTGAATCACCTTCCAGAAGCGATTTCCCGGATGGGCGAAATGAAAACCGGTATGGGCGGAAGACTTCCCCGGATTGATACCGCAAAAGACGACCCTCAGGTTCGGCGCCAGAATATCGTTAATCATATTTTCCCCAGCTCAATACCTAAAAGGTCATTATAAAGGATTGAAAATGCGTTGTTTATAAAAACAGCAGGCGTGCGTTTTAGGCTGGATTGCGGGGAACAGTTACTTTATAATCCTTCGCCACGGCCCCTTAGCTCAGTGGTTAGAGCAGGCGACTCATAATCGCTTGGTCGCTGGTTCAAGTCCAGCAGGGGCCACCAGATACAGCAAGGGCTGACGAGAAATCGTCAGCCCTTTTTGCATTATGCAGCCCCATCCGGCGCCGCCGCTTAAAATGAGGTCAGGTTACACCAGCGCCTGCAGCTGTTCGCGCATATAGACGGTGAAGAATTCCGGGTTTTTAATGACGATCCGCTTACCGGAGGCAATTTTGTCCGCCCATCCGGCGACTTTTTCCGTGAACCCGGCATCCCATCCCTCCTTTTCACCCCGGGCCGTGACGTCGGCAGGGTTCGCCGGTACGCCTAATTCATGCAAATACTTCAAAATTCCCTTCGCGGTACTTTCATCCATAGTATTCGGCACCGACAACGAGGTGTTCATACCACCAATAAAATCCAGGGCTTTATCGATTGCTGTTGGCATGCTCTTATCCTTAAAATTAACCACGTAATGAACATGCTTACACTATGGACCCATCTTTGCCGGGATATCAAAGAGATCGTTGCCTTTCTTTGATTCAGACCGCAGCTAAACGCTTGCGTGCTGCTTTTCTACTCGACTATTCCGCACCAGTCACCAGGAAACTACTCCATACGTCCGCGCTTAAACTGACCGGCATCGATATCGTAGTGCTTCATTTTTCGCCACAGCGTGGTACGGCCAATATTCAGCAGCTGCGCCATCTCCTGTACCCGACCGCTGGTCACCCGGGCGGCGTGGATAATCGCCTCTTTCTCAATGGCGCTAAAGGTCAGGCTGGCGGGCAGCAGCGATGACCCCGCGTCGGCGCCCGGCCGCTCGGCAAACAGATATTCCGGCAAATTACTCAGACGGATATGGCCGTTATCGCTGCTAATGGCGATATTCTCGATAACGCTATTCAGCTCAAAATCATTGCCCGGCCAGGAGTAGGCCACCAGCTGCGCCAGCGCATCGTCATCCATCTTCAGCCGCGAGGAAAAGCGTTTTTCCAGGCTCTTAAGGCGATTGTGCACCAGCGAGGGGATACTGTTGCGCCGCGCCCGCAGCGGGGGAATAACGATTTCAAAAGAGTGCAGCGCGTAGTAAAGCTGGCGGCTAAAGCGGTTTTGCTCCACCAGATTGGCAAGATCGACGGTAGTGGTGGCGATCACTTTGACGTCCACCGGGATCAAGCGACGGGCGTCCAGACGGGTTAATACCCCCTGCTTGATCACCTGCAGCAGCGCGGACTGCAGCTCCGGCGCCAGATATTCAATTTTTTCCAGAAACAGCGTCCCGCCGTTGGCCAGCTCAAGACGGCTAAGGCGACCGTTTTCATCGTCCGTCGGCGCGCTGCCCATAAAATCCTGGCCCAGGACGCTGTCGGCATACAGCTGGCAGTTGACCGCGATATACGGCCCGCCGCCCCGCTCGCTCTCATTGTGAATCGCCTGGCTGAGCAGCTCTTTACCCACCCCTTCTTCACCGCACAGCAGCACCGGGAAAGCGCCGCGCGCCGCCTGGCGGCCAAAGTGAATCAGCCGCCGGGTTTCCGGGTCGTCCGCCGACATCTGCTCAAAGGTATGGCTCACTTTGCCAAGCTGGCTGGTCATCAGCTGGCGCATCTGCTCGACCGGATGCAGCAGCAGAATAAAGCTGTTGCCCTGCTCTTCGACGATCGGCTTGAGCGTAATCACGGCGTCGACAAACTGATGCTGGCTCTCAAAGGTCACTTCGACATGGTTCAGCCCGCGCGCGTGCTTAATGGCCCGGCGCAGCAGGGCCGGGAGCGTCACCAGTTCATTGATGTTTTTCCCCTGGCTGGCCTGGGCATCAAGATGCAGCAGCCTCGCGGCCTGCACGTTAAGAAACTGCAAAACTCCCTGCTCATTCCACGCCATCACCCCGTCATCCATACTCTCCAGCAGACCGTACATCTGATTAAGATGGCGATTCGACTCTGACAACAGGCTGTCGGTCAGCAGCGAGTTACCGACTTCCCGCGCGATAGCCAGGGTCAGGGAGAGATCCGGCGAAGCCTGCTCTTCGGTCAGGCAGCACAGGGAAATGGAACCGAACAGGCGCCCATGGTTATCAAACACCGGCGTGGAGCTAAACGACCATCCGTGCAGCGCATGTTTAAAATGCTGCTCGCCCGTCGTTTTGACCGGCTGCCCGAGCATTGAGGCCAGCGAGAGCGCGCAGCTGCCGATAATGCTTTCCGCGCAGTAGCTGCCGTCACGAAATCCCAGCGCCGCCAGCTGGTCGAGGGTCTGCGGATCGCCGCAGCGGCTGAGAATACAGGCGGACTCATCAAGGATAAACAGCGCGCAGGGGCGGTTATCCATAAACTCCCAGGCATCTTCCAGCGCCGCCTGACCAATCGTCAACAGCGCGGTCTTGCGCCGGCAAATCGATTCAAAGGTCAGCCCCTGCGCCTGATGCGGCGTCTGCCAGGTTTCCCGCTGCATAAACTTGCTGCAGCGATGCCATGACTGGGTTATCACCAAAGGAAAGCTCTGAGTCTGCGCAGTCATATCCATTTCCGCTGTTTCATAAACGACAACCCCTCCGGCGGCTACCGCAAGAGGGGGGGAAAAACGCCCCATCGTTTAAATGAGGCGGGGCTGGACCACGATAAATTAGCGCGCCAGCCACTGCTGTCCGAGCAGGTCAGCGGTCAGAATCGCCGCATGCACGCTCTGCGCGCTGACCGGGAAGGGCATATTATGAATGGTTTCACCTTCCGCGCAGGTCGCTTTAGCGACTGCCTGAATTTTCTCATCGATGCCCTCTTTAACGCCCATTTGCGCCAGCGTGACCGGCAGGCCGACGGTATGGCAGAAGTTCAGCACCGTTTCGATCTCTTCCATCGGGCTATTTTGCAGCACCAGCTGCGCCAGGGTACCAAAAGCCACTTTCTCGCCATGGTACAGATGGTGACACTCTTCGAGGATGGTGAAACCGTTGTGAATGGCGTGCGCGGCGGCCAGACCGCTACTTTCAAAGCCGATACCGCTGAGGTAGGTATTCGCTTCAACGATGCGTTCCAGCGCATCGGTCACCACCCCGGCCTGGGCGGCGAGGCGGGCTTTTTCGCCTTCCGCCAGCAGCGTATCATAGCACAGGCGCGCCAGGCTCAGCGCCGCCGCCGTCGACTGGCCGCCCGCCATGCTGGTGGCTCTGGCGTCGTAGCAGGCCTTGGCTTCAAACCAGGTTGAAAGCGCATCGCCCATCCCGGCCACCAGCAGGCGCACCGGCGCTTTGGCGATAATCGCCGTATCCATCACCACCATATCCGGGTTTTTCGGGTAAATCAGATACTCTTCAAACTCACCGGCTTCGGTGTAGATAACCGACAGCGCGCTGGTTGGCGCATCGGTGGAGGCGATCGTCGGGATCACCACCACCGGCAGCTTCTGGTAGTAGCCGATGGCTTTCGCCGTATCGAGCGTCTTACCGCCGCCGATACCCACCACGCCGCGGCAGCCGTGCTGCTTCAGAATGGCGATTAGGCGATTGATCTCAACGTGGCTGCACTCGCCGTTGAAACGCTCCGCATGGCAGCTAATGTTGTGGCTGTGCAAACCTTCCAGCACTTTCTCTCCCGCCAGCTTCATTACGAAGTCATCGGCAATCACGAAAAAGCTGTCCGCCAGGTTTTTGGCGTATTGCCCAAACAGCGTGGATGCATCTGGTCCCTGGAGATATTTGGCTGGAGATTGAATAACTTTTAGCATTCCGTTCACCCTCAAATAAGTGCATGTTTTGACATGATGGGCCCCGGTATTTCCTCGTCCGGCCATGTATTCAAGGCGGGAACGAAAGCGCTACCTGAGCGATGCCATCACTGTAGGGCGAGCCGCGGGCAAAAAAATCTTTCCGGTTTTTGTCCCAATATGAAACAGCACATAAATTTTATTGTTCCATATTGGAACATGAATTCACATGAAACGGTGGGATTGCGATCTCGATCCGCCCCTTCGACGCAAAAGAAGGCCACTAACCGGACGATCGTCGGCGTTTTTCAGCGTCATGGGCGGCAAGAACGGGCAAATTTATTTCTTTACGCAGACCTTGCAGCCAGGTGAAGCGAGATGAAATAGTCGCTTTAGCTCGCATTTTTTCATTTCCTCGCGCAAAAGCGTTTCATTTCGGAACAAAAATGAATAATTACGTTTCGTAATGAAACTCCTTTTATCACAATTTTTTTTCTCGCTAACTCAGCCAGAATCATTACATCGCCCGATATCGCACCTCGTCAGGCGGTACCCCTACACGATGACCGCCTCCATCAGCAGAGAGGCCGCATCGAAACTCCGACGGAGAATAAACAATGAAAAAACTGATTAACCGTGTCGAAGATGTCCTGAGTGAACAACTGGCGGGTCTGGCAAAAGCGCATCCTGAACTGAGGCTGCACCAGGACCCGGTCTACGTGACCCGCGCCGATGCGCCGGTGGCCGGAAAAGTGGCGCTGCTCTCCGGCGGCGGCAGCGGTCACGAGCCGATGCACTGCGGATATATTGGCCAGGGCATGCTTTCCGGGGCATGTCCGGGGGAAATTTTCACCTCCCCGACGCCGGATAAAATGTTTGAGTGCGCCATGAACATCGACGGCGGCGAAGGCGTGCTGCTGATTATCAAAAACTACACCGGCGATATTCTTAACTTCGAAACCGCCACCGAGCTGCTGCACGAAAGCGGCGTTAAGGTCACCACCGTGGTGGTCGATGACGACGTGGCGGTGAAAGATAGCCTCTACACCGCCGGACGGCGCGGAGTGGCCAATACCGTGCTGATTGAAAAACTGGTAGGCGCGGCTGCCGAACGCGGCGACTCGCTGGAATCCTGCGCCGAACTGGGGCGCAAGCTCAACAACCTCGGCCACTCTATCGGCATCGCGCTCGGCGCCTGCACCGTGCCGGCCGCCGGGCAGCCCTCATTCGAACTGCAGGACGATGAGATGGAGTTCGGCGTCGGCATTCACGGCGAACCGGGCATCGACCGCCGCCGCTTCACCTCCCTCGATCGCACCGTTGACGAAATGTTCGATACCCTGCTGGAAAACGGCGCCTATAGCCGCACGCTGCGCCACTGGGACAACGTGAAAGGCGCGTGGCAGGAGGTAGCGCAGACCAAGCAGGCGCTGCAAAAAGGCGATCGGGTTATCGCGCTGGTCAACAACCTCGGCGCCACGCCGCTGTCCGAACTCTACGGCGTCTATAACCGTCTGACGCAGCGCTGCGAGGAAACCGGCATCGTTATCGAGCGCAATCTTATCGGCAGCTACTGTACCTCTCTGGATATGGTGGGTTTTTCCATCACCCTGTTAAAAGCCGATGACGAGACGCTGGCATTATGGGACGCCCCGGTTCACACCCCGGCGCTGAACTGGGGAAAATAAGGAGCACGACATGTCATTAAGCAGAACGCAAATCGTAGACTGGCTCTATCGCTGCGGCGATATCTTCACGAAAGAGAGCGATTTTTTGACCGGTCTGGACCGGGAAATCGGCGATGCCGACCACGGCTTGAATATGCATCGTGGTTTCAGCAAGGTAGTGGAAAAACTGCCGTCAATTGCCGATAAAGACATTGGTTTCATTCTTAAAAATACCGGTATGACGCTGCTCTCCAACGTCGGCGGGGCCAGCGGCCCGCTGTTCGGCACCTTCTTTATTCGCGCCGCCCAGGTGACCCAGGCCCATCAGAGCCTGACGCTGGAAGAGCTTTATCAGACCTTCCGCGAAGGCGCGGAAGGGGTGGTGAATCGCGGCAAAGCCGAGCCCGGGGATAAAACCATGTGCGACGTCTGGCTGCCGGTGGTGGAATCGCTGCGCCAGTCCAGCGAACAGCACCTGTCGATACCAAGCGCCCTTGATGCTGCCTGCGAACAGGCGCAAGCCGCCGTCAACGCCACCATCGCCATGCAGGCCCGTAAAGGGCGGGCTAGCTATCTGGGCGAACGGAGCATCGGGCATCAGGATCCTGGCGCAACCTCGGTGATGTTTATGGTTCAGATGCTGGCCGCTGCAGCTAAAGAGTAAGGAAAACGCGATGGTAAACCTGGTTATTGTTTCTCATAGCGCCCGTCTGGGCGAAGGTGTCGGAGAACTGGCCCGGCAGATGTTAATGAACGATGGCTGTAAGCTGGCGATCGCCGCCGGGATTGACGATCCCGCAAGTCCGATCGGCACCGATCCGATTAAGGTGATGGAGGCCATTGAATCCGTCGCCGACGCCGATCATGTGCTGGTAATGATGGATATTGGCAGCGCCCTGCTGAGCGCCGAAACCGCGCTGGATCTGCTCGATCCGGCGATTGCGGCGAAGGTCCGCCTGTGCGCGGCGCCGCTGGTTGAAGGGACGCTGGCGGCGACGGTGAGCGCCGCCGCCGGGGCCGACATCGACAAGGTGATTGAAGACGCCATGAATGCGCTGGAGGCAAAGCGCGTACAGCTCGGGTTACCATCGCAACCCCCTTCGCTTACCGCCGCGCTGGCCGATGACCGCGACGCGCGCTCGGTTTCCGTAGTGATTCAAAATCCTAACGGCCTGCACGTTCGCCCGGCGTCAAAGCTGGTCGCCGCGCTGGCGGGATTCAACGCCGACCTGGTGCTGGAGAAAGAGGGAAAGTGCGTCACGCCGGATAGCCTCAACCAAATCGCCCTGCTTCAGGTGCGCCGTAACGATACCTTAAGGCTGCTGGCCCGCGGCCCGGACGCCGACGCCGCGCTGGCGGCATTCCAGGCGCTGGCGGCGGAGAACTTTGGCGAGCAAACGGAGGCGACTCCCGCTTTGCAGCCCACCCATGCCGCCCGCATTCAGGGCCAGGTCGTGCTCTACCCTCGGCCTCAGAACAGCGTTACGCGGGAAAAGAGCGCCGCCATCGGTCAGCAGCAGCTGCGCCTGAAACGGGCTATTGATCGGACGCTGGACGATCTTAGCGCGCTGACGGCCCTGGCGGAGGAGAAGTATTCCGCCGACATCGCGGCGATCTTCTCCGGGCATCATACTCTGCTTGATGATCCTGATTTATATACGGCAGCGTGCGATATCGTGCGCGACGAGCAGTGCAGCGCGGAGTGGGCGTGGCATCAGGTGCTGAGCGATTTAAGCCAACAATATCGCCATCTCGACGATGCCTACCTTCAGGCACGCTATATTGATATTGAAGATATTTTGCACCGCACGCTGCGTCACCTTAACGAGAGCAGCGAAGCGCTGCCGCAGTTTAGCGCGCCTTCGATCCTCGTAGCCGACGATATCTTTCCTTCTACCGTCGTGCAGCTCGACGGCCGTCAGGTGAAGGGAATCTGTCTGCAGGAGAGCAGCGAGCACGCTCACGGCGCGATTATAGCCCGCCAGGCGGGCATTGCGATGCTTTGCCAGCAGCGCGATGTGCTGACGACGCTGCAAAACGGAGAGACCATCACCCTTGATATTCCCGGCAAACGCGTGATTCGCGGCTAACCTGCCCCATCTTTCCACCCCGGAGGCTGTCCCCTCCGGGAACTCGCTTAACTTTCAGGATCCGTTATGTCTCAATTCTTTTTTAATCAACGCGCCAACCTCGTCAACGACGTGATTGAAGGAACCATTATCGCCAGCCCGTGGAATAACCTGGCGCGGCTGGAGAGCGATCCCGCCATTCGCGTGGTGGTGCGTCGCGATCTCGACAAAAACAACGTGGCGGTGATCTCCGGCGGCGGTTCCGGTCACGAGCCGGCCCACGCGGGCTTTGTCGGTAAAGGCATGCTGACCGCCGCCGTCTGCGGCGACCTGTTTGCCTCGCCGAGCGTCGATGCGGTGCTGACCGCCATCCAGGCGGTAACCGGCGACGCGGGCTGTCTGCTGATCGTCAAGAACTATACCGGCGATCGCCTGAACTTCGGCCTCGCGGCGGAGAAGGCGCGCCGCATGGGCTATAACGTTGAAATGCTGATCGTTGGCGATGATATTTCGCTGCCGGACAACAAACATCCGCGCGGCATCGCCGGGACGATTCTGGTGCATAAAGTGGCAGGCTACTTCGCCGAACGCGGACACAATCTGGCGACCGTGCTGCGCGAAGCGCAGTATGCCGCCGGACATACCTTCAGCCTCGGACTGGCTCTTGCCAGCTGTCATCTGCCGCAGGACGCGGAAACGGCCCCGCGCCATCACGCGGACCAGGCCGAGCTGGGCATGGGGATCCACGGCGAACCGGGCGCATCGGTCATCGCGACCCAGAACAGCGCGGAAATCGTTACGCTGATGGCGGAGAAGCTCAGCGCCGCCCTGCCGGAAACCGGTCGTCTGGCGGTGATGATCAATAATCTCGGCGGCGTATCGATTGCCGAAATGGCGATTTTGACCCGCGAGCTGGCGCATACGCCGCTGCAACAGCGTATCGACTGGCTGATTGGCCCGGCTTCGCTGGTGACCGCGCTGGATATGAAAGGCTTCTCCCTCACCGCCATCGTGCTGGAAGAGAGTATTGAGAAGGCGCTGCTTTCCGCGGTAGAAACCGCCGGCTGGCAGACGCCGGTGCAGCCACGCGAAATCAGCGTGATGCCGTCGTCGCTGCGCAGCACCCGGGTAGAGTTTGAGCCCTCGGAGAATAGCGTGGTTGCGGACTACGTCGAGCGGGTGACCGGCACGCTGTCCGATCTTGAAGCAGATCTCAACGCGCTGGATGCCAAAGTCGGCGACGGCGATACCGGCTCCACCTTCGCCGCCGGCGCGCGCGACATCGCCGACTTGCTACAGCGTCGCCAGCTGCCGTTGGCTAACCTCGCTACGCTATTGGCGCTGATTGGCGAGCGTCTGACGGTGGTGATGGGCGGCTCCAGCGGCGTGCTGATGTCAATTTTCTTTACCGCCGCCGGGCAGAAGCTGGAACAGGGGGCAAGCGTCGCCGAAGCGCTAAACGCCGGGCTGGCGCAGATGAAGTTTTACGGCGGCGCCGATGAAGGCGATCGGACCATGATTGATGCCCTGCAGCCGGCACTGGCGGCGCTGGCGGCCGAGCCGGAAAATCTGCAGGCCGCTTTCGCGGCGGCCCAGGCGGGCGCGGATCGTACGCTTCACGCCAGCAAAGCCAACGCCGGGCGCGCGTCGTATCTCAACAGCGATAGCCTGCGCGGCAATATGGACCCCGGCGCCCATGCGGTGGCGATGGTGTTTAAGGCGCTGGCGCAGAAATAATTCCCCTGCTCGCGCTGCGCTTAGCAGGGCTACGGGCGCACCGCCGTCTGTGGAGCGGTAGCCCGGACAGATGCGCAGCATCGCCTGCGGGAAAATCACCGCGCAGTTTTCTTTCGTAGCCCGGGTAAGGCGTCAGCCGCAACCCGGGTTTTCTCCGCGCTTACTTGCTGTGCCAGTAGGCCTGCGAACGCACCAGCTGCGGGTCAATCTCTTCGCCTTCAAAGCGCGCCAGCAGCGACTTCACCGCCGCGCCTTCACCGGTCAGCCAGATAAAATAATCGTCCGCCGGAATCACCACCTGCGCCAGACGTTCGGCCACGGCGGCTGGGTTATGCCCTACCACCCACTCGATATTAAAGCCATCAAGATCGGCCAGGTAATCTTGATAAGACGCATCGCCAATAGTCACAATCGCCGTCACCTGCGGCGGCGTCGGAAGCTGCTGCAACCCGAGCAAACGGCGGCGCAGCGCGGGCATTCCGGACTCATCGGTCACGTACAGCTGCCAGGCGTAATCTTCCGGCACCACCAGCGAACCGCGCGGGCCGCCGATCACCAGCTTATCGCCCGCTTGCGCCGTCAGCGCCCAGCGGCTGGCAATGCCGCCGTCGTGAATAAAAAAGTCGTACGCCAGCTCATGACGCCCGGCGTCGTACAGCGGCGTATAGTCGCGAGTCGCCGGACGCACGCCTTCGCCCCAGTTAATGCCTTCATCCGTCACCTCCGGCGGCGTGAATGCGGCGCCCGCTTCGGGGAAAAAGAGCTTGGTGTGGTCGTCAAAACCCTGAGAAACAAAACCGTCCAGCGCCTCTCCGCCCAGCACAATACGCTGGAAAGCGTGACCGATACGCTCGACGCGCTGCACGGTCAACTCGCGAAAACGCAGCTCGTTACGCACGCGCTGCGGGTATTTGGGGTTATTTGCCTTTGTCATTTTTCATCGCCTTCGTGAACTGAATAGATATATCTAAAAATCTTGCAAATGATAATGATTGCCATTAAAAAAGAATGCAAGTCTTTTTTGATATAGCCAAAGCAAAACGGCACAAAAGTCAAAAATGAAAAATAAATCATTTAAAATCATTAAGTTAAAAAATAAACAAAATCCTTCATTGCTACTCTTTATTTTTTAGATATAAATTAGATATATCAAAAATAGAGGAGCAAAACATGAGACATCATCACGAAGAAGGGCGTGGGCCACGCGGACGCCACGATGAGCATGGCGAACATGGCGAGCATGGCCGCAGGGGCGGCGGACGTCGGCAGCGCTTCTTTGGCCACGGCGAGCTGCGCCTGGTGATTCTGGATATCCTCACCCGTAACGCCAGCCACGGCTACGAGCTTATCAAAGAGATCGAAACCATGACCCAGGGCAACTACAGCCCGAGCCCCGGCGTCATCTACCCGACGCTCGACTTGCTCCAGGATCAGGGCTTAATCAGCGTGGCTGACGAAAACGGTCGTAAAAAAATCGCCATTACCGCCGACGGCAGCCAGCTGCACACGGAAAACCAGCAACAGCTGGAGCAGATTCAGGCCAAACTGCAGGCGCGTATGGTGGGTTGTGAACTGCGTAAAAATCCGCAGATGAAGCGCGCGCTGGAGAATTTTAAGGCGGTACTGGATTTAAAAGTTAACCAGCAGGCCATTACTGAAGCTCAGCTAAAGCAGATCGTCGGCGTGATTGACCGCGCGGCAATGGAGATTTCCCAGCTCGACTAACCCTCTGCCCCATCGCTGGGCAGCCTGCACCGCCGCGACGCGCGCGGCGGAAGCCCTTATTCACGGGGTTTTACGCCTTCAGGAGTAAAACATGCCAATAATAGCGCCGTAAGATTAAATTTTGCTCAATCGCAATTTCACGTTGCGTTTATCCCGATTTTCCTGGCCCGCGCCGAAGTGGCGTAATCCCTGCAATACTTAATTCAGTATCATGTGATACGCCCCGCCCAGGAGCATATTTTGAACAGGTTACCTTCCAGCGCATCGGCTCTGGCCTGCAGCGCACACGCATTGAATCTCATTGAGAAGCGAACGCTCGATCATGAGGAGATGAAATCACTTAACCAGGAGGTCAGAGAATACTTTAAAGAGCATGTGAACCCAGGATTTTTAGCGTATCGAAAATCGGTCACTGCTGGCGGGGATTACGGAGCCGTAGAGTGGCAAGCGGGAGGGTTAAATACGCTTGTCGACACTCAGGGACAGGAGTTTATCGACTGCCTGGGTGGGTTTGGGATTTTTAATGTAGGGCACCGTAATCCAGTTGTCGTTTCCGCCGTCGAAAATCAACTCGCTAAACAACCTCTTCATAGTCAGGAACTGCTGGACCCGCTGCGGGCCATGCTGGCAAAAACCCTCGCGGCCTTAACGCCCGGCAAACTGAAATACAGCTTCTTTAGCAATAGCGGCACCGAATCGGTCGAAGCGGCGTTAAAGCTGGCGAAAGCTTACCAGTCTCCGCGCGGCAAATTTACCTTCGTCGCCACCAGCGGCGCGTTTCACGGTAAGTCGCTGGGCGCGCTTTCCGCCACCGCGAAATCCACTTTCCGTAAGCCTTTTATGCCGCTGCTGCCGGGATTCCGGCACGTACCGTTCGGCGATATTAACGCCATGCGCACGTTGCTGAGCGAGTGCAAAAAGACCGGCGATGACGTCGCGGCGGTGATCCTTGAGCCCATTCAGGGCGAAGGCGGGGTGATTCTGCCGCCGCCGGGCTATCTGCCCGCGGTGCGCAAGCTGTGCGACGAGTTTGGCGCGCTGCTGATCCTCGATGAAGTACAAACCGGCATGGGGCGCACCGGCAAGATGTTTGCCTGCGAGCATGAAAACGTCCAGCCGGATATTCTGTGCCTTGCCAAAGCGCTGGGCGGCGGGGTGATGCCGATTGGCGCCACGATCGCCACCGAAGAGGTGTTCTCGGTGCTGTTCGACAACCCGTTCCTGCATACCACCACGTTCGGCGGCAATCCGCTGGCCTGCGCGGCGGCGCTGGCGACCATCAACGTGCTGCTGACGCAAAACCTGCCCGCGCAGGCGGAGCAGAAAGGCGACATGCTGCTGGATGGCTTCCGTCAGTTGGCCCGCGAATATCCGGATCTGGTGAATGAAGTTCGCGGCAAAGGCATGCTGATGGCGATTGAGTTTGTCGATAACGAAATCGGCTATGACTTTGCCAGCGAGATGTTCCGCCAGCGGGTACTGGTGGCCGGAACGCTGAACAACGCCAGGACGATCCGCGTTGAGCCGCCGCTGACGCTGACGCTGGAGCAGTGTGAACAGGTGCTAAAAGCGGCCCGCCTGGCCCTGGCGGCGCTACGGGTTTCGGTAGAAGAGGCGTAGTGGCTTGCCCCTATGTCCGCAATATATGTCCCCTCACGCTATCCCATAGCAAAGGTTAGCGTGAGGGGACAGTCTTACACCTCCGGCAGCAGGCCGATAAAGCTGCGCTTCTGCCGCGGCTTCGACATCAGCGCCTCCAGCTTCTCTACGCAGGCCAGATAGTGCGGGGTTTTCTTGTGCGCCAGCACCGCCTCATCGTCGATATAGGCTTCATAGATAAAAAAGCGCGTCTTCACCTCCGGGTCCTGCAGCACGTCAAAGCGCAGATTGCCCGGCTCCTGCAGCGCCCCTTCGTGGTTGGCACGGAACACCTCAAGAAACTCGTCGACCCGTTCCGGTTTGATATTGATTTCCACCAGCGTTACGTTCATTGCAGCTCTCCCTGTTTTTCCTCCTGCCAGAACTGATACGCCTCGCGGGCGCTCAGGTTCTCATGCACCACTTTTTTCACCGCCTTCAGCATCGCGCGCGGCGCGCTGGACTGGAAGATATTCCGCCCCATATCCACGCCGGATGCGCCCTGGTCGATCGCCCGCCAGCACATCTCCAGCGCCTCCTGCTCCGGCAGCTTTTTGCCCCCGGCGATGACGATCGGCACCGGGCAGCTGGCGGTGACTTTCTCAAAGCCTTCCTCAACAAAATAGGTTTTCACGAACTGCGCCCCCATTTCGGCGGCAATGCGGCTGGCCAGCGAGAAGTAGCGGGCGTCGCGGGTCATCTCTTTGCCTACGCCGGTTACCGCCAGCACCGGCATACCGTAGCGGTTGCCGGCGTCCACCAGCTTGATGATGTTGTTGATCGACTGATGCTCGTGCTCGCTGCCGATATAGACCTGCGCCGCCACCGCGCAGACGTTCAGGCGCAACGCGTCCTCCATCGCCACCGCCACGCACTCGTTGGAAAGTTCGCTGAGGATCGAGTTGCCGCCGGAAGCACGCAGCACCACCGGTTTGTTGGTCGCCGCCGGCACCTGACTGCGCAGCACGCCGCGGGTACACATCAGCACGTCGGTCTCTTCGAACAGCGGCGCGATAGAGAGATCGATCCGCTCCAGCCCGGTGGTCGGCCCCTGAAAATAGCCGTGGTCGAACGCCAGCATCACCGTACGGTTGCTCTGCGGATTGAAGATACGCGCCAGCCGCGACTGCATCCCCCACTCCAGCGACCCGCAGCCCTTCAGCGTATAGAGGGTGTTCTGCTGCGGACGGTCTAAGCCGAAGTTTTTTCCCTCTTTGATATCGTCTAAATCAGCCATCTCATCCTCCATCAGAAATCGTAGTTATTGATATTCTCTTTGGTGAACACCACCCGCTCCGGCAGCAGCACGATGCCGTTGCCTTTCGCTTCATACTGGTAGCCCTGCACGCTGTTCGGCTCGACTTTCAGGGCGCCGAGATCTTTCACATCGACGCTGTCGCCAACGTTAAGATCGCCCTTTTTCAGCAGACGATCGGCGACGTTAACCGCGATCTTGCCCTGCTGCACCACGTCCCACAGGCCGAAGGCTTTTACCGTGCCGCGATCCACGTAGGGGCGCATCACGTTCGGCGTGCTAAAACCAACGATCGCCACGCCCTGGCGCTTGAGGTTTTCCGCCGCCTGGGCGGCCGCCGGGAGCGCGTTGGCGTCAGGAGCGATAATAGCGTCGAGATCCGGGTACGCTTTTAAGATCCCCTCGGCGGTTTGCAGCGATTTAGTGGCGTCGTTATAGCCAAACTGGGTGGTCACCACTTCCCACTGCGGATGTTCTTTTTCAATTTTGGCCTTCGCCTCTTTCACCCACTGGTTCTGGTCGGTCACCGTCGGGCTGGAGTAGAAAAACGCCACTTTGGCGGTGGGTTTCGTCACCTGTTTTTCCGCCATCTCCACCAGCAGGCCGCCGAGCTGCTGCGGCGTCCCCTGGTTGATATAGATGCTGCGGCACTCCGGTTTGGTATCGGAGTCCCAGGTCAGGACCTTGACCCCGCGCTGCATCGCCCGCTTCAGCGCCGGGCACAGGCCGTCCGGCGATACGGCGGAGACGATAATCGCGTTGTAGCCCTGGTTGACGAAGTTGTTGATCAGCTGTACCTGGCCGGAGACGCTCGGTTCAGTCGGGCCATCGTAGGTGACGTCCACGCCGAGCGCTTTGCCCGCCTCTTTCGCGCCGTTGCCGCCGCTTGTAAAGAAACCGACACCGACCAGTTTTGGAATAAAGGCGATGCGGTCCGCCGCCTGGGCCGATGCCATACCCAGCGCCATCGCCATCGCCAGCACCATCAGTTTTGTTTTCATTTTATGCTCCGATTGTTTTACGCGAGAAAAGACGCCGCCAGCTCATCCGCACCCATTCACGGTGCAGGCTCAGCGAACGCCCCATCACCACCACAACCAACAGCGCCCCTGACAGCGCGCTCGACACCTGGTTGGGGATGCCGACCATTTGCAAACCTTGTTGTAAATAGCCCACCAGCAGCGCGGCCAGCGCCGTGCCGACGATCGAGCCGGAACCGCCGTAGATATTGGCCCCGCCGAGCACCGCGGCGGTCAGCGCCGGCATCAGCAGGTCGCGGCCTAAGTCCGAGCGCGCCGAGCCGAAATAGGAGACCATCACCAGCGCCGCCACCGCCGACGCCACGCCCACCAGGCCATACAGCGCGTAGGGCATCCCGTTAACGGAAAGCGCGGCGTAGCGCGCGGCGCGCGGGTTCTGCCCGAGCAGAAAAAGGTGTCGCCCAAAGCGCCCGCGGTGGGCCAGCAGCCAGAAGAAAAAGGTGATAACGGCGAACAGCACCAGCGGGATCGGCAGGCCGAACAGGGTCAGGTTGGCGAAGGCGGTAAAGCTATCCGGGAATCCGCCGATGCCTTCGTAGCCGGTGGCCCCGGCCATGCCCGAAAGCAGCAGCGCGCCGCCGCCGTAGAGGTACAGGGTGCCGAGGGTTATCACCAGCGGGCTAATGCCGGTGTAGTGAATCAGCGCCGCGTTCAGCAGCCCGCACAGCAGGCCGAGCAGCAGCGTCAGGGGGATCGCGAGGCTCATCGGCCAGCCCGCCTGCATCATCACCCCCAGCGCGATAGCGCACAGGCCGATGGTCGAACCGAGCGAAATATCAATCCCGCCGCTGATGATCACCAGCGTCAGCGGCAGCGCCACGATGCCAATGCAGATAAAGTCGCTGGTGCTGAACAGCAGCATATTGAGATCCAGCATGCGCGGATTGAGGGCGCCAAACAGCAGGATCTCCAGCACCAGCAACGCCAGCAGCGCGCTTTCCCAGTTGAGCTTCATTTACGCCACCTCTTTGTTTTTGCGTTCGGGAAACGGGGCCACGCGCTTGCCCCCTTTGTTGCCGGGCTGAAAGCGGCTGTACTTCAGCGCCCGCTGATGGCGGGCCAGCGCCTGACGCAGCCGCCCGTCGAGCACCAGTACGCCGAGCAGCACCAGGCCGGCGATAAAGTCGTTCCACCACGCCGGGAGGCGGAACAGCACCAGCACGGTGTCGATCTGGGTGAGAAAGAAGGCGCCGAGAAAAGCGCCGAGCAGCGTGCCGGTACCGCCCAGCAGCGAGATCCCGCCGAGCACGCAGGCGGCGATGGCCTTCATCTCCAGGCCGCTGCCGGTCTGATTGGGCACAAAGCCGATCTGCGCGGCGAACACAATGCCGGCGCAGGCGGCCAGCATGCCGTTAAGGGTGAATGCCAGCATCCGCGTGCGGTTCACCGCCACCCCGAGCTGGCGGGCCGCGGCGAGGTTATCGCCGACGGCGTAAAAATCGCGGCCAAAGGCGGTGCGCGACAGTATCCCGCCGCCCGCCAGCAGCAGCGCCAGCACCAGCCAGCCCAGCGGCGAAATGCCGATGAACGCCGGTTCCGACAGCGCTTTCAGGCTGTTCGGCAAGCCTTCAATCCACTTACCGCCGGTCCACAGCAGCATCACTCCGCGATAAAGCCCGAGAGTACCGAGGGTGGCGACAATCGCCGGGATACGCAGCCCCACCACCAGCAGGCCGTTAAAGGCGCCGGCCAGCGCGCCGATCGCCAGCGCGAAGGCGATGGCGGTCATCAGGCCATAGCCGCTATTGAGCGCCACGCCCACCGCGATAGCGCTCAGGCCGACGGTGGAACCCACCGAAACGTCGATATTGCGGGTCAGCATCACCAGGGTCGCCCCCAGCGCCAGCAGGCAAAGGATTTGCGAGCTGGCGAAAATCATGCCCAGGGTTTGTAAGCTGAAATAGGCCGGGTTGAGCGCCACCAGCCCGGCAAACAGCACCACGATAGCGAGAAAGGCGCTCAGTTCGCGATTTTTCAGTAACGTTTTCATGCCTGCCCTCCGAAGGCCAGGGTCATCATCCGGTCAACGCTGACCGCCTGCTGCGCCAGCTCGCCGCTCTGCCTGCCCTGATGCATCACCAGTACCCGGTCGGCCAGGCCGACGAACTCGTCGAGATCGCTGGAGATCATCAGCACCGCTACGTTCTGCGCGGCGACGCTTTTCAGCAGCTGATAGATATCGGCGCGGGCGGAAACGTCCACGCCGCGCGTGGGCTCATCAACGATCAGCAGCAGCGGGTTAGCCTCCAGGCAACGCGCCAACAGCACCTTCTGCTGATTGCCGCCGGAGAGCGTACGCACCGGGCGATCGCCATCGGCCATTTTGATCCCCAGCGCCCGGTGATAGCGCTCCACCACCGCCGCTTCGCGCCGGTTCTGCTGCCACAGCGACGGCTGGTTAAACATCACCGTGTTCCAGCGCACCGGCGCATCGAGAAACAATCCGGAAACCTGCCTGTCCTCCGGCAAATAGACCAGCCCGCTGGCGAGCCTGGCGCGCGTGCTATCGCGGCTGATATCGCGGTTCTCCAGCCACACCCGCCCGGCGCGAGCCGGGCGCAGACCGTAGAGCGTTTCGGCGAATTCGGTACGCCCGGATCCCACCAGCCCGGCGAGGCCGACGATCTCCCCGGCACGGATCTCGAGGTTGAGATCGATAAAACCTTCCCCGGTCAGATCTTCTACCCGCAGCACCGGGAAATCCTGCGCCTGGGTACGGCGATTGCCCGGCAGCGCCAGCCACAGCTTTTGCGTGTCGCTCAGGGCTCGATCGCGACTGACGGGCGTCATCGCGCCGATCAGCTGATTGTCGCCGTACTGCGCGGTTTCCCCGCTCAGCACCACCGCGCCGTCGCGCATCACCGAAACGTGGCTGGCGACCTGGCGGATCTCCGGCAGTTTGTGCGAGATAAACACGATCCCGACGCCGAGGGCCTGTAAAGAGCGGATCTGGCGAAACAGGCGTTCGGTTTCCCCCGGCGTCAGCGAGGCGGTGGGCTCATCGAGGATCAGGATCTGCGCGTCGCGCATCAGCCCGCGCAGGATCTCCACCATTTGCTGATCGGCCACTTCCAGAGTGCTGGCCGCCGCCTCAAGGTTGAGCTGGCAGTTAAGCTGCTGAAGCTTTTCCCGCAGGCGGGTCTCGTTATCCGCCCGCTTCGGCAGACGAAAAAGAATATTTTCCCGCACCGTCAGATTGGGGAATAACATCGGTTCCTGCGGCACCAGATACACGCCCTGCTGATGGGCCTGGGCGGGAGTGAGGCGCGCAAACGCGCGTTCGCCGAAGACAAGCTCACCGCTGTCGGGCGTTTCCACGCCGGCGATAATCTTCATCAGCGTCGATTTCCCGGCGCCGTTGCCGCCCATCAGCGCGTGTACCTGGCCGGAAAGCAGCGTGAAATCAATCTGCTTCAGCACGGTGACGCCGGAGAACTGTTTGCAGATTTGGCGAGCTTCAAGCAGTGGCTTCATCATCGCGCCTCATTTTGAACAAAAGATTTTTTAAATTAATAATGTTCAAAAGCGTAGACGGTGAACTATATTTACAACCGTGCAGCGATCACAGTTTTATGCTTTCGATCGTTTGAATAAAACCAGCGAACAACGAAAGATCGGTTTTGCCAGTCGGCTCACATTTTCCGACCGCGCAACAACGAACATATGATCTAAATTTTTATAAGAGTTCACTTTATGAGCGAAAAACGCATTACGGAAGAGAGCCGCTACGCCGGGCTGGCGTTAGCCGAGGAGGAGCTGGTGGCGCGGGTGGCGTGGTGTTACTACCACGACGGCCTGACGCAGAACGACATCGGCGAGCGTTTAGGACTGCCGCGGTTAAAGATCTCCCGCCTGCTGGAGAAGGGCCGCCAGTCGGGGGTGATCCGCGTCCAGATTAACTCGCGCTATGAAGGCTGCCTGGCGCTGGAAACCGAACTTCAGCAGCGCTTCGGCCTGAAAATCGCCCGCGTGCTGCCGGCGCTGAATACGCCCCCGATGAACACCCGCCTGGGGATTGGCGCGGCGCAATCGTTAATGGGCGTGCTGGAGCCGGGACAGCTGCTGGCGGTGGGCTTTGGCGAGGCGACCATGAGCTGCCTGCAGCACCTGAGCGGGTTTATCGGCTCCCAGCAGGTTCGGCTGGTGACGCTTTCCGGCGGCGTGGGCCCGTATATGACCGGCATTGGCCAGCTGGATGCCGCCTGTAGCGTCAGCATGATCCCCGCGCCGCTCAGGGTGTCATCGGCAGATGTAGCGGAGATACTGCGCCGGGAAGCGAGCGTACGCGACGTGATCCTCGCCGCCACGGCGGCGGATGCGGCGGTGGTGGGCATCGGCGCCATCGATCAGCGCCGCGACGCCACCATCCTGCGCTCCGGCTATATCAGCGAGGGTGAACAACTGATGTACGCCCGCAAAGGCGCGGTAGGCGACATTTTAGGTTATTTCCTGCAGGCCGACGGCAAACCGGTCGAAGGGCTGGAGATCCATCGGGAACTGCTCGGCGTCACCCTTGATGAACTGGCGCAGCTGCCAACCATCGTTGGCGTCGCCGGGGGAGAAGAAAAAGCGCAGGCGATTTACGCGGCCCTGATCGGCAAGCGGATTAATGGCCTGGTAACGGAAGAGACAACAGCACGCGCGGTGCTTACGCTGGCCTCATAACGGCCTTGCGCCGCGCAACACGAGCGAGGCGCATGTCATGAGTTACCTGTTAGCGTTAGATGCCGGGACCGGCAGCATCCGGGCGGTGATTTTCGATCTCAACGGCCGCCAGATTGCGGTCGGCCAGGCCGAATGGAAACACCTGAGCGTGGACAATGTCCCCGGCTCGATGGAATTCGATCTCACCACCAACTGGCAGCTGGCCTGCCAGTGTATCCGTCAGGCGCTGGCCGCCGCCCATCTCTCTGCGGCGGATATTCAGTCCGTCGCCTGCTGCTCCATGCGCGAAGGCATCGTGCTTTACGACCGCAACGGCGAGGCCATCTGGGCCTGCGCCAACGTTGACGCCCGCGCCAGCCGCGAGGTGGCAGAGCTCAAAGAGATCCACGACGACCGTTTTGAATCGGAAGTGTACGGCGTGTCGGGGCAGACCCTGGCGCTAAGCGCCATGCCGCGCCTGCTGTGGCTGGCCCATCATCGCCCGGATATTTACCGCAGCGCGGCGACCATCACCATGATCAGCGACTGGCTGGCGGCGAAGCTTTCCGGCGAGCTGGCGGTCGACCCCTCTAACGCCGGGACCACCGGCATGCTCGACCTGTTCAGCCGCGACTGGCGTCCGGCGCTGCTGGATATGGCCGGACTGCGGGCCGATATTCTCTCGCCGGTAAAAGAGACCGGCACCGTACTCGGCGCAGTCACCGACGCGGCGGCGGCGCAGAGCGGTTTGCGGGCGGGAACGCCGGTGGTGATGGGCGGCGGCGACGTCCAGCTCGGCTGCCTGGGACTCGGCGTGGTGCGCGCCGGGCAGACGGCGGTGCTCGGCGGCACCTTCTGGCAGCAGGTGGTGAACCTGCCGGAAGTGCGCACCGATCCGGAGATGAATATTCGCGTTAACCCGCACGTCATTCCCGGTATGGCGCAGGCGGAGTCCATCAGCTTCTTCACCGGCCTGACCATGCGCTGGTTCCGCGATGCCTTCTGCGCGGAGGAGAAGCTGATTGCCGAACGCCTCGGCGTCGACGCCTACAGCCTGCTGGAAGAGATGGCCAGCCGCGTGCCGGCGGGTTCCCACGGGGTGATGCCGATCTTCTCTGACGCCATGCACTTTAAGCAGTGGTACCACGCCGCGCCGTCGTTTATTAACCTCTCCATCGACCCGGAAAAATGCAATAAAGCCACCCTTTTCCGCGCGCTGGAAGAGAACGCGGCGATTGTCTCCGCCTGTAACCTGGCGCAAATTTCACAGTTTTCCGGCGTGAAGTTTGACGGCCTGGTTTTCGCCGGCGGCGGCTCGAAAGGGGCGCTGTGGAGCCAGATCCTCAGCGACGTCACCGGCCTGCCGGTACGGGTGCCGGAGGTGCGCGAGGCGACGGCGCTGGGCTGCGCGATCGCTGCCGGGGCTGGCGCCGGGTTGTACAGCGATATGGCGGCGACCGGCGAGAAGCTGGTGAGCTGGCATCGGGAATTTACGCCTAATCCGGCGCACCGCGAGCTGTATCAGGAGATGATGGCCAAATGGCAGTCGGTGTACGCCGAGCAGCTCGGTCTGGTGGATAGCGGATTAACGACCTCAATGTGGCAGGCGCCGGGGCTGGCGCGCCGTGCTCCTGTTGTCCCCTCGCCCTAACCCTCTCCCCAAAAGAAGAGGAGAACAGTCCGGACTTATCTGGCCACCGGCGCCATTCCGCCCTTCCTCCTCTTCTTGTGGGAGAGGAGGAAGGAGACCTTTCGCCGTTCTTTGAATCCCATCACAATCGCCGCACTCCCCTTTTCCCTTTTTGCCCGCGACGGCTAAATTAGTAACTCATCCGACCACATAACAATAATTTTACACTGGAAGAAATTATGAGCCGCTACCCGTCGCTTTTCGCCCCGCTTGACCTGGGGTTCACAACGCTCAAAAACCGCGTGTTGATGGGCTCGATGCATACTGGCCTGGAGGAGCTGCCGGACGGCGCGCAGCGGCTGGCGGCTTTTTACGCCGAGCGCGCCCGCCACGGGGTGGCGCTGATCGTCACCGGCGGAATTGCCCCCGCCCCTTCCGGCGTCACCATGGCGGGCGGCGCGGTGCTGAACGACGCCAGCCATCTCTCCCACCATCGCCATATTACCGATGCGGTACACGAGGAGGGCGGTAAAGTTGCGCTGCAGATCCTGCATACCGGGCGCTACAGCTACCAGCCGAAGCTGGTGGCTCCTTCCGCGCTGCAGGCGCCGATCAACCCCTTTACGCCTCACGCGCTGAGCCACGAAGAGATCCTGCAGCTGATCGATGATTTTGCCCGCTGCGCCCAGCTGGCGCGGGAAGCCGGGTACGACGGCGTCGAAGTGATGGGTTCGGAAGGCTACCTGATTAACGAATTCCTTGCCGCGCGCACCAACCTGCGCGACGACCGGTGGGGCGGCGACTACGCCCGACGTATGCGTTTTGCCATCGAGGTGGTCAGAGCCGTGCGGGAACGCGCAGGCAGCGACTTTATTATTATCTACCGCTTGTCGATGCTCGATCTGGTCAGCGGCGGCAGCACCCTGGCGGAAGTCACCGAGCTGGCAAAAGCCATTGAGGCCGCCGGGGCAACGATTATCAATACCGGTATCGGCTGGCACGAGGCGCGCATTCCCACCATCGCCACCCCGGTACCGCGCGGCGCGTTTAGCTGGGTCACCCGCAAGCTGAAGGGCGCGGTGTCGATCCCGCTGGTCACCACCAACCGGATTAACGATCCCGCCGTGGCGGAAGCGATCCTGGCCCGCGGAGACGCCGACATGGTCTCGATGGCCCGCCCTTTTCTCGCCGATAGCGAATTTCTCTCTAAAGCGCAGAGCGGACGGGCGGATGAGATCAATACCTGCATCGGCTGTAATCAGGCCTGTCTTGATCGGATCTTCGCCGGTAAAGTCACTTCGTGCCTGGTCAATCCGCGCGCCTGCCATGAAACCCTGATGCCGATAGCGCCTGCGACCACACCGAAGCGGTTGGCGGTAGTCGGCGCCGGTCCTGCCGGGCTGGCCTTTGCCGTTAACGCCGCCTCGCGCGGGCATCAGGTTACCCTGTTTGATGGTCACCGCGAGATTGGCGGCCAGTTTAATATCGCCAAACAGATCCCCGGCAAAGAGGAGTTCTACGAAACCCTGCGCTATTACCGCCGAATGCTGGATCTTACCGGCGTCGCGCTGCGGCTGGAAACTCTGGCGACCGCGGACGATCTGCTGGCATTTGATGAGGTCATCCTCGCCACCGGGATCGCCCCGCGGATGCCGAATATCGAGGGAATCGAACATCCTAAGGTGCTGAGCTATCTCGATGTCCTGCGCGATAAAGCGCCGGTCGGCGAGAAGGTGGCGATTATCGGCTGCGGCGGGATCGGCTTTGATACCGCCATGTACCTCAGCCAGTCTGGTATCGCCACCAGCCAGAATATCGGCGAGTTCTGCGCCGAATGGGGGATTGATACCACCCTGCAGACCGCGGGCGGGCTGCGCCCGGAAGGGATACAATTAGCGAAAAGTCCGCGCCAGATAGTGATGCTCCAGCGCAAAGCCAGCAAGCCCGGCGACGGGCTGGGGAAAACCACCGGCTGGATCCACCGCGCCACCCTGCTGGCCCGCGGCGTCAAAATGATCCCCGGCGTCAGCTATCAAGGGATCGATGATGCCGGCTTACATGTGACGATCGGCGGCGAATCTCAGGTGCTTAACGTTGATCATGTGATTATCTGCGCCGGTCAGGATCCCCGCCGCGAGCTGGCCGATCCGCTACAGGCGGCAGGTAAAACGGTGCATTTGATTGGCGGCTGCGACGTGGCGATGGAGCTGGACGCCCGACGGGCAATCGCCCAGGGCACCCGGCTGGCGCTGTCAATTTAGGGAAAGAAAACCCGACCGGTAGCCCGGCTAAGGCGTCAGCCGCAAGCCGGGGAAACCGGGGAAGCCGATAAGGCTTAGCGCTGCTTGCGCACCTTTGTCGCTTTCAACACCACAAATTTATTATTGGTGGCGATCGTCGTGCAGTTACCGAACGCGCGCTTCAGCTTGCGGAAATAATCGAGGTGGCGGTTGCCGACAACGTACAATTCGCCGCCGTACTTCAGGCTGCGGCGGGCGTCGTTAAACATCTGCCAGGCAATATGATCGGTGATCGCATGCTGCTGGTGGAACGGCGGGTTACAGAGGATCGCGGCGAAACGGTCCGGCTCAATATCGGACAACGCGTTATTCACCACAAACTCGCAGCGCTCGATGTCATCCGGCAGGTTGGTTTCAACGTTCAGCCGGCTGGAGGCCACCGCCATATAGGACTCATCGGTGAACATCACCCGGGCGTCCGGGTTTAAGGCCAGCGCTTTCAGGCCAATCACGCCGTTGCCGCAGCCGAGATCGGCGATCTCGCCTTCAATATTTGCCGGCAGATGTTCCAGGAAGAAGCGCGCGCCAATATCCAGGCCGCTGCGGGCGAACACGTTGGCGTGGTTGTGGATCGTCCACGGCGTACCGTCCAGTTGCCAGCTATAGGTCTGCGGCGCATCGGCCACCTCAGGCGCGGTAAAGGTACAGAAAATCAGCCGCGCCTTTTTCCATGCCAGCGATGTGGTGGTGGTGCCGAGGATCTTCTCAAACAGCGCCAGGGTGGAATTGTGGACATCCCGCGCTTTCGCGGCGGCAACAATGCGGGTTTCCGGCGTGACAACTTCGCGCAGAGCGCGCAGCTGCTGCTCCAGCAGCGCCAGCTGTTTCGGCACCTTAATGAGCACCAGCGCCGGTGCCGCAGGCAGTTCGCTCAGGGGATCCTGAAAACGTACGCTCTCTTCATCAATACCGTTCATCCGCAGGTTGTAGCGGGTCGCCAGCTCAGATATGTAGGAATCGTTGATGCTGACCGGGTTGCGTTCCGCGAGCGCACAGCCCAGCGCGCCGAAGCTGTCATTGAAAATGAGCGTCAGGCCGTCGACGTCATTCACCTGTTGCAGCAGATATTCATCCGCCGCTTCCCACGCCTGAAGCGCTTCCTCTTCAGCATTTGGCGGGAACCGCTCTAATGTGAATAACTCACCGTTTAACTCTACCTGGCTCATCGCCTCTGTGCCTCCGGAACACTAAAACCCGCGAGTTTATACGCAAACTTCGCCCAGTAGAATAGAGATGCGCCGATTATCTCCTTCTTCCGGGCCACAGTCCGTTACGCCGGGAGGTCGTCCTGCGCCAGGCGTGACAGGCGCTTATCGTCCAGGCTGTACTTGCTCATGATGACCACCAGCAGCGCCACCAGCACGCCGGGGAAGACGGTGAACAGCAGCTTGATCATCTGCAGCGCGGAGTCGGTTTGCTGCGCTGCGCCGCCAACGTAATCGCCCCATGCCAGCATATAGCCCACCAGCGCGCCGCCGATGGCGATCCCCAGCTTGATGGCAAACAGGTTTGTTGAAAAAACGATCCCGCTGAGCTTTTTACCGCTGCGTTTTTCTTCCGCATCGATAATATCGGACAGCATGCTCCACTGCAGCGGCGTAGCGGCCAGCTGAATAATATTGATGATAATCACCAGCGCAAAGATAGCGGCCACGTTCCCCGCCGGGACGAAGTACATGCCTATCAGCAGCGCCGCCTCGATGGCCATCGAGATTTTAAACCCTCTCACTTTATCAATATTTTTAAAGATAAACGGAGAGAGCATCGCCCCCAGCACGCCGGAAGCCAGGGTGGTGGTCAGCAGCAGGCTGCCCAGATCCGCCCGCCCCATAATGTTATTGACGTAATAGAGCGTGGTCCCGCCTTTAAACAGCACCGCAATCAGGTTAACGACGTTGAGCGCGAACAGAATGCGCCAGTCCTTGTTGGCGATCAGGGTTTTCAGATCATCAAGAATGCTGCTTTGGTTATTGACCGCAATATCCGTGGTGTAGCGCTCTTTCGTCAGGCCGAAGCAGATAAAGAACAGGATGATGCTCAGGCACCCCATCACAATCATGGTGTAAAAATAGCCGTTTTGCACGTTACCCTGACCCAGCCAGGCCACCAGCGGCAGCGCGGTGAGCGAGACAATCAAACCGCCGAGCGTACTGAGCGCAAAGCGCCACGACTGGAGCGAAACGCGCTCGCGGGAATCGTTAGAGATATTATTGATCATCGCGCAATACGGAACGTTAATCGCCGTATACACCAGAGATAACAATGTATAAGAAACATAGGCATAAATTAGCTTGCCGGTATAGCCAAAATCCGGCGTATAAAACGTTAAGCAGCAAAGTACGCCAAAAGGAATCGCGAACCATAAAATATAGGGACGGAATTGCCCATATTTAGTCCGGGTACGATCCGCCACCGCCCCCATTAATACATCGGTCACCGCGTCTAATACCCTTACCGCCAGAAACATGGTCCCCATATGCCCCGGACTTAAACCAAATACGTCGGTATAAAACCAGGCCATAAACAGCATGACCGTTTGCCAGACTAAATTACAGCCGGTATCCCCTAACCCATAGCTAAATTTTTCTTTAATACTGATACGGACAGTGTTCATCGCGCCTCCGCCAGAAGATCGTTAATATTTGTCCTCTGTACGTTATTGCTTAGGGCTTACCGATTATGTATAAATCATCCTGTTAAATATAAGAAGAGTGTACCCGATGAGTGACGAATCTCCCGTTTTCGAAAAGATCCCCGTGGGCGCCGGTGAGCTATTTACCCTGCGGGTAGATAACATAAATGATTTCAACGGCATAAACGTAGTCCCTCATTTTCATATGATGGACGAGCTGATGTGGTTCAGAGAGTCAGAGGGCAGCTATTCGATTGGTGATGAGAAATTTACGGTAAAAAACAATACCCTGATTTTCGTCCCCGCCTTGTTGATCCATGAAATGACGCTCCCGGCCGCCGCCAGCCACAAGCGTTATCTTATGCAATTCGAAAAAGAGTGGCTCGAGGGATACGACCTGTCGCTCCCCGCCGCCCACTGCGGCGCGGTCGCTTACCTTTCCGGCGAGGAAGCCGAGCGCCTGGAGCTGCTGCTAAGCTGGTGCGGTGAGTTCAGCGACTTCTCCGATTCGCTGTTTCGCTCCCTGATGCAAAGCGTGCTGCTGCATGCTTTTAATAGCCTTAAAGATTCTGTCCCCATTACCGAACGAACCAACCATCGCTACCTCAGCGAGCTTATTGAACTGCTTCAATTCATTGATGAAAATGAAAATTTTGAAATGACGACCGAAGAAGCCGCCTGCCGCTGCCGGTGGTCAAAATCCTGGTTTTCCCGCACCTTTAAATCCGCCTTTGGAATCAGCTTCAAGAAATTTATGCTGCTGCGCAAACTCAATATCGCTATCAACCTGCTGACCAATACCGACCTGAAGATCAGCGATATCTCGCAAAGCGCCGGCTTCACCGACAGCGCCTACTTCTGCCTCAAGTTTAAAGAGATGATGAACGATACCCCGCAATCTTTCCGGCACAAAGTCAGAAGTACTGCTGCCGTGGGCAGTCGGGCGGACAAATAACTCTTTTTTGTGAGCAACATCACCGGATAAGTAGACGTTTATTATATAAACAGAAACAATCTATATATCTCCTGGGCTGTCGTCTATTTACAATTATCGCTATATTTTGCGCATTAAGGGTAAATACGATGATTCAGAATCCTGTGTTTAGAGGTTTTAATCCTGACCCCAGTATATGTCGGCGCGGCGATGATTATTATGTAGCGGTCTCTTCCTTTGAATGGTTTCCCGGCCTGCCGATTTACCATTCGAGAGATCTTAAACATTGGCAATTACTCACCCACGTTCTTACCGATGATAATAATCCGGATTTAAAAAAGCTGCCCTCCGCCAAAGGTATTTGGGCACCGAGCCTGACCTGGTGTGAAGAGGAAAATTTATTCTACGTTATTTATGGCGTGATGAATTCCATGAATTCGCGATATTTCGATGTAGATAACTATCTTATTACCGCCAGTGAAATCACCGGCCCGTGGAGTGAGCCGGTTTATCTCCACTCTGCCGGGTTCGATGCTTCTATCCTGCACGACAGCGACGGTAAAAAATGGATCGTTTCACTGGAGTGGGAAACCCGCGAAGGTTACGAAAAACCGGGCGCCATTTGCCTGGTGGAGTATTCGCCGCAAAGGCAACGCGTTGTCGGCTATCCGCAGCGAATCTGGCGCGGCGGTACCGATCGCGGCTGTATTGAAGCACCGCATTTGACGCGCCGCGGCGATTATTACTACCTGATGGTCGCCGAAGGCGGCACCGGCTACGGCCATGCGGTCACCATGGCGCGCGCAACGCAGGTCGCCGGCCCCTATGAAGGCGATCCGCAAAACCCCATCGTCACCGCCTGGCCGGAGAATTTTAACGAGCGCCACGACGCAGGCCATCTCAAACCACACTACTTCAATCCGCAAACCTATCTGCAAAAAGCCGGGCACGGCAGCTACGTCGAGACCCCGACGGGCGAAGTCTGGTTAACCCACCTTTGCAGCAGACCCTTCCGCCAGGAGCTGCGCTGCCCGCTAGGCCGCGAGACGGCGATACAAAAGATGATATGGAGCGATGATGGCTGGCTGCGGCTGGCGGCCGGGGGAAACCTCGCTCAGCACCAGGTGGAAGAGTCGAATCTGCCTTCTCAGCCGTTTCCGGCTAAACCAGACAGGGATGATTTTGATGGGCAAACGCTGGATAACGCCTTCTATGCGCCGCGGATCCGCTTTCAGCGCTTTACCAGCCTTGAACGTAAAGCGGGCTACCTTGCCTTACGCGGTCAGGAGTCGCTGAGCTCGCTGAATAAAGTTAGCCTGCTGGCGAAAAAGCTCACCTCGGTATACGCCACTATCGTCACGAAGATGGATTTCAGCCCGGAGATTTATCAGCACAGCGCTGGCCTGGTGCTCTACTACGACAACATGAACTATCTGTTTTTGCATAAAACCTGGGATGAAGCTTCCGGCGCAGCGCAGCTGGCCATCATTTATATGGATAACGGCGAGCGTCACGACGACCCGCAGAAAATCCTCCTTGCGACGGGGGAAGTCTATCTGGCGATGGCTATTAACGGCCGGGAGATACGGTGCTCGTGGTCCGTCGATGGCGAAAAATACCAACACATCGGCGCGGTCTACGACACCTCACGTTTTTCCGATGAATATAGCCGCTACGGCGAGTTTACCGGCGCGTTTGTCGGCATGGCCTGCGTGGATAGCATGCTGCATCGTAAAGAGGCGCTGTTTGACTTCTTTAGCTACCGGGCGGTAGAAGACGCGATAATCGAGTAACGCTGCCTTCTGGCATCCTGCCCGCGCGGGGTGCTAGAATCCCGGCTGTTGTCGCTGAATGACCCAAACAGGCCGCATGAGCACTTTAACCTATCTCCAGGGCTACCCTGAATCCCTGCTGGCGCAGGTCACCGCGTTAATCAAACAGAACCGTCTCGGCGAAGTGCTGAAAAAGCGCTATCCGCAGGGTCACGATATCAACAACGATAAAGCGCTGTATCAGTACACCCAGGATCTGAAGTCACGCTATCTGCGCGGCGCGGCGCCGATCAACAAGGTGATGTACGACAACAAGATCCACGTGCTCAACAACGCGCTCGGCCTGCATACCGCCATCTCCCGCGTTCAGGGCGGCAAGCTGAAGGCTAAAGCCGAAATTCGCGTCGCCACCGTCTTTCGCGATGCGCCGGAGGATTTTCTGCGGATGATCGTGGTGCACGAGCTGGCGCACCTGAAGGAAAAAGAGCACAACAAGGCGTTCTATCAGCTGTGCTGCCATATGGAGCCGCAGTACCATCAGCTGGAGTTTGATACCCGCCTGTGGCTGACCCAGCTTTCGTTAGAGCGTTCTGCGCCATAGCGCACTGGTTTTGTCATGATGGCGTGCTACAGTGACGAAAGGTCCCTTTTACGGAGTTCGTCAACGTTTATGATACGTTTCGCAGTTGTTGGCACAAACTGGATAACCAAGCAGTTTGTCGATGCCGCCCATGAAACCGGCAAATATAAACTCACCGCCATCTACTCCCGCAGCCTTGAGCAAGCTCAGGCCTTCGCCAGCGATTATCCCGTCGAACACCTGTTTACTTCGCTGGAAGATTTAGCGCAGAGCCCTGACGTTGACGCGGTCTATATCGCCAGCCCTAACTCGCTGCACTTTCCGCAAACCCGCCTGTTTCTACGCCATAAAAAGCACGTCATTTGCGAAAAACCGCTGGCCTCGAACCTGCAGGAAGTCGAAGCCGCGATGAAAACGGCGCGGGAAAATAACGTGGTCCTCTTCGAAGCGTTCAAAACCGCCAGCCTGCCAAACTTCCTGCTGCTTAAACAGTCGTTTGACAAGATCGGCAAGCTGCGCAAAGCCTTTATTAACTACTGCCAGTACTCTTCCCGCTATCAGCGCTATCTCGATGGCGAAAATCCCAATACTTTCAATCCGGCCTTCTCTAACGGCTCGATCATGGACATCGGCTTTTACTGCCTGGCCTCCGCGGTGGCGCTGTGGGGCGAGCCTCGCGCGGTGCACGCCAGCGCCAGCCTGCTGGAAAGCGGCGTCGATGGTCAGGGCACGGTCGTTCTGAGCTACGGTGATTTTGATGTCACCCTGCACCACTCGAAGGTAAGCGATTCCGCCATCCCGAGCGAAATCCAGGGTGAAGCCGGCGCGTTGGTGATCGAAAAAATCTCCGAATGCCAGAAAGTCTGCTTCGTGCCGCGCGGCGGCAAATCTCAGGATCTCACCCAGCCGCAGCATATCAATACTATGCTGTATGAAGCGGAGGAGTTCGCTCGTCTGGTCGAAGCCAACGAGGTGGCTCATCCGGGTCTGGAAGTGAGCCGCATCACGGCGAAGCTGCTGAGCGAAATTCGTCGCCAGACCGGCGTGGTCTTCCCGGCGGATAGTCAACCCGTGGCGTAAAGCTGTGTAAATGGTCCGTCGGCCTCCATTGACGCCATTTATAACCTGTAATACTTTGTTACGCGCAAAGGGGAGTAACTTCCTTGCCGGCCGATCGTCATTACGATGCGTGAAAAACCGCATCCGGTCGCCGGGCAACAGATTCTTGTTGTAAGTGAGACCTTGCCGGAAGGCGAGGTCTATGCATAAAAGCGCAGCGGCTGCCGTCTTCCGACGTCAGCCGTTTTGTTTTTATGTAAGGAATATCGTAATGAATACTGTCGGCACACCGTTGTTATGGGGCGGATTCGCAGTGGTCGTGGTCATCATGTTGGCTATCGATCTGCTGCTGCAGGGACGGCGTGGTGCGCATAGCATGACCATGAGGCAGGCCGCTGGCTGGTCCATTCTCTGGGTTACCCTCTCGCTGTTGTTTAACGCCGCTTTCTGGTGGTATCTGGTGCAGACCGAAGGTCGCGCCGTGGCCGACCCGCAAGCGCTGGCGTTCCTCACCGGCTATCTGATCGAGAAAGCGCTGGCGGTGGATAACGTCTTCGTCTGGCTGATGCTGTTCAGCTACTTTGCCGTTCCGCCTGCGCTACAGCGCAGAGTGCTGGTTTACGGCGTACTGGGCGCGATCGTACTGCGAACGATCATGATCTTCGCCGGCAGTTGGCTGATTTCCCAGTTCGAGTGGCTGCTCTACGTCTTCGGCGCGTTCCTGCTGTTTACCGGCGTGAAGATGGCGCTGGCGAAAGAGGATGATTCCGGCATCGGCGACAAACCGCTGGTGCGCTGGATCCGTAATCATCTGCGCATGACGGATAAAATCGAGGGTGAGCGCTTCTTTACCCGCCAAAACGGCGTGCTCTACGCGACGCCGCTGCTGCTGGTGCTGATCCTGGTTGAGCTGAGCGACGTTATCTTTGCCGTGGACAGTATTCCCGCCATCTTCGCCGTGACCACCGATCCGTTTATCGTGCTGACCTCGAACCTGTTCGCGATTCTCGGCCTGCGCGCCATGTATTTCCTGCTGGCGGGCGTCGCGGAGCGCTTCTCAATGCTGAAGTATGGCCTGTCGGTGATTCTGGTATTTATCGGCATCAAAATGCTGATCGTCGATTTTTACCATATTCCCATCGGCATTTCGCTGGGCGTGGTTGGCGGAATTCTGACGTTGACGCTGCTTATCAATGCCTGGGTTAATAAGCAGCACGATAAGAAAAAGCAGCTGCAGTAAGGCCTGAACGGCCGGGTGAAGACCCTTTTCATCCGGCCAGCAACTTTCTCCGCGTATTATTCTTACTCATGTCACAAAATAGTTAATATACAGTTAAAAAATAAGATCTCAGCGCAGGTAACAGCATTTTACCCTTCCCCAATAGCGTTCTTTCCGTATACTCAACCAGGCAAACATTTATTTACATCCGGACATAAACGTGACCAATAATACGTCGCCGGGACGGACAGCAACATCACTGGAAGGAATGAAGCATGGCAACACAATCACCCCGCTCAACCCTGCTACGGCGGCTGGCTCAGGGTAGCCTGGTCAAACAAATTTTAATCGGTCTGGTGCTCGGCGTACTGCTGGCGACGGTCTCAAAACCGGCCGCCGTGGCGGTTGGGCTGCTGGGCACGCTGTTTGTCGGCGCGCTGAAAGCGGTAGCGCCGGTGCTGGTGCTGATGCTGGTCATGGCCTCCATCGCCAACCACCAGCAGGGGCAAAAAACCAGTATTCGCCCGATCCTGTTCCTCTATCTGCTGGGGACATTCGCCGCCGCGTTAGCCGCGGTAGTGTTTAGCTTTATCTTCCCGTCTACGCTGCACCTGAACGCCGCGGCAGAGAGCATCACTCCGCCATCGGGTATCGTCGAAGTCCTGCGCGGGCTGCTGATGAGCATGGTTTCCAACCCGATAGACGCGCTGCTGAACGCCAACTATATCGGGATTCTGGTGTGGGCCGTCGGTTTAGGATTCGCGCTGCGCCACGGTAATGAAACCACCAAAAACCTGATTAATGACGTTTCTCACGCGGTGACCTTTATCGTTAAAGTGGTGATTCGCTTCGCGCCGCTGGGCATCTTCGGCCTCGTCGCCTCGACGCTGGCGACCACCGGTTTTGATACCCTCTGGGGTTATGCCCAACTGCTGCTGGTACTGGTTGGCTGCATGCTGCTGGTGGCGCTGGTGATTAACCCGCTGCTGGTGTTCTGGAAAATCCGCCGTAACCCCTACCCGCTGGTGCTGCTCTGCCTGCGCGAAAGCGGCGTTTACGCCTTCTTCACCCGTAGCTCCGCCGCCAATATCCCGGTGAATATGGCGCTGAGTGAAAAGCTGAACCTGGACCGCGATACCTACTCGGTTTCCATTCCGCTGGGCGCCACCATCAACATGGCCGGCGCGGCGATTACCATTACGGTACTCACCCTGGCGGCCGTGCATACGCTGAATGTTCCGGTAGATCTGCCGACCGCGCTGCTGCTGAGCGTCGTCGCTTCGCTGTGCGCCTGCGGCGCTTCCGGCGTGGCGGGCGGTTCGCTGCTGCTGATCCCGCTGGCCTGTAACATGTTCGGCATTCCGAACGATGTGGCCATGCAGGTGGTCGCCGTGGGCTTTATTATCGGCGTATTGCAGGACTCCTGCGAAACCGCGCTGAACTCCTCCACCGACGTTCTGTTTACCGCCGCCGCCTGTATCGCCGAAGACGAACAGATTGCCAAAAACGCCCTGCGCAACTGATTCCCTCCCCCTCCGCTAACGCGCGGAGGGGGTCTCTCCCTGTACCGCCTTTTCGACTTTAAACGGGTCGATTCCCCGCTTTTGCATCCGCCGGAAACGGATGATGTTCATACCGTTCATCAACAGGAAGCTGCCTTCAATCAGGGTGCCGCCGATCGAGCCCAGCCAGAAGTTGTGGATTACCCAGCAGGCGGTCGCGCACCACATGACGCAGCGGACGGTTAACCCCGAGCAGCGAAAGAGCGCCCAGGTGCTGGCCAGCGTGCCAATAATCGGCAGCAGCTCCATAGCATGCTGCAGCTTCGCCAGCCCCAGTACCAGCGTGAGTACGATAAACAGGGCCATCACCCACATCCTGCGGGTACGCATGGAGACCAGGGTGCGGACGGTATTCAGCTCGGCGCTCATTCCCGCCGGCCACGCGCCCATTAAAAAGAAATGCACGCCAATGGTGGCGCTATAGACAGCCAGCTGCAGCTTAAAGCGGCGCTCATCGCGGTTGAAAAAAGTCGTAATCCCGATCAGAAAGGCGATAACGCCGACGCCCTGGGCAAGCCAATACGCGGTCATGAAAAGTCCTTATAAAACAAAACGGCGCATCATTATCTGAAACGCCGCTTTTAAAAACGAGTGTCACGCTATTACCTGTGCCTGTTTATCAGGTCTACAACGTCACGCCGCTTTTAAATATCGCCAGCTCGCGGAAATCATTCCGCTCATTACAGGTCTGCTTACCGTTAGCGAAGTCCACAATGGTATCGACGAACTCCTCCAGCAGCTGCGGCATCGCTTTACCGTGAATCAGCTGACCGGCATCGAAGTCGATCCAGTGCTTTTTCTTCGCCGCCAGTTCGCTGTTGGTGGCAATTTTCACCGTCGGCACGAAACCGCCGTACGGCGTGCCGCGCCCGGTACTGAAGAGCACCATATGGCAGCCCGCGCCGGCCAGCGCGCTGGTCGCTACCGCGTCGTTGCCCGGGGCGCTCAGCAGGTTAAGACCGTGAACTTTCAGCCGCTCGCCGTAGCGCAGGACGTCAACCACCTGGCTGGAGCCCGCTTTCTGCGTGCAGCCCAACGATTTATCCTCAAGCGTAGTGATACCGCCCGCCTTGTTGCCCGGCGACGGATTCTCGTAAATCGGCTGGTCATGGGCGATAAAGTACTGCTTGAAATCATTGACCATCGTCACCAGCTTGCCGAAGGTCTCTTCGTCGCGACAGTGGCTCATCAGCAGCTGCTCGGCGCCGAACATTTCCGGCACTTCGGTCAGGACGGTGGTGCCGCCGTTGGCAATCAGATAATCCGAGAAGCGGCCCAGCATCGGGTTAGCGGTAATGCCGGACAGACCGTCAGAACCGCCGCACTCGAGACCAAACTTCAGTTCGCTCAGCTTACCCGGCTCGCGCTTGTCATGGCGCATCACGTCATATAGCTGACGTAGATGCTCCAGCCCGGCTTCTACTTCATCATCCTGGTGCTGACAGATCATAAAGTGAACGCGCTCAGGGTCGAATTCACCCAGCGTTTCGCGGAAGGCGTCGACCTGATTGTTTTCGCAGCCCAGACCGACCACCAGTACCGCCCCGGCGTTCGGGTGACGCACCATGTTTTGCAGCATAGTGCGGGTGTTAATGTGATCGTCCCCGAGCTGCGAGCAGCCGTAGGTGTGGCTGAAAAGGTGAACGCCGTCGATACCTTCCGCGTCGTTGGTTTCCTTCAGAAAACGGTTCTGCATCTGGCGCGCCATGGCGTTGACGCAGCCGACGGTCGGCAGGATCCACAGCTCGTTGCGCACCCCGACTTCGCCGTTAGCGCGACGATAAATCTGGATGTCGCGATCCGCCGGCTGTACGGCGGGCTCGCTAAGATCCGGTTGATAGCTATACGCGTCGAGATCGCTCAGGTTAGTACGCGTATTGTGGGAGTGAATATGTTCCCCCGGCGCAATATCCGCCAGCGCATGTCCTATCGGCAGACCATACTTAATGACGTTGTCTCCTTTCGCAATCCCGCGCAGCGTAAACTTATGCCCGCGCGCAATATCCTGAGCCAACGTGACCGTATCGCCGTCAATGGTGACTACCGTGCCTGCCGCCATATCCGCCAACGCTACCGCGACGTTATCGTGCGAATGGATTTTAATGTATTGCATATCAACCGACCTCTGGTCTTAGTTCAGTTCAATGGCGAAGTAGTCACGCGCATTGTTAAAGCAAATGTTTTTCACCATCTCGCCCAGCAGCTGAATGTCCGCCGGGGCTTCTCCCGCTTCAACCCAGCGGCCAATCATCTGGCACAGGATGCGGCGGAAGTATTCATGACGGGTGTAGGAGAGGAAGCTGCGGCTATCGGTCAGCATGCCGACAAAGCGGCTCAGCAGGCCAAGCTGCGCCAGTTGGGTCATCTGACGTTCCATACCGTCTTTCTGATCGTTAAACCACCAGCCGGAACCGAACTGCATCTTGCCCGGCATGCCTTCGCCCTGGAAGTTGCCGATCATGGTGCCCAGCACTTCGTTATCGCGCGGATTCAGGCAGTAGAGGATGGTTTTTGGCAGCAGGTTTTCTTCGTTCTGCTTGCTGAGCAGTTTGGACAGCTCTTCCGCCATCGGACGGTCGTTGATGGAGTCAAAACCCACATCCGGCCCTAACAGCTTGAACTGACGCAGGTTGTTATTGCGCAGCGCGCCGATGTGATACTGCTGTACCCATCCGCGGCGGGCATATTCCGCGCCGAGGAACACCAGAACCGCGGTTTTGAACTGCGCGACTTCATGCTCGCTGAGAGCTTCACCGGCCAGACGGCGCGCCAGGATGCTATCCAGTTCGCTTTCGTTGGCTTCCGCGAACAGCACCACGTCCAGCGCGTGGTCAGAAACTTTACAGCCGTGAGCGGCAAAGTGATCCAGACGTTTGGTCAGCGCGGACTGGAGATCGGCAAAGCGGCGGATATCGGTGTCAGACACGTCGCCCAGCTTCGCCATGTAGTCGTTGAAAGTTGCCTGCTCAATGTTGAACGCTTTGTCCGGGCGCCAGCTCGGCAGCACCTTGACGGAGAATGAGCTGTCTTTGGCGACGCTGGCGTGATGCTCCAGCGAATCGACCGGATCGTCGGTGGTGCCGACCATTTTCACGTTCATCTGCTGCATGATGCCGCGAGCGGAGAAGCTCTCCTGCGCCAGCAGATCGTTGCACTGATTCCAGATTTCATCCGCCGTTGCCGGCGAGAGCACCTTACCTGTAATACCAAAAGGGCGGCGCAGCTCAAGATGGGTCCAGTGGTATAACGGGTTGCCGATGGTATGCGGTACGGTGGCCGCCCAGGCGTCAAATTTCTCGCGATCGGAGGCGTCGCCGGTACACAGACGCTCGGCTACGCCGTTGGTGCGCATCGCGCGCCACTTGTAGTGATCGCCTTTCAGCCAGATGTCATACAGATTTTTGAAGCGATAATTCTCGGCAATCTGCTGCGGCGGCAGGTGGCAGTGATAGTCGAAAATCGGCTGGTCTTTCGCGTAATCGTGGTACAGGCGGCGGGCAAACTCAGTATCAAGCAGGAAATCTTCGGTCATAAACGGTGTCATTTTCGTGTCCTCTTCGCCCCCGGAGGAGCCCATCAGATGATTGACTATAATGCTGACAAAGTTATCACACCAATTTCTACAGACCGAAGTATTTTTCGTGAGTTAGATCAATAAACGACGACAAAAAAAGTACCATCAAAGGAGTAAAATCCCCGCTAAAGCGCGCCAGCTCTGGCCTTTGTCGCAAGAATGAATGCCCACACAAACTTTCCCACTTTTGTGACGTCACTCAACTTTTGAAGTTGTATGACAAGTTATCTTGCTGCCGTCGAAACATATAAACCGACGGAATGCATTACCGACGAACAATCACGTCGGATTTACCGGTATGGACACCGAATTTAGACACAACAGTTGATGGCAAGGTTCGGGCCATACGAGGTTTCCTCTCCTGAACCCTCCGTTTCACCTTCTTCGCCTCAGTGACTGGGCTGGAAGATAGCCGCACCCGCTGCGGATATATAACAAACGATGAGGTTTACATGCGTAAAATTAAAGGGTTACGTTGGTACATGATCGCGCTGGTGACGTTAGGCACCGTGCTGGGGTACCTGACGCGTAACACTGTGGCGGCAGCTGCGCCGACTCTGATGGAAGAGTTACACATCTCCACCCAACAGTATTCCTATATCATCGCGGCCTATTCCGCTGCCTATACCGTTATGCAGCCCGTCGCCGGCTACGTGCTGGACGTGTTAGGCACTAAAATCGGCTATGCCTTCTTTGCTATCGCCTGGGCGGTGTTCTGCGGCTCTACGGCGCTGGCGGGAAGCTGGGGCGGACTGGCGCTGGCGCGCGGCGCGGTGGGTGCCGCCGAAGCGGCCATGATCCCTGCGGGTCTGAAAGCCAGCTCCGAATGGTTCCCGGCAAAAGAGCGTTCTATCGCCGTGGGTTACTTCAACGTCGGCTCCTCCATCGGCGCCATGATTGCCCCGCCGCTGGTGGTTTGGGCTATCGTGATGCACAGCTGGCAGATGGCGTTTATCATCTCCGGCGTTCTGAGCTTTGCCTGGGCGATGGCGTGGCTGGTTTTCTACAAACACCCGCGCGATCAGAAAAAATTAACGGAAGAAGAACGCAACTATATTATCGGTGGCCAGGAATCCCATCATCAGACCAACAACGGTAAGAAAATGTCTCCGTGGCAGATTCTGCGCAACCGTCAGTTCTGGGGTATCGCCCTGCCGCGTTTCCTTGCCGAGCCGGCGTGGGGGACCTTCAACGCCTGGATCCCGCTATTCATGTTTAAAGTCTACGGCTTTAACCTGAAAGAGATTGCGATGTTTGCGTGGATGCCGATGCTGTTTGCCGACCTCGGCTGCATCGTTGGGGGCTATCTGCCGCCGCTGTTCCAGCGCTGGTTTGGCGTTAACCTGATCGTTTCGCGTAAAATGGTGGTGACCATGGGCGCGCTGCTGATGATTGGCCCAGGGATGATCGGTCTGTTCACCAGCCCGTTTGTCGCCATCGCCCTGCTGTGCGTCGGCGGCTTTGCTCACCAGGCGCTGTCCGGCGCGTTAATTACCCTCTCTTCCGACGTATTTGGGCGTAACGAAGTGGCGACGGCGAACGGCATGACCGGCATGGCCGCATGGCTGGCGAGCACTATGTTCGCCCTGGTGGTCGGCGCGCTGGCGGATACAATCGGCTTTAGCCCGCTGTTCGCCGTGCTGGCGGTTTTCGATGTGCTGGGCGCCGTAGTTATCTGGACGGTGCTGAAAAATAAATCAGCGGATGACGACAGTACGCCGCTGGAAACGAGTAAACCCGCCACGCAAAGCTAAACGCAGGCGAGTTGCCCCCATCCGAAGCCGCCTTGATACAGGCGGCTTTTTCGTCTGTTTTTATGGTGAGAAGCGCGTAAAAGTGGTATAACAAATCCAATATTGTCGCCATCTCCCGGGAGCGAATATGGAAATCACTGAATCGCGTCGTCTGTATCAGCAGCTTGCCGCTGAGCTTAAGTCGCGCATTGAACAAGGCGTCTACCTTGTGGGCGATAAGCTACCCGCAGAGCGGTTTATCGCTGACGAAAAAAGCGTGAGTCGTACCGTGGTTCGCGAAGCCATCATTATGCTGGAAGTTGAAGGCTACGTTGAGGTTCGCAAAGGCTCCGGCATCCACGTCATCTCCAATCATCCAAAACATCAGCAAATTGCCGATGAATCGCTGGAATTCGCCAATTATGGTCCTTTTGAGCTGTTGCAGGCCCGCCAGCTGATAGAAAGCAATATTGCCGAATTCGCGGCGACTCAGGTGACCAAGCAGGACATCATGAAGCTGATGGAGATCCAGGAAAATGCGCGTAAAGAGAAGTGCTTTCGCGATTCCGAATGGGATCTTCAGTTCCATGTCCAGGTGGCGCTGGCGACGCAAAACACCGCGTTAGCCGCCATCGTAGAAAAAATGTGGACCCAGCGCGTGCATAACCCGTACTGGAAAAAACTGCACGACCATATCGACTCGCGTACCGTCGATAACTGGTGCGACGATCATGACCAAATTCTTAAGGCGCTGATTCGCAAAGATCCGCATGCGGCGAAGCTGGCCATGTGGCAGCATCTGGAAAATACCAAGCTGATGTTGTTCAACGAAACCAGCGATGACTTTGAATTTAACGCCGATCGCTACCTGTTTGCCGATAATCCGGTGGTTCACCTCGATACGGCCGCCAACGGCGTAAAATAGACGCTTATCCCCATACCGGGCAGCGATTCCTTCACTGCCCGCAACGCCCTCAGGGTAAGCAAAGCATATATAGTGTCAGCCTGTGTAAATACACTCGCCACCCTCCTTCGCAATCAGCAAAATCAGAATGCAACAAACTGCAATTTCTCTGACGTAAAGTCAGCGGGTTTGTTACAATTAGATGCATTTTGTCGTTCTGAGAGTTAGCTTTGGCTTACTTCACTTTTAAACAGGGAACCGTTCAGAGCGCAGCAGCGACCCTAATCTAATAAAAAGCTATGTCGCCGTGCATATACCGCGTTCAGACGTGCCGTTAACCGATGTACCAGGAATCGTGAATGGAACTATTAACCCAATTATTGAATGCCTTGTGGGCTCAGGATTACGAAACTCTCGCTAATCCATCCATGATTGGCATGTTGTACTTTGTCTTATTTATGATTTTGTTCCTTGAGAACGGTTTACTGCCTGCCGCCTTTTTGCCCGGCGATAGCCTGCTGGTGCTGGTCGGCGTCCTGATTGCTAAAGGCGCGATGGGCTTTCCGGAAACGCTGCTGCTGCTTACCGCTGCGGCAAGTCTCGGCTGCTGGCTAAGCTATATTCAGGGCCGCTGGCTGGGTAATACGCGAATCGTACAAAACTGGCTATCGCACCTTCCCTCACACTACCACCAGCGCGCGCATCATCTGTTCCATAAGCACGGGCTTTCCGCGCTGCTGATTGGCCGCTTTATCGCCTTCGTTCGTACGCTGCTGCCGACCATCGCCGGGCTATCCGGCCTGAGCAGCGCACGCTTCCAGTTTTTTAACTGGATGAGCGGTCTGCTGTGGGTCCTGATTCTGACCTCCCTGGGGTACCTGCTGGGAAAAACACCGGTATTCCTGAAGTATGAAGATCAGCTGATGTCCTGCCTGATGCTGCTGCCCGTCGCGCTGCTGGTATTTGGCCTGATTGGTTCGCTGATTGTCCTGTGGAAGAAAAAATACAGAAGCCGGGGCTAACAATGGCGATGCAACGATCCTCTCTGCGTCAGATAAGCTGGGTGCTGGGCGGTTCGCTACTCCTGTGCGGCCTGTTCTGGCTCTGGCTCACCGTGCAACAGCAGGAGTCGACCCTGGCTATTCGTCCCGTCAGCCAGGGTATCAGCATGCCGGACGGGTTTTCCGTCTGGCATCATCTCGACGCTAACGGCATCCGCTTTAAAAGCATTACGCCGCAGAATGACGGCTTGATCATCAAGTTTGACTCCAGCGCTCAGGGCGCCGCGGCAAAAGAAGTTTTGGGCCGCGCCCTGCCGCATGGCTATATTATCGCTTTACTGGAAGATGATGATTCGCCTACCGCCTGGATTTCGCGCCTGCGCGATACCCCGCACAGATTCGGATAATGCACGAAAATTCCGAATATTTTCACCCTGTTTGGTGATTTCCCGTTTTACTTACTATCATTAAGTCTGCGGGAGTCACCAGGCTCACGTTAATCAACTGGATAGGGTATATCCTTCAGATATTCCCTCACACAATGGAAGGTCGTATCCATGAAACACCGCATTGCTTTGATCCTGGTTCTGTCTTCACTGAGCGCCAGCGCCTTTGCCATCTCCCCTTGTCAGGAAAAAGAACAAGATATTCAGCGGGAGATAAGCTACGCCGAAAAACATCATAACCAGCACCGTATTGATGGTCTGAAACGGGCGCTTAGCGAAGTGCAGGCAAACTGTAGCGACAGCCAGCTCAAAGCCGATCACCAGAAAAAAATCGCCAAACAGCAGGCAGAAATAAGCGAACGCCAGAATGACCTGCGCGAAGCCGAACAGAAAGGCGATGCTGATAAAATCAGCAAGCGTCAACGTAAACTTGATGAAGCGCAGCAAGAGCTGAAAGCGCTACAGTCTCGCGAGTACTAATCGATTAAGCAAGACCAATATGGACCACTTTCACAGGAGATAAAACATGGCTAAAGATAACGTTGCAGAAGACCTGCGTGCGGAACTGAAAACGCTGGCTGATACCCTGGAAGAAGTGCTGAACTCCTCCACGGATAAGTCGAAAGAAGAGATTGGTAAACTGCGTAGTAAAGCCGAAAGCGCGCTGAAAGAGAGCCGCGTTCGCCTGGGTGAAACCAGCGACGCCATTGTGAAGCAAACGCGCGAAACCGCTGCGCGTGCGGATGAATACGTCCGTGAAAACCCGTGGACCGGCGTAGGAATTGGTGCTGCCGTCGGGCTGGTGCTGGGTGTCCTGCTGACGCGTCGTTGATTATGGCGAATTCTCAAAGCACGCAAGGGCCGGGGCAAAGCGTTTTCGGCATTGGCCAGCGGATAGTCACCCTGCTGGTCGAAATGGTCGAAACGCGTCTGCGCCTCGTCGTCGTGGAGCTGGAAGAGGAGAAAGCCAATCTCTTCCAGCTATTCCTGATGCTCGGGCTGACGCTGCTGTTCGCCGCGTTCGGCCTGATGAGCCTGTTAGTCCTCATCATCTGGGCCGTCGATGCGCAATATCGGTTAAACGTGATGATCGCCACCACCGTGATTCTGCTGCTGGCGGCGCTCATTGGCGGGATCTGGACGTTACGCAAAGCGCGTCGTTCGACGTTCCTGCGCCTGACGCGCCAGGAGCTGGCTAATGACCGGGCATTGCTGGAGGATGACAAGTCATGAGCCGCGACCAGCAGGAACGCGAACGGCAAAAGGCGCTTTTGCTACGTCAAATCCAACAGCAGCGGCTGGATCTCAACGCCAGCCGCCGCCGCTGGCTTGAGGCGACCGCGCCAATCGACCGTGGCTGGAACACCCTGCTCAACCTGCGTTCATGGGCAATGGTCGGCAGCGGCCTCGTCGCGGTATGGTCCGTTCGCCATCCGCGCTTTTTGCTCCGCTGGACAAAACGCAGCCTCGGTATCTGGAGCACCTGGCGTATGGCCCGCAAGCTGTTGCAGCAGACCGCATCGCGCTAAGGCTGATTTCTCACGTCTGGGTTATGTCAGCCGGGTCAGGCGCCAGCCGCCGCCCGGCATCAATATCGTCGTACTGTCCCATCAGATTTGCCCTTCTGCTCGCCGCCCTAATCACTCTCCCGCTGCGCCGCTATATCACCCTTTCTATTCATTTCGTTTATCAATAATTGCTCAGAAACTTTGAAAAAGAACTACAGTTTTCCTTGCTAACAATCACATCTCATCCTCGCTAATATCCTCTCCATCGACAGCAAGCCCGCGTAACTACGCAGGATTGCACCAAAAAACGAAATCGCCGCCCTTTGGGTTTCCTGGAGTTAGAAATGAAAAAATTAGAAGATGTTGGTGTATTGGTAGCGCGCATTCTGATGCCCATTCTGTTCATTACCGCAGGTTGGGGAAAAATTACCGGGTATGCGGGTACACAACAATATATGGAAGCCATGGGGGTCCCTGGGTTTATGCTGCCGCTGGTTATCCTGCTTGAGTTCGGCGGCGGTCTGGCAATCCTGTTCGGTTTCCTGACCCGTACCACCGCGCTGTTCACCGCGGGCTTCACCGTACTGACCGCGTTTCTGTTCCACAGCAACTTTGCTGAGGGCGTGAACTCGCTGATGTTCATGAAGAACCTGAGCATCGCAGGCGGCTTCCTGCTGCTGGCTATCACCGGTCCAGGCGCGTTTAGTATTGACCGCGTCCTGAATAAAAAGTGGTAAGCACACTATACTGAGTGAAAATCTAAAAAAGCGAGGGGATATCTCCTCGCTTTTGCTATCTGAAGGAGGCAACAATGGGACAATTAGTTGACGGCGTCTGGCACGATACCTGGTATGACACCAAATCCACCGGGGGGCGATTCAAGCGTTCTGTTTCCGCCTTCCGCAACTGGCTAACCGCCGATGGCGCGCCGGGCCCAAGCGGCCAAGCCGGATTCGCTGCGGAAAAAGACCGTTACCATCTGTACGTTTCTCTTGCCTGTCCATGGGCGCATCGCACCTTGATTCTGCGCAGCCTGAAAGGGCTTGAGCCGTTTATTTCCGTCTCCGTGGTCAACCCCCTGATGTTTGAAAACGGCTGGACTTTCGACGATAGCTTCCCGGCAGCCACGGGCGATACCCTCTACCAGCACGAATTTCTCTATCAGCTCTATCTGCATGCCGATCCGCACTACAGCGGGCGCGTTACGGTGCCGGTATTGTGGGACAAGAAGCAGCAAACCATTGTCAGCAATGAGTCGGCGGAAATCATCCGCATGTTGAATACCGCCTTTGACGGACTGGGCGCCCGCGCAGGAGATTACTACCCGCCGGCGCTGCGCGCGCAAATTGATGAGCTGAACGGCTGGATCTATGACAACGTCAACAACGGGGTCTATAAAGCCGGATTCGCCACCAGCCAGCAGGCCTATGACGAAGCGGTCGATGGGGTATTTACCTCGCTGGAACGTCTGGAGCAAATCCTCGGCCAACACCGCTTCCTGACCGGTAATCAGCTGACGGAGGCTGATATTCGTCTGTGGACCACCCTGGTTCGTTTCGACCCGGTGTATGTGACCCACTTTAAATGCGACAAACGCCGCATCAGCGATTATCTCAATCTTTACGGTTTCCTGCGCGACATCTACCAGATGCCGGGCATCGCGGAAACGGTGGACTTCGCCCATATTCGCAACCATTACTACCGAAGCCATAAGACGATCAACCCGACCGGGATCATCTCCGTCGGCCCGCAGCAGGATCTTAACGAGCCGCACGGCCGCGATCTTCTCTTCCGCTAAGCGATTGGGCGCGATTTACCGCGCCCAATAATTCACAAAACAAATATTTACCGCCATTTCATTCACGTCTATTCTTATTTCGATCGCTTTAAAAACAAGTGATTGACGGTTAATCGAGGCGTAGAAATGGACTGGTATCTTAAAGTATTAAAAAATTACATTGGATTTGGCGGCCGCGCCCGGCGCAAAGAGTACTGGATGTTTATTCTGGTCAACATCATCCTGACCGGCGTACTCAGCATCATTGATAAAATGCTTGGATGGCAGCGCGCAGGAGGAGAGGGCATTCTGACGACCATCTATGGCGTGCTGATCTTCTTACCGTGGTGGGCGGTGCAGTTTCGTCGATTGCACGACACCGACCGCTCGGCCTGGTGGCTGTTATTACTGCTGATCCCCATTATCGGCTGGCTGATGATCCTGGTCTTCAATTGCCAGAACGGCACTCCCGGCAATAACCGCTTCGGGCCGGATCCCAAACCGACTTCCTACTGAACAATGCGCCCCTCGTTAAAAAGGGGCGCAATTTGTTTTATCTGACCATAAATAGCTTCGGAATTTCCCGCAGACACCATGATTTCGCCTCCCCCATGCTGTCCCGGCGCCAGGCCATAATAATGTCGATCTCGTTGCTGTACTCCGGGCTGACCACCCGAAGACGCCCTTCGGCAATATCCTGCTCAACCAGCGGATACGGCATCGTGGCGACGCCCAGTCCTGCCAGCAGGGCCTGGCGTTTATCTTCGATCGAGCTCACGGTTAATCGCGGCTGTTTGTCGAGCAGCTGCACCGTCAGCACCGGACGCTCGCGGGCGGTATCCGCCACCGCCACGCCGCGGTACTTAACGCGCGTCACTTCAGAGAGCGGCTCCGGTTCCTGGTGAATGGGATGATCCGGCGCGGCAACGTAGACGCTCATTACCGAATAGAGCTTCCGGGAGTTAATTTCCGAGGAAGAGCGAAAATGCATATCCGGCGCGACGACAATATCCGCCCTCCCCTGCTCAAGGCGCTCCCATGCCCCGGCCAGCACTTCGGTAATAATCGACAGCTGAGTGTTCGATTTGGTTGCCAGCTTTTCAATTAACGGGAACAGGCCGGTGGTGGGCACCAGCGCCTCGGTGACGATGGTCAGGTGCGTTTCCCAGCCGCGCGATAGCGCTTCGGCATCGGTCGTCAGTTTATCCGCCGCCTCCAGCAGAACGCGCCCGCGCTCGAGCAGCATTCGGCCAACGTTGGTGAATTTTGTTCGATGACCTGAACGGTCGAACAGAACGACATCCAGCTCCTCTTCCAGCTTTTGCATGGTATAGCTGAGCGCGGAAGGCACTCGACCCAGTTCATCGGCCGCCGCCGCAAAGCTTCCGCGCCGGTCAATCGCATCCATTACGCGTAACGCTTCCAGCGTTAATGCTCTCTCTTTAGCCATCGCACTCTCATTCAGGAAATTTGAACATACCGGGCAGAATATCTGGCTAACAATACAGCGTCCATACCTTTACCATTGATTTAGTGTAAAGAGAGGTCAAGAAGATGATTACAACCCGAACAGCCAAACAGTGCGGTCAAGCTGACTTCGGCTGGCTGCAGGCCCGCTACACCTTTTCCTTTGGCCACTACTTCGACCCGAAATTGCTAGGTTACGCGTCGCTGCGCGTGCTCAACCAGGAAGTTCTGGCGCCCGGCGCGTCGTTTCAGCCGCGCACCTATCCGAAAGTCGACATTCTGAACCTGATTCTGGAAGGTGAAGCGGAATACCGCGACAGCGATGGCAACCATATCCAGGCGAAAGCTGGCGAAGCGCTGCTGATTTCTACCCAGCCCGGCGTGAGCTACAGCGAGCACAACCTGAGCAAAGAGCGCTCGCTGACGCGAATGCAGCTGTGGCTGGATGCCTGCCCGCAGCATGAAAACCCGCTGGTGCAAAAAATCGCTATCGCCGAGGGAGCTCAGCAGCTGCTGGCTTCGCCGGACGGCAGCCAGAAGAGTCTCCAGCTGCGCCAGCAGGTATGGATCCACCATATCAATCTGGCGAAAGCCGAGCAGCTTAGCGTGCAGCTCCACGGCCCACGGGCCTACCTGCAGTCGATTCATGGCACGGTGCATGCACGGGTACAGGAAGAAGAGAAACAGGCACTGACCTGCGGCGATGGCGCGTTTATTCGTGACGAAGCTAACATTACCCTCGTCGCCGATACGCCGCTGCGCGCTTTGCTGATAGATTTACCTGTGTAACAACGGCAGTAAGGGAGTGTGTCAGTGGGCAAGAAGAAAACCAAAAAAGTGGCGCTAGCAGTGCCGCAGCCGCAACCAGAAACCATGACAACGGTGGGTTTTGGTTATGAAGAGATGTTAAGCGAGCTGGAGGCGATCGTCGCAGAAGCGGAGATACGGCTTCAGGATGAAGAAAGCGTCGCCTGACGTCAATATCGGCCCCAGCCGGGGCCGATAGATTTACTCACTCAGTGCCTGAGCTAAATCTTTTTGTACCTGCTTACGCTGTTCTGGCGTCAGGACCTGATTGACATCAAAATAGTACTTCACGCGATAATAGCGAACCTGCTGTTCAACTTTGCTAAACGCAGCCAGCTGATCTTTGACCGCTTTTTCATTCCATTTTCCGGAATCAATCACATCAAATAATACGCCGTCTTTAATATCTTTCTGCGAGATCTGCTGAACGCTTTTCTCCAGCTGCTGATGCAGGCTTTTAATTTTCGTTACCTGATCGTTGGTCAGTTTTAAGTGCTGGACGATCGGATCCTGCGCCGGGACTGGCGCAGCGTTAACATCCGCAGCCTGTGCCGCCATTGAGAAGCCAGTGGCGAGGACGGTTGTCACTGCAATGCGGGTCATTAATTTCATTTTTGTTTTATCCTGATTAATTATCACCGATGTGGCTGGCTATTATTTTTCAGAAGCAGATGAAGAAATGTAAAAAATAGTGCATATAAATGTAGTTAAAAAAAGAAAACACATAATAAATATGAATAATAAAACCAAATGCATTTATTTAAAATATATAATAAATAAGAAAGGAAAATTAATGGCCGTATGATTCATCCTGCGGTTGATGGCAGACCTGCCTTGCGCATTGTCTCCGCTTTATTGCCAGGTGGTGGCTGACGCCTTAACTGATCGACTACACCCGCGCCCTATGCCCGCTAGCGTCGTGGACAGGCATTCATCTGCCCTGTGTTTCAACCTGCCGTATGAAGCAAAAACCCCCGCCATTGCTGACGAGGGTTTTCTTTGAATGAGGAAGCTGACCGTTAAGCCGGGTTCTGTCGTGGACAGTCATTCATCTAGGCCAGCAATCGCTCACTGGCTCAAGCAGCCTACCCGGGTTCAGTACGGGCCGTACCTTGTGAACCCCTATTTGGCCTTGCTCCGGGTGGAGTTTACCGTGCCGCGAACTGTTACCAGACGCGCGGTGCGCTCTTACCGCACCCTTTCACCCTTACCTGATCCCACTTGCGTGGGCCATCGGCGGTTTGCTCTCTGTTGCACTGGTCGTAGGCTTGCGCCTCCCAGGCGTTACCTGGCACCCTGCCCTATGGAGCCCGGACTTTCCTCCCCTCCGCCCGTCTCCCCCGAAGAGGACGACGACGAAGCGGCGACTGTCTGGTCAGCTTCGGCGCGAAGTATAGAGGGTTTGCCGGCGGTTGTCATCCTTCCGTCGCCATCCCGACCTGCAATGTCGCCGCAATATTACGCGACGCACGATAAATATTGTCCGCCGCGCCGCGAAACGCCTCTTCCAGCGTCGTTACGCTGGTCAGCACGCTAAATACCGCATCAATCCCATACTGATGAACCACGCCCACGTCGCGGGTCAGGCTGCCGGCGATACCAATCACCGGCTTATGGTACTTTTTCGCCACGCTCGCCACGCCAACCGGCACTTTACCGTTAATGCTCTGGCTATCCAGCCGGCCTTCGCCGGTCACCACCAGCGAGCAATCGAGAATATGCTCTTCCAGATTCAGCGCCTGGGTCACGATTTCAATCCCGCTGCGTAATTCAGCATTGAGAAACGCCATCAGCGCAGCGCCCATACCGCCCGCGGCGCCCGCGCCAGCAACCTGCTTCACATCGACATGCAGATCGGCCTTAATAACGTCCGCATAGTGCGCCAGGTTGCTGTCCAGCTCGCGGATCATCGCTTCGGTAGCCCCTTTCTGCGGGCCAAATATCCTTGATGCGCCGGTATCGCCGATCAGCGGATTGGTGACATCGCAGGCCACCCGAATGGCGCAATCATGCAGCCGCGCATCGAGGCCGGTGATATCTATCGAATTCAGACTACCCAGGCTACCGCCGCCGTGGCCGATCTCCGCGCCATTGGCATCGCAAAGACGCGCGCCCAGCGCCTGCACCATCCCCGCGCCCCCGTCGTTGGTGGCGCTGCCGCCAATGCCAATAATGATGTTTTTCGCTCCGTGATCCAGCGCGTGCAGAATCAGCTCGCCGGTACCGCGCGATGTCGTCAGTAGCGGATTACGCTGAGCGGGCGGCACCAGCCCCAGCCCGCTGGCCGCCGCCATTTCGATAAACGCGGTTTTGCCATCGCCGGAAAGCCCCCAGCAGGCATCCACCGGGACGCCCAGCGGCCCCGTCACGCAGGCGCTCATTTCGGTTCCCTGCGTCGCGGCAATCATCGCCTCAACGGTCCCCTCTCCGCCATCGGCGAGAGGAACCTTCACGTAGAGCGCATCGGGGAAAATTTCCCGAAAACCTTTTTCTATAGCCTGAGCAACCTCGGTGGCCGAGAGGCTTTCTTTATAAGAGTCTGGGGCGATTACGATTTTCATAGTTATGTAGCCTGACAGTGCCGCGCAAGGCAAGAATTACAGGGCGCGCATCCGCGCCCTTCTTGTTAGCGAGTGACTTCCACTTTCGCCAGTTTTTCGTAGTAACATGCAAGCGCGCTATGGTCGGCGGTACCCAAACCGTCGGCGCGCAGCGCCTGCATCATCTCCATCACCGCGGCGGTCAGCGGCAGCTGGGCGCCCACGCCGTGGGAGGTGTCCAGCGCATTCGCCAGATCTTTAATATGCAGATCGATACGGAAGCCCGGCTTGAAGTTGCGGTCCATCACCATTGGCGCTTTGGCATCCAGCACGGTGCTCCCGGCCAGCCCGCCGCGAATGGCCTGATACACCAGATCCGGGTTTACGCCCGCTTTGGTTGCCAGCGTCAGCGCTTCGGACATCGCCGCAATGTTCAGCGCCACGATCACCTGGTTGGCCAGCTTGGTCACGTTGCCCGCGCCGATCTCGCCGGTATGCACCACGGAACCCGCCATCGCTTTCAGCAGATCGTAATATTTGTCGAAAATCGCTTTATCACCGCCCACCATCACCGACAGCGTACCGTCGATGGCCTTCGGTTCGCCGCCGCTGACCGGCGCATCCAGCATATCGACGCCTTTCGCTTTCAGCGCTTCGCTGATTTCGCGGCTCGCCAGCGGCGCAATGGAGCTCATATCGATAAGCACGGTGCCCGGCTTCGCGCCTTCGATAATGCCGCCTTCACCCAGCGCCACTTCTTTCACATGCGGCGAGTTCGGCAGCATGGTGATGATCACATCGCATTGCTCGGCAATCGCTTTCGCTGACGCGGCGGTTTCTGCGCCTGCGGCAATCACTTCGGCAATCGCTTCCGGATTACGGTCAGCAACCACCAACGAGTAACCTGCCTTGAGGAGGTTTTTACTCATTGGTTTACCCATGATACCGAGGCCAATAAAACCAACTTTCATTGTCATGTCTTTATCTCTCTAGTTTCGGTGGTGGTTATTTCTTAAAGGAGTCAGCCAGTTTCTGCGTGGCAGAGCGGAATACGCCCAGGTCGCTGCCGACGGCGACAAAGGTCGCGCCCCATTCCAGATAGCGGCGCGCGTCGGCTTCAACCGGCGCCAGAATACCGCTCGGCTTACCGTGCTTCTTCGCGCTGGCAAAAATGTGCTGAATCGCTTTCTGCACTTCCGGATGGGAAGCATTGCCCAGATGGCCCAGCGCAGCGGCCAGATCGCTTGGGCCGACAAAAACACCGTCCACGCCCGGCGTGGCGGCTATCGCATCAACGTTATCCACGCCCTGCTGGCTCTCGATTTGCACGAGAATGGTGATATTTTTGTTCGACTGCGCGAAGTAATCCGGCACGGTGCCAAACATATTGGCGCGGTGCGATACAGATACGCCGCGAATGCCTTCAGGCGGATAGCGGGTTGAGGCGACGGCGTTAACCGCCTGCTCTTCCGTTTCGACAAACGGAATCAGGAAGTTATAAAAACCGATATCCAGCAGACGCTTAATGATCACCGGCTCATTGGTCGGTACGCGGACGACCGGCGCGCTGGCGCTGCCTTTCAGCGCCATCAGTTGCGGGATAAAGGTGGAGATATCGTTCGGCGCATGTTCGCCGTCCAGTACCAGCCAGTCGAAACCTGCCAGACCTAAAACTTCGGTGCTAATTGGGCTCGCCAGCGCGGACCAGCAGCCAATCTGAACCTGATGCGCCGCCAGGGCCGCCTTAAATTTGTTCGGGAAGATATCGTTATTCATCACTTATACCTTGTCACTTAACCGTTAATTATTTCTGCAGTTCCATACGTTTGATGTCGCCGACCACAAACAGATAGCAAACCATCGCCATCAGGGCCGAGCATCCGACGAAGACCAGCGCTGCGTTGAATGAGTGCAGCTCGCTCACCAGGTAACCGATAACCAGCGGGGTTACGATGGAAGCGACGTTACCAAATACGTTAAAGACGCCGCCGCAAAGGCCGACAATCTCTTTCGGCGCGGTATCGGAAATCACCGGCCAGCCCAGCGCGCCAAACCCTTTACCGAAGAAAGCCAGCGCCATCAGGGTCACCACCAGCGCGGTGTTATCGGTGTAGTTACACAGAATGATGGTGGACGCCAGCAGCATTCCGAGGACGATCGGCAGTTTACGCGCCACGGTGATGGAAAAGCCGCGTTTAATCAGATAGTCAGAGAACACGCCGCCCAGCACGCCGCCGGCAAAACCGCACAGCGCCGGAATCGATGCGACCAGACCCACTTTCAGAATCGACATACCCTTTTCCTGCACCAGATAAATCGGGAACCAGGTGAGGAAGAACCAGGTAATGGTATTGATAAAATATTGACCGAAGAATACGCCCAGCATCATGCGGTTGGTCAGCAGCTGCTTGATATAGTCAAGCTTCGGGCCGCTGGCCGCCGCGCTGCCGGGCTTTTTATGGTCCATATCAACCACTGCGCCATTCTCGGAGATAAACTTCAGCTCCTCTTGCGTCATGCGCGGATGGTCAGTGGGATTATGGATCAGTTTTATCCACAGGCCGGTCAGCACAAAACCAATCACACCCATCACGGTGAAAACGTGCTCCCAGCCCCAGGCGAAGGTCAGCCAGCCCAGCAGCGGCGAGAACAGCGCCAGGGAGAAATATTGTGCGGAGTTAAAGATCGCCGATGCGGTGCCGCGCTCTTTCGTCGGAAACCAGGCCGCGACGATACGGGCGTTTGCCGGGAAAGAAGGCGCTTCTGAAAAGCCCAGCATAAAGCGCATAAAAAACATTGAGATGCCCGCCCACGCCAGCGGAAACATATCCACAAAGCCTTGCAGGAAGGTGAACAGCGACCAGAAGAACAGGCTGTAAGAGTAGACCTTTTTCGATCCAAATTTATCGAGCAGCCAGCCGCCGGGGATCTGCATCAGCAGGTAGGCCCAGCCGAAAGCGGAGAAAATATAGCCCATTGATACCGCGCTCAGCTGCAGCTCTTTCGCCACCTCTGTACCGGCGATCGACAGCGTCGCCCGGTCGGCATAGTTAACGGCGGTAACAATGAAAATGATCAACAGAATTAAATATCGGGTTGGCACTTCCTTTTTCTGTTCTATCGTTGCATCCAGACTCATTTAATATTCCTCAGGTACAACACACCTTCCATTATTTATTTTGGTGTGACTCTTCATTATTCAGAAATCAATATCATAAGGTATCGATTTACTTATCCGGCGCATTGCAAGCATGACTCAGTATAATCAGCTTACGAGCGTTAAACACTGTGCACATAACCTGTAAATGGCATTTAATTATCGTTATTGTTGTGCAAATGCAGCAATGAGTGGGCGCTGATCCACAGTTCCAGCGATTTCCCACTTTAGCGAATTGGCGCTCACAGCAATGGGTGATATAGATCACATTTTCAGATTCAAACACCTGACATTCTCTATTTCACAAATCTGCACATCAGAAATTGAATAAACGTTTTATTTATTATTCGCACCTTGCTGGAGAATACTGGACAATGGCTGACATTGAAATTAGGCAAGAATCGCCAACGGCGTTTTATATAAAAGTACACGAAACGGATAACGTGGCGATTATTGTTAACGATCGAGGTTTAACGGCCGGAACGCGTTTCCCTGACGGGCTCACGCTGGTTGAACATATCCCGCAGGGCCATAAAGTCGCGCTGGTCGATATTCCTGTACACGGTGAAATCATCCGCTATGGCGAAGTGATTGGCTACGCGGTACGCGATATCCCGCAGGGCAGCTGGATTGACGAATCGCTGGTCGAACTGCCGAAAGCGCCGCCGCTGCATACTTTGCCGCTGGCGACCAAAGTCCCGGCGCCGCTGCCGCCGCTGGAAGGCTATACCTTCGAAGGCTATCGCAACGCCGACGGGAGCGTGGGCACCAAAAACCTGCTCGGCATTAGCACCAGCGTGCACTGCGTGGCGGGCGTCGTCGATTACGTGGTGAAAATTATCGAACGCGATCTGCTGCCGAAGTATCCCAACGTCGATGGCGTCGTGGGTCTGAACCACCTGTATGGCTGCGGCGTGGCGATTAACGCCCCGGCGGCGGTCGTGCCCATCCGCACCATTCACAACCTGGCGCTTAATCCAAACTTCGGCGGCGAAGTGATGGTCATTGGCCTCGGCTGCGAAAAACTGCAGCCGGAGCGCCTGCTGGAAGGCACCGATGATGTGAAAGGCATCCCGGTGGATAGCGCCAGCATCGTCAGCCTGCAGGATGAGAAGCACGTCGGTTTTAAATCAATGGTGGATGACATTTTGCAGGTCGCCGAGCGCCATCTGGAGAAACTGAACCAGCGCCAGCGTGAAACCTGCCCTGCCTCCGAGCTGGTTGTCGGTATGCAGTGCGGCGGCAGCGATGCGTTTTCTGGCGTCACCGCCAACCCGGCGGTGGGCTACGCGTCCGATCTGCTGGTGCGCTGCGGAGCGACGGTGATGTTTTCCGAAGTCACCGAGGTGCGCGATGCGATCCATCTTCTGACGCCGCGCGCCATCAACGAGGAAGTCGGTAAACGCCTGCTGGAGGAGATGGCCTGGTATGATAACTATCTCGATATGGGCAAAACCGACCGCAGCGCCAACCCCTCCCCGGGCAACAAGAAAGGCGGCCTGGCGAACGTTGTAGAGAAAGCGCTGGGCTCTATCGCCAAGTCCGGGAAGAGCGCGATTGCCGAAGTACTCTCTCCGGGGCAACGCCCAACCAAACGCGGTCTGATTTACGCCGCGACGCCGGCGAGCGACTTTGTCTGCGGTACTCAGCAGGTGGCGTCCGGGATCACCGTGCAGGTGTTTACTACCGGTCGCGGTACGCCGTATGGCCTGGTCGCCGTGCCGGTGATTAAAATGGCGACGCGTACCGAGCTGGCAAACCGCTGGTACGACTTAATGGATATCAACGCGGGAACCATCGCCACCGGCGAAGAAACCATCGAAGAGGTAGGGCTGAAGCTGTTTGAGTTTATTCTTGATGTCGCCAGCGGTCGCAAGAAAACCTTCTCGGATCAATGGGGATTGCACAATCAGCTGGCGGTGTTTAACCCGGCGCCGGTGACCTGATCGAATCAGCGATTTATCCCGCTCGTGATGCTTCGGGCGGGATACCTCCGCTATTGATGCGCGTTAAGAAAGGCCTCTATCTGCGCCTTCGTGGAAGTTCCCTCCATCGGGCCACGGCGGGAAATCGCCATAGAGCCGCTGGCATTAGCCCATCTCAGTGCCTCCTGCGGCGATGCGCCGGACAGGAACAGGCTGACAAAGGTCGCGCCAAAGCAGTCGCCAGCTCCCGTTGGATCCACAACCGGGACATGAAACCCGGTAACATGATGCGTTTCCCGGGCGCTGAAATAGCTCGCTCCACGCGGGCCGCGTTTAATCACCACGTGCTTTACGCCGCGCTTTAAAAGCTTATCCACCAGCACCTGTTCATCGCGCCCCGGGTTGAGGCCAAAGTAATCCAGTTCGCCGTCGCTTGGCAGGAAGATATCGGTATAATCAAGAATATATTCAAAGGCCTGCGACATTTCCGGGATATTGAGCATCTCTTTACGGATATTGGGATCGAACGAAACCGTGCCGTCGCGCGCTTTAATATTTTCAATCGCTTTACGCATCGCGTCGATCATGCGAAACGAAAACAGCGAAGAGCCCATAATGTGGAAATGGTTGCACTGGTTAAGCAGGCGGTCATCGATATGGTCGGCGGTTAGCAGACCACAGGCGCTGTTTGGCATATTGAAAATAAAATCGCGCTGCGCCTGGCTGCGGTAGCTCACAAAAGCGCTGCCTGTAGTCGCCTTTTGCAGCATCGCGATCCCGTTAACGTTGACGCCATCGCTTTCCAGCCGCGCAATATTCATTTCCCCAAAAGCATCGTTGCCGACGCAGCTGAAAAGCACCGAACCTAGCCCCAGCTTCGCCACCTGATCGGCGAAAATTGCTGGCGCGCCGCTGGGATATGGCCCCCAAAACTCTCCCGGACGAGAAAAACCCTGGCTCTCTTCTTTTGCCAGAAACTCCACCAGTAGTTCGCCAATGGTGCAAATGGTCACGTTCATCATCGCTCCTTTACTTTGCCTTTTGCAAAGCAGGGTTGAGCCATGTCAGGCACTCGTTATTGGTATAGCTATTCGTCAGTCCGGCAGCAAGAAGGCGGGCGTGATACTCCGCGGCAACCACCTGCGGCGTAACGATGCCGCTAAGTTGCTGCAACTCGCCAATCGCGTAACGCTTATCGCCATAGACCGGACGATGTGCGGCTACCGCGATCACCCTCTCGCTTTGCGACACCGCTTCGCTCAACAGGCGGGCGCTGGCTTCCTGCCTGACGCTTAAAGTGCCATCCTCAGCAATATGATCGACAGCTATCAGCGCTCGCGAGGGGCGATAATGACCCAGCGCGCTTAACGCCAGATCGCCTTCGACTATTTTGCCGCTGCTCCCTAGTACGCCGCCGAGCAGCACGGTTTCGCCATTCAGAAACTCCTGCGCCAGCGGCACATGCGCCAGGTCGTTCAACAGTAGACAGAGCTCGTCATAACCGGCAAGGAAGGGGATCACTTTACGTAATATCGAGCCCTGACCCAGGAATAGCGTTTCACTATCTTCGATCTGCGCGGCGATCTGGCGAGCCATTTCGGTCTCCAGCGCTTTATCGGTGACAACCGGAGCCTCCTGAACCAGGGCAACCGGCGTCCCTGCCTGGGAAGTGTATATTGCGCCGCCAAAAGAGCGCTTCAGGTAGCCCTGCTGTTCAAGGTAGTTAAGATCGTTACGAATCGTTACCCCGGAAACAGCCAGCATTTCAGCCAGATCGTCGACTTTGATCTCTCCGTTCTTACGCACGATCTCCGCGATGTCCAGGCGCCTTTTCAGCAGACTTGTTGACGGTTTTGCCACAGTGTTGTGCCTTCTTATTTTCTCCCAGAATAACTTTCATTTTTAAATTTCCCCGCCACATTGTCAAACGTAAGGCCGTCCATATGGGTTTGATACCAAATTAAAATCATTTAATTCAGAAACTTACAATCAACCTCACTTCTTAATATAATTTTAAAAAAGAAAACAAACAAGACAGAATAACTTTCATTTATAAAAAAATATCGCTGATGTGTGCGGTTGATCACAACAAAAACGCGGGTCGATCGCTACATTACTTTCAAAACGAAGGTTATATACGAAAATAAACTTACAATATAAAAGTAAAGGAGTAAGAATGTTCATTATCTCCAGTAAAAATATGCTGTTGAAAGCTCAACGCCTCGGCTATGCCGTTCCTGCCTTTAATATCCACAACCTGGAAACGATGCAAGTGGTGGTAGAGACGGCTGCCGAGCTGCGTTCTCCCCTGATTCTTGCCGGCACCCCGGGAACTTACAGCTATGCAGGAACCGGTAACGTAGTAGCGATCGCTCGCGATCTGGCTAAGATCTGGGATCTTCCTTTAGCAGTCCACCTCGATCACCATGAAGATCTGGCCGATATCACGCGCAAAGTACAGGCCGGTATCCGCTCGGTCATGATCGACGGCTCGCATTCGCCTTTTGAAGAAAACGTCGCGTTAGTCAAGAGTGTGGTTGAACTGAGCCACCGCTATGATGCCAGCGTCGAAGCCGAGCTTGGCCGCCTGGGCGGTGTGGAAGATGATTTGGTGGTTGATGCAAAAGATGCGCTGTATACCAACCCGGAACAGGCGCGCGAATTTGTCGCCCGCACCGGCATCGACTCCCTGGCGGTGGCTATCGGTACAGCGCACGGCTTGTACGCTGCGGAACCTAAACTCGATTTTGACCGCCTTGCCGCCATTCGCGATCGCGTTGACGTTCCTCTGGTTCTTCATGGCGCGTCAGGCCTGCCCGATAGCGACATCCGTCGGGCAATTTCGCTGGGCGTGTGCAAGGTCAACGTCGCCACCGAACTGAAAATCGCTTTCTCCGATGCCCTGAAGCACTATTTCGAGGAAAATCCGGACGCTAACGATCCGCGTCATTACATGAAACCGGCCAAAGCGGCGATGAAGGATGTCGTACGCAAAGTCATTCACGTTTGCGGCTGTGAAGGACAACTGTAATTTTCGGATCGAAGGAGCAATGTCGTGATCCATACCCTGACACTCAATACGGCAATCGATATGAATATCTTTTGCGATCCGCTGAAGCCGTCGGCAGTGAACCGAACCCGACACACGGAATATTGCCCAAATGGTAAAGGAGTGAACGTATCGCTGATATTAAATCATTATCAGCAGCCCACTCACATTATAGGTATTTTCGGTGGTTTCACTGGCCGTTATATTGTGGAAGAGTTACGTCAGAAAAAAATTAAAGTGACGCCGGCATGGGTCTCTGAGCCAACCAGAATTAATATTTTTATTAATGACGGCGCTGAGGAATATAAGCTCGTTAATCCTGGAGCAAAAATTGATGATGAGTGTAAACAGCAGGTTATTCATCATCTGCAATGCGTCGCCTCTGGTGATTATTTAGCGATCAGCGGCAGCCTGCCGCCGGGGATTGAAAGCCGATTTTATGCTGAAATTATTGAATTATGCCAGCAGAAAGGGTGTGAAGTTATCCTCGATATCAGCCATCCGGTCCTGCGCCAGCTGCTTGAATTACGGCCTTTGTTGATCAAACCCAATGATGACGAGCTGCGGGAAATCTTTGGTCTCGACGTCAGCAACCACCAGCAGGTACGCGAAGCAATGCGTACCCTGCATCAGCTGGGCGCTCGCAACGTGCTGCTGACGATGGGGGCGGAAGGACTCTACTTTTCTGATGGCGAAGGCGTGTGGTTTTGCTCCGCACCGAAAATTGCGCTGGTCAGCTCCGCCTGCGCCGGTGATGCCGCCCTGGGCGCTTTTCTTAGTAAATGGCTTAATAAAGAAGATGTTGCTCACGCCCTGGCACTAGCCAGTGCGACCGGCGCCGACGTCGCCGGCTCCGCCGGATTAGGAAAATTACAACGCACAGAAGAATTATTACAGCAAATTCAGGTCGTCCAATTATAAAGGTCCGATTATGAAAAAAATCATTGCAGTTACCGGTTGCCCTACGGGTATTGCGCATACTTTTATGGCTGAAGAGGCCTTAAAAACCGCAGCAAAGAAATTAAATATTGAAATTAAAGTCGAAACCAACGGCGCTTCAGGTGTTGAAAATGCGATTACGCCCGCGGATTTAAAAGATATTTATGGCGTTATTATTGCCGCTGATAAAGACGTTAACGCCGAGCGATTTAATGGTCTGCCGGTCATTGAAGTTCCGGTTAAAGAAGCCATTCACCATCCGGCCGACTTAATTAATAAAGTTATCAGCGGCCAGGCGGCGCGTCGTCAGGGTATTTCTGCCTCCGACGATTCAACGGAGAAATACGAGCGGGAGTCTTTCGGGCGCCAGGTATATAAGCACCTGATGAGCGGCGTCTCTAACATGCTGCCGTTTGTTGTCGCCGGAGGGATTTTGATTGCCATCTCCTTCCTGTGGGGCATCTACTCCGCCGATCCAAACTCGCCGCAATATAACGTTATCGCCGCCACGCTAATGAAAGTGGGTCAACAGGCTTTCTCAATCATGGTGCCGATTTTCACCGCTTATATTGCCTGGTCTATTTCCGGGCGTCCCGGTATGGTCGCGGGCTTTGTCGGTGGGCTATTAGCCAACGCAACCGGCGCAGGCTTTCTCGGCGGGATTATCGCCGGTTTCGCCGCCGGTTATTTTATGCTGCTGATCCGCAATATGCTCAACGGCCTGCCGCGCCAGTATGAAGGGCTGAAATCGATCTTCATTATGCCGCTCGTTGGCGTACTGGTGATTGGCGTGATGATGGTGCTGCTGGGTCAACCCGTCGCCGCTATCAACAACGCGATGATGAACTGGCTGAGCTCATTGCAGGAAGCAAACCCAATTCTGCTGGGTATTGTGGTAGGCGCGATGTGCTCCTTCGACTTTGGCGGCCCGGTGAATAAAGCCGCCTACGTCACCGGTACGCTGCTGCTTGGCCAGGGTAACTACTTCTTTATGGCCGGGGTTTCCGCCGCCTGCATCACGCCGCCGCTGGTTATCGCGCTGGCGACTACCTTCTTCCCGAAAGGCTTCAGTGAAGAAGAGCGCGCCGCCGGAATGGTTAACTATATCCTCGGCTGTACCCATATTACTGAAGGCGCTATTCCGTTCGCCGCGAAAGATCCTTTACGCGTCATCCCTATGATGATGATCGCCTCTTCCATCTCTGCGGTTCTCAGCTATAGCCTGCAAATCCAGGTTCCTGCTCCGCACGGCGGCTTCCTGATCCTGCCGCTGGTAAGCAAACCGCTGATGTGGGTACTGTGTATTCTCGCCGGTTCCGCCTGCGGCGCGGTCATGCTGGGATGCTGGAGGCTATGGCAAAAACGGAACCAGGAAGCGACAACGCTTGCCGGTGCCATTAAATAAGGAGCTATTTATGCAACTGAGTTGCGCAGATATCCATTTCGATCGCGAGATTAAAACGAAAGATGAAGCGCTGCAACGCGTCGTTGGCAGATTAACCGAAGCCGGGCATACCACGGCCGCTTATCTGAACGGTATGCGCGATCGCGAAGGGCAAATCAGCACGTACCTTGGCAACGGTATCGCCATTCCTCACGGCACGCCGCAGAGTCGCGATGCGGTACTGAAAACCGGAGTGAAAGTGCTGGCCTGCCCGCAGGGGGTAGATTGGGGAGAGCAACAAACGGCTTATCTGATTGTGGGTATCGCCGCACAGGATAGCGAACACCTCGATATTCTACGCCAGCTTACCCATGCCATGAGCGACGAGCGCGTGCCTGAAGCGCTCTCGCGCGCCGAGAGTCCGCAGGCGGTGCTGGAGATTCTGGCCGGAAATATCTTTCCTGCCGAAGGGGAAGATATGGAACCGCCTCCGGTGTTCGATGAAGAGGCGACGTTTACCCTCCGCAATCCCCACGGACTGCACGCGCGGCCAAGCGCGGTCCTGGTGAAAGCGGTGAAGCAGTGGCGATCGCAAATTCGGGTGGAAAATCTCGACACCCGTTCCGCTATTGTTGACGCTAAAAATCTGATGCGGGTCGTTTCTCTCGGCGCAAAGCAGGGGCATCGGCTGCATTTTATGGCCAGCGGGGAAGATGCCCATCAGGCGCTGGAGGCTATCGGTACGGCCTTTAATGCCGGATTAGGCGAAATTGCCGCACAGCCGCAGCGGGTCGTTCAGCCAGCAGAAAAGCCTAAACGGAGCTGGCTTTCACGAATATTTAGTTAAATTTCAATAAATTAAAAACGCTCTGCCGTTATCGCCAGAGCGTTTTTTTATCTTTAATTTTCGAAACATTACGTTTTATCTTTCTTTTTTTCGAGATTGATCACAAATCAAAACAAAGGAGTTTGCGAGCAAAACAAAACATAACGAATATATTCGAAAGAAAACGGAGGATTGAAATGAAAGATATTATTTCCCGCCACAAAGCTGGCGAACACATCGGCATCTGCTCAGTTTGTTCCGCGCATCCGCTGGTTATCGAAGCCGCGCTACGTTTCGATCTGCATACCAACAACAAGGTTCTTATCGAAGCAACCTCTAATCAGGTTAACCAGTTTGGCGGCTACACCGGAATGCAGCCTGCGGACTTTCGTGATTTCGTGAATAAAATTGCCCGCGAAGTCGGTTTCCCGTCAGAGCGTATTATTCTCGGCGGCGACCATCTCGGGCCGAACTGCTGGCAGGGCGAACCCGCCGCCGAAGCGATGGAGAAATCGGTCGATCTGATTAAAGCCTACGTCGCCGCGGGCTTCAACAAAATCCATCTCGATGCCTCCATGTCCTGCGCTGACGATCCGGTACCGCTGGACCCGGCCATCGTCGCCGAACGTGCCGCTCGCCTGTGCCAGGCCGCGGAAGAGACGGCAACCGACGAACAGAAACGCCATCTGACCTATGTCATCGGCACCGAGGTTCCGGTTCCCGGCGGCGAAGCCAGCACCATCGGCAGCGTCCACGTGACCCGCGCCCAGGATGCGGCGGCAACGCTGGAAACCCATGAAGCCGCCTTCCACAAACTGGGTCTTAACGCAGCGCTGGAGCGCGTCATTGCTATCGTGGTGCAGCCCGGCGTTGAGTTCGACCATACGCAAATTATTCATTACCAGCCGGAGGCCGCCAAAGCGCTCTCCGCGTGGATCGAAGGCACGCCGATGGTCTACGAAGCGCACTCAACTGATTACCAGTCTCGTCAGGCCTACCGGGCACTGGTGCGCGACCATTACGCCATCCTGAAAGTGGGCCCGGCGCTGACCTTCGCGCTGCGTGAAGCCATTTTTGCCCTCGCACAAATGGAAAATGAGCTGGTCGCTCCGGAGTCCCGCAGCCGCGTAATGGAAGTGATTGATGAAGTGATGCTTAACGAGCCGGGCTACTGGAAAAAGTACTACCGCCCGACCTGGAGCCAGGCAATGGTGGATATTCACTTCAGCCTGTCCGACCGCATTCGCTACTACTGGCCGCATCCACGTATTCGCCAGAGCGTGGAAAAGTTAATTGCAAACCTGACCGAAACTAAGCTACCGCTGGGCCTTATCAGCCAGTATATGCCCGTGCAGTTTGAACGACTGTCGTTAAACGAACTTGCCGCCGTGCCGCGCGACCTCATCCTCGACAAGATTCAGGATGTGCTGCGAGCTTACCGTTACGGCTGTTCATCTGAAATCGCCTGAGTAAAAGAGGATTTATGAGTCAATTGTTTGTTCGTACCGGCATTCATTTTAGCTCCAGCCAGCAGGCGTTGGAGCATATTGGCGAAGAGATGCTGGCGCGCGGCGTCGTGCACGATAGCTACCCACTGGCGCTGCTCGAACGAGAAGCAACTTTCCCAACCGGCATTGCGCTGGAGCAGCACGCGGTCGCTATTCCCCACTGCGAGGCAGTTCATGCAAAGTCTCCGGCTATCTATCTGATTCGCCCGGACAATCCGGTCCCTTTTCAACGCGCTGACGACGACGGAGAAATCGACGTTTCGTTAATCATCGCGCTGATTGTAGAAAATCCGACCGCACAGCTGCAGCTGCTGCGCCGGTTATTTAGTGAGCTACAGAATCCGACCACGCTTGAAGCATTATTGGCTGCCTCGCAAGAGCAGCTGCCCGAGCTGTTTCGGCACTCTATCCTTGAGTCAGAACCCAGCGTTCAGGCTTTATAACAGACTGATAATAAAAGGGGTACCCTATGAAACGTAAAGTAATTGTCGCCTGTGGAGGCGCTGTCGCCACCTCGACCATGGCCGCAGAAGAGATCAAAGATCTGTGCACGGACCATAGCATTGAACTGGACCTGGTGCAGTGTCGGGTGAATGAAATCGAAACCTATATGGACGGCGCGCACCTCATCTGCACCACCGCCCGGGTCGACAGAACCTTTGGCGATATTCCAGTGGTTCACGGTATGCCTTTCATATCCGGCGTAGGTATTGAAGAGCTGCAGCAAAAAATCCTGAACATCCTGACGGAGTAACGCTCATGTTTAGCGAAATCATGCGTTATATCCTCGATCTTGGTCCAACGGTGATGCTGCCGATCGTGATCATCATCTTCTCCAAAATACTGGGGATGAAGCTCGGGGACTGTTTTAAATCAGGCCTTCATATCGGGATTGGTTTCGTCGGTATCGGCCTGGTCATCGGCCTGATGCTCGACTCTATCGGCCCGGCGGCGAAAGCGATGGCGGAGCATTTCCAGATTAACCTGCACGTGATTGATATTGGTTGGCCAGGGTCGTCGCCGATGACCTGGGCATCGCAAATCGCACTGGTGGCGATTCCTATCGCTATCGCAGTCAACATCTTCATGCTGGTGACCCGGATGACTCGCGTTGTGAACGTCGATATCTGGAACATTTGGCATATGACCTTTACCGGCGCAATGCTGCATATCGCCACCGGCTCTTACTGGATCGGTATTCTCGGCGTGGTGGTACATGCGGCTTTCGTCTACAAGCTCGGCGACTGGTTTGCGAAGGATACCCGCGACTTTTTCGGCCTTGAGGGTATCGCTATTCCGCACGGTAGCTCGGCGTATCTAGGGCCAATAGCCGTGCTGGTCGATACGATTATTGAGAAAATCCCCGGCCTGAACCGCATTCACTTCAGCGCTGACGATATCCAGAAGCGCTTCGGCCCGTTCGGCGAGCCGGTCACCGTTGGTTTCGTGATGGGTCTGGTCATCGGCGCGCTGGCGGGCTACGACCTGAAGGGTATCCTCCAGCTGGCGGTGAAAACCGCCGCCGTAATGCTGCTGATGCCGCGCGTTATCAAACCTATCATGGACGGCCTGAACCCGATTGCCAAACAGGCGCGTAAACGCCTTCAGGCAAAATTCGGCGGCCAGGATTTCCTGATTGGCCTCGATCCTGCGCTGCTGCTTGGCCATACCTCGGTCGTGTCCGCCAGTCTGATCTTTATTCCGCTCAGTATTCTGATCGCGGTCGTGGTGCCAGGCAACCAGGTCCTGCCGTTCGGCGACCTCGCAACCATTGGATTCTTCGTCGCCATGGCGGTTGCAGTGCACCAGGGGAACCTGTTCCGTACGCTAATTTCCGGGATCATCCTGATGGGGATCACGCTATGGATTGCGACGCAAACCATCGGCCTGCATACCCAACTGGCGGCTAACGCTGGCGCTCTGAAGGCGGGAGGCCTTGTGGCCTCCATGGACCAGGGCGGTTCGCCGATTACCTGGCTACTCATTCAGCTCTTCACCTGGCAAAACGTGGTGGGTTTTGCGGTTATCGGTGTCATCTATGTTGCCGGCGTGCTGCTGACGTGGCGCCGGGCTCGCAACTTTGCCGCCGCAGAGAAAGCGGCCACCGCGCAACAAAGCCCAAGCATTTCTTAACCTCAAGGGGGAGCATCCGCTCCCCCGGACATTTCTGGAGAATTATATGCAATCAGTGGTAATCCATGCTGAGGGGACAGTGCGTGTTGAAGAACGCCCGATACCGACTCTGCAAACGGAAAACGATGTCCTGGTCAAAGTCGTCAGCTCCGGATTGTGCGGTTCTGATATTCCGCGCATCTTCGCCAAAGGCGCACACTACTACCCCATCACCCTGGGTCATGAGTTCAGCGGTTACGTTGAATCTTACGGCTCCGCGGTGACCGATCTGCAGCCTGGCGACGCAGTGGCCTGCGTGCCTCTGCTTCCCTGCTTTAACTGCCCGCAGTGCCAGCGTGAATATTTCTCTCTTTGCAAGCAGTACCAGTTTGTCGGTTCGCGTAGCGAAGGCGGCAATGCGGAGTATGTGGTGGTTAAGCGCGCCAACCTGTTCCGTCTGCCGGATCGGATGCCGATTGATGACGGCGCGTTTATTGAACCGATGACCGTCGGCCTGCACGCCTTCCATCTGGCTCAGGGCTGCGAAGGAAAAAACGTCATTATTATTGGCGCAGGCACGATTGGTCTGCTGGCGCTGCAGTGCGCCCGCGAACTGGGCGCCAAAAGCATTACGGCAATCGATATCAATCCGCAGAGGCTGGCGCTGGCAAAAACGCTCGGCGCAACGTACGTCTTTAACAGCAAAGAGATGAGCAGCAAAGAGATTCAAACGGCGCTGGAAGAGATTCAGTTCGACCAATTGGTGCTGGAAACCGCCGGTACGCCGCAAACCGTGGCGCTGGGTATTGAGGTCGCCGGACCGCGAGCGCAGCTGGCGCTGGTGGGCACACTGCACCACGATTTGACGCTGCTCTCCGCCACCTTTGGCCAGATTCTGCGTAAAGAGCTGACTATCGTCGGCAGTTGGATGAACTACTCAGGTCCGTGGCCGGGAGAAGAGTGGCAAACGGCGGTTCGCCTGCTGACGGAAAAACGCATTCAGCTTGCGCCGCTTATCGCCCATATCGGCAATGCAGAAAGCTTTGCCCGCGAAGTTCAGGCGCTGAACGGCGCGCCGATGCAGGGGAAAATTCTGCTAAAACTTTCCTGATCGACTGAGCCAGCAATCAGAGCTGGCTCACATAACCTTTCGAAAATTATCGTTCAACTTTCATTACCCTTCGATTACACTAAGATTAGTTAATTATCAGGCAAATTAATATGAACTCATTTGAGCGAAGGAACAAAATCGTCGAAATGGTTAATGCGCAGGGTAGCGTATTGGTACTGGACCTTTCGAATCTCTTTGGCATCTCCGAAGTGACTATTCGGGCCGATCTCCGTTTGCTGGAGGAAAAGGGGTTACTCACCCGCTTTCATGGCGGCGCCGCGAGGCCTGGCAGTAATTTGACCGAAGGAGATAATCTGGAAGTGGTACTTGAAGACCGTTATCAGCTGGCCAGCGATCCGAAAAAGCGGATCGCTCAGGCGGCGGTAGCGATGATTAGCGAAGGCATGACGGTGATCCTGGATAGCGGCAGCACTACTCTGCTGATTGCCGAGGCGCTGGTACGTATGACCAATATTACGGTAATTACCAACAGTCTGCCCGCGGCGTTTACGCTATCAGAAAACAAAGATATCACGCTGGTCGTGTGCGGTGGCACCGTGCGCCATAAAACGCACTCGATGCACGGCACCATCGCTGAACGCTCGCTTCAGGGTATCAGTGCCGATTTGATGTTCGTCGGCGCGGACGGTATCGACACCATCAACGGCATCACGACCTTCAACGAAGGCTACTCCATCAGCGGCGTCATGGCCGCCGCGGCGCATAAGGTGGTAGCAGTGCTGGATGCCAGCAAATTTAATCGTCGCGGGTTCAACCAGGTTCTGCCGATGGAGAAAATAAACTGCGTCATTACCGACAGCGGAATAAACGATGAGTATCGGAAGGCATTAAAAAGTACCCGGATTGAGTTACACATCGTATAGAAAATAAGGCAGATGCGGTGACATCTGCCCTATTGACCATCACGTTTTGTACGCTGATAACCCGCTAAAGAATGCGCCAGGCTCCCCTTTTTTTTGCGCCGGTCCGCTGTAATCTTCCCTTTTGCTGCAGCGTCTTCAGATACCGCTCAACGGTTCTGGCAGAAACATCCATTTCCTGAGCCATGTCTTTCGCGGTACGCGTGGGTTCTTTGGACAAAAGCTTGAGGATCCGTTCCTCAACGGCCGCCAGCATTTCCACTTTTTCTTCCGACATTTTTTCCGACATTTCTTCCGACAGAGAAGCGGTTTGTCCCATGCCATCTTTCAACGCGATAACCATATTTTCCAGCATAAATTCAATAAACGGCGTGCTGTCACTCTGGCTATCACACATCCCTAAAACCTGGTAATAGCGCTCCTGCTGATAATGCATCAACGTTTCAACTGGTAGCCAGGCAAGCTCCGCGCGCCACTGGCTAAGAATTAAGGTTTGCCACAGGCGTCCCATTCGGCCATTACCATCGGCAAATGGATGGATAAACTCAAATTCGTAGTGGAAGACAGCTCCAGCGATAAGCGGATGAATGTCAGTGACTTTCAGCCATAGCAGCAACTCGTTTATCAAACGCTCGACCTGAGAGGCGGGGGGAGCCATATGAACCAGTCGGGTATCCCGGTAGATCCCTACATCTCCGTCACGCAGCTGGCCAGGGTTATCAACCAGCCCTATCATCAGCGTCCGGTGGGCGGTCAAAAGATCGGTTAACCGGTGGCTTTTCCATGCAGGCATTTTTTCATATGCCAGAATAGCGTTTCTCACTTCCTGAATATCTTTTGCTGGCGCAAGAACACGTTTACCCTCCACTAGCGCAGTGACCTGATCGGTACTCAGGCTGTTATGCTCTATCGCCAGCGACGCCTGAATCGTACGAATACGATTCTCTTTTCGCAGAAGGGGGGAGGCTCGTCCCGTTTGAGCCGACCAGTGCCCTAACAGCTCACCAATCTCAACAACCAGATTGAGAATGGCAGGAGTAATGCTAAACGGCGGCTGGTAATGACTCATGAGGTTAGTCTCCCTGCTGCTCCAGGGCATACTTATACAGCGCATTTTTCTTCACGCCGTGGATTTCCGCGGCCAGCGCGGCGGCTTTTTTCAGCGGCAGCTCGGCCTGCAGCAGGGCCAGCGTACGCAGCGCTACCGCCGGCAGCGCCTCTTCCTGCGCTTTAAAACCTTCTACGATCAGCACCATCTCGCCTTTACGGCGATTTTCGTCCTCTTTCACCCACGCCAGCAGCTCGCCGATCGGCGCCCCGTGAATCGATTCCCAGGTTTTGGTCAGCTCGCGCGCCAGCACCACGTAGCGGGACTCGCCCAGCACGGTACAAATATCTTCCAGGCTTTCCAGCAGGCGGTGGGTGGATTCATAAAAAATAATCGTCCGCGGCTCTTCTTCCAGCGCCTTCAGCGTATCGCGACGGCCTTTGGATTTGGCGGGTAAAAAGCCTTCATAGCAAAAACGATCCGAAGGCAGGCCGGCTGCGCTCAGCGCCGCAATCGCCGCACAGGGTCCGGGCAGCGGCACCACGCGGATATTGGCCTCGCGGCAGGTGCGCACCAGATGATAGCCGGGGTCGTTAATCAGCGGCGTTCCGGCGTCGGAAACCAGCGCGATGTTTTGCCCCGCTTTAAGCTTCGCGACCAGCGTTTCCGCCTTTTGCTGCTCGTTGTGGTCGTGAAGCGCGAATAAACGGGCATTGATCGCAAAATGCTGCAGCAGCAAACCGGTATGGCGGGTATCTTCCGCCGCAACTAAATCAACGGCTTGCAGCACTTCCAGCGCGCGCTGCGTGATATCAGACAGATTCCCTATCGGAGTGGGCACAATAAAGAGCTGTCCCTGAGAATTATCTGCTGATTCGTGTTGTTTCATTGTCTCGTCCGTATTGCCGAATTAATATTGAGCATTGAGCCAAAAAAATATCACTGGACACATATGGTACCGTCAACATTTCTTCGTTCTAAACCCGTGCGTTGTCTGCCCGTACTGCTGGCCGCTCTGATCTTTGCCGGCTGCGGTACCCATACCCCGGACCAAAGCACGGCGTATTTGCAGGGTACGGCCCAGGCAGACTCCAGTTACTATCTGCAACAGATGCAGCAAAGCGCGAATGATAGCAAGACCAACTGGCAATTACTCGCCATTCGTGCACTGCTGAAGGAAGGTAAGAAACCGCAGGCGGTCGATCTGTTCAATCAGCTGCCGTCTAACCTCAACGCCGCGCAAAGTCGCGAAAGGTCGCTGCTGGCGGTTGAAGTGAAGCTGGCGCAGAACGATTTCCAGGGCGCGCAGACGCTGCTCAGCAAGCTCGACCCGGCAAGCCTTGAGCAGAATCAGCAGCCCCGCTACTGGCAGGCGCAAATTGACGCCAGCCAGGGTCAACCCTCGCTGAACCTGCTGCGGGCCCTGATTGCCCAGCAGCCGCTGTTAAGCCTGCCTGCGCAAAAGCAGAAAAACATCGACGCGACCTGGAAAGCGCTCACCGCCATGACCAAAGATCAGGCCAACGCGCTGGTCATTAACGCCGACGAGAACGTCCTGCAGGGCTGGCTGGATCTGCAGCGCATGTGGTTTGATAACCGCAACGACCCGACGATGCTCAAGGCGGGGGTGAAAGACTGGCAGACCCGCTACCCGCAAAACCCGGGGGCGAAAATGCTGCCGACGCAGTTAGTGAATATGCAGAACTACCAGGCCGCATCGACCAATAAAATCGCCCTGCTGCTGCCGTTAAACGGCCAGGCGGCGATTTTTGGCCGTACCATCCAGCAGGGCTTTGAAGCGGCGAAGAACGGCGCGCCTGCCGTTGCAGGAAGCGCGGTGCCCGCCCAGGTCGCCCAGGCGGCGAATGTTGCCGAAAGCGCGGTGGTCAGCCCATCGCAGGCGGAGGTCACCGATCTGACGACAACCAATAACGCCCAGCCCCCGGTACAGACGCCAGCGGCCGACCAGGCGCAACCCGCGGCGCCGGTCACCGCGCCGGCGGCAGTACAAGCCTCGACGCCGGAGGCCACCAGCCAGCCGGCGGAAGCGCCACAGGCTCAGGCGGTCGCCGCAACGCCAGCCAACCCTTCGGCAGAACTGAAAATCTACGACACGACCACTCAGCCAATGAGCCAGCTGCTGGCCCAGGTGCAGCAGGACGGCGCGACCCTCGTTGTCGGTCCGCTGCTGAAAGATAACGTCGAAGATGTCATCAAGAGCAATACCTCGCTGAACGTGCTGGCGCTCAATCAGCCGGAGAAAATCGAAAGCCGGGCCAATATCTGCTATTTCGCCCTCTCGCCGGAAGATGAAGCCCGCGACGCGGCGCATCACATTCACGATCAGGGCAAACAGACTCCGCTGCTGCTGGTGCCGCGCGGCGCCCTTGGCGATCGGGTAGTTACCGCCTTCGCCAACGAGTGGCTGAAGCTGGGTGGCGGTACGGTGCTGCAACAGCGCCTGGGCTCCACCGCCGAGCTGCGCGGCAGCGTTAACAGCGGTATCTCGTTAAGCGGTACGCCGGTCTCAACCCTGCCGTCAGGTCAGGACAGCGCCCTGGGCAGCCCGAGCGATGTGCCGGTCAGCAGCACCGGCGGCGTCGACGCCGCGTATATCCTGGCCACGCCAGAACAAATTGCCTACATCAAGCCGATGATCGCCCTGCGTAACGGTAGCCAGAGCGGTGTGACGTTGTACGCCAGCTCCCGCAGCGCCCAGGGGACTTCCGGCCCGGACTTCCGCCTGGAGATGGAAGGCCTGCAATATAGCGAGATCCCGATGCTGGCGGGAAGTAACCCTGCCCTGCAGCAGCAGGCGCTGGCGGCCGTTCGTAACGATTACTCGCTGGCGCGTCTGTACGCCATGGGCGCCGACGCCTGGTCACTGGCCAACCATTTCTCGCAGATGCGCCAGGTTCCCGGCTTTGAGCTGAACGGCAATACCGGCGATCTTACGGCCACGCAGGATTGCGTGATCAACAGGAAACTGTCATGGCTCAAATACCAGGGTGGGCAAATCGTCGCGGCCAACTAAGTAAACAGACCGGCGACGCCTGGGAAATCCAGGCGCGCCGCTGGCTGGAGAGCCAGGGTCTGCATTTTATCGCCGCCAACGTCCGCGAGCGCGGCGGCGAGATTGACCTCATTATGCGCGACGGCAGCGTTACCGTGTTTGTCGAAGTGCGCTATCGTCGCAGCGCAAACTACGGCGATGCCGCCTCCAGCGTCACGCCGCAAAAGCAACAACGACTGCTCAAAGCCGCGCGTCTGTGGCTCTGCCGACAGAATGGGAGCTTTGAGACTGTGGATTGCCGTTTCGATGTGGTAGCCTTCACCGGAAACGACATCCAGTGGCTAAAAAACGCCTTTGGCGAATAGCGTAAATGAATTAAGGGATCCCGTGCTCGACAGAATCAAAGCCTGCTTCACCGAAAGCATTCAAACCCAAATTGCAGCAGCGGAAGCACTCCCGGACGCCATCTCCCGTGCGGCGATGACGCTCGTTCAGTCGCTGCTGAACGGCAACAAAATCCTCTGTTGTGGTAATGGCACTTCCGCCGCCAACGCACAGCATTTTGCTGCCAGTATGATTAATCGTTTTGAAACAGAGCGTCCTGGTTTACCCGCCATTGCACTAAATACCGATAATGTGGTCTTAACCGCAATTGCCAACGATCGCCTGCATGACGAAATCTATGCTAAGCAGGTGCGTGCGTTGGGACACGCCGGCGACGTGCTGCTGGCGATTTCTACGCGCGGCAACAGCCGGGACATTGTGAAAGCCGTGGAAGCGGCGGTCACCCGCGATATGACTATCGTGGCGTTAACCGGTTATGACGGCGGTGAACTGGCTGGCCTGTTAGGGCAGCAGGACGTCGAAATCCGCATTCCCTCACATCGCAGCGCGCGAATTCAGGAAATGCACATGCTCACCGTCAACTGTCTGTGCGATTTGATCGATAACACGCTTTTTCCACACCAGGACGATTAAGGAGAACACATGAAGGCTCTCTCGCCCCTCGCCATTCTGCTGTCTGCGCTACTGCTTCAGGGATGCGTTGCTGCCGCGGTAGTCGGAACGGCAGCAGTCGGCACTAAAGCCGCGACGGACCCGCGTACGGTAGGTACTCAGGTGGACGACAGCACGCTGGAGCTGCGCGTCAACAGCGCGCTGTCGAAAGATGAACAAATCAAGAAACAGGCCCGTATCAACGTGACCGCCTACCAGGGTAAAGTCCTGCTGACCGGGCAGTCTCCAACCTCCGATCTCTCCGCGCGCGCGAAGCAAATCGCTATGGGCGTAGAAGGGACAACGGAAGTGTTTAACGAAGTGCGTCAGGGCCAGCCGATCGGCTTAGGCACCGCGTCTTCGGATACCTGGATCACCACCAAAGTCCGCTCTCAGCTGCTGGGTACCGACCAGGTGAAATCCTCCAACGTGAAGGTGACAACCGAAAACGGCGAAGTGTTCCTGATGGGTCTGGTCACCGACCGTGAAGGACGCGCGGCGGCGGATATCGCCAGCCGGGTGAGCGGCGTGTCTCGCGTGACCACCGCCTTTACCTATATCAAGTAAGCGTTCTGCCTCCCGGCTTGCGCTACGCTGAGCCGGGCGACAAAGCCACGCGGTCTGCATTTGTAGATCCCGCAACTCTTTTAGCTGACGCCGCCCTCTGCCCCTTTATCCCGGAGGCGGCGCTGCTCGCCTGTCCGGGCTACCGGCCCACAGCCGACGGCGAATCCGTAGCCTGGGTAAGGCGTTTACGCCGCAACCCGGGAAAATATCAGATTAAAGCCAACCCGCCTGCTACCGCGCCGCACAGCGCCACCAGTCCGCCGGTCAGCCACAGCGCCTTCGCCGGGAACGCTTTACGCAGCATAATCAGCGACGGTACGCTAACAGCAGGCAGCGTAATCAGCAGCGCCAGCGCGGGCGCCACGCCCATTCCAGCCAGCATCATGGTCTGCACAATCGGGATCTCCGCCGCCGTCGGTATGACAAACAGGCAGCCGGCAATCGCCATGGCAATCACCCAGAACAACGTATTATCCACCACGCCATCGGCGTGAGGGAATAGCCACACCCGCGCGGCGCCCAGCACCAGAACCGCCAGAATATAAACCGGGATGGTATTCCAGAACAGCGTCCACAGCGCGCGTAGCCAGCGGCTGAAGAAGCCGCCCTGCGCGGTTTCCGCCGGCAATTCAGGCACATCTGCGGGCTGCGTCGCCGCTTCTTTCACCCATTTCTGCACCAGCGTGGCGACCACCAGTACGGTCGCCAGTCCGGCCAGCAGGCGAATCAGCGCGAACTGCCAGCCCAGCACAAAGCCCATGAATACCAGCGTCGCCGGGTTGAGCAGCGGATTGCCCAGCCAGAATGCCAGCGCGCCGCCCATGGAGACCTGCTGTTTACGCATGCCCGCCGCCACCGGCGCGGCGCAGCAGGTACACATCATCCCCGGCAGAGAGAACGCGGCCCCCAGCAGCGTGCCGCGAAAGCGCGACTGCCCCAACGTGCGCAGCAGCCAGTCACGCGGGATCAGCACCTGAATAAGCGATCCCAGCAGCACGCCTAATACCGCCGCTTTCCATACCGCCAGGAAATAGACCAGCGCGTAATCCCAGGCCGCGGCTAAAGGGTTCGCGTCAGCGTTAGCGAGGATAGATTTACCGATACTGTGCGTCTCGGCGGCGGTAAAAGCTTTGCCGTAGTAGGGCTGCCATTTGACGAACCACAGGCCGACGATAACGACGAGAAAAAAGAGCGCGGGCTTCCACCATTGAAACGGTGCTGCCGCCTGAGATGAAGACTGACCAGCCATAGCATTCCCCAAGGAGTATCATGTTAAATTGAGGCCATGAATACTACGCTTTCAGGGAAATTTTGGAAATTATTAATCCCCTGACCGCGCCGCTCTCTCACGAAGCTGCGATGACGAGAGAATCTGTACGCCTTCATGTGTTGGCGATAGCGACTCCGCGAGCAGTGCGCTCGCTACGTCCCGCGCGTCTATCGATTTCAGGTTCCCCGGCAGGAGACGGAAGAGCGGCGCAAACAGGGTCTCACTGGTCCGCTGCTTTTCCCGTTCGCCTATCAGCATGGACGGGCGAGCAATGGTCAACCGCGGCCACTGCTGCGCAATCAGCGCCTCTTCCATCTCGCCTTTTACCCGATTGTAGAAAAAGGGCGAATGAGCGTTCGCCCCCATCGCGCTGACCACCAGCATATGCTGCGCGCCCAGCCTTTTCCCCACCAGCGCGGTATCAATGACCAGCGTATAATCGGCATGCACAAACGCCTCTTTGCTCCCCGCCTCCCGGCGGGTAGTTCCCAGGCAGCAGAAAACGATATCGATCGGATCGACCACCTGCGCCAGGGCATCCGTAAGCTGCGGATCGTGCGGGTTAAATACGCCGGCGATATCGGCCAGCGGCCGACGCGTGGGCGCGGCAATGGATTTAATCGCCGGCGCGTTAAGCAGCATTCGTAGTAAGTGACCGCCAACTAACCCGGTCGCCCCCGTTAACAGTACCTGACTCATCGAAACTCCTTTGCAGACTTTTCTGCCTTGCGATCCCCGGCTCATGTTCCAGGCTTAATACTCTACGAGGTAATTATCCATCATCATCAGGGAAATGCCTCATTCCACACCGAAACACTGGAGGAAGAATGAGTAAGAAGATAGCCGTATTAATTACCGACGACTTTGAAGATTCAGAATTTACCTCACCGGCTGACGCCTACCGTCTTGCCGGCCACGAGGTGGTCACGATTGAAAAACAGGCGGGGAAGAAGGTAAAAGGGAAAAAAGGGGAAGCCGAAGTCGTTATCGATAAAGCCATTGATGACGTCAGCCCTGCGGACTTTGACGCCTTACTGCTGCCGGGCGGATATTCACCGGACTCGCTGCGCGGCGACGAACGCTTTGTCACCTTCACCCGCGATTTTGTCAACAGCGGCAAACCGGTCTTCGCCATCTGCCACGGTCCGCAGCTGTTGATTAGCGCCGATGTGATTCGCGGGCGTAAGCTGACGGCCGTGAAACCTATCATTATCGACGTGAAAAACGCCGGCGGCGAATTCTATGACCAGGAAGTGGTTATCGACAACGAGCAGCTGGTGACCAGCCGAACCCCGGACGACCTGCCGGCGTTTAATCGTGAAGCCTTACGCCTGCTCGGCGCCTGACTCACGCAGCCAGTGCAGCTTTTTACCAAAGCCCAGCGTGTTATCGGTGAACTTGATCTCATCGGGTCGAATCTCCCAGACGGGCGCCGATAGCATGCGGGCCACCGGAAAACGGCTAACGTAGCGCTTACGCATCGCCGCCTCTTCTTCCCCGGCCAGGCGGCGAATTTTGCCTTTAAACTGCACGCCGCGGATCAGCGCGACGGTTTTCGGCTGCCCGTTGACCGTCCCGGCTACGTTGGCGCCTTCCCCGGTCAATTGGCCGTGGCGCGTTTTTTCATCGCTGAGCAGATAAAATGCGACCTGCTGCGGGTCATAGACGTAAAAGGCGTTGGCGCACCATAGCTCGTCATCGCGGGCGACGCACCAGGTGACGACGTGCTGTTTGCCCAGCCAGCGGCTGATAGCAGCGAGCGTATCCATCTTTACTCTCCAGTATGTTATGGTGCTCACACCTTAACATAGCGATCTCTGTACCGTGTGCTGGTTTCTCTATCTGATTCGTACCGCCGATAATCGCCTCTATACCGGGATTACCACCGATGTCGCACGCCGCTTTTGCCAGCACCAGGACGGCAGGGGCGCGAAAGCGCTGCGTGGCAAAGGAGAGCTTCAACTGGCCTTTAGCAAGGAAGTTGGTGAACGCTCACTAGCGTTGCGTCTTGAATATCGTATCAAGCAGCTAACGAAGCGCCAGAAAGAGCGCCTCGTTGCCGGGGACGGTTCATTTGAGGCGCTGCTGGAAAGCCTCAGAAGCGATTAAAGTGGTCGCTATATTCGACCAGCCCGCTGACGCCATCAAGCGCGTTATCGGCCAGACGATGAACCTGGAAAGCCTCGGCGCTATTGGGCCAGCGGCAGCGCAGATCGAAACGCGCCGCCGGTTCAAAGCCCAGACGGCCATAGAGCGCCGGATCGCCAAGCGTCACGACGGCGGCATAGCCAAACTCGTTCAGGGAATCAAGCCCTTCATAGACCAACTGACGCCCGATGCCCTGACCGCGGTAGCTTTCATCGACCGCCAGCGGAGCCAGTCCGACCCACTGCAGCTCTTCGCCTTCGACGGCGACCGGGCTAAAGGCCACGTAGCCTACGACCTGACCTTCGTCATCCGTCGCCACCACGCCCAGCGTGATCAGGCCATCTTCACGTAGACTGTGCACCAGCTGCGCTTCCGCGTCGCCGCCAAAGGTACGACGCAATAAAGCATCGATTCCCGGCGCATCAATCCCAATCTCTACTCGAATCAGCATGCCTCACCTACCGATGTCTGTTCAGGTTTCTGCGGGCCTTTCAGGCCAGCTTCAACAAAGTCCGCCAGCTGCAGCAGCATGATGCGCAGCGCCTTCGGCATCTGCTCCAGCTCAATGGCATCCATCAGGTTTTTTACATACAGTCCCAGCTCGGTATCGCCTTCGATAACCAGGCGACGCTGGAAGAACAGCGTATCCGGATCCTGCTTACGCGCCGCAATCATCAGCAGGTCGCTGGCGTCGGCGCTGAAGCTGACGTCCGCTTCGGCCGCAGGACTGACCACCAGACGCCCATCAACCACCGAGGTATACCACAGCAGACCGATGTCGCGCACATGAATACTTAACCAGCGCCCCTCGAGAAAATCCAGTTCCCCATCCGCCAGCGCCTGGCGAAATTGCCAGCTTAATACTTGTTCCAGCACCTGGCGCTTGAGGGCAAATGGCGCCAGCTTAACCGGCACGCTCATCATCGACGGGCCAAAGTGAACCAGTTTGGAACGCAGTTTATCCAACACAAGCTTTACTCCATGAATGCAATAGTTCCTCTATTGTGCCATATCAAATAAACGACATAGCGGCGTAAATCAACAAAATCACGATGCCGGGCCGCTGGTATTGATTCCGCCAATACGCTTTTAACTGCCTCAAATCAAAAATTGTCACCAGAAGGTTAACTAAAATCCCAGCTCATTAACCATCCAGCGTCCCTGACGGGCCGCATTTTTCAGGAAAAATTATGGAGCTGCTCTGCCCAGCCGGTAACCTTCCGGCGCTTAAGGCGGCCATCGAAAACGGCGCCGATGCCGTCTATATCGGGCTGAAAGATGACACCAACGCCCGCCACTTTGCCGGCCTTAATTTCACCGAAAAGAAACTGCAGGAAGCCGTCAGCTTTGTGCATCAGCATCGTCGCAAACTGCATATTGCCATCAACACCTTCGCCCATCCTGATGGTTATGCCCGCTGGCAACGCGCGGTCGACATGGCGGCGCAGCTGGGCGCCGATGCGCTAATCCTCGCCGATATCGCGATGCTGGAATACGCCGCCGAGCGTTACCCGCATATTGAGCGTCACGTTTCCGTTCAGGCTTCGGCCACCAACGAAGAGGCGGTGAAGTTTTATCATCGCAATTTCGACGTCGCCCGCGTGGTGCTGCCGCGCGTGCTGTCGATTCACCAGGTCAAACAGCTGGCGCGCAACACGCCTGTGCCGCTGGAGGTTTTCGCCTTCGGCAGCCTGTGCATTATGGCGGAAGGACGCTGCTACCTTTCCTCCTACCTCACAGGCGAATCGCCGAATACCGTTGGCGCCTGTTCGCCGGCGCGCTTCGTGCGCTGGCAGCAAACGTCGCAGGGCCTGGAATCACGCCTTAACGAAGTGTTGATCGACCGCTACCGGGATGGTGAAAACGCCGGTTATCCCACCCTCTGCAAGGGGCGTTATCTAGTCGACGGCGAACGCTACCACGCGCTGGAAGAGCCCACCAGCCTGAACACCCTGGAGCTGCTGCCGGAACTGATGGCGGCAAATATTGCCTCGGTGAAAATTGAAGGCCGCCAGCGCAGCCCGGCCTACGTCACCCAAGTGGCGAAGGTCTGGCGTCAGGCGATCGATCGCTGCAAAGCCGATCCGCAAAACTTCGTGCCGCAGTCCGCATGGATGGAAACCCTCGGTTCCATGTCCGAAGGGACGCAAACCACCCTTGGCGCTTATCACCGTAAATGGCAGTGAGAACAGCAATGAAATATTCATTAGGGCCGGTGCTTTATTACTGGCCAAAAGAGACGCTGGAAGATTTTTACCAGCAGGCGGCAAACTGCAGCGCGGATACGATTTACCTCGGCGAAGCGGTATGCAGCAAACGCCGCGCCACCAAAGTCGGCGACTGGATCGAGATGGCGAAAGCGCTGGCGGGAAGCGGTAAACAGGTGGTGCTTTCCACCCTCGCGCTGGTGCAGGCCTCCTCTGAGCTGGGCGAACTTAAACGCTATGTCGATAACGGCGAGTTTCTGATTGAAGCCAGCGATCTCGGGGTCGTCAACCTGTGCGCGGAACGTAAGCTGCCGTTCGTCGCCGGCCATGCGCTCAACTGCTACAACGCCGTCACCCTGCGCCTGCTGCTCAAGCAAGGCATGGTGCGCTGGTGTATGCCAGTTGAGCTTTCCCGCGACTGGCTGGCGAACTTGCTGACCCAGTGTGACGACCTGGGCATCCGCCATCAGTTTGAAGTGGAGGTGCTCAGCTACGGCCACCTGCCGCTGGCTTACTCCGCCCGCTGCTTTACCGCCCGCTCGGAAGACCGGCCAAAAGATGAGTGTGAAACCTGCTGCATTAAATACCCTAACGGGCGCGACGTGCTCTCACAGGAGAACCAGCAGGTGTTCGTCCTCAACGGCATTCAGACCATGAGCGGCTACGTCTATAACCTCGGGAATGAGCTCAACACCATGAACGGGCTGGTGGATATGGTTCGCCTATCGCCGTTGAGCAGCGAGACCTTTGCGATGCTGGACGCCTTCCGCGCCAATGAAAACGGCGCAGCGCCGCTGTCGCTGACGGCGAACAGCGACTGCAACGGCTACTGGCGACGGCTGGCCGGACTGGAATTGCAGAGCTGATTAACCGCTCACTTTGTTAATGGCTATCGCTGCTTTTTAATGCACTATTAAAGATGCAGCTTTTCTGGCAGGCGTATCCTGGATACGCCAGGCTGGAAGAAGACCTTCAATCTGATGACGATGCTGTAGCAAAGTGAGCCTTTATGACTGACAAACCTGTTTCGTTCTCGGTGCTCGATCTGGCGCCGATCCCGCAGGGGTCTTCCGCAAAGGAAGCCTTCTCCCACTCTTTAGACCTGGCGCAGCTGGCGGAAAAGCGCGGCTATCACCGCTACTGGCTGGCCGAGCACCATAATATGGTCGGTATCGCCAGCGCCGCGACTTCGGTGCTGATTGGCTACCTTGCCGCGAATACCACCACTCTGCATCTTGGCTCCGGCGGCGTGATGCTGCCAAACCATTCGCCGCTGGTGATTGCCGAGCAGTTCGGCACGCTCAATACGCTGTACCCAGGACGAATCGATCTCGGCCTTGGCCGCGCGCCGGGCAGCGATCAGCCGACCATGCGCGCGCTGCGTCGCCATATGAGCGGCGATGTCGATAACTTCCCGCGCGATGTCGCGGAGCTGGTGGACTGGTTCGACGCCCGCGATCCTAATCCGCACGTGCGCCCGGTTCCCGGCTATGGCGAGAAGATCCCGGTCTGGCTGCTCGGCTCAAGCCTGTACAGCGCCCAGCTAGCGGCGCAGCTTGGGCTGCCGTTCGCCTTTGCCTCGCACTTCGCCCCGGATATGCTCTTCCAGGCCCTGCACCTCTACCGTACCCACTTCCAGCCGTCAGAACGGTTAGAGAAGCCGTACGCGATGGTGTGCATTAATATTATTGCCGCCGACAGCGACAGAGATGCGGAATTTCTGTTTACCTCCGTGCAGCAGGCGTTCGTCAAACTGCGCCGCGGCGAAACCGGGCAGCTGCCGCCGCCGGTGCAAAATATGCATCAGCTGTGGTCCGCTTCAGAGCAGTACGGCGTGCAAAAGGCGCTGAGCATGTCGCTGGTCGGCGATAAAACCAAAATCCGCCACGGGCTGGAATCGATCCTGCGGGAAACCCAGGCCGATGAAATCATGGTTAACGGTCAAATCTTCGATCATCAGGCCCGCCTGCATTCATTTGATTTGGCGATGCAGGTGAAAGAAGCGCTTCTCGGATAGTGAGCAATGCGGCATTTTTGCCGCATTTTTTTCCGCCTGAATGACAATCTGTGACCCACCTCATTCTTCTCACGCCTTTTCCCTCATCTGGTTACGTTAAGCGTAATTACGTTACCCCGAGCGTAATTGTTCTCTAAAAAAAGCGATGTTACTTTCTCTCTTGTTTTACTTTTCATAAATGCACGCGTCAAAGAGAATCGCCATGAGCCAACCAACCGCCAATGCAATAAGGATCGGTGAGTGTTTATTAAAAGCGCTATTAATGGAAGTTTGCGCCTGGCCGAAACCCGGCCTGGTGACGCCGCACTCGCAGGGCGCGCATGACGATATGGATATATGGCTTTTTATTACCAGTAGCTCTGCCATAGCGCCCTGTTTTTATGCTTGCGCGCAGGCCGGTGAATATCATCAGGGCGAGCTGGCAGATTTATTTCCCAAAATACGTCTTATCGGTATTGAATACGAATCCAGGCTGCTGCAATCCACCCGCGAGATAAATACTCAGCGCGGCATACTCTTTGCCGGAGCCGTTCTGGCCGCCGCCGCCGGCTGGCTAAAAGGTCGGAGACAGCCGCTTTCCAGCGAGTCATTAAGCCAGTGCGTCGCCGGGCTGTGCCTCGATCTCTGCCGCAACGATTTCGCCGCGCTCGCCCATCGTTCCGCGCAAACTCACGGTGAAAAACTGTATCTGCAATTTGGTATCACCGGCGTGCGCGGCGAGGCCGAACGGGGCTTTCCGCTGGTCTGCCATATTGGTCTCCCAGTCCTGCGTCAGGCGCTCTCGCTGAGATTTAGCTGGCGTGAAGCACTGGTACATACGCTGCTCGCGCTAATGGCGCACTGCGATGATACGACGGTACTTTCGCGCGCAGGTCCCCCTGCGCTGCACGAAATGAAACAGCGCGCGCAGCGCCTGGTCAACCTGGGAGGAATGAGCCACCCCGGCATAGAACATGAGCTCAACGAATTTAATGCCTGGTGCGTGGACAAATGGGTCAGTCCGGGCGGGTCGGCAGATTTATTAGCGCTGACCCTGGCGATGTACTTTCTTTGCCATCAATTGCAAGAGGACCCTAACGAGGAAGAGATATGAGTATCTATTTATATACATTATTAACTTATGCCATGACGATTGTTATTTCTTTTGCCGTGGTCGGAGTCATTGTTGGCGTTAATAGAGTCATGAATAAGCTGAATATTACCGACGACTAATACGCCTCTTTTTATGCGTTATCAGGAATATATTTTATGGATATCTTTATTAAGCTCTTTTCGGGCATTGGTACCTTTTTTATTGAAGATCCCACAATAGCCATTGCGCGAATATTATTAATTATTCTGGGTTTTGTCCTGGCGTGGATGGGTTTTCGCCGCACCCTCGAACCGCTGATTATGGTGCCGATGGGCTTAGGCATGATTGCCGTTAACGCCGGGGTGCTCTTTCTCGCGGGCGGGCAAACCGGCACCTTAATTCTCGACCCGATGATCAGCGACCCTACCGAGCTGGTTAACATTATGCAGATAAACTTCCTGCAGCCGGTTTATAACCTGACCTTCAGTAACGGCCTGATAGCCTGTATCGTTTTCTTCGGCATCGGCGCGATGAGCGATATCAGCTTTATTCTGCTCCGCCCCTGGGCCAGCATCATCGTTGCGCTGTTCGCCGAAGCGGGTACCTTCGCCGCGCTGCTGCTGGGAATAGAAGTATTTGGCCTCCCGGCTAACGAAGCGGCTTCTATTGCGACCATCGGCGGCGCCGACGGCCCGATGGTGCTCTTCGCCTCCTTGATTCTGGCGCCGAATCTGTTTGTCCCCATCGCCATTATCGCCTACCTGTATCTGAGCCTGACCTACGCCGGCTATCCGTATCTGGTGCGCCTGCTGGTACCGAAAAAGTACCGCGGGATGGAAGTGGATATCGAATATCCCACCGTATCAAAAAAAGCGAAGTTCATCTTCACCATCTGCGCCTGCCTGCTGCTGTGCCTGCTGTTGCCGGTCGCCGCGCCGCTGATCCTCTCATTCTTCCTCGGGATCGCGATTAAAGAAGCGGAGATCGAACCGTTCCAGAAGCTGCTGGAGACCACCCTGACTTATACCGCGACGCTGTTTCTCGGCCTGCTGCTCGGCACGCTGTGCGAAGCGCAAACCATTCTTGACCCGAAAGTCGGCATCATTCTGATTCTCGGTATTGGCGCGCTGGCTATCTCGGCAATCGGCGCCCTGCTCGGCGGCTGGTTTATCTGGCTTATCTCGAAAGGACGCTACAACCCGGCCATTGGCATCGCCGGGGTTTCGTGCCTGCCGACCACCGCCAAAATCGCGCAGAAAGAAGTCAGCCATGAAAACCCCTACGCCGTCATTCTGCCGCTGGCCATGGGCGCTGGCGTCAGTGGCCTGATCGTTTCGGCCATCGCCACCGGGGTCTTTATCTCCACGCTATTCCTGCTGAAATAAGGGAGTAAAAACATGCTTAAAGAGCACAACTGGCATCAACTTAAGGATGATACGGCGCAGCGCCTGAAGCTGCTGGCGCCGTATTTCCGCGATGGCAAGATTATTGATGCTAAAGATACCGTCGCGGTGCTGGAGGCAGCGATCCGCCGCTTTGATCGCGTCAATATTGAGGGCAACAACCAGAAGCAGGCGGATTTTCTCGCCGAATGCCTGTGCAAAGTGGACCCGGAAAAAATTTCCGGCCTGCATATGGTGCAGTCTTCCGTGCCGCTCAGTACGCACCTCGATCTGTTCGAGAAGGGCATTGCCGAAAAGCTCGACTTCGCCTACGCCGGGCCGCAGGATGGCCGCCTCGCGCAGCTTATTCAGCAGGGTAAGATCAAGCTCGGGGCGATCCATACCTACCTTGAGCTGTTCAGCCGCTACTTTGTCGATCTCACTCCGCGAGTCTCGCTGATCACCGCCTTTGCCGCCGACAAAGACGGCAACCTCTACACCGGCTTTAACACCGAAGACACGCCGGTAATCGCTGAAGCGACCCACTTCCGCCAGGGGATCGTGATAGCCCAGGTGAACAAGATCGTCGATAAAGTGCCGCGCGTCGATATTCCCGGCGACTGGGTGAACGCGGTTATTGAAGCGCCGCGCCCGTTCTACGTTGAACCCCTGTTCACTCGCGATCCGGCGCTGATCACCGATACCCACGTGCTGATGGCGATGATGGCGCTCAAAGGGATCTACGCCGAATACGGCGTCGAGCGCATTAACCACGGCATCGGCTTCTTCACCGCCGCCATTGAACTGCTGCTGCCCACCTACGGCGAAGAGCTGGGGCTGAAAGGCAAAGTGTGTACCCACATGGTGCTGAACCCGCATCCGACGCTGATCCCGGCGATCGAGAGCGGATGGATCCAGTCCGTTCACTGCTTCGGCGGCGAGCTGGGAATGGAAAAATACGTCGCCGAGCGCCCGGATGTGTTTTACATCGGCCAGGACGGCACTCTGCGCTCAAACCGCGCCTTCGCCCAGGCCGCCGGACACTATGCGCTGGATATGTTTATCGGCGGCACGCTGCAAATCGATAAGTACGGCAACAGCAGCACCGCTACCGCCAGCCGCGTTTCCGGTTTTGGCGGCGCGCCGAATATGGGCTGCGATGCCAAAGGCCGCCGCCACGTCACTCAATCCTGGCTCAAATGCGGCGAAGAGTTCAATGCGACTCAGCAGCAGCTAATCGGCGATATGCCGCGCGGCAAACGCCTGGTGGTCCAGATGCAGGAGACCTTCCGCGAGAAGCGCCAGCCCGCCTTCGTCGACAAACTGGACGCCTGGGAACTGGCGGAAAAAGCCGGTCTCGCCCTGCCGCCGGTAATGGTTTACGCCGATGACGTCACCCACGTGCTCACCGAAGAAGGTATTGCCCACCTGCACCGCTGCGAAGGGCTGGAGCAGCGGATGGCGGCCATTCGCGCCGTGGCGGGCTACACCGACATCGGCCTCGCCGCCGACCCGGCGCAAACGCAAGCGCTACGCGATGCGGGCATTGTGCAGACGCCGGAAGATTTAGGCATCGACAGACGCCGCGCCAACCGCCAGATGCTGGCGGCGAAGAGTATTCGCGATTTGGTCGAGTGGTCCGGCGGACTGTACAACCCTCCTGCTCGATTCCGTAACTGGTAAGGGAATAGCAAATGGCTCTACATCAAATATCACATCATTTCAGCGGTAAAAGCGACCGTCCGTCTCTGCCGCAAACCGTGCACTGCGGCATCGTAGGCTCTGGCGATCTGGAAGTGTTGCTGGAACCTAAAGCCCTGGCAGGCGGAATCGACATCAGCATTTGTACGCCGGTCACCGGGTTCGACGCCATCTGGAAAATCGTCCTCACCCGCTTTTTAGACAACGGTCCGCTGGGCGATATGCAGGTCAGCATCAATGATAACAACGCGACGCCTGCCGTGGTGGCGTTACGCCTTCAGCAAGCATTACAACAGGCAATTCCGGGGGAAAACCATCATGAGTGATCTGCGTTTTCTGGAAGCCAGCGCCCGCGTTCGCGCCGAAGGGTTGGTGGATAAAGGCTCGTTTACCGAGCTGATCGGTCCGGCGGCGAAACGGATTAGTCCGCATCTGCCGGTACTGGGCGAAGCGGTAGAGTTTGATGACGGCGTGGTGACCGGTATTGGCTTGCTCGGCCAGCATCCGACCATCGTTATCTCGCAGGAAGGACGTTTTATCGGCGGCTCCGTTGGTGAGGTTGGCGGCGCAAAGATGGTCGGCGCGCTGATGCTGGCCGACGAGCTGGCGGCGCAAACTAACGATCCGGCCCGCCGTCCCATCGTGCTCATCTCGTTTGAAACCGGCGGCGTACGCCTGCACGAGGCCAACGCCGGGCTGCTGGCGCACGCCGAGTGCATGGATATGCTGCAAATCCTGCGCGGCCGCGTACCTGTGGTGGCGCTGATCGGCAGCAAGATCGGCTGCTTCGGCGGTATGGGCTTTGTCGCCGCCGCCACCGATCTGATCGTCATGAGCGAGTCGGGCCGTCTCGGACTCACCGGCCCGGAAGTCATTGAGCAGGAGATGGGTCGTAGCGAATTTGACGCCTCGGATCGCGCCCTGGTGTTCCGCACTACCGGCGGCAAGCACAAATATATCGTCGGCGACTGCAACTACCTGATTGCCGATTCGCTGGCGGCCTTCCACCAGCAGGCTTCACTGATTGCCGACCTGCCGTGGCCTGAGATTGAAGCGATGCGCCGGATCGGCAGCGAGGCGAAAGTCCGCGCACAGATGGCGCTGACGCAAAAAATCAACGAACTTGCGCCAACCGACGCGCGCGATGTCTGGGCTGCGGCGGGAAATTCAGTGCCGCAATCGCTGGTTGATATGAGCCTGGAGACCTTTCTGAGCAATGTCCAACGCCTGTCCGTGGAGGAAGCATGATGGAAAATTTACTCGGTCAGGGGCGCGCAGCCATCGACCTGATTGTCGATGAAGGTAGTTTTGCCGAAAACGCCCTTGAGCAACTTAACCTCCCCTGCGACGACTACGGCCCCGGCGCGGTCGTCGGCAGCGCGCGGATCAACGGCGAAACCTGCACGGTGATCGCCAACGACGCCATGACCTTCAACCCGCGTTTTCCGGTGGTTTACGCCGGGATAATCGGTCTCGAAGAGGGCTATAAAATGGCGCTGGCGGTCTACCGCACGCTGGCGATGGATAAAGACAAACCTGCGAGCGAGAAGCGTCCGCTGGTGCTGATTGTCGACACGCCAGGGAACGGGCCGGGCAAGCTGGAAGAGATTATCGGCATGAATAAAGCGACCGGCGCATACCAGCTGGCGCTGGCCGAAGCGCGCCATGCCGGGCACCCGATTATCGCCATGGTGATTGGCCGCGCCATCAGCGGCGCGTTCCTGTGCCACGGACTGCAGGCCGACCATATCCTCAGTCTGACCTCGGAATTCGGCACCATGATCCACGTGATGCCGCTGAGCAGCATCGCGCGCATTACGCGTCAGGACGTCGAGCGGCTGAGCGAACTCTCCCGTAGCAACCCGGTCTTTGCGGCAGGTCCGGAGTTTTTCTGGCAGCTGGGCGGCGTGGAAGAGTTAATCAAAACCATCCCGGCGATGAAAGAGGCGATCGTTCGACATATCGCTGAAGTACGCCAGCAGAAACAGGCTGCGGGTATTCAGGCCACCGGTCCGCAGGGGCGCGGCATCTCTGGCGAGGAACGCGGCGGCAGGAAAGCGCGCGGCGTGATTCTGGCGCAGATGCGCGAAGAGTATCAGCACGTCGCGGCGCGTTATCAGCCCGGCTGAGCCAGGGAGAAGAGCAAAATGAACGATCCCATCGCCACGCTTGAATGGCTTCTTGAGGCCCAGCCCGGCATTCCCTCTCTGCAGGAAATGCCGCGCCGGACGCTGGAGGACAAAGGTATTGCTGGCCCAACGGCGGCGCACATTATTGAAGAGATCCATACGCCGCTTAACCTGGCGCTGGTCACCTTCACCACCGGCAGCAGCGCGTTTCAGAATATCGTCGGCGTCACGCACGATGAACTGGCGCTGCGCACCGCCGCCGGAAAGCGCGCGCTGGCGGCATGTGGCGTAACCGCAGGGCAGCAGGTGCTGGTGACCTACGCGCCGCTGGTCAACGTGTTTACCCGCCAGGCGCTGGATGAGAGCGGCCTTCGCTGGTCGTTTTTATCCCGCTCCTGCCGGGACGCGCTGCTGATCGCCCTGTGCCGGCAGCCGCCGGACGCGGTGGTGGGCGAGTCCTCTTTTTTACGCGCCACCCTGGAGCAGGCGCTGAAGATGGAGCTGGCGGACAGGCTGCCGAAAAAGCTGACGCTGATAACGGCCGGAACGCCGCTGGATGAAGCGCTGGTTCCGCTGGCGGCTTCTCTGGGTTATGCGCTGCACGATATGTATGGCTGTCAGGAATTCGGCTGGCTGACGCTTGATGGCATCCCGCTACGCGAAGATATTTCGCTGGTTCCCGCTCCGCAGGGCGGAGACTGGCGGGAAGCGATCGTTGGCGGTTTACCAACCGGCGACAGCTTTCCCGTCGCCGCCGGCGGACATCTCTGCAATCCGCAGGGAAAAATCCAGACCTGGAAGCGCCAGCGCACCACGCCGGAATACGACATGGTGGTCATGGCGACCACCGCGCGGCATCGGGAGATCGTGGAGCGCACCGCACGGACGATTTTGCGTATTAAGGGACGCGTTTGCCACGTGTCAACGCAGCTGATAACCGAGGCCACGGCCACCCATATTCGCCTCTGGCCAAAGGCGGTTCCCGGCGAATGTACCGCAGGCGTTGCGCCCATCGATATTATCGGTCCGCAGGCAACGGCCCAGTTTGACGCTCTGCTGCAGTCCCAGCGGGATTTACAGCGGCAGGCGAAAAACGATCCTGCCTGGTGTAAAGCGCGATGACCGCCCTGCAACGACATACCCTGTGCTGGCTGGAGCCTTCGACGCTGGATGAAATCGCGGCGCAGCTGGAGGATGAATTCGGCCACCTTCCTGCCGTATTGCGGCAGCAAGCGCGGGAATATCTGCTCAGCGGATCGCTACCGGGCATCGTACGTCGCGGCCTGCGGAGTGAGAATAGTGTTCCGCTTGGGTTCTCTTTCCCACTGCGCTGGCAAGGGCAGCGAGTGCGTCTGGCCACTGAAGCGGCGTTATCAGCGATAACACGTTACTCAACCCCAGAGCAAACGGCATCGCTCTCCATTGCAGAGCGCACTAATGCGATAGGCGCATTTCATGCCTTGCGCCAGGCATGGCGCTGGCCCGGGCTCCAGCTCGGGGTCTGGGGTTCGGTAGGGCTGGAAATGGCCACGCCGTGGCGATGGAGCGATGCCCACTCGGATCTGGATATTCGCGTTATCCCCACCGCGCCAGGCGAACTCAACGCATGCTGGGCCTGTTTACGTCATACCGAAGAGCAATTTCAGTTACGTATTGATGGCGAGATTGGTTTAGCTGACGGATACGCAATCAATATCAAAGAGTGGTTCAGCGGAAGCGCAACTCTGCTGGCTAAAGGAGAGGATGATGTTCAATTAAGATCGCGACAGCAGGTCACGGCAGCAATGAGAACATATCTCTGTTAAATACATCAAAAAGGAATCTAATATGTCTGAAGTTAAATCAAAAGTCCCGGGTGTGGTCGATGAAGTAAAAGCCGCTGCCGGGGATAAAATCGAAAAAGGCCAGGTGGTGATTGTGCTCGAAGCCATGAAAATGAAAATGCCGGTCGCCTCGCCGGAGACGGGTATATTAAAAACGCTGTCACTCAATACCGGAGACCGCGTCAACCCAGGCATGGTGTTATTTGAAATTATTGCAGAGTAAAGTGAGTTAACACGCATTTAATTAAAAAAACAATGCGACATTCTATTGTGAGATTATTTCTATGTTAATGTCATATCAGTAAGCATTTTGCTTGCTGATATGATAAATCATAGTGACTGAGCAAACCTGTGTTCTTACGAATGTCCGCAAATAAAAACGCGCTATGCTAAAAGCCGCTGATTAATTTTTTGTCATTTCTCCAACGCGGGCATTATCAACCCGCGTTGTGTAATTCGCTTTTAGTATGGATAGACAAAGAGAAACATCATGATTATTTACGGATTGATGTTAATGGGACTGTGCATGTTCGCCGGGCTAATCGTGGGCGATCTTCTTGGCCTGGTCTTGGGTATTTCCGCCAATATCGGCGGCATCGGCTTCGCGATGCTGTTTTTAGTTATCGTGTCACAAAAATTAGTGGATAAAGGATTGCTCTCCAAGCCTGCGGAACAGGGGGTAGGTTTCTGGAATGCAATGTATATCCCGATTGTCGTCGCTATGTCGGCAAACCAGAACGTTATCGCCGCCCTTAAAGGCGGTCCGGTTGCCTTGATTGCCGGCGTTGGCGCCGTTTTTATTGGTTTTCTGCTGATTAAGCCTTTGAGCAAAATCGGCGGTCGCGACCATCAGGAAAGCTCCGCCGTTAGCGAGGAGTGTAAATAATGGAACAGCTGACAAAGATTCTAACCGGTAGCTTCACCAGCAACGGTTTGATTACCGCTTTTGTCGTGGTGGGTATCGTATGCTGGGCCGCAAGCTGGATCTCAACGCATCTGCTTCGCGGCAAGATCCACAGCTCAGCTATTGCCATTGTCGCCGGATTGCTGCTGGCCTGGCTTGGCGGGGAACTGACCGGCGGTAAAAAAGGTCTGGCCGATATCAGCTTGTTCAGCGGTATTGCGCTGATGGGCGGCGGTATGTTCCGCGATTTCGCCATCATTTCCACCGCCTTCGGCGTTAAGCTTGAAGAACTGAAAAAAGCCGGCATGGCTGGCGCGCTGGCGCTGGTTATCTCGACGGTGCTCTCTTTTTATCTCGGGGCGATTGTCGCCTGGGCTTTTGGCTATACCGACGCCATCAGCATGGCGACCATTGGCGCGGGGGCCGTAACCTTCATCGTCGGCCCGGTAACCGGCGCAGCGCTTGGCGCAAGCTCGGATGTTATCGCGCTGAGCATCGCCGCCGGCGTGATTAAGTCTATTGCCGTCATGATCTTAACGCCGCTGGTAGCGAAAGCCGCGGGCCTGAACTCGCCTGCCGCCGCTATCGTCTACGGCGGGCTAATGGGCTCCACCAGCGGAGTCGCCGCGGGTCTGGCGGCCACGGACCCGAAACTCGTTCCCTATGGCGCAATGACGGCAACCTTTTATACCGGCCTTGGCTGTCTGCTGGCCCCTTCGGCCCTCTATCTCTCTTTAACCCCCTTCTTTTAATGACGGACGCCTGCTGTGATGCAGCAGGCGCAAGGGATGTTCAATGTACTCATTTCAGCGCATGAAACCTGGGCAAATCGCACTTCTGGCCTCACTTTGTACGCAAGAAGACGAAGATAATTTTCGCCAGAAGCTATTAGCGGATAAGCCCGAACATAAGGTGGGTTTTGTTTTTATGACCGGGACATCGGATGAAATAAAAAATAAACTACAGCGCTGTATCATCGGCTGCGCGTTTAAGCATCAGATAATTACGCGCCAGGAATCGGCCATTTTTACGTTATGTCAGGTCAGCCATCAGGCGCTGACCCATGCTTTAGCGAACAGCATCAATGGCGATCGGATGAGAATAAAAATAGCCTTAGTCAGTAATCCAAAGTGGCTTGCCGTCGCTATCTACGGCGAAAGCGTGTTCTATCAGCGATTGAGTCATGAGCTTACGGGGCTTTCTCTGTCTCGCTTTTCTCCATCATAAGCTGTCTGGCGTACATACGGCACTCGGCTAGTAAGGACAGCAGACCCGGCTGATTTTCCTGGCTACGCGGGAAGACCAGCGAAATTTCCTGTTCCATTCGATAGGGCTCCTGCAGCGGCAGCAGGCGAATGCCGTTACTGAACAGGCCGCGCATCCTCCCCGGAATTAAGGTATAGCCCATGCCGGCATTCACCATACTCATCAGTGAAAAAATATCATGTACCCGGACGGTAATGTCGGGCGTAAATCCAGCAATCTGAAAGGCCTCCTGAAATCCTCGCCAGGTCGCGAAGCCTTCGCTCAAGGCAATAAACTTTTTATTTTGCAGATGCCGTAAATCTACGGGGGTCGATAAGCTATCCGCTTCGGTTACCGGAACTGCAAGGTAGATGGAATCAGAGAATATGGTCCATGTCTCAAATAACTGGGCGTTATAATCATCGGGAGTCGATATCAGAACCGCATCAATCTTCTCTTCATTAAGCGCTTCTAATAATTTCTTATTAGAGTTCATGATAAATTCAATGGTCAGTTCCGGGCAGCGTTTTTTCAATCCCTGAACAATTTGCGGTGCGGTTTTTAACACTAGCGAATAAAGTAGCCCTAAACGTAAAACCTGAGAATGATACCCCGAAGCCTTACGGGTAAGATAAATACAGCGTTCCAGTGCATTAATGACTTCCCGCGCTTCCTTTTGCATAACCCATGCGCCAGGTAAAGGATAAAGATTGCGGCCATTATGGGTAAACAAAGGACAGCGTAAATTATCTTCCAGCGAATGAAGCGCGCGATGAACGCTAACGGATGAAATGTTCATTAGCTCTGCAGTTTTTGATATATTCATCGACTCCATATAGCTAAGGAAAATCTCGAGCTTCCGCAGAGTAATATCGTTATTCAGCATATAAATATTCCCTTATTCAAGACAATATTCATAGTAAGAGAAATAAAGAAAATATTTTTTGAGCCAGATCGTTAAATCTGGCTCAGCGGAAAATTCAATTATTGATAGGTGGGTAATACATTAAAGCTCGACAGGAAATGCACAATCACGTTGCCCAGACCAAACAGCAGGACCAAAGCAATCATCGGCTTTCCGCCCCAAACGCGAAACAATGGGCTGCCAAAGCGTTTACGCGATGCGCGAGCCAGCAGCGCCGGTACGATTGCCGCCCAGATGGTCGCCGCCAGACCCGCATAGCCGATCGCGTAGAGGAACCCGTTCGGCCACAGCAGGCCGCCCACCATTGGCGGGACAAAGGTGAAAATCGCGGTTTTAAAGCGTCCCAGCGCGGAGTCGTCGAAACCGAAAAGATCCGCCAGATAATCAAACAGGCCGAGAGTGACGCCAAGGAATGAGCTGGCTACGGCAAAGTTTGAGAAGATCACTAACAGCAGATCCAGACTCCGGCTATTCAGTACCCCGCTGAGCGCCTGGACCAGGACATCAATATTGCCCCCCTTCTGCGCGATACCGATAAACTCCGGACGAGGGATATTGCCCATCGTCACCAGCAGCCACACCACGTACAGACCCAGCGCCAGCAGCGTACCGTAAACCAGGCACTTAACGATTGTGCGCGGATCTTTGCCGTAGTACTTCATCAGGCTCGGCACATTGCCGTGATAGCCGAAGGACGCGAGGCAGAACGGCAGCGTCATCAGCAGGTAGGGCAGATACGAGGCATTCTTTTCAGCAACGTTAAACAGGGTGGTCGGCTGAACGTGTCCCAACAGGCTGCCAAAGGTCAGAAAGAAAGTAATAACCTTCGCCCCGAGCACAATGGCCGTCATGCGGCTCACCGCTTTGGTACTCAGCCAGACGATAAACGCCACCAGCAGGGCAAAACCAAAACCTGCCGCCCTTGCCGGGACGTTCAGCGACATTTCGCTAAACGTATGGTGCAGGATCGAGCCGCTGGCGGAGATATAGGCGTAAGTCAGAATATAAAGCACAAAGGCAATCGACACGCCGTTAAGCAGATTCCAGCCCTTACCGAGCAAATCTTTGGTAATGGTATCGAAGCTGGAGCCAATGCGATAATTCAGGTTCGCTTCGAGGATCATTAACCCGGAGTGAAGCATACAAAACCAGGTAAAAACCAGCGCCGCCAGAGACCAGAAGAACCACGCGCCGGACATCACAACCGGCAGTGAGAACATCCCCGCCCCAATAATCGTCCCGCCAATAATCACTACGCCGCCAAACAAGGACGGTCGGGTTGCCGTAGTGGTAAGTGTCGCCATTTGCCGAAATCTCCAGTCGAAAATACTTTTGTTGTTATCAACGTGACGCACTGTACCAGTACATGAGTACAAAGGAAATAAAAAAAGCCCCAATCGTTAAGATCGGGGCTGTATCGTTTACTTTACGTTAGCGGAAAGCGCTAATTATGCATCGCCACCGAAACGACGACGACCTGCGGAGTCATCGCGACGCGGAGCTGAAGCATCATCGCGGCGCGGCGCGCGGCCGCCTTCACGACGTTCGCCGCTGAAACGACGACCTTCACTACGGCCGCCTTCGCGACGCTCGCCGCCGAAACCACGACCTTCACGACGTTCACCGCCGCCGAAGCTACGACCGCCTTCACGACGCTCACCGCCGCCACGACGTTCGCCGCTGCGCTCAGGACGCGGCTGAGCATCACCCAGCAGCTGCATGTTCATCGGCTTGTTCAGGATGCGGGTACGCGTAAAGTGCTGCAGCACTTCGCCCGGCATGCCTTTCGGCAGTTCGATAGTGGAGTGAGAACCAAACAGCTTGATGTTACCAATGTAACGGCTGCTGATGTCGCCTTCGTTGGCGATTGCGCCAACGATATGACGTACTTCAACGCCGTCATCACGGCCCACTTCAATGCGGTACAGTTCCATATCGCCAACGTCACGACGTTCACGCTTAGGACGATCTTCGCCGCTGCGTTCAGGACGGTCGCCGCGCGGGCCACGGTCGTTACGGTCGCCACGACGCTCAAAACGATCGTCACGGTCGCGGAACTCGCGCTTAGGACGCATTGGCGCATCCGGCGGCAGGATCAGCGGACGTTCGCCCTGAGCCATTTTCAGCAGCGCGGCGGCCAGCGTTTCCACATCCAGCTCTTCGCCTTCGGCAGACGGCTGGATTTTCGCCAGCAGCGCGCGGTACTGATCCAGATCGCTGCTTTCCAGCTGCTGCTGAACTTTCGCGGCAAATTTTTCCAGGCGACGTTTGCCCAGCAGTTCTGCGTTCGGCAGTTCAACTTCCGGAATGGTCAGCTTCATCGTACGTTCGATGTTGCGCAGCAGACGACGCTCGCGGTTCTCAACGAACAGCAGCGCGCGACCAGCACGACCCGCACGACCGGTACGGCCGATACGGTGAACATAAGACTCGGAATCCATCGGAATATCGTAGTTAACTACCAGGCTGATACGCTCAACGTCCAGGCCACGGGCCGCAACATCGGTTGCAATCAGGATATCCAGACGACCGTCTTTCAGACGCTCCAGAGTCTGCTCACGCAGGGACTGGTTCATATCGCCGTTCAGCGCAGCGCTGCTATAGCCGCTACGCTCCAGCGCTTCGGCCACTTCCAGGGTCGCGTTTTTGGTACGAACGAAGATAATCGCCGCATCAAAATCTTCCGCTTCCAGGAAACGCACCAGCGCTTCGTTTTTACGCATACCGTAAGCAGTCCAGTAGCTCTGGCTGATGTCCGGACGAGTCGTTACGCTCGACTGGATGCGCACTTCCTGCGGCTCTTTCATAAAGCGGCGGGTAATACGACGAATCGCTTCCGGCATGGTGGCGGAGAACAGAGCGGTCTGATGACCTTCCGGGATCTGCGCCATAATTGTTTCTACGTCTTCAATGAAGCCCATGCGCAGCATTTCGTCAGCTTCATCCAGAACCAGACCGCTCAGCTTAGAGAGATCCAGCGTACCGCGTTTCAGGTGGTCCAGCAGACGACCCGGGGTACCAACAACAATTTGCGGTCCCTGACGCAGCGCGCGCAGCTGCACGTCATAACGCTGGCCGCCGTAGAGGGCAACCACGTTTACGCCGCGCATATGTTTAGAGAAATCCGTCATTGCTTCAGCTACCTGTACCGCCAGTTCGCGGGTCGGCGCCAGCACCAGAATCTGCGGTGCTCTCAGCTCAGGATCAAGGTTGTTCAGCAGCGGTAAAGAGAACGCTGCGGTTTTACCGCTACCCGTCTGGGCCATACCCAGCACGTCGCGGCCGCCCAGCAGATGCGGAATGCACTCAGCCTGGATCGGAGATGGTTTTTCGTAACCCAGATCGTTAAGCGCTTCAAGGATGGGAGCCTTCAGGCCCAGATCTGCAAAAGTGGTTTCGAATTCAGCCATGTAGTACGTGTGCCTCAAAATTAATGGCGGCCAGTCTACATAACTCATCGTGAAAATTTACGGTAATTTTCATTGAAAAGTGTGAACCGGCTCAAAGTAGGTGTATTAACGAACAACAACGCCCTCACCCGCAAAGGTGATGGCAATCAAAAAAGGGCTGATGTGTTCGTCAGCTATTGCTGGTCCGATTCTGCCAGGTCATCTTGCTCCTGGCCCAAGAGCGATAATTCCAACAATGCGTATCGGTGCTCAACGTAGTTATGAACGTTGTTTGCGACCGCCAGTTTGAACAGTGCCGTAGCGCTGTCCTTGTCCCCCAGACTTAGGTAGTACTTACCTAAATAGAAGTTGGTTTCACTGAGATGCTCAGCGAGCGAGGTGTTATCCGTTGCGTCTGCCTTCAGACGGGTCATTAGCTCTTTTTCGCTAATGTCGCCAAGGTAGAACCCGACAATGTTCCATCCCCATTGTTCTTTATCCGACTTGTCTAAGCGCTGTCTCAGTGCTTCAAGCGCCTGCTTCTCATCGAGCTGACGCTCGGCGAGATAAAGCCACAGGCTTCGGAAAGGATCATTGGGATCGTCTTGATAAAACGCCAGCAGATCATCTTGCGCTAACTTAGCACGACCGCCGTAATACAGGGCGATGCCGCGATTTAAGTGCGCGTAGTTGTAAGTTGGATCAAGCTCAAGTACAGAATCAAACGCTTCAT